>Ga0307418_1000153_pt1 | contig 19824 bp, 20 predicted proteins | sample SalMarWE160220MG_2_FD_202160 | JGI IMG/M metagenome (GOLD analysis project Ga0307418, IMG submission 202160) | Salt marsh sediment microbial communities from the Plum Island Ecosystem LTER, Massachusetts, United States - WE1602-20 | ecosystem: Environmental > Aquatic > Marine > Intertidal zone >...
AACACCAGCAGCCCGAGCAGAGCCATGGCCGAGGCCAGGTGCGCCGTGACGGACTGGCCGGAGTTGTTGAGCATCACGGTCTCGCGGCCCAGCCACGCCTGGAAGCCGACCAGGAGGATGGCCACCAGCGACATCCAGGTCACCGAGCGATTGTCGCGGTGATCGCGCCAGGCAAGGACGGCGAGAGCGAGGATCTCGAAGCCGATCAGGGCGGCGACGGTCCGGTGGATCCACTCCAGCCAGGCGTGGTAGTCGTCGAGGGGCGGGATGACCCTGCCCTGGCACAGCGGCCAGTCCGGGCAGCCCATGCCGGAGCCGGTGGCCCGCACGATGACGCCGATGGTCACGAGCAGGACGGTCGTCGCCACGGTGAGGGCGGCGAGCTTCTGGAATCGGGTCACGGCTGCAGCAGACGGCCTCGAACGGGATGGGAGATCGGGAAGAGACGCCCGACATTCTACGCGGAGGACGCCCGGGGCACGATCCGCACACCGGGTCTACTCTCGTGCCATGTCCCGCCTGTCGACCCATGCGTCGCACCTCGCCATCGCCGTCACCGCCATCGCGCTCGCACTGATCGCCGCCGCCTGCACGTCCGGAAGCGCGGCCGATCCGGGCAGCGCCGCCACCCCTGTCGTCCTCGGCAGCCCGGGCTCGTCCTCGGGCCCCTCGGTGCTGCCGGTGATCGTGAGCTCTCAGCAGGTCGTGGGAGCGAACCGGTTCGTGTTCTCGTTCCTCGACCCGCAGACGAACCAGCCGGCCGCGACGCCCGACCGATCGGCGTCGGTCGCCTTCGTCGGTCCGGGCGACACGCGGCCCGGCACCTCGTACCCGGCCACCTTCGTGTGGGGTATCGAGGGATCGCGCGGCGACTACGTGGCCAACGTGGAGTTCTCAAAGGCCGGGGACTGGACCGCGCAGTTCACCACCCAGGCTAAGGGTGGCCCGGCCGAGACGATCCCGTTCCAGTTCCAGGTTCAGCAGACCGGGGTCACGGTCGGGATCGGCGACAAGGCCCCGGCCTCGAAGACCCCCACGGCGGCGGATGCAGGCGGGGACCTGGCGAAGATCGCTACCGATCCCACCCCCGATCCGGCCTTCTACCAGCTCTCGATCGACCAGGCGATCGCGCAGCACAAGCCGTTCGTGGTGGTGTTCGCGACGCCCGCCTTCTGCCAGAGCGCCCAGTGCGGGCCCACGCTGGACCGGGTCAAGTCGGTCGCGGCCTCGGCCCCGTCCAACGTCGCGTTCATCAACGTCGAGCCGTACAAGCTCCAGTTCACCGAAGGGCGGCTGCAGCCGGTGCTCGACGCGAACGGCCAGCTCCAGCCGGTCGATGCCGTCAACCAGTGGAAGCTGTTGTCCGAGCCCTGGATCTTCGCCGTGGACTCAACGGGCATCATTCGCGGCTCGTTCGAGGGCGTGGTCGGCGCCGACGAGCTCAAGGCCGCGATCACCCAGATCGCCGGCTCCTGATCGGGACCGCTCTGGATCCCTCTGCCGCAACGCCCGGGCGCCGGGCGATGGCGGCTCAGCTCGCGGGCGCGTCCTCGAGCCGGTAGACGACGAGATCGGGGCCGTCCGGCCGGAAGTAGACGCGGACGGGTGTCGACGTGGCGAGATGCTCTGCCAGGTGCCCGGGCGGGAACTGGTCGCCGTTCTCGAGGATGCCGATCTTGAACGTGACCTCGCGCCCGGTTGCCAGCCGGAGGGTGAACCCGGTGACCTCGCTCAGCCCGGCGGCATCGATGTGGGTGAGCACGCCGTCGACCGGTGATGTCAGCGCCTCTGCGGCGGGCGTGCCGCTCGCGGGCGCCGCCATCGAGGATGTCTCGATCGGACCCACCGTCGGCGTCGGCGTGGTCGAGCAGGCAGCGGCAGCCAACGCCATGACCGCGACGCAGGCCGCGACCGTCAGCCGGCGTCTGATCATGCAGGGCCGAGACCGGTACCGCTGCTGCCGGGCTTGATCGCGGGATCGCCGGCCGCGCACCGGGGGCAGGTCGCGGCGCCCGGCTCGTAGGTCGGAAGCTCGAGCTGCCACAGCGATCGCAGCGGGTACACCCGGCCGGTCGCGGGCGACGTGAGCGTCGCCAGGCCGCCCGATCGATCGACCAGCACCGCACACTCGACGATCTCGCCGCCGGCCGCCTCGACCGCGGGGATCATCGCCAGCAGCGAGCCCCCGGTCGTCAGGATGTCGTCAACCAGCAGCACCCGCTCGCCATGCTTGATGGTGAACCCGCGGCGGAACGCTCGCCGGGGCCGGCCGTCATCGGCGGCCACCTCCTCGGCGAAGATCGCACGTGTGCCGAGCTGGCGGCCCGTCTCGAACGCCAGGATCACGCCACCGGTCGTCGGACCGGCGACGAGGTCCACGGGCGGGGCGCCATCCCCGTCCCGCCGGGCGGCCGCAAAGAACCCGCACAGCTCGCTGGTCGCCGCGGGGTCCTGGAGAACCCGAAACTTCTCGAGGTAGGCGTCCGAGTGGCGGCCGCTCTTGAGCACGAAGTGGCCGTCGCGGAGGGCGCCGCTGGCGCGGAACAGCGCCTCCGTCCGGTTGGCGATCGCGCGGCGCGCGGCGATGTCCTGGGTTCGCTTCAGGGTGGTCATGCCGGGCCGATTCTATGGCCAGTGGCCCTCTTCGGTTCGCCGATGGTCGTCCAGCCGGCCGCCCGTGTCATTCGCGGCGTCGCTCTCGGCGGTTGCCAGCCTTCGTCGTCGCCGGGCGGCGCCCCAGCGCGACACCGGTCGGACTCCTTCCACGCAAGCGGAACCATCGACTCAACCCGGACACAGCTCGCGTGCTCGGGGTTGGGATCTGGTGCCCGGCTGGATGCCGGTTCGCCGGAGCGCTCGCACGTCGAGTCCGCCCGGTCCGTGCTCTCGTTCCGCGATCGTGGAACCAGTCGGCGTGAGGGCGCGGCGGACGACCGGGAGCGGGAACAGCCTGTTCAGGGTTGGACCCGCACCACGGTCGAGGGGTCGTAGCGCGCGACGATCTCCTGACCGATGTCGCGTCCACCGGCGCAGCTGGGGAAGGACTCCGGCGACAGGTCGTCGCAGGTAGACCCCGTGTGCTCCCGGATCAGGAACGGACCGGGCGTGACCACCTGCCCGGCATTGATGCCGGACGCCGAGGCGGCGACCACGACGGGCACCTGCAGGTCGCTCGTCATCATCCCGTCGGGCTTCGGCTGCCGGTCGGTGAGCATCGGAACCGGCCCCGGGCAGGGTGTCGCCCCGACACCCAGCGCCGGGCAGGAGTGGATGCCACCGACGACGAGCCAGCCCGCGACCACGTCGACCCAATAGGGATCGGCCCGGAACGCACCGAAACGGGAGATCAGGTCCTGGTAGGAGGGCGCGTGGTCCGGATCGTCCGCCAATCGACCGAGCAGCCGCAGGGAGCCGCCGTCGGGCACCACGGCCAGGGTGCTGTCCTGACCGCCCTCGGGCGGCCCTGCGAACTCGGCGCCGTCCCAGGTCACGGGCACGCCGTCCAGACCCACGATCTCGAGCCACGAGCAGGCATCGGTCATGCCCGATGGGCACGGAAGAGCCACCCGTTCGAGCGTTCCCGGCAGCAGCACCAGGCGCCCGTCAAGTGAGCGGTCGCCGATCCGGGCGGGCAGATCATCGATCGTGAGAGCCGGGGTCGTGGGCAGCTGCCACGGTCCGAAGCTCGACATGATCGTCTGGTCGCTGATCGTGACGGCGACGGTGGACTCGTCAAGCCAGCCGACGATCTCGATCCCCCCGTTGCGGCGAGCCAGGAACCGCCCCGGCCCAATCACCCCGCTGGCCCTGACGCCCGAGTCGGCGCTCACGTCCACGGTGAGGCCGGCCACGCCTTCCGACCTGGGGTCGGTGCCGGCGAGCCGGTGGTCTCCATCGCCGTTGATCAACCACCCTTCGACGACCGTCACCTCGTCGGGCTTCGGGATCACCGACGCGAACCGGTCGACGGACAGCGGCTGCGCGGGATCGTTGCGCAGATAGCCCAGGAACCGCAGCATCGCGCTCTGGAGCACCCGGACGGCTATCGCCTGCCCGACGGACCGCTCCACGGTCAGGCCCCAGGTCGAATCCGACGGGCTCGCGGACAGCACCTGGATGCCCGGCAGGCCGTGGATCCTAACCAGGCACGGCGCGGTTCCTCCGGCCTGACAGAACGCGGGCTGAGCCTCGAGCCGTCCTTGCACGACGACGACCTGGCCCTGGAGCGCTCCCGCCGCCAGCTCCGCCCGAAAGGAATCGACGTCGAGCGCACGCAACGCCGACACGTCGGTCGGGGCGATGGACGGCGATGCCGGCACGAACGATCCGGACGGGCTGGCGCCGGTCGGCGCCGGACCTGCACCCAGCGGCCCGCCGAGCACCGCGATCACGAGGACGGCCACCAGCCCCGCCGCCGCCCAGCCGACCGGTCGGCGCGATCCGCGGCCCGTCACGCTGACCGGCAGCACGGTCAACCCCTGGCTGCCGCGCGGCTCGTGCACGGCCTTGCGCACGGCCGCCAGCACGTTGTGCTCCGCGTCCGGCGTCAGCCGGTCGGCCCGTGCCTCGAGCATCGCCCGCAGGTCGTCGTCGCGGACTGTTCGCTGTCCGCCCAGGCGCCCGCTCATCGGGCGTCCTCACGGGCCAGCGCCCACTCGAGTGCCGCGCGTGCAGCGAACAGCCGCGACTTCGCCGTGCCGACTGGGATCCGGAGCACCTCCGCGATCGAGGTCACCGACCGGCCGTCGAGGTGGTGCAGCACGAGCAGGGTCCGCTCCTCGATTGACAGCCGATCGAACGCCCGCTCCAGCGCTCGCCGGTCGATGACCGCGCCGGCAATGTCGGGCCCGTGCGGCTGCCGCTCGGCGGCCACCAGGTCGGCGGGGATCTCGCGCACGCGCTGCAGCCCGATGCGGCGCAGCCCTCGGCGGCAACGGTTCACGAGGATCCGGGTCAGCCAGGCGTCGAACGCGGCGGGGTCGCGAAGCGCGGCCAACTCGCGCCAGGCCGCAATGAGTGCGTCCTGGACCGCGTTCGCGGGCCTCGTCCTCGCGTCCCAGGATCGCCGTCGCCGTGCGTAGCATCGATCCGATCCGCACCTCCACGAGGGCGTCGAAGGCGGCGGCGTCGCCGCGCCTGGCCCGTGCGATCCGCTCCGGGTCGTCCAACGCCTCCATCACCCTCCCATCAGATCGGAGTCACGAACAGCTGCCGGGGTTCACACGAGATGGCGGATCGAATTCCGGGCGCCCTACGGGATCGTCACCTGCAGCAGGCGCACGCCCTCCAGTCGAGCCACGATGTCCCAGCCGGGCATGACCGCCTTCGTGCACGGTGACTGGCCGGGTCCGCTGGCGTCGCCGACACCCGGGACGCTGGCGCCGGACGTCGTGACGCCGAGGCACCCGTTGCGGAACCCGCGACGAACCTGAAACGTTCCGACCAGCCGGGTGGTTCCGTCACCCAGTCCCACCGCGCCGCTCTCCAGCCCGACCTTCGACCCGCGATCGGAGACCAGCACGCCGCTCCGGAGCGGCTGATCGTCGGCCAGGAACGGCGGCGCGACCGGGCAACCGATCCGGCCCGGGCTGGGCGAGCAGGTCGCCAGCGGGTCCGTGAGCAGCCAGCCACCAACCGGTGACAGCGTGATCGGATCGGGAGCCACGGATCGGCTCACGAGGAGCTCGCTCATGGAGGGGGGTGCGTCGAGGGCAGCACCGAGGGCGCCCAGGTAGACGAGGTGCCCGCCCTCGGGTCGCATGACGAGGGTTGCACCGGGCAAGGGGGCCTGCCAGTACACGAGCGAGACGATCGGGCAGGTCGGGGCCCGGCGGCGTGCTGTCAGGGAGCCGCGGCCGGCCGGCCATGATCGCCGCTCAGCTCACCCGGACCGCCGCGGTGCGGTGCCGATCACCATCCGCGGCAGGGCGAGCGGCTGCGCCATCATGCGCGGCCCGCGCGCCGCCCATACTCCGCTCCCTGCGCAGAAGGGGACATCGGGCGAACCGGGAGCGCCGAGCCAACCAGGTCGAGCGCCGATCCCACGCCCGCGGCCCGACACGCGTCGGCGAGCTCGTCCGCGAGGCGAACGGGCAGCATCGGATCGGCCAGCGCCGCCACCCCAACCCCGACCGCCGAGGCGCCCACGGCGAGCATGTCCAGGACGTCGTCGATCGACGCGACCCCACCGATCCCGATCACGGGGAGGTCCACCACCTGGGCAACCTCGAACACGATCCGGAGGGCCACCGGGCGGAGCGCGGGCCCGCAGATACCCCCATAGCCAGCCGCCAGCGCCGGTCGGTCACGCTCGGGGGCCACGGCCAGGCCCGGCAGCGTGTTCACGGCGCTGATCGCATCCGCGCCGGCCTGCTCGACGGCGCGGGCAATCTCCCGGACGTCGGACGCGGCGGGGCTGAGCTTGGCGATCAGTGGCAGGTCCGTGGCGCGGCGGACGGCCGTCACCAGCGCGGATGCGGATCCTGCGTCGAGTCCGAATGCCGCCCGACCCCGTGCCCCGTTCGGGCACGAGAGGTTGAGCTCCAGCCCGGCAACGCCGGGCACGCCCTCGATGCGTCGAGCGAGCTCCACGAACTCACCGATCGATTCGCCCCCGAGGTTGATGATGACCGGCACGGGCCAGCCGCTCCACGCGGGTGCGTACCGCTCCAGGACCACCTCGATCCCCGGGTTCTGCAGCCCCGTGCCGACCAGCAGCCCGGCCGGGATCTCGATCATCCGGGGCGAGGCATGCCCGGCTCCCGGCTTGAGCGTAGTGCCGCGGGTCACGAGGCAGCCGAGCCGGGCCAGATCGACCTGGTCGGCGACCTCGACGCCGTAGCCGAACGCACCGGCAGCCGCGATCAGGGGGGTTGCGAGCGTCAGGCCCCGTCCGAGCTCGACCGTCAGCTCGATGGTCACATCCCCTGCTGCCGCGGCAAGAGCCGCGACCTCGTGACCGGCTGTGGGGCGACCGACGCTGGGGTGAGCCGCGACGATCCGGCGCGCCTCGCGACGGACCGCTTCCGATGCCTGGCCGGCCTGAGGCGGCGAGGCCGAGGGCATCGACCGGGCGCGGGGAACCGGCACGATCGCCGGCTTGATCCGGCGCACCGTCGGCGTGCGACGGGCACGGGTTCCGGGAACGACCCGGCGCTTGGGCTTCATGCGGACCGGCGCCCGCGCGCCGAGCCATCCGCATCGAGCGCCAGCTCACCGGCGGCGAACACGGGACCTTCGCGGCAGACGCGTTGGGGCACGCCGGTCGCGCCCATCACCACGCAGCCGAGGCAGGTGCCGGCGGCGCAGCCGATCGCCTGCGGCATGACGACCTGCAGCCATGACCGGCGGCGCGCCTCCGGCGACCCGGGAGGGACGACCCGCCCGCCGCCTCGCTTGCGGCCCAGCGTGGCCACGCCCAGCCGGGCCCGACGTCCCTCGGCCAGCGTGGCCAGCGCACCCAGCATGGCCGGCGATCCGGCGGCGAACGCCTGATCCGCCCATGCCTCGTAGTCGAGCACGAGATCAAGCACCGACCCACGCCGGCCGAGGCTCCCATCGGCGGTGGCGACGACATACTCGACCTCGTCGGGCAGCAGGCTCGAAGGGTGGACGCGTGCTGCCGACGTGGCGCCCAACAGCAGCACGACGGATCGCCCGTCGCCGATCGCCTCCTCGGCCAGCAGCCGGAGCCCGGCGATCCCGCCGCCATCGGCGATCAGGAGCAGGTGCCGGGACCGCGGATCCATCTCGAACGGCCGGCCGAACGGCCCCAGCAGGTCAGTCTCGTCCCCAACCCGCAGTGCCCGCAGCCAGGGCCCGGCCGCCGGTTGCCCCGGGACCTGAACCGTGACGCTGCCGCCGGCCGCGTCCGAGGCGACGAGCGGCAGCGGCCGGCGCAGCGGCAGGCCGCCCGCCTCGAGCGTTCGCAGGTGGACGTACTGGCCAGCCCGGGCGCCGGCGGCGATCGCAGGCGCGTGCCAGGACGCCTGCCATTGGCCGGGGAGGATCTCCCGGAGCTCGATCAGCTCCGCCCGGCCGGACCGGACCGACGGGCCGCGCGGACCCGACGGCGGCTGATGCGAGTCGGACGACCCGGAGCTACGGCCGCCGGTCTTCGTCCGCGGCGTCGTCGGCCTCGTCCTCGCCGGCATCGTCCTCGTCGTCTTCGTCGTCGTCCGTCTCGCCGGCTTCGTCCCCCTCGCCGGCCTCGTCGTCCTGCTTGCCCTCGGCCTCGAGATCGGGCGCGATCCCGGGGAACGCCTCGGCGAGCGCATCGGCCAGGTCGCCGAAGATGTCGGTGGGGTCGTAGAACTCGACGAGGTCGTCGGGGGCGGTCAGCTCGCGCCACTCGCCGTCGGAATCCTCCGGCAGCACCTCGGCCCGGAACCGGCCCGAAGCCCCGAGCACCAGTCGCTCGTCGTCGTCGTCGACGACGATCATGTCACCCAGCAGGTCGGCGAGCCGGGCAGCGGATTCCTCGAACTGGTCGAGCAGCCGGGCCTCGTTCTGCTGGCTCCGCTCCTGGTAGTCGAGCGCGAGGTTGTACATCGCCAGCGCCGCCGACTCCTCGTCCTCGGCCTCGGCTACGACCGGCTGACCCGCCGCCCACGAGTCCGCGGCACCGGCGTAGGCATCGTTGTCCTGGTCCAGCGCGAACGTATCCTCGGGCGCGATCCCGGCAGTGGTGAGCAGCTCGTCGGTCGCCGTCGGCTCGGCGGCGAACCCGGCGGCCTCGCGGGCCGCCTCGGCGAATGCCTGGTACACCTCGGCCGGGTTGTACAGGTCGATCAGCTCCGACGGGTTGTCCACGACCTCCGTGTCCGTGGTCCACTCGCCCGTGTCCGGGTCCTCGTACCGGCTCCGGACCCGGAACGTGCAGTCGGGAGCGATCGAGAGGTAGTCGGGATCCTCGTCGATCAGGGTCAGCCCGCCCAGCGCGCTGATCCGGTCCCGGTTGCGATCAAGGAACTTGCGCAGCTGCTCCGTCGCCTGGACGACGAAGTCTCCCCGCTCGAGCGCGGCGTCGTTGGCGAGCTCGCTGAGCATGTCGTTGCGGCCGACGTCCATTCCGAGCGCCTCCTTCAGCCGTGGTACTCGAGATCCGCTCCGAGTCGCTCCCGGAGGAACATCGAGTGATGCCGTTCGAAGATCCATTCGCCGGCCCGATGGCCAAGGGCGCGCGTCGCCTCGTCCGCCTCGAGACGGTCGAGCGTGGCGTAGTCCGGCAGGTCGAGCAGGATGACGTTGTCGAAGTCCCAGCCGTGCGCGACGTTGTACCAGCCCACGAACCGGATACCGAACTTCTCTTCGTACTCCTTCACCTGGCGCGGAAAGATCGTCTTCATGAAGAACTTGAAGAACGGATCGCGGCCGCGACGGACGGAGAAGAAGGTCGCGAGCACTGGCACTGCGCCGACAGCCTCCCGATGAAGGTGATGATGGGCGCGCCTATTCTTGCATGCTTGGATCGCGCGGCCGGTCCTCCGAGGACACGACCGTAACCCCGTCGCTCGCGCGGTCCCCGTGCACATCCGCAGCCCGGCTTCCGGGCTCGTCCGCCGCCTGGTCCTCCAGCTCGCCAACCGTGCGAGTGGGGCTGTCCAGCGGCCGCCGGCGTCCGTCCCGCCTGTCCGCCGCGACCAGCCGGAGCAGGAAGATCACGGTCTGGCCGGCGAACAGCAGCAGCACGATCGTGACGATCAGCAACGCGGCACTGAGGGCGGGTGGCCAATCCCAGATCACCGACAGTGGCGTCAGCACGATCAGCGCCAGCAGCAGCGCCAGCTGGAACCGGAAGCAGCCGAGCCCCGGACCACGGGCCGCATCGAGCGGCTCGCCCTTGTACTCGACAGGCCGAACCGAGGAGGGTTGATCGGGGGAGGTCACGCGCCCACTCTACCGCCGGTCCCCGGTCTGGCGCGGCGATGAGGCACGACCCGCGACGGCGCTCGCCGATGTGGCGCCCGGCGGTACTGACCGGTGGTCCACGAGATCAGGAGTCCCGCGTCCGGACCCCCTCGTTCGGCCCCGGGTCCACCGTCCTGCTGACCGTGAGCGAACGACTTCGGTGGACGGAGCCCACCATCCGCCGTCGATCTGCGGAGTCAGAGACTGTGGCGCAGCACCCGGGAGACGATGCGGCCGACCGATCAGGTCGGTGGCCGCCAGACCCAGTCGTCCGGATCGGGCGACCCGTTGGACCACATCCGGAGCTCAAGACCCAGGGCGGCGATCGCATTGGCAATCGAAGCGCTGCGATCGGCCGGCACCACGAGCAGGAGCCCCCCACCGCGGCCGTCCGTGCGCACCAGCCCCCGGCGCATCAACTCGGCGGGCTGCGGCTGGTACCCGTCGAAGCCGCGCTCCTTGTACGTGTCGCACAGCAGGAGCCACCATGCGCCGCCCTGCATCTGCCACAGGCCGACCAGCCCCACGAAATGGCCCACCCCCCAGTCATCCCGGGGGATCCTCGTTGCGACGTCGGGGAGGCGGAGGACATCGGCGCCATATGACGGATCGGTCGGTCGCAGGAGCTGGTCCGATTCGTAGTTGAAGATCGCGTGCCATTGCCACGCCTCGGCGCGGGCGGCCAGGAGCTCGAGCAGGGCCGCCCATCGGACGTCGCTCAGCTGCACCTCTCCCGATTCCAGGCGCGCGGCGATCGGCAGCGCCACGAGCCCGCCGTCGGACCCGAGGGCGACGGCTCGGGCGACACCGGTCGGGCTGGTTCCCGACTCGACGGGATCTGCGGACGAGCGCACGGGGTAGCGGTACCACTGCCGTCCATGACGCTCCAAGGCCTCGGCTTCCGTCAGCTCCCCCGCGGCCACGCGCCGCCCGATCGCCTCCGAGAGCGGGACCTCGTGGACCTCCACCGTCACTGCCGAGAGGTGGGCCAGGTAGTCCTCGTCGCGCAGGTCGTGCCCCGCATGCTCCCGGAACCCGAGGGCCGGGAACAGGTAGGAGAGAACATATGCGCCACAGGTTGCCGGGCGTTGCGGGCCGAGGGTGTCGAACACCGCCGCCATCGCTTCCGCCCGGTCGACGGGAACGAGCCGCTCGCCGGGAAACAGGCGAGCGAACCGTCGACCGATGCGACCATCCGCCGCGGGCTCATGATCGGTGCGCCGTCGCTCGTCCGGCATCGCTACACGGCCTCCAGGTAGGCGTGGCGCTCCCAGGCTGGCACGTCGGATGAGTCGTGCTCCTCGGCAGCGGCCGCCTCGCCCAGCGCGACCTCGTATCGCTTCACCGCGAGGTAGTGATCCACGATCAACGGGCCCAGCGCTGACCTCAGCGTGGCGTCCGCCTCGAGGGCGTCGAAGGCCGCCTGTGGACGATCAGGGAGCCGCTCGAACCCGGCCGCCAGCGCCTCGGCGTCTTCCAGATGCCCGACATCGAGGCCCGCGGCAGGATCGGGCAGCGGCAGCTCGCGGGCAAGCCCATCGGCGATGGCCGCCAGGAGCCCCGTGACGTGGACGTACGGGTTGGCGGTGGCGTCGCCCAGGCGATACTCGATGTGCCTGCCGCCACCCGGGCCGGGGATCCGGACGAGCGCGGCGCGGTTGCCGAACGCCCAGCACCGGTGGGCCGGCGCCCAGGATCCCGGCTGGAGACGCCGGTACGAGTTCCGCGTGGGCGCCCCGAGGGCAGCCTGAGCGTCAGCGTGCGCGAGCAAGCCGGCCACGGCTCGCTGGCCGACGGCGGAGAGCTCATCAGCCCGCGACGGATCGGGGAGCGCCTCGACACCAGTCGGGTCGAGCAGCGAGAGATGCGCATGCAGCCCGTTCGCCGGAACGTCGGTCCACGGCTTGGGCATGAAGCTCGCCACGAGACCGGCGTCTCGAGCGAAGGCCTTGATCACATGCCGGGCCACCAGGAACCGATCAACGGCCGTCACCGGGTCAGTCGGGAGCAGGCTCAACTCGTACTGGGCCGGTCCGTACTCCTTCGCGAACTGGTGCACGCGGATGCCGGCATCCTCGAGCGTGTCGACCAGCCGACGGGTCCAGTCCCACCTGGCATCGATCTCGTCGATCACAAACATCCGGGCACGGTCGTCGGGCGACCACGAGCCCTCGCCCGTGGGTCGGACGAGGATGAACTCGGCCTCCAGCGCGACCTGACAGCTGAGCCCGAAGGACCCCAGGGCGGCACCCGCATCGCGCAGACGGGCCCGTGGATCGCCCGCCCATGGCTCGCCACCCTGGTCGCTCAGCCATCCGTACGCGAGAGCGACGTCCGAGCGGTGCGGCATCGGCCACGTGGCGGCCGGGTCCGGGATGACCCGAAAGTCGCCGCTGTCGGCACCGAAGCCCGGGTGGGGCACCTGGTCGTCGGTGATCGCGAAATCCCAGTTCGCCTTCGCGAACGAGACACCCGCGTCCGCGACCTCCTCGAAACGGGGGCGACCGGCGACCTTCCCCTGGCTCAGCGCCGAGTAGTTGTGGTAGACGACCCACAGGTAGCCGGCGCCAATCTCGCCGAGTCGCCGCTGGAGCGCCCCGGCGGCCCACTCGTCTGATGTGTCTCCCGGTCTGTGGGCGGCCACGCTGACTCCTCCTCGATCATCCAAGCCTTCGCTGCCCCGCGCCGGTTCCGGGCCCACCTGTTCGTCGCTCAGCCAGCGACGTCGAACAGGTCGTTGGGCAGGAACGCGGAGACAACGTAATTGGGATGATCCACGATCTCGCTGATCTTGAGGTCGAGGGCCACGGAACACAGCTCATAGGCCTCGACCGGCGCGAGCTGCCGCGTTCGAACGAGACGGTCGATCATTCGTCGCACGGCCCCTTTCGATGCCTCGAAGAGGTCGGGGCCGATGCCTGTCGTGACGTAGTAGCCGGCCGCGGCCGCCGATGGACGCTCGAGTGGTCGCCGTACCTCGTACTCCGGATAGTCCACCTGCAGATCGCGGCGGACTGTCAGCCGCATCGTGATCCGCATCGGCGCCTCGATCCCCGACCCGCCGACCTCGCCGTCCCCCTGGGCAGCGTGCGGATCACCGGTGCCGAACAGGGCACCCTCGACCTCCACAGGCAGGTAGACCGTGGACCCGATGCCGACATGCTTGACGTCCAGGTTGCCGCCGACACGGCGCGGTGGGATCGAGTCATGAACCCCGGGCCTGGCCGGAGTGCAGCCGACGATCCCGACCATCGGCTCGACCGGAACCGAGATGTCGTTCAGATAGCGCGCACGCGGTCCGCCCAGCTCCCACACGTACAACCACGGCTCCGGGAAGTCCTCCGGCAGGAGGCCCGAGCCAGGGTAGTTGGCCGACCACCCGAACGATCCCAGCTCCAGGTCGAGCAGGTCGACCTGGAGCACGTCGCCCGGTCGCGCGCCCTCGACGTAGACGGGCCCGGCGATCGGATCGACCTGGCCGAAGTCGATGGTTCGAATCGCCTCGGCGGTCGAACCGGGCCCCACCTGGCCGTTGGAGCACTCGGACGCGTCGACGACGAGCTCCGCCCCGGACGGAATCCGGAGGAGAGGCTCATGGTCCCGGCTCCATCCGAAGTTGATCCCGGTCAGCGGGAGGTGGAACGAAGACTGCACCATTCATAAGCTCCTTCGGCTCGTGTCGATCCGAATCAATCCGCGATCCGGACATCGAGGCCGCCCTCGCGCAGGGCGGCCACGACGCTGCCGTCCGCAGTCGAGTCCGTGATCAGGAGATCGAGCTCGTCGGTCCCGTACAGGTGGACGAGGCTCACCTGCCCGATCTTGGAACCGTCCGCGACGAGGACGCGGAAGCGGGAGGCTCGCATCATCAGACGCTTGATCTCCGCTTCGCCCACGTTGATGTGGGTGACCCCGGCGGAAGGATCGACGCCTTGCGCCTCCAGGATCGCGACGTGCGCATGAACCTGATCCAGGATGATCGTCCCGAATGGGTTCACCAGCGAGTGCTGCTGTCGGCGCAGCGTGCCCCCGGTGAGCAGAACCATCAGGTTCGGGATCGCCGGCTCGAGCTCCAGCGCCGTGCGCACGCCATTGGTGAACACGGTGACATCATGCAGGTCGCGGCGCGCGGCGATCGCGCGCGCAGCGGCGGCGGCGGTCGTCCCGGAGTCAAGGATCACGGTCTGCCCGCTCGCAACCAGGGTCGCAGCCGCAAACCCGATCCGCAGCTTCTGGTCGAGTCTCGTGTCCTGCGACTGCTCGTAGGAGGCCTCGAGGTTGTCCGCGGTCCGATGGACAGCACCACCGCGAACCCTCTGAACGTGTCCTTCCTCCGCAAGCGCATCGAGGTCACTGCGGATGGTGACCTCCGAAACGCCGAAGGCGACGCTGAGGTCCGCGACCGAGGCGAACTGGAGTCGGCGGACCGTCTCCAGGACCCGCGCACGACGCGCCGTGGCCGGGAGGATCGTCTCTGTCGCCCCGACCGGCTCAGCGGGGCGGCCGGAGACCTCGAGCGGTCCGGGGCGCTCCGGAGCGTCACCGGAGCCGGCTGTCACGGGTTCCAGGTCACTGCTCACACGTTCCCTCGCTGCCGTTGGGACGGTGCCGGCTCGAGACCGGCAACGGGGCTCGAAGACGGGGCCCGACACTGCAGACGGCCGAGCCACCCTTTCTTCTTGACAAGCCCGATTAGCCTAATCGTAAGTACCGACCGCAAGCGGCTTGCGTTAAGCAAAGTGATCGAGGCGCCGACGGTTGCGGTGTCGCGACCGTCAGATGCGGCCCGGTACGCGGATCCCACCGTCTGCCCTGGAGGGTCGTGGCTCATGAACCGGCTGATCCGGCCGCTCGAGCTCCGCTGGTGACGGCGCCGTCCGCCGCGCCCGAGCTCGGGAACGGGCCCTCCCTGGTCCTCCGGGCCGAAGGCGTGGGCATGGCGTTCAGCGGCCTCCAGGCACTGATGGATGTCGATCTCACCCTCGAGCACGGAGCGATCCTCGGGCTCATCGGCCCGAACGGCTCCGGCAAGACCACTCTGCTGAACATTCTGTCGGGCGTTCTCAGGCCGACCCACGGCCGGGTGTGGATCGGCAGCCGGGACGTCACCGGGTTGCCTGCACATCGCATCGCGGCGCTGGGTGTCGCCAGGACGTTCCAGAACATCCGGCTGTTCAGCCAGATGACGGTCCTGGAGAACGTCGAGGTCGGTGCCGCCCTGCATCCCGAGCGGCCGGGCGGGTCGGCGCTTCGTCGGGCGGCACGGCTGATGCTGACAGAGACAGGCCTGGTCGACGTCGCGGATCGGCCTGCCGCGACCCTGCCCTACGGCGTTCGCAGGCGGGTGGAGATCGCACGGGCACTTGCCACGCGGCCCGCTTTCCTGCTGCTGGACGAGCCGGCGGCGGGCGCCAACGAGGCGGAATCGGACGAGCTGCGAGGCCTGATCAGCGAGCTTCGTGTGGCCCACGGGCTCGGGATGCTCGTCGTAGAGCACGACCTGCGACTGATCATGCGCGTCGCGGATCGGATCGCCGTCCTCAACGAGGGCCGCCAGATCGCCCACGGGACGGCCGCCGAGGTTTCGGTGGACCCGGCGGTCCGGGAGGCCTACCTCGGCCGTCGCGCCGTGGACACGGAGTCCCGTTCATGAGCAGCGCAGGAGGATGACGACCGCCAGAGAAGTCTCGGGCCGCACGGCGCCGACCACCGGTCGCGTGGTCGCGTCGAGATGAGCGTCGTGGCGCTGGCCACGGGCTCCACAGCAGGGGCAGAGGAGAGCCGATGAACAGACGTGTGGGAGTCGCGATCGCGACCGCGGCGACGGTGATCGTCGCCAGCTGCGGCGGCAGCTCGGGGGGTGACAACAGCACCTACCCGATCGGCTATGACTCGTCGCAGACGGGCCTGCTCGCCTACTCGGACGTCCCGGCGTCGAAGGGCGTCCAGATGGCGATCGACGAGATCAACGCCGACGGCGGAATCGGCGGCAAGTGGAAGATCGAGCTGACGCTCCAGGACAATCGGAGCGAGGCAGCCCAGAGCGCCGTGGTGGCGCAGGACCTCGTGTCCAAGAACGTGAAGTTCCTCATCTGCACCTCGGATGCAGATCCGTGCACGGCGGCCGGCCAGATCGCCCAGAAGGCCGGGATCCCGATCATGTCGACAGCGGCAACGTCTCCGACGCTGCCCGGGTCCGTCGGCAACGACATGTTCATGAGCGTGTTCGGGGACAACACCCAGACGACCGCGCTCGCCGACTATGCCATCGGCAAGGGCTACCGCGCCGCGTACCTGCTCTGCTCTCCTGACTCGTCGTATACCTCCAAGTCATGCGACTACTTCAGCCAGGTGTTCGAGAAGAAGGGTGGCTCCATCGTGGGCCGCGGCTCGTTCACGCTCGGTGCGGCCGACTTCAGCGCCGAGGTGACGAAGATCCAGAACATGTCGCCGGCACCCGACGTGATCATGACGCCAGCCTATCCCCCGGACGCGCCGACGTTCATCAAGCAGCTGCGCGCGGCAGGGGTGGAGACGCCGGTCATCTCGATCGACGGCGTCGACTCGCAGGACACCATCAGCGCCGGTGGGCCGGCGGTCGAAGGCCTCGTGTTCACGACGCACGGCTTCCCTGCCGCGGGCACCCCAACCGCCGCCTTCTGGGCCGCCTACCAGGCGAAGTACGGCTCTCCCCCTGACAGCGTGTTCGCGGCCACCGGATACGACCTGATCAAGGTCGTCGAGGCGGGCGTGATCGCCGCTGACTCGACCGACCCGGCGAAAGTCCGGGACGCGATCGACAACCTCGAGAACGTCCAGGGCGCCACCGGAACGATCACCTACAAGGGCCAGAACCGCATCCCGCTCAAGACCGTCTACCTGGTCCAGATCAAGGACGGCAAATTCGAGCTCCTCGATACCGTCCAGCCCAACCCGGCAGACATACCCGCTCCGTAAGCCGGGAACCCCGTGACTCTCCTGTCTGTCGAACGGCTGTCGGTCACGTATGACGCGATTCGCGCCGTGCGGGACCTGAGCTTCGAGGTCGGGGAAGGCGAGATCGTTGCCATCCTCGGTGCCAACGGGGCCGGCAAGTCGAGCACGCTCAACGCCATCATGGGCCTCCTCCCCCATGTGGATGGGAGCGTGCGGCTCGACGGACAGGAGATCCGGGGCTGGCGAGCGGAACGCATCGTGCGGCTCGGGATGACGCTGACCCCCGAGGGGCGCCGCGTCTTTCCCGCGCTCACCGTGGAGGAGAACCTCGTCCTGGGGGCCATCCCCCTCCGGGATCGCTCGCGGTCCGGCCGGCTGCGTGAGGAGGCATACGCCCGCTTCCCGGTTCTGGCTGAGCGCCGGCACCAGGCGGCCGGCACGCTCTCCGGTGGCGAGCAGCAGCAGCTGGCGATCGCGCGCTCGCTGATGTGCGGTCCTCGACTGCTGCTCCTTGATGAGCCATCGCTGGGCCTGGCGCCGCGCTTCGTCGATCTCATCTTCGATCTCATCTTGGATCTGCGACGGGAAGGGGTGACCATCCTGCTGGTTGAGCAGAACGTCGACCGGACACTGTCGATCGCCGATCGCGGCTACGTGCTGGGTGCAGGGGAGCTCCGGCTCGCCGGCACGGCGGCGGAGCTGCGAGCCTCGAGTGGCGTCGAACGAACCTATCTCGGTATCGGGGCGGACTGATGGAACTGGTCGTCCAGCAGCTCATCAACGCGATCAGCCTCGGCGGGGTCTATGCGCTCCTGGCCCTGGGGCTGGCGATCGTGTTCAGCATCATGGGCATGGTCAACTTCGCCCACGGCGAGATCATGACCCTGGGCGGCTACGCCATGTGGTTCGTGACCGTGCAGTTCGGGGCTCCCCTGCCGATCGTGATGGCCGCCGCGATCCTGACCGCGCTTGTCGCCGCGGTCCTGATGGAGCGGATCGCGTTCCGGCCCGTGCGCGGCGCAAGCGTCGCCACGATGCTCCTGACCAGCTTCGCCGTGTCGGTCATCCTCCAGGTGACCTTCCAGAACGTGATCTCGCCCCGGCCACGCGGCATCCAGCTGCCACCGGAGATGAGCCAGGTCATCCCGATCCTGGGTGTCGGGATCGGCCTGATCCAGCTGACGGCGATCGTGCTCGTGCTGCTCTCGCTGGGCGCGATCACCTTGTTCCTGCGGCGGACGACGCTCGGGATCTCCATGCGGGCTGCGGCGCAGGACTTCTCGGTGGCTCGGCTCATGGGCATTCGTGCTGACGCTGTCATCGCCACCGCGTTCGCGATCTCCGGCCTGCTGGCCGGCGTGGCGGCGTTCCTGTGGGTCGCCCAGCGAGGATCGGTCGAGCCGGCGATGGGCCTGACGCCGGTCATCAAGGCGTTCATCGCAGCCGTCATGGGCGGGCTCGGCAGCCTGCCGGGCGCCGTCCTTGGCGGCTTCGTGCTCGGGTTCGTCGAGATCACCCTTCAGGCCTGGCTGCCGCAGGCGGCGCTCCCGTTCAAGGACGCGTTCTCGCTGGCGATCGTGATCGGGATCCTGCTGTGGCGGCCGCAGGGGCTGCTCGGCCGCGCCACGGATCGCGCCTGATGGCCGGACCAGCCTCGCGACATACCGACCGCCACCCGGACGGCGGACACCCGCCCGGAGAGGACGCCCCCGGGGCGATCGCCCGGGCCGATGGCCCCGCCGTCCGCCTGCTCGGGCGGTCGCTCTCGCTGGACAGCCCGGTGGTCCGCGCGGCCTCCGGCGCAACGACGCTGGGCGTGCCGCTGATCCTGCTCGTGCTGCTCGTGTCGGTCGCACTGGGCCCCGCGGAGCAGCAGGTGACCCAGAACTTCCTGGTCTCGCTGGTGGCCGTGGTCGGGTTCGGGATCTACAGCGGCAACACCGGCATCATGACGTTCGGGCATGTGGCATTCATGGGCATCGCGGCCTACGCATCCGGTCTGCTGACGATGTCACCGGCGATCAAGATGCAGGCGCTGCCGAATCTGCTGCCGCTGATCCGCGACGTCCAGCTGCCGCTGATCCTGGCAGCCATCGTCACGCTGGTGGTCGTGGCTCTCGCTGCGCTCCTGTTCGGCGTACCGCTGTCACGCCTGTCGGCTGCCGCCACTCCGATCGCGACGCTGGCGATGCTCATGATCACGTACGTCATCCTGGTCGGATCAGCCGATGTCACGCGGGGCAGCCAGACCTTCTACGGGGTGCCACCCGACGTCGATCTCGTCGTCGCCCTCGCGGCGGCGATCGGAGCGATCGTCGTCGCGCGCCTGTTCCGGGAGTCGACCACCGGGCTTCGCGTGCGCGCGAGCCGCGAGGACGAGCTGGCCGCACGCTCGACCGGTGTCGACGTCGCCAACCTGCGTCTGGTGGCCTGGCTCCTGAGCGCCCTGGTCGTGGGCGTAGCCGGGATTCTCCTGGGCCACACGCTCACCGCGTTCTCGCCCAAGCAGTTCTACTTCACACTCCAGTTCGCGCTGGTCGCGATGCTGGTCGTGGGCGGACCCACGACGGTCACCGGAGCCGTCGGAGGCTCGTTCGTCGTGGCGTTGCTCATGGAGGCTGCGCGTCGGCTCGAGGGCGTCGTGAACGGCCTCACGATCGCGGGCACGACGATCCGGGGGGTGTTCGGGCTGCAGGAGCTCACCCTTGGCCTGCTGATCCTGGTGGTGATGTACCGGCGACGGGAGGGTCTGTTCGGGCGAGTCGAGCTCGACGAGCTCCTCGCAAGGCGCTGGCTCCGCTCCCAGGGAACCCGGAACGCGGTCAGCACCGTCGCGGACGAGCGGAGGCACCCATGACGGCGACGCACCCCGACCTCGCGGGACAGCGGGTTGTGATCACGGGTGGCGCGAGCGGGATCGGGCTTGCGACCGCGGAGCGTTTCGTGTCCGAAGGGAGCAGCGTTGCGATCCTCGACCGC
>Ga0307418_1000154_pt1 | contig 19787 bp, 24 predicted proteins | sample SalMarWE160220MG_2_FD_202160 | JGI IMG/M metagenome (GOLD analysis project Ga0307418, IMG submission 202160) | Salt marsh sediment microbial communities from the Plum Island Ecosystem LTER, Massachusetts, United States - WE1602-20 | ecosystem: Environmental > Aquatic > Marine > Intertidal zone >...
TGATCCTGGAAGAGCGCGAGCTCGCCCGCCGTTTCGGCACCGAGTACGAAGCCTACCGTGCGCGGGTGCCCCGCTACCTTCCTCGGCGCCCCACCCCCTGACCGTCCGGGGGAGGCGGCTCAGGCCTCTGCAAGGACCCCGCGCACCACCGCCACCGCAACCTCCACGTCGGCGCGCTCGATGCCCAGATGCATCACGGCCCGCACCCCGTGGTGGCCGCCGGGGAGCATGTGCACGCCCCGGTCGTGGCACCCATCGACGAAGTCGCCGGCTTCCATGGAGGTCACGTCGAAGCGCACGATGTTGGTCTGCACCGTGGCGAGGTCTACCTCGATGCCGTCCGTCTCCGCCAGCGCCTCCGCGAAGGCACGGGCATTGGCCACGTCCTCGCCCAGGCGCTCCCGGTGGTGCTCGAGGGCGTAGAGAGCTCCGGCGGCGATGACCCCCGCCTGGCGGAACCCGCCGCCGTACATCTGCTTGAACCGCCGCGCCCGGGTGATCAGCGTTCGGCTTCCCACCAAGGCCGAGCCCACCGGCGCCCCCAGACCCTTGCTGAAGCACACGCTCACCGTGTCGAAGCGCTCGGCGAAGGCCCGCTCCGGCACCCCTGAGGCCGCTGCCGCGTGCCACAGCCGGGCGCCGTCCATGTGCAGCGTCATGCCGTGGCTCCCGGCCGTCTCGGCCACGGCGGACAGGGTCTCCAGGGACCAGATCGTGCCGCCCCCCGAGTTGTGGGTGTTCTCCACGCACACGACGCGCGGGCGGGGAGAGTGGTTGGGCGGGTTGAACGGATGAGGAACCTCCAGGGCGCCCTCCACGTCATGGGCGCCGAAGATGCCTGCACGGCCCGCCATCCTCGCAATGGTGACGCCCGAGAGCGCGGCCGCGGCACCGCCCTCGTTGATGGCCATGTGCGCCGACGCATCCATGATGGCCATGTCCCCCGGCTCGGTGTGCGCGCGCAGGGCGATCTGGTTGGACATGGTCCCCGTGGGCACGTAGACCGCGTCTTCCTTGCCCAGGATCTCGGCGGCGCGGGCCTCGAGGGCCAGCACCGTCGGATCCTCGTGGTAGACGTCGTCACCCACGGGAGCGTGGGCCATGGCTTCGCGCATGGCGGGCGTGGGGAGGGTCACGGTATCACTGCGCAGGTCGATCAATTCGGTTCGCTCCGAAAGGGCCCCGGATGGGAAGACGCGACTTCTGTCTCGAGCTCCTCAGACTGATCCCCCGAAGCCCTCCCGGCAACCCGGTTTGACAGGTGTCGAAAACCTTGCGGAGCGCGGGCGGAAGGGGCATCGTCCTTCAAGTTCAGACAGCGTGGCGTAGTGCCACGAGCCCGGCGCAGGGGGTTGAGCATCTGCGCATCAGTCAGGTAGTCGGCAGGTACGGACCGTCCGGACTCCGACGACGACGACGAACAACCGAGGAGAACGGATGCGTACCGTAGGCACCGTCAAGTGGTTCAACGACCAGAAGGGCTTCGGATTCATCACCCCGGACGACGGCGGCAAGGACTGCTTCGTCCACCACAGCGCCATCCAGGCCGAAGGCTTCCGCACCCTCGCCGAGGGTGACCGAGTGGAGTTCGACGTCGTGCAGGGCACCAAGGGCCCCGCGGCCGAAAAGGTCACCAAGATCTGACGCCACGAGCGCCGTTCGCACCATCGGGCCGTCCGTCCTCCGGGGTGGACGGCCCGATTCGCTGTGAGAGAGACATGACTCGTATCCTCGGAGCCGCAGCGCTCCTCGTTCTCGCCGTCGGATGCGGCGGCAAGCCCCCTGCGAAGACCGCGAAGGGGCCGGACCTGTCCAACCCCCTTCTCTACCCCGCGCGCCTCACCGAGACCGCGCCGGACACCTTCCGCGTCCGCTTCCACACGTCCAAAGGGGACTTCGTCGTGGAGGTGCACCGTGCCTGGGCGCCCATCGGGGCGGACCGGTTCTACAACCTGGTGAAGAACGGCTTCTACGACGACACGCGCATCTACCGGGTGCTCAAGGGCTTCATGGTGCAGTTCGGCCTGAGCGGCGATCCCATGATCAGCGCCCAGTGGAAGGACAAGGTCCTCGTGGACGACCCCGTCACCCAGTCGAACCTGCGTGGACGGCTCTCCTTCGCCAGGAACGGCCCCACCTCGCGCACGACCGGGGTGTTCGTCAACCTCAAGGACAACCCGTCGCTGGACAAGCAGGGCTTCGCCCCCTTCGGCGAGGTCGTCGAGGGGATGAGCGTCGTCGACTCCTTCTACTCCGGGTACGGCGACGGCCCTCCCCGGGGGAACGGGCCGTATCAGGCCCGGGTGCTGGCCAGGGGCAACGCCTATCTCGACGCGCAGTTCCCCAAGCTCGACCGCATCGAGACGGCCGTCATCGAGAAGTGAGGATCGGCGGAGAGCCGGCCGCGATCCCGCCGGCCCTTTCGCCGCGACACGGACGGTTGGTCGCGTCCGTCGCTCCCGTCAGGGCAGGTAGTAACGGGTGATCTTCATGGAGAGCCAGAGCCCGACACCCGTGAAGATCGTGGAGACGAGGAAGGCGGTGAAGATCGAGATCTTCGCGCCGATCACCCACCCCACGTACGAGGCGACGAACGTCATGGCCGTGTTCAGAATCCCCTTCACAGTGGGCAGCCTCGTGCAGGAGGGCGTGACGTAGCGCTATTTGACCGTATGTCCCCTACCGGCGTGGGAGCAAGGATGGCGTTGTCAGAACCGCAGCGTCGCCTTGCACCGGTCGGTGTCCAGCAGCAAGTCCAGGGCGTTCTCCGATCCGTGAACCAGCAGGTCGGCGGCCAGGATCGCGTCGAGGGCGCAGCCTTCTCCGTTGTCGACTGCGACGGCGAGCCCGCCGGCGTCACGCACGGCCTTCAGCAGTAGCCGATCGTTGTTGCCGTTTCCGAACGCAGCCACGTGCTGCGGGTTCCGCTCCAGCACGTATGCGCGCTTCTGCTCGTCGTGTCGCTCACCGGTGAGCACGTGCACCGCGACGGGAAGTCCGGCCAGCTCCCCCCTCGCCGTGCCGAACGTGTCTGCCGTCAACACCTGGACCTCCGCCTGTCGAGCGAGAGCGGCAAGGCGGGCCTTGACCCCGGGTCGTACGGCGCCGGCGAACGCGTGGGTGCCGGTGTAGTCGGTGATCACCGTCTCGATCTCTCGCACGCCCAGTCCCGGAATTTCCAATCGTATCATCGTCTCTCCAGACGCACGGGCTCCGTTCTCTCTCCCCGACTTTGCGCCTCCGGCCGTCGCGGCGCCACCCGCAGCTACGACTCCGCCCGCCATCGCGGGGCGCCCCGGACAGTTGCGGTGGTCGCCGGGGCCGGACACCGACCCGAGGTCATGACGCCGACGACGATCGTCCGGCCCGCTGGACCGTCGCCTTCACCCGCCGGGCCGCGGACGCCAACGTGTGGTGCGCGCGCCCCTTGACCAGCCAGGAGAGGGCGAAGGCCCACAGGGCGATGGTCTCCGGCCAGAAGATCGGGTGCGGCCGGATCCGGGAGGCCCCGGCCCAGAGGATGCAGGCGATGATCACCGTGCCGCAGACGGCATAGACCCGATTCCCGAACCGCTTGTCGGGCGGAAGAGGCTCCCCCTCGGGAACGTCCGTGCGGCGGAAGAGCCAGAGGGAGAAGACGGCGAAGCTCGTGAAGAGCAGCGCCGCGGCGATGTAGTGGATCGACCCGGCCGCCCCACCCCACCACTCAGGTCTGGGGATGTGGTCCGGCGCGCTTCCTGTGGGAAAGATGGCTATGGCGAAGGCGCACAGGGCGGCGAACCGCCCCAGGCGCCGGTCCGCTCGCGAGTCGCTGTAGCCCTGGTAGGTGAGGAGGAAGAACCCCAGACCGAAGAGGACGCCCACGAAGACCGCCACCGCTCCCGAGTAGTAGTACGCGCTGACGGAGTCGAGGAGCTTCCACGCCGGCAGCTCCGCGGTCCCTCGCACCCCGGCGAGTCCGTAGAGAAGAACGGGCAGAAGGAGCCCCAGATACCCGATGAGCTGTCGGTGGGCATAGGTCGACAGATCCAGGCTCTGCTCGGACTCCTCCGGTGAGACCCCGCCGCCTCCCGAGTCGATCGCCGGTGCTGCGCACATTCTGCACCTCCGGAGTGGCTACGAGTAGGACACACCTGGATACAGGTGGCTGATCGCCATTGTGAACACAGGGTCGAACAGCTTGTCGAAGACCTGCCAGGCGATGATGATGCCGATCCAGGTAACCTGCGGATGCGACCAGATGAAGTCCTGGTATTTCCTCACCATGTGGTCGGGCATGACGAGGACCAGCGCAGCGCTCCCGTCCAACGGAGGAACCGGCAGGAGATTGAAGAGACCGAGCAGCAGGTTCAGCGCAAAGACGGAACCGATGAGGTAACCGACGGAGTTCCACCAGCTGCCGGCCCCGGCGGTCGCCGTCGTCACGTCCGCGAAGGTGATGTGCTCCGGAGCGGAGAACACTCCGCCCAGAACGCCCAGATTGATGAGGAGCGCCGCGAGCAGCACCAGGAGGAAGTTGGCGCCGGGCCCGGCCAGGGCCATCCAGCCCGCGCGCTTCGGATACCGCTCGGCCCAACTCCTGTTGTATGGAGCGCTCGCGAAGCCCAGAGGCCAACCCGACAGGAGCACCGAGACGATGGGCAGGACCACCATTCCGATGATCTCCCGCCGGATGTGCGGCATCGGATTCAGAGTCACCTGACCGCCCTCGTACGCGGTGCGGTCACCGCCACGCATAGCGGCCCACGCGTGGGCCGCCTCGTGAAGGGTCGTCGAGAAGAGGAAGACTCCGTAGAACACGAAGCCGTCGAGAACCTTCGGCATGACAAGTCCTTTTCTGGGCCTCTCCGGGGGGCTCGGGAGAACCCGCGCACCAGGATGCGCTCCGCGCTGCCCCGGTCGCAAGGCGAGTGCCGAGTCGGGCGGGCGGGCGTCTTCTACGTTGTCCGGCCACCGCGGCCGTGGTCCGGGTCAGAGCAGCCCCGGCAGCTCGTCGAGGCGGTGGATGATCCGGCTCGCCTGCGGCTCCGGCTCCGGGTCCCTTTGCAGCAGGATGACCTGGAGGCCGGCGGCGGCGCCTCCGCGGTAGTCGTCGACGAGGCTGTCTCCGACATGCAGGACCCGTTCCGGCCGCATGCCCAGCCGGGCACAGGCCTCTTCGAAGATGCCCGGATCGGGCTTCGCGACACCGACGTCACCGGATGCGACGACGTGATCCACATGGCCCGCGAGCCCCAACTCGGCACAGAAGTGCCGGAGGCCCGCTTGCCAGTTCGACACGATGGCGATGGAATAGCCCCTGGCCCGCAGTGCGGAAAGCGCCGTCCACGCGTCGGGAAAGACGTCGAAGCACTGGGGGCCGAGAATGCGCCACAGGTTCCGCGCGTGCCGCTCCGCGTCCCCCTCCGCCGTGGGAACCTGCAGTCTCTTGAAGATGCGATCCGCCAGGAACACGTAGTACGCCATCCGGTCGGCCGGCGAACCCCCGGGCGCGTACCTGGCGTCGTGTTGGTCGAACACGTCATAGAGGACCTGGTGCTCCCACGGCGCGTGTGCGAGCTCGTGCGCATCCAGGTAGTCGACGAGCGCCCGTGCGCGTCCGCCGCCTTCACGATGGAAGGCCAGCGTCTCGTAGAAGTCGAGACTGATCCCCTCGATCTCGCTCAACGATGCTTCCGCACCCGCACGCATAGAGAGGGCGGAACCGCCGTCCTGGAGAGGCCTGCTGTCGTCACACCGGAGGAAGGGCGACGATCCCTCACACCCCGCTCGGGGCGGGTGCCACCTCGCTCTCGGCCAGGGCCAGCCAGCCCAGCACCACCAACGCAACCGTCAGGACCGTCCCGCCGAGGCCGACGGCGAAGGGCAGGATCTGCGTCCACTGGATCGACACCAGCAGCACCGAGGCTCCGCCGATGACCACGAAGCCTCGCCTGGCCACAGCCGTCTTCGTCCACGTGGCGAGGATCATGGTCGCGAACAGGGCGACGACGACTCCCACGATCCGGACGAGAGCGATGGGAACGAAGGCTTCCGGCCCCGAGGCGGGTGCCGCCGGCACCCTGAGATCGATGCCGAAGGCGGCGTTCGTCAGAGCGTGCGGCCAGAGCGAGAAGCCTGCCGCCAGAGCCAGGATCACGATCAGGGCCACCAATCCACCACTTCTGGCCGAACGCCTCATGAGTGCAGCCTCCGTTCTCATCCGATGACCTTGGGCTCCCCTGCAGCATAGAATGCTCAGCTGCAACGCAGACGGCAAGGAAGGAAGTGGGGTGTGATCCCCGGCTACCAGACCATCTCCAACGGCGACCCGGCCGCGAGCGACAGGTGTCTCCCCTGCACCCCACCGTCCATTTCCACCTGGAGAGACTCGGTGTCGCCACTCTCGACATCGACGAGACCGGATTCGGCGAGCCACTTCAGCTCGGCCGAGGGCCGGATGGCGGACGGCAAGACGAGCCCCACGCGCGAGATCGTCCGCGCGCCGTTGCGATGCCCGGGCAAGGAGGCGTCCGGGTCGAGCCCGGGAGCCAGGAAGAACAGGAGCGGCTCCTCGTGCCTGACCGAGCTCCCGGCGACCCGGATCGAGAGCTCGGGCGGCAGATAGGGCGGGCGATACTCCCAGGTCGCCACAGGCGGATGGGACGCATCGGGAGAGAGGCGAACGCACACCCCGATGCGGCTCGCGCCCCGCAATCCGCCCAGCCGCTCGCCGAGACCCGTCGGCGACACCGTCGGGGAGCCGGCCTCGGCTCGGTTCTCGAGCCACGCGAACTCGAGATAGGCATTGTCGAAGAAGAACCGACGGCACGCCGTGCCCTGGCCACGGTGGACGTTGGGCGCCCCCTCGGTGAAACCCGCCGCCCGCAGGGGTTCGACCTCCGGGCCGCCCCGGGACACGGCGAGAAACACATGGTCCAGCGACAACGGGACCCGGGTCGGCATCACCGATTCCGGGGAAGACGGCGGCTCATTCGAACGCGGCCCCGTCGGACGTCGACCGTCGTCCTCGCCACGCATTCACGTCCCGCAGGTTGACCTCCGTCCAGAAGCCACGCCCGGCCTTCAATCGACCCAGATCCACCACGATGACGCTGTGGGCACCGACGGCGTGCCCATCCGCGTCCACGACGCGCATCGCCTGCTCGTGGGAAAAGGCTTGCACCAGCTGTACGGTGTTGACGACGTCGGTGGACCTCGCGATGGCGTCCGAGAGATCCCTCACCGCCGGCGCCAGGGCCGCGAACGACGGCAGAGGTCGCACTCCCCCGCTGACGATGCCCCGCCCCAGTGCCTCTCGCTCGAGCCGAGTCTCGGCCACCGCCTCGTCTCCCCGGTACAGACGAAACGCAAGTGGCGGCAGCGGCTTCCAGAAGGCGGCCTTGAAGAGCAGGACCACACCTCCGAGAACACACATCCCGCCGATGATGAGCCCACCGAACGCGAACCCCGACAACCACGTCTCCAATCCGCTCAGCGGCCGCACGTGCTCCAGCACGGCGCCCAGGCCGAAGAAGGTGGCCGCGGCCAACGCCGCGCCTCCGCCGAAGCAATAGAACGCGTACCTGACGAAGTCCCGGCGACCCGGTTGACCGAAGCGGTCCTTGCGGCGCACATCCCATCGCCGGAGCAGCAAGCGGGAGTACAGGCTGCCGGACGGCACGACCCGGAGCAGGATCACGGCCAGGGCGACGAGCATCCAGATTCCCACCACCTGCCGCCCTGTCACCGTGGCCTGTCTCCTTCTCTGGCGAATCCGGAGTCTCCGCTGCGGCGCACAATGCCCCCGCGAGTGGTGCGTGGCAAGACAAAGGACCCGGGCCGCGCCACCTCGTCGGGGAAGGTCGTCGGGGGGGACGTCTGCCGCGAGAAGGTCGGCCTACAGCTGCCAGAGGCCGTGGTGGACGCCGCCCTGGATGTAGATGGCGAAGGTGCCGTGGCCGGGAATCTCCAGCGGCGGGTGGGCCACCTCGGCCCCGGCCTCCACCGCCGCGGCAACGGATGCCTCGATGTCGGTCACCAGCCAGTACGGTCGCACCACCGGCTCCTCGGATTCGTGCATCGGCGCACGCACGCCCACGAGCCCGCCTCCGGGCAGCGCGGCCGTTCTCGCGTTTCCGAGGAGGGGGTCCGGCTCGCCGAAGAGCACCCCGTCCATTGCTGCGTACGCTCCGCACACAGCGTCGACCTCCGTCGTCACGATCTCGATGTAGTGGATCCGCATGATTCCCTCACCGTGCGGTGTCTCGTCGGGCAGGTCGTGGGTCGGCGTGAACATCTATCGCGGTGCAAGCGCCTGCGCGAACGGCGTGTAGTTGTCGGGGCCGTACCCAGGCGCGAGGATCGCGAACGCCACGAGAGAGAAGTCCGCTTCGCGGGCCGCCAGCTCTTCGCGGTAGATTCGCGCGACCTCTTGCGCGGGATTTCGGAAGGCCCCACAGCCGAACGCGCCCAGGACCGCATGGCGCACTCCATGGCGTGTGAGCGTGTCGAGCTGCGCCGCGATGCGCTTCCGCGCCTCGACGGAATCGAATCCGGAGCCGTCACGGAGATCCTGCGCGGCCGCCCGCAGCTCGAAGAACGGGAAGATCTGGTCGTCCGCCAGCCAGGAATAGCCGAGATCCCCGCGCGACCGGTCTTCGGGCCCACGGATACAGACACGCGGTTCGTCGGTATCCAGGTAGACGACACCGCCGTGGGCCGACAGGAGCTCCGTCACCTCCGGGAGATAGCGATCGATGGTCGAGTCGTACTCCTTCTCGTCGATCCGGAGGTGGCAGTCCGTTCGACGGAACATGTTCTCCTCCTGCGCCATCGCGCCCTCGACGTAACCGCCTCCCGGTATGTGGGCGTTCGCCATGTTGAGCACCGCGAAACAGGCCCCGACCTCACGCGTCAGGGCGCGGGTGACCTCGCCCCAATCCTGCCTGTACACCGCGATGTCCAACCCCGACTCCTGCGGACAGCTCTCTGACCGCCAGCGCTCGAGGTTCTCCGCGGCGACGCGATGATAGAAGTCGGATGGCTGGACGTGCTGGAACGCCTCTACGGTCTCCCGCAGCACGGCACGGCGGCGCGCTGCCTCGTGCCCACCGAAGCCTCGCGCTGCCGCCTCCGCATCCGAGCACAACCGCCGTCCGACCACGAGTTGCTCCTACGATCATGAGGTTGAGCTGGGCTCCACGATGTCCACCGGGAGCGTGCGCTGCAAGCCGGTGCTGAAGCCCCTTACGGCGGCGGACGCAGCTTCACGCCACGCTCCCATTCCGCCACCGGTCCGTCCTCCACCCGGAACAGAGGATGGGCCCTCACGTCTCCCTCCCCGTCGAGGCGGGCGAGCCCGCGGGGGTCCCGCGAGCGCAGCTTCCTCCGCAGGTGCTCCGCTTCGAAGCGCAGCTGCCCGGTGGACACGACCATGTCCGGTGGGCGCCGGACGGGGCCCAACCTCCCTCTATCGAAGCGATACCCCCGGGACTCCGCCTCGAGCATGACGTACCGCAGATACGCGTTGATCGCCGACACGGGAGCCGGCTGCTCGCGGAACCGCGTGAGCTGGGGATGGTGCCGGTATCCCTTCGTCACACCGCGGAGCACGGCCCGCGCCAGGAGCCCTTCCCGCCACAAGGCGAGCAGCCCCTTCGCGTCCAGATAGGACGGATCAAGGCTCCAGAGACGCACTGCACTCCATTCCGTAGCGTAGCTCAACGAATCTCGAGTCTCCGCTCCACCGGTACCAGGCCCATCGCCGGATCGACACCGTAATAGTCCACGAGGAGCCTGTACAAGTTGCCATCCGACGTCCTGAGCTGTGCCGGCTTCTCGAAGAACGTCTCCGTCGCCACGGCGAAGAACTCGGCTCTGTTCGTCGCACCGTAGGGATTGAGCACCGTCTCGGCGCCCGCGAGCGCCGCGGCCTCCAACCTCCCCAGCTCCCGCTCGATCACGTGCGCCCAGGGCTTCAGCCTCGACACACGCACCCCAGCCGGGATGCCGTCCGCCGCTCCCGTCTCCTGGTCGAGTTGATGGGCAAACTCGTGGAGCACCACGTTGTCTCCGTCGGTGGGGTCGGAGGCACCGTGCTCGACTCTGTCCCAGGAGAGGATGACGATCCCTTGACCCCACGACTGACCCACGATGGCACGGAGCGGCTGCTGGACGGCGCCGGTGCTCATGCGCGCCAGCGAACGTGCGTCCCTGGGGATGACCGCGCTCGGATAGACGAGCACCGTCTTCAGTCCCGGGTAGAGACCCACTTCCAGCCACAGGAGCAGGAAGCACGCCTGGGCCGCGATGACGACCCGGATCTCTTCCGTGATCTCCAGCCCTCCCGCCCCCTCGATCCGTTTCTCCTCGAGAAACACCTGCGTCAGCTTCAGCAGCCGATGGAAGTCCTCCGGGCGCAGACCGCGGGCCAGTGGGAAGTGCCGACGGACGATGTCCGCCCACGCGTCGGGAACGGGCTCCGGCAGCAGTCGCACCGGATTGCTCCACCGTATCGAGCGGACCACGCGTTGTCCGAGCAGCACGCCGGCGGCGATGAGGAGCACCACCGCCCCGGCGACGAGGACGTCTTCCAGGCTCGGGACAGCCACCCACAAGACGACCAGCCCCACCGCCGCAAGAGCGATCACTCCGAACGGGGCTACCCGCCTGTCCTCTCCGGTCTTGGGCATGTTGTCCAGATCTTGCGTGTGGCAGGGCACATCAACGCCTTCGGTGCTCCGCACCGGAGCACGATGCCGGCCGGACCCGGAGTCTACACTCTTGGACCCTACCCCGTCTCAGTGTACTTTGTACCACAAAGTGCCGTCCGGCTGCTTCGAGTAGTGACAGCAATGTGGTGCCTGCACGGCCTGGGAGACAGCGATGAAGATCTGGTTGAGACGCATCCGGGGGGCTCTGGGCATGGGCCTGACCTGGGCACTCGCAGGGTTCCTCGCCGGGATGGGCATCGAGCTGATCCACAACATCTGGCCGAACCCCCTCGGATCGGCAGTCGACATCTGGCCGGCGGCGCTGGCGTACCCCGGCTTCTTCGGGGGCGTGGCGTTCTCCGCCGTGCTCGGCATCGCAGGGCGTCGCCGCAGATTCGATGAGCTGTCCCTTCCGGGAGTCGCGGCATGGGGCGCGGTGGGTGGCCTGTTGGTGAGCCTGATTCCAGCTGCCATGGTCGCCGTCGGCCTGGCGACGCCCAACGTCCCCGTGTGGCAGATCACCCTCGCGATCCTCGGCCCCTTCACGGTGGGAGGCGCGATTGCCGCTTCGGCTTCGCTGGCCCTGGCGAGGAAGGCAGAGGATCGAGAGCTGCTGGACGGCGGTCGGACCCTGGCCGATGTGGGGCTCACCGAAGAGGAGAAGCGGGAGCTGCTCGGCGGGAAGAGCTAGCAGGGTGCTGAAGAAGGGGAGCACCCCGCTAGTCGGACTCCTCCGTGTCGCTCAGAACGTCGAGCACGGGCCGTGGGCTACGGCGCATCTTGAATTCGAAGATGTCCGGTCGGGAGTAGTGACCCGCGACGTCGAGTTGCCAGCGCGGGCCGATGACCTCGGCGGGCTCGATGTCGGCATAGAGGATGCCTTCCTCGGCTTCCAGCGGACCGGCCAGGATCTTCCCGTCCGGGTCCACGATCAGGCTCAGCCCGGGGTTGATCCATCCGTCCAGATCGCCGAGGTAGGTGCTCTTGAACCCGAGCGCGTCCGGGATGTCGTCCTTGTGGAAGGCCTGGCATGCGCCGACCACGAAGCAACGGCCCTCCTTCGCCATATGGCGCATCGTGGAGATCCAGGGCTCACCGCGATCCCACGTCGGCGCGGCGTGAACCTGCTCGCCTCGAGCGGTCAGGGCATAGCGGGCCAACGGCATGTAGTTCTCCCAGCACAGGAGACCTCCCAGCCGACCGATGGGGGTGTCGAAGACCTCGAGATCACCCTCCGCACCCTGCCCCCACACCAGGCGCTCTCCCGCCGTGGGAATCAGCTTCCGGTGCTTGCCCAGCACACCACCGTCCGGGCCCAGGTATAGAAGCGTGTTGTACAGGGTCGAGTCACTCGCCTCGGAGTTCCTCTCGTTGACGCCCATGGCCACCGTGACACCGCAGTCGGCCGCCGCTTCCCCGAGACGCGCGACCTCGGGGCCAGGGATCGATATCGCGTTCGCATGGAGCTCGGCGTAGAGAGCCCGAAGCGGATGGGTGTGGCCTGGTGGGATGAACCACACCCAGACGGGATAGGCGGGAATGAACGCCTCCGGGAACACGGCCAGCTCAGCCCCGCCCTGGGCGGCTTCCTCGATGAGTCCGCACGCCTTCTCAACCGTCGCGGTTCGATCGAGGAACACGGACGACGCCTGGACCGCAGCGATTCTCGACGACTCGGAGCTCAACTCCACCGCCTTCGTGGGGGGCCGTCCGACGTTCTCGCGTCTCCACCGCCACCATGCATCCCGGAAGCGCGAAGTGCAAGGCGCACCTGCGTCACCCGGTCCCGGCCCATCCTCACCCCAGCTCGAGCTCCACGATCTCGGCGTCGAGCCCGCCCGGCTCCACCTTCACTCGTGCCACCGTCACCGGGAGTCGGAATCGCCTGGGGCCCGCGCTCCCGGGGTTGAGGTAGAGCACGCCCCCACGACGCTCGACGCGGGGAAGGTGGGTATGGCCACGTACCACCAGGGCGATGCCCGCCGCGGCGGGGTCCAGGTCGAGCTCCTCGTCGCCGTGAAGGAGATAGGCGATGCTCCCGCTCCCCAGGTCCACCACCGCGGTGGCGGGCAACGCCTTCCTCAGCTCCCCTCCATCGGTGTTTCCACGCACGGCGTGCACGGGAGCGATCTCTCCCAGCCGCTCCAGGACCCGCACATCGCCGACGTCGCCGGCGTGCAGGATGAGCGCGCTTCCCTCCAGCGCCGCCACCGCTTCCGGCCTGAGCAGGCCGTGGGTGTCCGAGATCACGCCGATGATGCGCACGCCGCGCCTCCTTGCCCGTGGGTGTCACCGCCCCCCAGGTTGGGGTATTCTTCCCTTCCGCCGCCACTCCGAGGTGTTCGTGTCCTGCACGCAATGCCGGGGAATCGTCCAGGAGTTCAACTCTTCCATCGCCCGTCGCGAGCTGCGGCGCTACCGGCGGCGCGGGCCTCGAGGCACGACGCGCACGCTCCTGGATCTCCTCCGCGGCGAGGGTGTCCGCGGTCGCACGTTCATCGACGTAGGCGGCGGCGTGGGAGTGATCCAGCACGAGCTGATGGCTGCGGGCGCCTCCTCGGGCGTCGACGTGGACGCGTCCCCGGCCTATCTCGCGGCCTGCCGCGACGAAGCCGCGAGGCGCGGCTACATCCAGCGCATCCGCTATCTGCAGGGCGATCTCATCGACGTGGCCTCCGCCGTCGACGCCGCCGACATCGTCACGCTGGACCGGGTCCTTTGCTGCTACCCCGACATGCCGACCCTCGTGGACGCCTCGGCCTCGCGCGCGCGTCGCATCTACGGTCTCGTCATCCCCCGGGAGAGCCGGTTCATGCGCTTCGCCGTCCGGGCCGTCAATTTCATCCAGACTCTCCGGCGGAGGCCGTTTCGACTGTTCCTCCACGCGTCCACCGACATCGACGCACGCGTTGCCGCCCATGGCCTCGACAAGCGCTATCACGGCCACACACTCTTCTGGCAGGTGCTCCTGTACACGCGCCGCGATCCGGACGGGGCGGCTCTGCCGGGCATGTCCACCACCTGAGCGTACGGCCGCACCGACCCACACACTCATCGGACCTCATGGATCTCCCCTTCCATACCCTCGACGTCTTCACGGACCGTACGTTCGGCGGTAATCCGCTGGGCGTCTTTCCCGACGCCGCCCATCTCGCACCGGACCTCATGCAGCGCGTCGCCCGGGAGATGAACCTCTCGGAGTCGGTCTTCCTGGGCCCACCGCAGTCGGGCGGCTCGGCGCGGGTGCGCATCTTCACGCCGGGCGCCGAGGTTCCCTTCGCGGGTCACCCCACGGTGGGCTCGGCGATCTTCCTGGCTTCGCGCCTGGACATCGCACCCCCCAACGCCACGACGACGCTGGTGCTCGAGGAGAACGTGGGCCACGTACCGGTGGACGTGCGCTTCGCCGGTGGCCACCCGGTCTCCGCGCGCTTCACCACCGCCGTCCCCCCGGAGCACCGTCCCTCTCCGGTGCCCCGCTCGGACCTCGCCGGCATGGTGGGGCTTGCGGAGCGCGACCTGGACCCGTCGCGTCCGGTGGAGATGGTCTCCTGCGGCCTCCCCTTCCACTGCATCCCCCTGCGAAGCCTGGACGCCATGCGTCGGGCGGTCCTGGACCTGGTGGCGTGGCGCCGCCTCCTGGCGGATCTGTGGGCCAACCACGTCTACCTGATCACCTCGGACGCCGAAGGCGAGGGCGTGGACTTCCGGGTCCGGATGTTCGCGCCGGCCGTGGGCGTCATGGAGGACCCGGCCACGGGCTCCGCCGCCGCCGCGCTCGGGGGCTATCTCTCCGCCCTCGACGGGAGCGAGGCGGCCTCGCTGCACTGGGCGGTGGAGCAGGGCCTGGAGATCGGCCGGCCCAGCCTACTGCACGTCGAGGCGGACCGGGCGGGGGGCGCCACCACTGCGGTCCGCGTGGGCGGTTCGGCCGTGTTCGTCAGCGAGGGCACGATGAAGGCGGTGGAGTGAGGCCCGCGTCCCGCGTCCTGCGGCTCGCGTCCTCGGTTCCGGGACGCCTCCTCAACCGCACCCTGTCCGGGGTGGTCCCTCCCGTGAGCCCGCGGGCCGCCGCGCTCCACGGTACCCTCGCGGTGGCGGACTTCCACGCCGACGCCCTTCTCTGGACCCGCGATCTGCTGGCGCGCGGCACGTGGGGTCACGTGGACGTCCCCCGCCTCATCGAGGGGCGCGTCGCCCTCCAGGTCTTCACCACGGTGACCAAGACTCCGCGGCGCATGAACATCGAGTCCAACGCCGGCGACTCGGACAACATCACACTTCTGGCCGTTCTCGAGGGGTGGCCGCGCCCGGCCCGATCGAGCCTACTTCAGCGCGCGCTCCATCAGGCGGACAAACTGCGGTCCTTCGCCGCCGGCTCCAGCGGGCGCCTCACGCTGATCCGTACCCGGTCCGACCTGGCCTCGTATCTCGCCCGGCGCGAGAACGACGACGCCGTCACCGCGGGCGTCCTCGGCATCGAGGGAGCCCACGCTCTGGAAGGCGACGTGGCCAACGTGGACCGTGTCTTCCACGCGGGGTTCCGGCTCCTGGGCCTGACCCACTTCTTCGACAACGCCGTGGGCGGCTCGGCACACGGCGTGGCGAAGGGCGGCCTCACCGACCTCGGCCGGCAGGTGCTGACCCGCATGGAAGAGCTGGGGATGGTGTTGGACCTGGCCCATGCATCTCCGGCGCTCATCGACGACGTCCTCGCCGTGGCGACGCGGCCGGTGGTGGTCTCGCACACGGGTGTGAGGGGCACGTGCGACAACACGCGCAACCTGGACGACGGCCGTCTGGCGGCGGTGGCGGCCACCGGGGGGGTCGTGGGCATCGGCCTGTGGAGGACGGCCGTGTGCGGCACGAGCCCTGCCGACTGGGCGCGGGCGGTGCGCCACGCGGTGGACGTCGCGGGCGTGGAGCACGTGGGCCTGGGCTCGGACTGGGACGGCGCCGTGGCCTGCATGATCGACGCCTCCCAGACGGTCCACCTCGTCCAGGCACTCCTGGACGGGGGCTTCGCCGACGAGGAGGTGCGCCTCATCATGGGCGCGAACGTGCTCCGCGTGTTCTCGGAGACCCTCCCCCTCCCATGAGCCTCCTCGAGTCCGTCGCCGTCGCCTTCGGCATCGTCTCGGTGTGGCTCTCGGTCAAGGAGAACATCTGGAGCTGGCCGACGGCCATCGTCAACGTGCTCCTCTACTTCGTGATCTTCCGCCAGCAGAGGCTGTACGCGGACATGAGCCTCCAGCTCTTCTACGCGGCGATCTCCGTGTACGGCTGGTACCACTGGCTCTTCGGCGGGGCCAGCCACTCCCGCCTGAAGGTATCGCGCACGCCCCGCCGGCAGCGCTGGATCCTCCCGGTCCTGGCGGTGTGCTTCGCCCTGGTGTTGGGCACGCTCCTGCGGCGATACACCAACGCGGCCCTGCCGTACGTGGACTCGTCCCTGACCTCGGGCAGCCTGGCCGCACAGTGGATGATGAGCCGCAAGTACGTGGAGAACTGGACCGTCTGGGTGACGCTGGACGTGGCCTACGTGGCGGTCTTCATCAACCGGGGGCTCCTGCTCACGGCCTTCCTCTACGCGGTCTTCCTGGTGCTGGCGGCGCGGGGCCACGTGGAGTGGAGCCGTTCGCTGCTTCGGGAGGTGGAGACGGCGTGAGCCGCCCTTTCAAGGGTGTCGCCGCGCACGGCCGCTGTCACGAAGCCGAGCCCCCCGGCTATCCGACCTCGGGCCCCACCGCCTCGGCGATGGCCCGCGCCACCTGCGCCAGGGGCGGCGCCCCCACCGTCTTTCCGCTCTCGTCCTCGTAGATCCTGCACCGGGGGCCTTGGCCCGGCTCGCGCTGCGCCCACGGGTGCGGCCCGGGCGCAACGTCCTTCCCGTTGACGAGGATGGTGGGCGAGCCGAGGCCCCGGACGCGCTCGGGGCACGAGGGATCGTCGCTGTTCCACTCCGTCCACACCGTCGGCATTCCCGCGTCCCGGAGCGCCTGGGCGAGCACCTCCCGGGCAGCGACCAGGTTGGGGCAGCCCGGATCGTAGATCAGCTCGACGTGAAGCTTCAGGGACAGGGTATCACCTCCGCATCGGATGAGGCCGGTGCAGGATGGGGGCCGGGGGAAGCTCCGCACAAGTCCGGCAGATCCGGCCGCCGGCTCCGTCCGGCGGCGCCTCCGCCACGGGAGGCCCGGCCAGGGGACCGACCAGGCCGCGCGTGGGTTGCCGGGCACGCCGCGTGCAGTGAATCATGGCCGTAGCGCCGCGGCGCCTGTAGACTGACAGAGCGACCCCAGCCGCACGAGACCGACCATGCGCCACACGCGTCCGCTCCCGATGCTCCTCCTCGCGGCGGTGCTCTTTGCCGACGGATGCGCGCGCTCCCCCGACGTCGCGGTCATCGCCATGGACGGGCTCCCCGCGGACGCACGCTACCTGGAGCCCTTCGCCGACAGCCTCCTCCAGGGCCCCCATCCGGTGCGTGTGGAGATCTTCAACGCACCCGGGGCCGGCGGCGCCTACCGGGTGACCCTCGAGCGCGCCGAGAGCATCGCCAAGCTGCCCGGCCTGGTGGGCGTCGTGGGGCACCGCGACAGTCGTTCCACCCTCGTGGTGGGGCCGGTCTACGTCGACGCGGGGATTCCCCTGGTCGTGCCGAACGCCACCAGCCGGGCCATCTCCCGGATGGGCCCCATGGTCTTCCAGATGGTGGCCGATGACGACGAGGAGGGCGCCTTCCTGGCGAATGTGGCCACGAAGCGCCTGGGAGGTCGGCGCATCTCGATCTTCTATCTCTCCGACGAGTACGGAGTCGGCATCTACGACGGCACGGTGAAGGCCCTCGAGGAGGAGGGCATCGAGCCGTGGAGCGTCACCGAGTACGGCCTGCAGCGCGACAAGTGCCCCGACGATTTCGAGGCTCTGGTGGACGCCTCCCTCCTCAAGGGCCTCCCCGACGTGGTCATCCTGGGCAGCCGCTTCCCCGACGCCGGGTGCATCGTGCGCCTCGTTGGAGCCCGAGCCCCGGACGCGCGCTTCGTGGCCGCCGACGGTGTCGATCCTCGTGAAGCGCTCCGTACCCAGGCCGGGGCGGCGGTGGATCGCCTCTGGGTGACCCAGTTCTGGACCCCCACGGAGGACTCCGCCTCGGCAGCCTTCGCACGGCAGTACGAGAGCCGCACCGGTGTCGTTCCGAACCAGGGTGCCGCGTTGCGCTGGGACGGGGTGCGCCTCCTCGTTGCGGCGGTCCGTCATGTGGGATCGGACCCGCGGCGCATCGCGGAATACCTGCGAGAGCTGGGCCGGAGCCGCCCACCGTATCACGGCATCACCGGGGACATCTCCTTCGGGCAGCAGCCACACAGGCTCATGCTGGTGGACGCGTGGGGACGGCCGGTGCCCGGCCCAGGGTCGTGACCATGGGTCGCCGGGCTTCGCGCGGTGGGAGCGTCCGCCGCCTCCTCCTCCTGGCCATGGGCGGCCTGGTCGTGTGCGTGGCCGCCCTGGGTGTCGCGGTGAACGTGGTCTTCATCCCGCGGATCACGTCTCTGCGCACGGACACCGAGCGGCTTCTCGGCCAGATCCAGGGCTTCGTGAGTCACGCGGCGAGCCTGGACACCGCCGTCTCCGCGGCCCGACGCGACGTGGCGGCAGGAGACACGGCCGCCGCCCGCGAGACCGTGGAGCAGGCGGAGATCGTGAAGCCCACCTCCCTCACGGCGGCCGCCCGCGAAGGCATGATCGGCGCGCCCCTGGAGATGCGCGCGTCGCTCGCCCAAGCCATCGACGACGAATCCCAGCTCGCCGACCTCCTCAGCGAGGCCGGGGCACTCTTCGCCCTGGGCCGGCCTTCGGCCGCGGCCATGACCCTCCGGCAGGCGGACTCCGTCGTCACACAGCTGGACGCCGCCCTCGCCGCCGCCCAGCGTGCGGGGCTCCGGGACGTGGCGCGGCGCAGCACCGCGTTCGAGGTTCTCGCCGAGGAAGTGTCCCGTACGCTGCTCTGGCTCGCCGCGCTGGGCATCCTCGGCATCCTGCTCATCGCCTCCGTGGTGCATCGCAGGCTGTACGCGCCCCTGCGTCGCCTGGACACGGGATTGCGAGAGGTGTCGGGGGGGAGCCTGGACACCCGCCTCGACGTCCCCCACGACGACGAGATGGGCAGGCTCGCGGCGCTCTTCAACCGCATGGTCGGCGAGCTGCGGCAGCGCGACGAGGAACGGGCGACCGAGCACCAACAGATGACCTGGCGCATCCTGGAAGCCACCCTCGACGGAGTGATCACCACCACACCGGAGGGGCACATCACCGGGTGGAACCCGAGTGCGGAAGCCATCTTCGGGTGGACGCCGGGCGAGGTCATGGGCAAGCCGCTGGGAGAGATCATCTACCCCCTGGCGGACCGCGCGCTTCACGCCCGCCGCCTCGAGCTCCTCCGGGCCGGACGGATGGACGAGCTCGGGCCGCGCCGCCTGGAGGTGACGGCTCTGCGTCGGGATGGCCGCTCCTTCACGGCGGAGGAGTCCATCGTGCCCATCCTCGAGGGCGGCGAAGTCGTGGCCGTCGCCGGGTTCGTGCGTGACCTCACCGAGACCCTCGAGCTCCAGGAGCAGGTGCGTCGCTCCCAGCGCCTGGAGGCCGTGGGCCGACTGGCCGGAGGCATCGCCCACGACTTCAACAACCTGATATCCGTCATCCTGGGGCAGGCCCAGCTGGCCCTGGAGCAGATCCATGACGCCGAGACCGGCAGGGGACTCCGGGAAGTCGAGCGCGCCGCGAACCGGGCCGCCGAGCTCACGGCTCAGCTCCTCGCCTTCGCCCGCAGGCAGGTGGTGTCCCCGAGGGTGGTGGCGGTGAACGACCTCGTGACCGAGACCCTGGGCATGGTGAAGCGGGTCATCGAATCCTCGGTACGGATCGTGCCGGCGCTGGATGCCGATGCCGGGCACGTCAACGTCGATCCCGGCCACTTCTCCCAGGTGCTCCTCAACCTCGTCATGAACGCCAGGGACGCGCTGGGCACCCCGGGGGGCACGGTGGAGGTCAGCACGGGCGTCGCCTACGTCGGCGAGAGCGACGGCCCCCTCC
>Ga0307418_1000157_pt1 | contig 19407 bp, 14 predicted proteins | sample SalMarWE160220MG_2_FD_202160 | JGI IMG/M metagenome (GOLD analysis project Ga0307418, IMG submission 202160) | Salt marsh sediment microbial communities from the Plum Island Ecosystem LTER, Massachusetts, United States - WE1602-20 | ecosystem: Environmental > Aquatic > Marine > Intertidal zone >...
AGCCACGGCATCCCAAGGCTTACCTGACCGCGGCCGGGCGCAGTGGAAGGATGAGAGCGGGCGAGTGCGCCCTTGAGCCGGCAGACATCGTGCTGGAGTTCGCCATCAACGCCCTGCGATTGACGGAGGGATTTGATGTCCAGCTGTTCGAGCGACACGCGGGGCTTGCGCTTGTCCGCATCGACCCCTATTTTCAACGCGCCCTGGCCGACGGCCTGTTGCAGCGGCGAGGTGCACGCATCCGGCCCACCGAACGGGGGAGGCTGTTTCTCGACGATCTGGTCCAGTATTTCGCCCCCGCCTGACAAACCTGTTTGCGCAAACGTCAGCCGGAGGGGAGAAGGCGGCCTTTCCACTCCGCGACCGGAGCCGCGTTTGCAGCAGGGGATAATTGCTGGTATTTTTAGATATTCATCAACGCGTTGCCAAAGGCTTCGGGGTGCGAGAAGGGTTGCGATGAAAGAAGGTATTCACCCAGACTACGCCGAGATCAAGGTCGTCTGCAGCTGCGGGAACGAGTTCACCACCCGCTCCACCCTGGGCAAGAACCTACACGTTGAGGTGTGCTCCGCGTGCCACCCGTTCTACACGGGAAAGCAGAAGATCGTTGACACCGCTGGCCGCGTCGACAAGTTCCGCCGCAAGTACGGCCGGTAAGGCTCACCGCCTGCGTAGCCGGGGGCGTGCGACATTGGCCTGCCTCCCGTTGCTGCTGTCCTTTGGCGCAAGCGCCACTTGCCCGCTCCCCCCGGGGGCCAAGTCTGCGCGTGTCGCCTACATCATCGACGGAGATACGGTGACGCTGGTCGACGGGGAGCGCGTGCGCCTCATTGGGATCGATGCCCCCGAGATTGGCCACGAGGGCACGCCGGACATGCCCTATGGACGAGCGGCAAAGGACGCCCTGCGGCGAGCCGTTTCCAGATCCGGCTGGTCGGTGCGCGTCGCTCCGGGCCGCGAGAGGCTCGACCGCCACGGCCGTGAGCTGGCCAATCTGTACGGCCGGGGTGGGCACAACTTGAGTGAGCAGCTGCTGCGCTTGGGCTTGGCCTACCCGATCACTGTTCCGCCCAATGACCGCTTTCATCGCTGCTATGCTGCTGCGGCCGCCGATGCCAGAACCCACGGCCGGGGCCTATGGAGCCTGCCTCCCCTTGAAGCCACGGCCCTTAGGCCTGACGCCGCGGGCTTCATGAGGCTCGTGGGCCGAGTACAGAAAGTGCGTTTCGGTAGACGGTCAATATGGATCGACCTGGCGGGACCGCTGAAACTGCGGATTGCCGCGGAAGACCAAGGGCGGTTCGATCCTGCGTATCTTTCTGGCCTGATCGGTGCCCGCGTGGAGGTCCTCGGCTGGGTCTATCATTATCGGCGTCAGGCACGCATTCGCCTGCGAGATCCTTCCGCGCTTCGGCGAGTCACGCGGGACGATAAGTATAGCTGAACGACGTTTGGGTTCCCTATCCACCCTGCTATCCGCGATAATCTAACCTGTCTCGGCGAGGCGCTTGCGTCCCCGTCTTGCGGTGGGGCGATCCCGCTGCTGGCCGGCCCTCCTCAGCCGGTAAGTTGATGACGAGTCCGGACCGCGTCCGGTGCAACAGGGACTCGCTTACCGCGATCCAGCAAGCGTCCGAAGGCGGGAGCTCCCACCCCTTTCGAACGGACAACGAGGCGCGGTCGCAATCAGCTGAACTGCCGCTTTGCCGCCAGGGAAGGACTGATTTGGCTGCAGGCGCGCGCCTGCAGCCAAATCAAAGCATTGCCGGTCGCTCAGGGAGGGAACACGGGATCTGTTAGTGCTTCCCCAGCTCTGAGGGCCTCCACTACCGTCGAGCCCCACCAACCGGAGGATAAGGTCATGCACAAGGTTACGATTGTCGGCGCGGGAAGAGTCGGCGAAACCACGGCGCAGATCCTGGCAGCGGAGGAGTTGTGTCGCGAAGTCGCCCTCCTCGACATACGCGAGGACGTCCCCGAAGGCGTGGCCCTCGATGTCTGCCAGACCGCTCCCTTCTTCGAGTTCGACTCGCGGGTTACCGGCAGCAACGACCCCCAAATTCTGAAGGGATCGGGCCTGATCGTGGTCACGGCCGGGTTCCCGCGCAAGCCCGGGATGTCGCGCTCGGATGTGCTCGAGGCAAACGTCCGCATCATCGACGAGGTCGTGGACAACGCGGTGCGCTACGCGCCGGACGCCATGATGTTGATGGTCACCAATCCTGTGGATACGCTGACCTATCGCGCCGCACAGCGTAGCGGCTGGGCCAGGGGGCGCGTGTTCGGTCAGGCGGGCGTTCTGGACGCATCGCGCATGGCAAGCTTCATCGCCATGGAGACGGGTTTTTCCGTGCTTGACATCACGACCATCGTCCTCGGGGGACACGGGGATACCATGGTCCCGCTCCCCCGTTTCTGCACCGTAAACGGTATCCCCGTCTCCCACTTTTTGCCACCGGAAAGGATGGCGGCAATCATCTCGCGCACCCGCCAGGGTGGCGCCGAAATTCTCGCCCTGCGCAAGAGCTCGAGCGCTTATGACGCCCCTGGGGCAGCCGTAGCGACCATGACAGATGCCATCACCAACAACCGCCGACGGCTGCTTCCGTGCGTCGCCGTGCTGGAGGGTGAGTATGGGGAGGCGGATGTGGCGATGGGGGTTCCATGCATCTTGGGCGAACGCGGGGTCGAAGCCGTGGTAGAGCTCGAGTTAAACGACGAGGAGCGGACGGCCTTCTCCGCCTCGGTGGCGGGTGTGCGGCAAGACATCGGCCGCCTCAAAGGCCTGAGCTGACGTTCCTTGGGCCTCCCCTCCCGCGGACGGGGGTCGGAGCGCTGTGAAACTCCTTTCTCGGTCCGACATCGCAACGGGAGGGAGGGGAGACCAGCGACTTCCAAGGCACAAGGACATGACCCCCGTGCGGGACTGTCGCATGCGCTTCCCCGTTGGAGGACCAACGTACCGCCCTACGTCGACCCAGTGCTGCCGGGGGGAACCAAGCAATGCTGCCCGCAGCTCGTCCGCCTCCTGAATCTTGAATCCCTGCCAGGAGTGATGACATGGCGACAGACTCCGTAACCATCACCAACAACACCAGCGGTGAGAGCTTCGAGCTACCACTCAAGAATGGCACGATTGGACCGTCGGCAGCGGACATCTCGTCTCTTTACAGGGATGCCGGAATCTTCACATACGATCCCGGCTTTATGGCCACCGCGAGCTGCCACAGTGCGATCACCTATATCGACGGCGAGCAGGGGATCTTGCTCTACCGGGGCTACCCGATCGAGCAGCTCGCCACCAAGGCCAGCTTCCTGGAGGTGGCCTATCTGCTCCTTTACGGGGAGCTTCCAAACGAACCGCAGCTGGGCGACTTCGAGGAGATCATCACCTACCACACGATGCTCAACGAGAACCTGAAGAACTTTCTCGACGGGTTCCATTACGACGCCCACCCCATGGCTATCCTGTGCGGGGTGGTCGGCTCGCTCTCCGGCTTCTATCACGACTCGCTCGACGTGCATGACCAGCGCCATCGGGAGATCTCGACGCACCGGCTCATCGCCAAAGTGCCCACTATCGCCGCCGCCGCCCACAAGCACAACGTGGGCGAACCCATCATGTACCCGCGCAACGAGCTGCGCTATTGCGCAAACTTCATGCACATGATGTTCGCGACACCGTGCGAGGACTACGAGCCGGGCTTGATTGCGGAGAAGGCCCTGAACCTGCTTTTCATCCTGCACGCCGACCATGAGCAAAACGCCAGCACCTCCACGGTCCGTCTCGCCGGAAGCTCGGGGGCGAACCCCTTTGCCTGTGTTGCCGCCGGAATTGCCTCACTCTGGGGGCCCGCCCACGGGGGCGCAAATGAGGCCGTACTGGATATGCTGCAAGAGATCGGAGACGCAAGCAGCGCGCCGACATACATGGACAAGGCCAAGAATAAGGATGATCCGTTCCGATTGATGGGATTCGGGCACAGGGTCTATAAGAATTATGACCCTCGGGCCAAGATCATCCGTGAGGTCTGCCACCAAGTCCTTGAAGAGCTCCCTCACACGGACAGCCCTCTGTTCGAGCTCGCGCTCAAGCTCGAGGAGATCGCTCTGAACGACGAGTACTTCGTCGAACGTAAGCTGTATCCGAACGTAGACTTCTACTCCGGTATCATCTACCAGGCACTCGGCATCCCGCGGAACATGTTCACAGTGATGTTCGCGATTGCACGCACGGTAGGCTGGATGTCGCACTGGATGGAGATGATGAGCGACCCCAACAACCGCATCGGTCGCCCGCGGCAGATTTACCACGGGCCGACCCAACGGGATTACGTGCCGATCTCCAAGCGTACTTAGGGTCCGGCAGCGCCGATTAACGAGGCGCCAGGTCTGCTCTGTTGTCAGCCACGAGGCGCGCCACCTCCGCGAGTCCGGCGCCCTTCTCGGGGCGCTCGCTGACGGGGTCGAGCGGCGGATTGCGGATTACGCCACGGGGGAGCACGACCAGCTCGAACGGCGTCTCGCCGGCAATGAAGGTAAAAACGGGGTGTGCGCGCTGCACGCCGCTGCCGAAGCGGAAATTCTCGTCGTGCTGCCTCCAGGGGATACCCTGGTCCAGCAACGTCATGACCAGCTCCTCGGGACTATCGGCAAACAGATGAAGCCGAATGCCTTGCCTCGAGTCCGCGGTTCCGTGGAGCACCGGGCCAACAAGTCTCGGCATGAAGGTCTTGAAGTTGCGCATCGCGGCCAGCGCCTGCTCCCGCAGCTGCCGCAGCGCAGCAAGCTGCGTCTCTCCCCGGAAGAGTCGGAGCTGCTGCAGCAATGCCTCGTGAATTTCATGATTCTTGGGCCAGCACCTCCGGTCGACGACACCCGCCCTTTCAGCAGCCTTGTGACGCGCGCGATCGAGCTCGTCGAGGTTCTGCTCGATCATGATGCGTGCCGCCTCATACGCCAAGCGTTGCCGCTGTACGCTAAAACGACTGCGATCGCCCATTGGGAGGACCTTGGACTGGTCTCAGCAAGGCACATGAGAGGTCTCGCGCAAACCGGAAGCGGCCATCGCCGCGCGGGCCTCGCGGCTGCGTATCGTGGAGTCTTCCTTTCAGCATTTTATCCCAGATGAACCATGTCGGAAGGTGATTGAGGCGATAACTCAGCTGCAGGGCCAGGGTCGGGTGCGCGCTGTCAGGACACGCCGTCAATACCTCCGTGTAGGCTCGACGGCGCCCTCCGTGGCGCCGACGGTCCTGCCGACCCGCACCCGACCCGTCAATAGATCTCCCAGCTGAGCCATAGTAGTGCTAATCACCTTTCGGAAAGCTGCCGCAAATCTCCCTATCTGCGTGGGTTCACGCAACTCGAGGTAAGGCATGGTCCCACGGGCGTCTTTCTGTGACAGGTCGCACAACGACCCTCTGGGAACGGGGAATATACTCCCGACTCAATGCAATCAAGACTCACGATTTGCACCATAAAACGCTTCAAGTTTAGCCTGTTAGCAGTCCTTTTGAGGAAATAATCTAACGATCGGGCGCGCAAGGGGCATCTCGCACACATCATGTTTAGTTTCACGCGGAAAAAACCTGCCTTGCTGGGTGTCGACATCAGCTCCACCGCGATCAAGCTGATTGAGTTGGCCAAGACAAACGGCGGCTCCGCGTCGCTGTTTCGGGTGGAAAACTACGCGGTGGAGCCCTTGCCGCCTAATGCGGTTGTCGAGAAGAAGATCGCAGAAGTCCAGGCGGTGGGCGAGACCATACGCAAGGCGGTCAACCGATCGGGCACCAGGGCCAAGGACGCGGCCGTCGCTGTGTCCGGCTCGGCCGTCATTACCAAGGTTATCTCCATGTCGTCAAGCCTCAGCGACGCGGAGATGGAGACCCAGATCCAGCTCGAGGCCGACCAGTACATCCCCTACCCGCTTGAAGAGGTCAACATCGACTTTGACGTTCTGGGACCCTCCGCCGGAGGTGGGGAGATGGTGGACGTCCTCCTTGCAGCCTCGCGGCGAGAGAATGTAGACGACCGCGTCGCCGCCCTGGAGATCGCGGGCTTGACCCCGACGGTGGTTGACGTGGAGGCGTACGCAATGGAGAACGCATGCGCCCTCCTCCTGCGCAGCCACGGCGAGAACCCGGAGCACAACGTAGCCGTCGCCGACATCGGGGCGACCACCACGACCCTGCATGTCCTACACGATGGACGCACCGTCTACACGCGGGAGCAGAACTTCGGCGGCCAGCAGCTCATCGAGGATGTCCAGAGACGATATGGGGTGCCTCGAGCCCAAGCGCTGCAACAAGTGATTGATGGAGGCCTGCCGGACAATTACGAGACAGAAGTGCTCAGTCCGTTCAATGAGGCGCTCGCGCAGCAAATCAGCCGAGCCCTGCAGTTCTTCTACTCCGCGAGCACCTTCAACCGTGTCGACCAAGTGATCCTGGCCGGAGGATCGGCTGGCATCAAGGGCATAGACGAGCTGGTGGAGGAGCGCCTCGGCATCCCCACCGGCATCGCCAACCCATTCGGCCACATGGCCCTATCGCCGAAGATCCAGGCACAGATGCTGAACCGCGACGCGCCAACGCTGATTATTGCGGTTGGGCTAGCGCTAAGAGGGTTTGACTAATGGCGCGAATCAATTTACTGCCGTGGCGCGAGGCGGAAAGGAAGCGCAGGCAGCGGGACCTTGCCGCGATCACGGCCGCGAGCCTGGCGGCGACGCTCCTCATCGGGGTTGGCGTTCATCTACAGCTCGACCGCATGATTTCCCTTCAGCAGGAGCGGAACCAATTTTTGGAGCAGCAAATCAGCATGCTCGATCGCCAAATCGGCGAGATTAGGAAGCTGGAGCAGACCAAGGCGAATCTGCTCGCCAGAATGGACGTGATTCAACGGCTGCAGGAAAGTCGCCCCGAGATCGTGCATCTGTTTGACGAGCTCGTCAAAGCGATTCCGGATGGCGTCTATCTCACAAAAGAGAGTCAGGACGGAAAGACTGTCGTGGTCGAAGGCCGGGCCCAGTCGAATGCCCGCGTATCCGCCTTCATGCGCAACATCGACGCATCATCCTGGCTCGGAGACGCCCACCTCCTATTGATCCAACAAAAGGACAAGACAGCGAGCGGGCTCAGCGAGTTCAGGTTGCGCTTCAAGCAGAAGGAGCCCAGCTCGGCCACACCGGGCGCCCGCTCGAAAAAGGGGGCGAGAAGCACAGCCTCCAGTCCCACAGCCGAACCTCAATTGTACAAGTCAGCCTGGCAACGGGGTCCGGCTCAACCCGAAAGATCCGGGGCGTCGCAGGAGAGGACGGGGTAATGACGAGGACGCAGCGCCATCCGACAGCTGAACCGCAGCGCGCACTGGAGCCGACATCCATTGGCGCTGCCGATCATCCGGAAACAAAGTAGGTACCAGCGATGGACCTCAACCAGCTGAATGAGCTCGATTTCAATAACATCGGCGATTGGCCGGGACCTGTTAAGGCGGTCGCCATCGCCCTGTTGTGCGGCGCCTTGGCCGGGGGTTGGTACTATTATGATACGAAGGACCAGGTATCCCAGCTTCAGACGACCGAGCAGAAGGAACCTAAGCTGCGGGCCAGCTTTGAAGCCAAGCAGCGAAAGGCGGCCAACCTGAATGCCTATCGGCACCAGCTGGAGGAGATGAAGGAGTCCTTCGGCGCCATGCTTCGGCAGCTGCCGGACAAGACAGAGGTGGCCGCCCTGCTGGTGGATGTCTCGCAGACAGGGCTCGCTGCAGGTCTCGACTTCGAGCTGTTCCAGCCGTCTGGGGAGCATCTGAAGGACTTCTACGCGGAGCTTCCGATCCAGGTCCGAGTGACCGGGCAGTACCATGAATTCGGTCGCTTCATCAGCGGGCTTGCCGCCCTGCCTCGCATCGTCACGATTCATAACATAAATATTGGGTCCCACGGCAAGAAAGCGGCCAAGGGCGTTGCGGAGAGGTTGACCATGAGCGCGACGGTCAAGACGTATCGCTACCTCGATGAACCAGGCGGAGGTGCTCCGAAGCACAAGAGAGGAAAGAAAAAGGGAGGCCGGAGATGAGCCAAAGAGATTCCCTTGCGTTCCTCGTTTGTCTCACGCTTGCAGGTTGCGGAAACGCGCACATGGGCGAGCTGAAGCGCTACGTTCAGGAGGTCAAGCAGCGGCAGCCGCCTCCGATCGCCCCGCTACCAGATATTAAGCCCGTCGACACCTTTGTCTACCAGCCAGGCGATCGGCGCAACCCCTTTGTCATGGATACTCAAACCGCGCAGGCGGCCGCAGGCACAAGTAATGGGATTGCGCCCAAAATACGCCGCAAGGAAGAGCTGGAGGAGTATGCCCTCGACTCGCTGGAGATGGTGGGGACATTGGCACAGGACAATACAATGTGGGGGCTGATAAAGGCGCCTGGCGGCACCCTGTACCGCGTACATGTCGGGAATTACATGGGAACGAACAACGGGCAGATCACGCGCATCAGCGATAACGAGATTGATCTCACCGAGATTGTTTCCGATAAACCAGGGGACTGGCACGAGCGTCAGGCCAGCATTGCGTTAAGTCAATAAGCCGCGGGGGATTCAGGCGTGATGAACAGCTTGCCGATTCGTTCGATGTCACTTTCTGCCCGTATGGCGCACTCGGCCGCGCCATATCTGAGCGCCTTCATCCTTCTGCTGGCCGGGCTTGTGCCCTGCTCTCAGGCGGTTGCCGCGACCGAGCTTAAGGACGTGCAGTTCTCGGCACTGCCTGGAAACGAGGTTCGTATCGACCTCACCCTGTCCGGGCCTGTCAAACCGCCCGGGGTGTTCTCGACGGAATCCCCGGCCCGGATCGTGCTCGACTTCGAGGGCGTGAAGAGCGCGCTCGCCAAGAGGTCCGTTCCCATCGGTATCGGCCCCGTACAAGGTTTGGCAGCTGTCGAGGCAGGCGACCGTACGCGAGTGGTCGTCGACCTGAGCAAGGCAGTACCCTACCAGGTCGACACCAGAGGTGACCAGGTGTACCTGTCTATCAATGGCGCAGCCAGCGCCGCGCCCCGTTCGTCCTCACAGCGCAGCGCGCGCACCAAGCAACGCAGCGTACGCACCAAGCCGTCCTCGAGAGGCAGGGCCGAACCGGGCGCCATCCGGGACATCGATTTTCAGCGCGGTCCCGGGCGGGAGGGACGGGTGAAGATCACCCTGCCGAGCCGGAACACAGCCGTATCCGTCACCGAAAAGGGCACCCGCGTAATCGCCGATATCAAGGATGCCTCGATCCCCCCGCGCCTTGTGAGGCGACTCGATGTGACGGATTTCGGGACCCCTGTCATCTCCGTGGAGTCGGTCCCCAAGGGCAAAGACACGCAGGTGGACATCCAGACCACGAGCGAGTACGACTACCTTGCCTATCAAGCGGATGACCAGTTTGTCCTCGAGTTCCGCCCGGTGAGCAAAGCGAAGAAGCGGGAACGAGACCGCAGGAACAAGGTTTATAGCGGTGATCGCCTGTCGCTGAATTTCCAGAACATCGAGGTCCGCGCCGTTCTGCAGCTGTTAGCGGACTTCACCGGACTGAATCTGGTTGCCAGCGACACGGTGCGTGGCAATATCACCCTGCGCTTGAAGAACGTCCCCTGGGACCAGGCGCTCGACATCATCCTGAAGTCGAAGGGTCTGTCCATGCGGCGGAACGGCAACGTCATCATGGTCGCCCCCACCCAGGAGATCGCCGCCCAAGAGAAGCTGGAGCTGCAGGCGGACAACGACATCCGGGAGCTTGCCCCCCTTCACTCCGAGTTCATCCAGATCAACTACGCAAAGGCGAGCGAGCTTGCAAAGATTCTAAAGGCAAAAGACAACAAGCTGTTGTCCGAGCGGGGCCATGTCACCGTGGACCCCCGCACAAACACGCTGCTGGTCGAGGACACAGGGGCCAAGCTGGAGGACATTCGGCGGATGATCACCAAGCTGGACGTCCCGGTCCGCCAGGTCATGATCGAATCCCGCGTCGTGATCGCCAACAACGATTTCGCCCGGGATATCGGGGTTCAATTCGGCGTCAATGGGTCCGTTGGGCGCGAAGGACACACCGAGGCCCTCGTGAGCGGCGGTAGCAATGCAGGGCTGGCAGGAAACATACCGGGCACCGCCAATATCAACACCGGCCCCTTCATGCAGAGCGCTGTCACTGGATTGCCTTACAACTCCTCGATCGAGAACCCCAGCGGCTCGGGCTCTCAGGCGCTGATGGTCAACCTTCCCGCTGTTGGCGCCACCAGTGGTATGGCCATGCTCCTCGGCAAGGTGGGCTCCTATCTGGTTCAGCTGGAGCTTACGGCCATGCAGCAGGAAGGGCGCGGGGAGATTATCTCCAGCCCAAGGGTGATCACCTCTGATCAACACCAGGCCGTTATCAAAATGGGGCAGCAGATTCCGTATCAAACGGTCTCCCAGAACGGAACCAACGTGCAATTCAAGGATGCGGTTCTGGAGCTGGATGTCACACCCCACATCACCCCTGACTCCCGCATCATCATGGATCTGTTAGTCAAGAAAGACGAGGCAGACTACTCGCGATCCATCAACGGCGAGCCGCCACTGAACACCAACGCTGTGACCACCTCCGTCCTGGTGGACAACGGCGAGACGGTCGTGCTCGGGGGCGTGTACGAGCGCACCAAGACGTTCAGCAAGAAGCAGGTGCCATGGCTCGGAGACCTTCCGGTCGTCGGCAACCTGTTCAAGGAAAAGGCGAACAAGGACAACAACAGCGAGCTGCTGATCTTCGTGACCCCGAAGATCCTGAAACAAGAGCTCGTGAATCGCTAGGTGCCGGCCCTGCCGCGGAAGACGTACGTCGCTCGGCGTGTGCCGCACGGGACAATCCTGGCACTGATCGTGGGCCGAGCCGTCCCCCGCCCGAGCTTGCTCGGGCGGGGGAAATCTGGCATATGTCTATGCCATGATGCGGTTTCAGAATATCTTTCTCATCGGCCCCATGGGTGCCGGTAAGAGTACCGTCGGCCGCCAGCTCGCCGGAGCCCTGTCCTTCGAGTTCCGTGACTCCGACCAGGAGGTCCAGCGTCGCACGGGCGTCGACATCCCCACCATCTTCGAGTTCGAGGGCGAGGAAGGTTTCCGTGCCCGGGAGCGGCAGGTCATTGAAGAGCTGATCCAGGGGGAAGGCATCGTCCTGGCCACGGGAGGGGGCGCCGTGCTGCGCGCGGACAATCGGCAAGGCCTGGCCGCCCGCGGAGTGGTGATCTACCTCCACTGCAGCCCAGAGCAGCAGTACGCGCGCACCTCGCGCGACCGGAAACGGCCGTTGCTTGCTACGGAGGACCCCCTGGAACGTCTGCGGGACCTCATGACGGAGCGCGACCCCATCTACCGTCAGGTCGCCGACATGGTCGTTTCCACTGAGAAGCGGGGAACCGCGTCCGTTGTCAAAGAGATCCGTCGGCGCCTTGAAGCCGATACGCCCTGAGGCTTCATGAGCGGGACTCTGGTCGTCGAGCTCGGGGCGCGCAGCTACCCCATTGACATCGGGCGCGGGCTAATCGGGGACGCGGAACGCTACCGGCCCCACCTCGCCGGCCGTCAGGTCATGGTCGTGACCAACGAGACCGTGGCTCCACTCTACCTCGGGACTGTTGAAGCCGCCTTGCGCTCCTACCGGCTGGAGAAGGTGATCCTGCCAGACGGCGAGCAGTACAAATGCCTCGATGTCTGGAACCGGATCTTCGACCGTCTCCTCGCGTATCGGTTCGGGCGCGACTGCACCGTAATCGCCCTTGGCGGGGGCGTGATCGGCGACATGGCCGGCTTCGCCGCCGCCTGCTACCAGCGCGGCGTGGCCTTTATCCAGGTGCCGACCACGCTCCTCGCCCAAGTGGACTCCTCCGTAGGCGGCAAGACAGGGGTGAATCATCGCCTCGGCAAGAATATGATCGGGGCGTTCTACCAGCCCCGGGCGGTGCTTGCCGACACGGCTACCCTTGATACCCTTCCCGATCGGGAGCTGTCCGCCGGACTGGCAGAGGTCATAAAGTACGGCCTCGTTCGCGACCCCGCCCTCTTCGACTGGCTGGAAGCCAACATGGGGGCGCTGCTGGCCCGCGAGGACGAGGCACTCGCTCATGCCATCGAGCGCTCCTGCCAGAACAAGGCGGAGGTGGTGGCGGCGGACGAGCTCGAAGGAGGCCAGAGGGCGCTGCTTAACCTCGGGCACACCTTCGGGCACGCCATTGAGATCGGAGTCGGCTATGGCGAATGGTTGCACGGAGAGGCGGTCGCCGCCGGAATCTGCATGGCTGCGGATCTCTCGCAGCGACTCGGTTGGCTGGACGACACGTCCGTCGCCCGCGTCCGTGGCGCGGTCGAGAGTGCACGGCTGCCGACCAGCCCGCCGACCGGCCTGAGCCGGCAACGGTTGCTGGATCTGATGGCAGTGGACAAGAAGGTCCAGGCCGGTCGCCTGCGGCTGGTGCTGCTCCAGGGAATCGGACAGGCGGTGGTGACGGACGATTTCCCGCCGGAATCCCTCGGGGACGTGCTGCAGGCAGCCCCAACGGCGCCCCACTAGCTCGGACAGACGTCCGAAGGGAGACCTTGCCCGCCGACGGAGCGCCCTCGCCCGCCGCTGCACCGGAATCGTGCAGAGCCGCGTCTCCTTCATCGCAAGGAGCCGCTTGGCGAGCAACCGCTCGGCCCACATACTTCCCCTTGGCCAAATGGCATAGGACCTGCCTATCCTGTAAATTTGCAGGTTCCGTGCTTGATGGAGCGTTTCCGCCCGACCAGACGCGCAAGTCGCACTGGTGCCCGGAGCGAGGAGAGACGATTGGGTGACTGACCTCCATGCACCGGAATGCACTGTTGAGGCTGCCTTTTAACCGGTCTTGACCGCCCACATTTGCCGCGTCTGTCGGGTTGCCTACCAAGCCGGGTTCGTGCCAGGGGTGGACGGGCTTCGATGCAGAGCATAGCCTGCCGACGCGAGACCAGAGACCAGCGAGACCTGCGATGAGCCTTCGTGCCTTGCCCCCAGCCCAGGGACTCTACGATCCTGCCAACGAGCATGACGCTTGCGGCGTCGGCTTCATCTGCAACATCAAGAACCACAGGAGCCACCGGGTCATCGAGCAGGGACTCGAGCTTCTGGACCGCCTCACCCATCGCGGCGCGGTGGGGGCCGACGCGAAGGCCGGCGACGGCGCAGGCATCCTCGTCCAGATCCCGGACGCCTTCTTCCGCGGCGCGGTCGGCTTCGAGCTCCCGCCCCCCGGTCACTACGGGGTCGGCATGGTGTTCCTCTCCAAGGACCAGAACGCCAGGGAGGAGATGCTCGCAATCGTCAATCGGCACATCGCGGAGGCGGGCCAGCTGGTTCTCGGCTGGCGCGATGTCCCGGTGGACAGCAGCGACCTGGGGGAGAGTGTTCGGCCCACGGAGCCGGTTATCCGTCAGGTCTTTGTGGGCCGGGGCGAGGATTGCCCTGATCAGGACAGCTTCGAGCGGAAGCTCTTCGTGATCCGCAAGCGTATGGACAACGCAATCCGCGAGGCAGGATACGGCAAGACGTCCTACTACGTCGCCTCCATGTCCTCGCGCACCATGGTTTACAAGGGGATGCTGCTCGCCTATCAGGTCGGCCAGTACTACCTGGACCTGCAGAGCCCGCGCTTCGAGTCGGCGCTGGCCTTGGTGCACCAGCGTTTCTCCACCAACACCTTCCCGACCTGGGACCTGGCACACCCGTTCCGCATGATCTGCCACAACGGCGAGATCAACACCCTGCGCGGCAACGTGAACTGGATGGCGGCGCGCCGCCATACGATGCACTCCGAGATTCTCAGGGAGGATCTGAGCACGATCTGGCCTCTGATCCCGGAGGGGCAGTCGGATTCCGCCTGCTTCGACAACGCCTTGGAGCTCTTGATCATGGGCGGCTACAGCCTGGCCCACGCCATGATGCTGCTTATCCCCGAGGCTTGGTCCGGCAACCGGCTGATGGACGAGAAGCGCCGCGCCTTCTACGAATATCATGCCGCCCTGATGGAGCCCTGGGACGGCCCCGCGGCAGTGGCCTTCACCGACGGCCGGCAGATCGGGGCGACCCTGGACCGCAACGGTCTGCGTCCCGCCCGCTATCTGGTCACCGGCGACGACATGGTGATCATGGCCTCCGAGATGGGCGTACTCGACGTGCCGGAGGAGCGCATTGTAAGGAAGTGGCGTCTGCAGCCGGGCAAGATGTTTCTGATCGACCTGGAGCAGGGGCGCATCATCGACGATGCCGAACTGAAGGCGGCCCTCGCCGACGCCAACCCCTATCAGGAGTGGCTGACCCGCACCCAGATTCACCTGGACGAGCTGCCCACCAATGTGGCCCCCATGGCCCCGGACGAAGAGACGCTGCTGGACGCCCAGCAGGCCTTCGGGTATACGCAGGAGGACCTCAAGTTCCTGCTCACCCCCATGGTTGTCACCGGCCAGGAGGCAGTGGGCTCCATGGGCGCCGACAATCCGCCCTCGGTCCTGTCCGCCCGGTCGAAGCATCTGTCGACCTATTTCAAGCAGAACTTCGCCCAGGTGACCAACCCCCCGATCGATCCGATCCGGGAGGAGCTGGTCATGTCCTTGGTGTCCTTGATCGGGCCACGCCCCAACCTGCTCGGCCTCAACGAAGCGGGCAAGCACTGGCGCCTGGAGGTCAACCAGCCGGTGCTGACCAACGAGGATCTGGAGCGGGTGCGCCACATCGAGGAAACCTCTGGGAGCACCTTCCGCACCAAGACCCTCAACGGGGTCTATCCGGCGCGAGAGGGTGCGGAAGGCATGGCGCCGGCACTGGAGCGCCTGTGCCAAGATGCGGAGCAGGCCGTGCTGGCCGGCTACAACATCCTGATCCTTTCCGACCGCAACACAAACCGGGACTACATCCCGATCCCCGCCCTGCTGACCACCTCGGCGGTGCATCATCACCTGATCCGGCAGGGGCTGCGGACCAGCTCCGGGCTGGTGCTGGAGACGGGTGCAGCCCTGGAGGTCCATCACTACGCGACCCTCGCCGGCTACGGCGCCGAGGCCGTCAACCCCTATCTGGCCTTCGACACCATCCAATCACTGCTCCCGCACCTGCCGGAGCAGCTGACCTTCGAGGAGGCGCAGAAGCGCTACATCAAGGGGGTCGGCAAGGGCCTGCTGAAGGTGATGTCCAAGATGGGCATCTCCACCTTCCAGTCTTACTGCGGGGCCCAGATCTTTGACGCGGTGGGCTTGAACGGCGGCTTCGTCGCCAAGTACTTCACCGGGACGCAAACGATGGTAGAAGGCATCGGGCTCGCCGAGATCGCGCAGGAGGCGGTCCGCTGGCACCAGCAGGGATACGGCGAGGAGCTCATCTACCGCAAGCACCTGGATGCGGGCGGCGACTACGCCTTCCGGCTGCGGGGCGAGGATCACGCCTGGACCCCGGACAGCATCGCCAAGCTCCAGCACGCAAGCCGGGCCAACCGCTGGGAGACCTACGAAGACTATGCCCGGATGATCAATGAGCAGAACGAGCGGCTGCTCACCCTGCGCGGGCTGATGGGCTTCAAGTGGGCCGCCGAGCCCGTCCCTGTGGATGAGGTCGAGCCCGCCAGCGAGATCGTCAAGCGCTTTGCAACCGGCGCCATGTCCTTCGGCTCGATTTCCTATGAGGCCCATTCGACCCTTGCGCGGGCGATGAATGCCATCGGGGGCAAGTCGAACACCGGGGAAGGCGGCGAGGAGCCGGAGCGTTTCATGCCGCTGCCGGACGGCTCCCGTAATCCGGAGCGCTCGGCCATCAAACAGGTGGCCTCCGGGCGCTTCGGCGTGACCACCGAGTACCTGGTCAACTCCGACGACATCCAGATCAAGATCGCCCAGGGGGCCAAGCCCGGTGAAGGCGGTCAGCTGCCCGGGCACAAGGTCAATGCCCAGATCGCCCGGGTACGGCACTCCACCCCCGGCGTAGGGCTGATCTCGCCGCCGCCCCATCACGACATCTACTCGATCGAGGACCTGGCGCAGCTCATTCACGATCTCAAGAACGTCAACCCGAAGGCGCGGATCTCGGTGAAGCTGGTGTCCGAGGTGGGGGTCGGCACGGTGGCGGCAGGCGTCTCCAAGGCCCATGCCGACCACGTGACCATCGCCGGCTACGACGGCGGTACCGGAGCATCGCCCCTGACCTCCATCAAGCATGCGGGGTCCCCCTGGGAGATCGGGCTCGCGGAGACGCACCAGACGTTGGTCCTGAACCGGCTGCGTGGGCGCATCGCAGTGCAGGTGGACGGGGGGTTGCGCACCGGCCGGGACGTCGTGGTCGGCGCCCTTCTCGGGGCTGACGAGTTCGGCTTTGCCACGGCGCCCCTGATCGTCGCCGGCTGCATCATGATGCGCAAGTGTCACCTCAATACCTGCCCCGTTGGCGTGGCGACTCAGGACCCGGAGCTGCGCAAGCGCTTTACCGGAAAGCCGGAGCACGTGATCAACTACTTCTTCTTCGTGGCGGAGGAGGTCCGCCGGCTCATGTCCCGCCTCGGCTTCCATACCATGAACGAGATGATCGGCCAGATGGACCGGCTGGAGATGCGCCGCGCCATCGACCACTGGAAGGCGGGAGGACTCGACTACTCCCGGCTGCTCACGAAGCCGGCCGTCAGCCCGGAGGTGGCGCTTTACAACTGCGAGCAGCAGGATCACGGCCTCGACAAGGCCCTGGATCTGGAGATCATCCGCCAGGCGGAGCCTGCCCTGGAGCATGGCGAGCCGGTGAAGATCGGGCTGGCGGTCAAGAACTACAACCGGACCGTTGGCGCCATGCTCTCAGGGCGGGTGGCCGAGCGGTACGGGCACGCCGGACTCCCGGACGACACCATTCACATCAAGGCCAAAGGGACCGGCGGACAGTCCTGGGGCGCCTGGGTTGCCAAGGGGGTGACCATCGAGCTGGAAGGTGAGGCGAACGATTACGTGGGCAAAGGTCTTTCCGGTGGGCGTCTCATGATCTATCCGCCAAAGGAATCCGGGCTGGAGCGGGCCGAGGACAACATCATCGTCGGCAATACGGTCCTATACGGAGCCATCAGCGGTGAATGCTTCTTCCGCGGCGTGGCGGGGGAACGGTTCTGCGTGCGCAATTCCGGCGCGACCGCGGTAGTGGAGGGGGTCGGCGATCACGGGTGCGAGTATATGACTGGCGGCATCATGGTCTGCCTGGGGCCGACGGGCCGGAACTTTGCCGCAGGCATGTCCGGCGGCATCGCCTACGTCCTGGACGGCAACGGGGATTTCGCCAGCCGCTGCAACGTCGCCATGGTGGAGCTTGAGCCCATCGCCGAGGAGGACGCAGCGCTGGAGGCACTGGATCATCAGGGCGGCGATCTCGAGACCCACGGGATGGTGGAAGTCAGCCCGGACATGACGCGCTATGACGCCCTGCGTCTTAAGCAGCTGATCCGTAAGCACCTGCACTACACGAACTCGGCGGTCGCGCGGGGCATCCTCGATGACTGGTCCCGCTATTTGCCGAAATTCGTCAAGGTCATGCCTGTCGATTACCGGCACGCCCTGAAGGAGATGCAGGCCCACCGCAGCCGCCCGCCGCAGCCCACCAAGCACCTCAAGGGGGTAGTCGAGCATGGGTAAGCCCACCGGCTTCATGGAATACGACCGTCACGACCGGCGCTACGAGCCGGCCGCCGACAGGGTCGTCCACTACGACGAGTTCGTCGTGCCTCTGCCGGAGGCGGAGGTGAGCAACCAAGGGGCCCGCTGCATGGACTGCGGAATTCCCTTCTGTCACCAGGGCTGCCCGGTCAACAACATCATCCCGGACTGGAACGATCTGGTGTATCGGGGCGATTGGCAGTCCGCCATCGAGGTGCTGCACTCCACCAACAACTTCCCGGAGCTCACCGGCCGCATCTGTCCCGCTCCGTGCGAGGCCGCCTGCACCCTGAACATCGATGACATACCGGTGACCATCAAGACGATCGAGTGTGCCATCGTCGACAAGGCCTGGGGCGAAGGCTGGATCAAGCCCCAGGTGCCCAAGCACCGCACCGGCAAACGTATTGCCGTAGTGGGGTCCGGCCCCTCGGGCTTGGCCTGCGCCCAGCAGCTCGCACGGGCAGGTCATAACGTCGTCCTGTTCGAGAAGGAGGACCGCATCGGCGGACTCCTCCGGTATGGCATTCCCGACTTCAAGCTCAGCAAGCGGCTGATCGACCGCCGCATGAGCCAGATGCGGGCCGAAGGGGTGGAGTTCCGCACCCACACCCACGTGGGCGTTCAGGTGCCGGCGAAGCAGCTCAGGGAGGAATACGACGCCCTGGTGCTGACCGGCGGGGCCGAAAAGCCTCGGGACCTGCCGGTGCCTGGCAGGGAGCTGCGGGGCGTCCGCTTCGCCATGGACTTCCTGCGGGCGAACAGCAAGCGGGTGCAGGGGGTCTACGTGCCGGACGAGCAGTTCGTCAGCGCCATGGACAAGCACGTCGTGGTCATCGGCGGCGGCGACACCGGCTCCGACTGTATCGGGACGTCCAACCGCCATGGCGCCCGGTCGGTAACCCAGATCGAGATCCTGGACAAACCCCCGGTCAAGGAGGACAAGGCGGTCACCTGGCCCCTGTGGCCCAACAAGCTGCGCACATCCAGCTCGCAGGAGGAGGGCTGTGAGCGCATGTGGAACGTGACCACCAAGGCCCTCGTGGGAGACGAGGGGGGCAACATCAAGGCCCTCAAATATGCTCTCGTTCGTTGGGACAAGGACGCCTTGGGCCGCTGGCAGATGTCCGAGGTACCGGGCTCCGAGGGCGAGCTCAAGGCGGATCTCGTCCTGCTCGCGATGGGTTTCGTACACCCGGTGCACGAGGGCATGCTCACCGAGCTGGGCGTCGAGCTCGACCCCCGCGGCAACGTCAAGGGCGCGACGGACGGCGAACATGCCTACCACGCCTCCATCGAGGGCGTGTTCAGTGCCGGCGACATGCGTCGGGGCCAGTCGCTGGTGGTCTGGGCGATCCGGGAAGGTCGTCAGTGCGCCCGCGCTGTGGACGAATGGCTCATGGGAAGGTCGGATTTGCCCCGGTAGATGGGCAGCTTTCGCCAGAGGGCGGCGCGTGGGGTCCGCATCCTTCGGTCGGAGAATCACCCGCGATACGCCACGCGTGCCCCGGGGGGTGCCCATCAGTGGCCATCGAGACCTCAAGCGCCAAGATCAGGACGGCCAACGGCGGCCCTTATTCCCCCAGGATATGCACCTGGTCCCCCAGCATGTCCTCCACATAGAGCGTTTGCACGAGGATCGCCCCGACCAGCGCGACCGGTGTGGCGATGAGGACACCGAACATACCGCCCAGCAGGGCCCC
>Ga0307418_1000159_pt1 | contig 19393 bp, 15 predicted proteins | sample SalMarWE160220MG_2_FD_202160 | JGI IMG/M metagenome (GOLD analysis project Ga0307418, IMG submission 202160) | Salt marsh sediment microbial communities from the Plum Island Ecosystem LTER, Massachusetts, United States - WE1602-20 | ecosystem: Environmental > Aquatic > Marine > Intertidal zone >...
CCGGGGTGATGCTCAGCTCCAGTGTGGTGACGCCATCGAGATCGACGCGGTAGTCCTCGATCTCGCGGGTCGAATCCGGTGAGCTGAAGTTGTACTGCTGGCGGGCGATGTCGTGGAAGGTCCGGCCGCCGTCCGCGGACCAGCGCAACACGAATTCCTGGGTGCGCTCCCCGCCGACCTCCCGGAACGCCAGATGCACCAGCTCGATGCGCTGCGGGTCGTCGAACAGCAGGCGCAGCGTCTGCCTGCCGGATTCCGCCGCCTGCCAGCCCGAGCCGATGCCGGCGACGAAGGCCGATTCGATCGGGTGCGCCTCGTCCTCGGAGGTGATCACCGCCTGGGCCAGGCTCTCGATATCCAGCCAGCGGCGCTCCGCCTCCGGGGTCTTTCTGTCATCCTGCCTGATCATCCGCTTGCGCATCGGCTTCTCCTTGTCTGGTTCCCGGTACCATTACCACTATACACCGATCGGCCGCCCGATACGATGCCCGCATGCACGGCATGCGATGGCGATGCTTGCCAAGGCCCGGACGCGGAGGTATAAATCGCCCCACAATTTGTTGATCCGGCTTTATCAAGAGCAGTGGAGGGTTACAGGCCCTGTGAAACTGCGGCAACCGGCCAGAGCGGAGCGATCCGATCGGCGACTGGTGCCAATGCCTGCCCCAAGGGGAGCGATGAAGCGCGGGTTGTCACGATGGCGTCCCACAGCGCCCCGGTTGCAACCCCCGCTTTCCCAAGCGGGGGTTTTTCTTTTTGGCCGGGTCGAAGCCGTGTTGACGGTCTATATCACGGGCGGGGGCAGGATGGCCCCGCGGGTTGAAGGAGTGTTGAGATGAGCCAGAGCATTGTGCGAGCCCTGAAATGCCGGGAGTGCGGACAGGAGTACGAGATCGCGCCGACGCATGTCTGCGAGTTCTGCTTCGGGCCGCTGGAGGTCGTCTACGACTACGACAAGGTGCAGGGGGTGCTGACGCGCGAGCTGATCGAATCCCGGCCGCAGACGATGTGGCGCTACCGCGAGCTGCTGCCGATCGACGGCGATCCGCAGGTGGGCGCCCAGGTCGGTTTCACGCCGCTGGTGCGCGCGCGCAACCTGGAGAAGGCCCTCGGCGTCTCCGAGCTGTATATCAAGAACGATGCGGTCTGCTACCCGACGCTGTCGTTCAAGGACCGCGTGGTGTCCGTGGCCCTGTCCAAGGCCGTGGAGTTCGGCTTCACCACCGTGGCCTGCGCCTCGACGGGCAATCTGGCCGGCTCCGTGGCGGCCAATGCGGCGGCGGCGGGGCTGGAGTCCTACGTGTTCATCCCGCACGATCTGGAGCAGGGCAAGGTGCTCGGCGCCGGCATCTACGGCACGCGCATCATCGGCATCGAGGGTACCTACGACGATGTGAACCGCCTGTGTTCGGAGATCGCCGGCAACTACGGCTGGGCCTTCGTTAACGTCAATGTGCGTCCGTTCTATGCTGAGGGCTCGAAGTCCTACGGCTACGAAATCATGGAGCAGCTGGGCTGGCGCGCCCCGAAGCACGTGGTGGTGCCGATGGCCTCCGGTTCGCTGTGCACCAAGATCGACAAGTCGATCCGGGAATTCGTCAAGCTGGGCCTGGTCGAGGATGCCGGCACGCACGTGTACGGCGCCCAGGCGACGGGATGCTCGCCGATCTCCAAATCGGTCAAGGACGATACGGACCTGATCCATCCGGTGCGCCCCGATACCGTGGCCAAGTCGCTGGCCATCGGCAACCCGGCCGACGGCTATTACGCCAACCGCGTGATCCAGGAATCGGGCGGCTGGGCCGAGGATGTGTCGGATGCCGAGATCATCGAGGCGATGAAGCTGCTCGGCGAAACCGAGGGCATCTTCACCGAGACCGCCGGCGGCGTGACGCTGGGCGTGGCCAGGAAGCTGATCGAGCAGGGGCGCATCCCGAAGGACGAGTCCATCGTCATCTGCGTCACCGGCAACGGCCTGAAGACCCAGGAGGCGGTGATCGACGCCATCGCCAAGCCGCGCATCATCGGCCCGAGCCTGCGCGAGTTCGACGAACTGGCCGAGAAGGACCAGGTCAAGCGCAAGGCCGCCTGAACAACTGTGAAGCAAAACAAAGGAGAGTGACATGACTGTGAACGTGCGAATTCCGACCCCGCTGCGCAAGCTGACCGGGGGTGCCGACGAGGTCAGCGCCGATGCCGCGACCATCGGCGAGCTGATCGACAACCTGGAGGCGGCGCATGCCGGCCTGAAGGCACGGCTGTGCGACGATGCCGGCGAGATCCGCCGCTTCGTCAACATCTACGTCAACGACGAGGATGTGCGCTTCCTGGACGGACGCAACACGGCCCTGAAGGACGGCGACGAGGTGTCCATCGTGCCGGCCATCGCCGGGGGCCGGGATTGAAGCTGCGCATCTACCTGACGTTCTCGGCGGAGAACGTGCGCGAACCGATCATCTGGAAACTGGGGCACGAGTTCGAGGTGGTCACCAATATCCGCACGGCCGAGGTGCGCGACGACATGGGCCTGGTCGGCCTGGAGCTGGACGGCGAGCGCGAGATGGTCGAGGCGGCCGTGCACTGGCTGGAGGCGCAGGGCGTGCATGTCGAGCCGATCGAGCAGAACGTGCTGGAAGGTTGAATTAACACCATATCAGTGTCATTATATGTAAATAAACACTGATTGTAGTGTGTAATAGGTGGTGAATATGAGCATCTATCCCAATGTGACGGAAACGATCGGGCGCACGCCGCTGGTGCGTCCGCAGCGCCTCGGCGCCGACCTGCCGGGCGAGATCCTGCTGAAGCTGGAGTTCTTCAATCCGCTGAACTCGGTCAAGGACCGCATCGGAAAGGCGATGATCGAGGCGGCCGAGAGGGACGGGAAGCTGAAGCCGGGCGGTTCCATCGTCGAGCCCACCTCCGGCAATACCGGCATCGCGCTGGCCTTCGTGGCGCGCGCCAGGGGCTACCGCTGCATCCTGACCATGCCGGAATCGATGAGCCTGGAACGGCGCAAGCTGTTGAAGCTGCTGGGCGCCGAGCTGGTGCTGACGCCGGCCGAGAAGGGCATGAAGGGGGCCATCGAGAAGGCCAAGGAGCTGGCGGCCGGGACCAAGGGCGCCTTCATGCCCCAGCAGTTCGAGAACCCTGCCAATCCGCAGATCCACCGCGAGACGACGGCCGAGGAGATCTGGCGTGATACCGAGGGCCGCATCGATGCCATCGTGGCCGGTGTCGGTACCGGCGGCACCATCACCGGCGTGGCCGAGGTGATCAAGTCGCGCAATCCGGACTTCAAGGCCTTTGCCGTGGAGCCGGCCGATTCGCCGGTGATCTCCGGCGGCCAGCCCGGTCCGCACAAGATCCAGGGCATCGGCGCCGGCTTCATCCCGAAGAACCTGAACATGGATATCGTGGACGGCGTCGAGCAGGTATCGAACGAGGAGGCCTTCGCCATGGCGCGCCGGCTGGCCGACGAGGAGGGCATCCCGGGCGGCATCTCCTCGGGGGCAGCGATGACGGCGGCGCTGCGCGTGGCGGCGCGCGAGGACATGGCCGGCAAGCGCATCGTCGCGATCATCCCGTCGATGGCCGAACGCTACATGTCCACCGACCTGTTCAAGGGCATCGAAATCTAGGGCAGGCCCATATTTGCACCCCGGCGGCGTTGTTGCGGTGCTCAAATCCTCACATATGTCTCATATGCTGCGGTTTTGCGCTCCTCTCGCCTTGCCAGGGCACAAATCTGAGCCTTCCGAGTGGAATCTTGATTGGAGTTGGCCGTGATTGATTTTACCGAAGAGCAAATCGAGCGCTATTCGCGCCACATCATCCTGCCCGAGGTCGGGGCCGAGGGGCAGAGCAGGCTGCTGGAGTCCAGGGTGTTCATGATCGGCGCCGGCGGTCTGGGTTCGCCCGTGGCCTATTACCTGGCCGCCGCCGGCGTGGGCACCATCGGCATCGCCGATGCCGACGTCGTGGACATGTCCAACCTGCAGCGCCAGATCATCCATCATCAGGGGCGCGTCGGCATGCCGAAGGTGGAGAGCGCGCGCGAAACGATCCGCGAGCTGAACCCGGATGTGCAGGTCAAGACCTACAACCACCGCGTCGAGGCCGACAACATCCGCGAGATCATCCGCGAGTACGATCTGGTCATCGACGGCTGCGACAATTTTCCGACGCGCTTCCTGGTCAACGACGCCTGCTTCTTCGAGGACAAGCCGCTGGTCTCCGGTGCGATGTTCCGTTTCGAGGGCCAGGTGGCGACCTTCAAGCCGACGCGCGATGCGGAGGGGCCGTGCTACCGCTGCCTGTACCCGGAACCGCCGCCGGCGGGGCTGGTGCCGTCCTGTTCCGAGGCCGGCATCCTGGGGGCGCTGGCCGGTGCCGTCGGCACCATCCAGGCGGTGGAGGCCGTCAAGGAACTGCTGGGCATCGGCGAGTCGCTGTCCGGACGGCTGATGACCTTCGATGCGCTGCGCATGGAATGGAAGAAGCTGCGCCTGCGCAAGGATCCGGCCTGCCCGCTGTGCGGCCCGAACCCGACGGTGACCGACCTGGTGACCTACGAGCAGGCCTGCGACCTGCAGTTCGGGCACTGATTGTTGAACCGTAAAATGACCTCCCTGTCATTTTACTTCGTCGGTGCGCAAAAGCGCGGTTTTACGCACCTCGCAAAATCGGCAACTCGTTCCCGATTTTGATAGCACGTCCATGTGCGATGGGTGCTTTGTCCGCGAACAGGAGTTGAACTAGATGGCGGAATTTGATTTTGCACGCGCAGCCGATGTCGACGAGTACGAGGCCGGCCTGCAGGCATTCCTGGCCGGGCGCATGCCGGAGGAGCGGTTCACGCCGTTCCGCCTGCAGATGGGCGTCTACGGCCAGCGGCAGGAGGGTGTGCAGATGGTGCGCATCAAGCTGCCGGGCGGCAACCTGACGCCGGACCAGCTCGATGTGATCGGCGACTGCGTCGAGGCCTATGCCGGCCAGTTGCCCAGCGACGGCTCGCTTTCCGAGCATCCGCCGAAGTTCGCGCACGTCACCACCCGCCAGGACATCCAGGTCCATTTCGTGAAGACGGAGGATACGGCGCCGTTGCTGCGCCGGCTGCTGGATGCGGGGCTGACCACGCGCGAGGCCTGCGGCAACACCGTGCGCAACGTCACCGCCTGCTTTCTGGCCGGCGTCTGCCCGGCCGAGCATGCCGATGTGTCGGTGCACGCGCGCCGCTTCGCCGAGTATTTCCTGCGCCACCCGCTGGCACAGCAGTTCCCGCGCAAGTTCAAGGTCACCTTCTCCGGTTGCGCCAGCGACTGCTCGCTGTCCGGCATGCACGATATCGGTTTCATCGCCACCACCCGGGACGGCAAACGCGGCTTCCAGGTATGGGCGGCCGGCGGGCTTTCCACCCAGCCGGTATCGGCCATCAAGCTCGAGGAATTCATCGAGGAGCGCGAGCTGCTGCTGGTCGGCGAGGCGCTGATGCGCATGCATTTCAAGTATTCCGACCGCAAGCGCCGGGCCCGCGCGCGCATGAAATACGTGATGCTGCAACTGGGCGAGCAGGGCTTCATCGAGGAGTATCGCAAACAGCGCGCGGCCATCGAGAAGCCCCATGCCGACGATACCGGTTTTCCGGAAGCGAACTGGCGCCAGCCGTCCGGGCCCCTGCCGCATTCGGCCCTCGGCGTCATCGAGCAGCACGACGGCCGCCAGGCCGTGCTGGTCAATCTGTTCCGCGGCGACCTGAGCCCGGAACAGTGCCGTGCCGTGGCCGCCGCCGCCCGCGCCGGCACGACCGGCAGCCTGCGCGTGACCGCCGAACAGGGGGTGATCATCGCCGATGTGCCGGCGGACAGGGTCATGGCCGTGCTGGATGTGCTGAAGGGAGCGGGGCTGCACAGCGAGCATGCGCGCGGCATCGCAGACATCGTCGCCTGCCCGGGGAGCGAAACCTGCCGCCTGGGCATCACCTCCTCGCGCGGCCTGGCCGAGGCGCTGCAGCCCTTGGTGGCGGATCTGAAGCAGGACGGCACGCTGGCCGGCATCAGCATCAAGGCCTCCGGCTGCCAGCACTCCTGCGGCCGGCACCATATCGCCGATCTCGGCTTCCACGGCCTGGCCAAGAAGGTGGCCGGCCAGGCGGTGCCGCACTACCAGCTGCATGTCGGCGGCTCGGGCAAGGCCGGTGAGCATTTTGCCTTCGCCACCGAGGCGGTGCCGGCGAAGAACGCGCCGGAGGCCGGCATCGCCGTGCTCTCCGCCTACCGGGACGGGCGGCAGCATGGCGAGAGCGTGCACGACTGGGCGAAACGTCTCGGCCAGGAGGGTATCAACGCCATCCTGGCGTCGTTCGCCGCCGACGAGGGCGAGATCGAGGGCCTGGTCTACGACTGGAGCGAGAACGAGGCCTTCTCGACCAAGGGCAACAAGAAGGGCGAGTGCGCCGGCGCGGTGCTGTCGATGACCGACGCGCTGCTGTCCGAGGCCGAGTACGAGATGCTGCTGGCCAGGGCCCATATCGATGCCATGTTCTGGGCCGATGCCGCGATGAGCCTGCGGCGCTGCGCCTTCTCGACGGCGCGGGCGTTTCTGGTGCCGTTCGGCGAGGCGCCGGAGCATGATGCTGAGGTGTTCGGCCTGCTGGTCGGGCATCTGGCGGGCGGCGGCGATGCCAAGGTGCGCGACGGGTTCAACCGCGTGCAGCAGGCGCTGATGAGCATCGATCTAGGCGATCCGGCGCCGGGCGTGACGCATCTGCGCCATGTGCTGGGTGAATGGCTGGGGCTGGCCGGGACCCGCTTCGCGCCGGTGCCGGCGGAGAACGAGGCTGCTGCCCGGCCCGAGGTTGTCGCCCAGCCGGTCGAAACGGCGGCCGGGGTACCGGTGCTGGACCTGACCGGCGTGGCCTGCCCGATGAATTTCGTCAAGACGAAGATCAGGCTGACGACGATGTCGACGGGCAGCCTGCTCGACGTCATCCTCGATCACGGGGAACCGATTACCAACGTGCCGTTGTCGCTGGAGGAACAGGGACAGAAGGTCTTGTCCAAGGACCGGATTTCGGACGGGCAATGGAGGATCCGGGTCGAAAAGACCGCCGGCATCTAGATGAGCACGGATCTGCATCCGTTCGCCAATCCCGGACGCACCAAGCTGGCGCTGGTCAGCCGGGGGCTGGCGCTGCCGCAGGGCCTGCCGCATGCCTCCCGCTACGTCGCCCAGGCGAATGCCGTGGAGACCGTGGTGGATATCCGTCTGCCGACGGGGCAGTTCTGTACGGTGCCGGTGGGTCAGCCCTATACGGAAGAAAGCGGCTTTGCCCTGCATGTGGAGGACGGGCGGGCCAGCCTCGACTGCGGTGGCGAATCGCAGCATGTGGAGCTGCTCGAGGCGCCCCGGTTCTACCGGCAGCTGACACGCAGTGGCGCCCGTATGGGCAGTTTCGCCTCGCTGCATGACCGGCTGCTGATCCTGCATCCGTTCATGGGCTGCGGCTTCTTCGCCCGTCCGGGCCAGGCCTGCGCCTATTGCCAGTACGATTCGATGCTGAATGCGGCCGAACCGCCGCTGCGCGATGCGCTGGAACTGGTGGAGGTGGTGCGCGCAGCCCTTGACGAGCGCGAGGTGGACACCGTTTACCTGTACAACGGCTATTCCCCGACGCCGGATAGTGGCCTGTCGCGCCTGATTCCACTGATCGCGCTGCTGCGCAAGCATCTCGGTCATCACCGCCAGATCGCCCTGGAAACGGTGGCACCCCAGGATGTATCCGTCATCGACGAATTGTATACGGCGGGGCTGGATATTTTCGTGTGCAACCTCGAGGTCGCGGATGCCGGACGCTTTGCCGAGGTGTGTCCGGGCAAGCAGCGGGTGGGCGGGCAGCAGGCTATCTGGAAGGCGCTCGAGCACGCATGCACGGTGTTCCGGCCGGGTAGCGTCGTCAGCCACCTGATTGTCGGTCTGGAACCGCTGGAATCGACGATCCACGGCATGGAGCGGCTGGTGGCCGGGGGGGTGGTGCCGCTGCTGTTGCCCTTCCGCCCGCTGCCCGGCACGCCCCTGGCGCACGAGCCGTTGCCGACGCTGGACAACGTGGAGCAGGCGCTGCTGGTGCAGTACGAACTGCTCGCGGCCTCGCGCATGCCGATGCATCGCCTGCGCGACATGGGGCGGGTACTGACACCGATGGAAAGCGGCGCCCTGGTGGGCAGGACGACGATGCTGCGCGAACGGGTCGTGGTATCCCGGCTCGGGCGCAAGGTGCATGGCTGGCTGGATGGGATCAGGCGGCATCTGCGCGTGCGCGCCGTCGACACCGGTGACAGCGTGCGCCGGGAGATGGATTTCAGGCCCATCCACGTGCTGGCGGCCTACCGCAGCGTCCCCTTCGTGGCGCTGCTGCTGCTCGCCGCCCTGGCCTGGGTCGCATTGGCGCATGCACCGCCCGCCGGGCTGTCGGCGCACGGCTGGCATGCGCTGGTGGTGTTCGGGCTTTGCCTGGTGCTGTGGGTGACGCAGCTGTTGCCGCTGGCGGTCACCTCGATCCTCGGCCTGGCCCTGTTGCCGCTGCTCGGGGTGCTGCCGACCGGCGAGGTGTATGCCATGTTCGGTAATACGGCGGTGTTTTTCATCCTCGGTGCCTTCATCCTGGCAGCCGGCATCATGCGTTCCGGCTTGTCCGAACACCTGGCATTGGCGGTTTTCAATCGCTTCGGTGACAGTCCCGGGCGGTTGTTGCTGGCCATGCTGCTGTTGCCGGCGGCGATGGCCTGCTTCATGCCCGAGCACGCCGTTGTGGCCGTGCTGTTGCCCATCGTCTGGGGGATCGTCCGTGGCCTGGATCTGCCGAAAGGCAACCGCTATGCCACCGCTATGTTCATGGCGCTGGCCTGGGGAGCGGTCGTGGGTGGGGTGGCGACGCTGCTCGGTGGCGCGCGCGGGCCGCTGGCGATGGCCATCGTGCAGGAGATGACCGGCCGTTCATTCTCATTCGGCCATTGGGTCATTGCGGCTGCACCGATGGTTCTCGGCATGCTGCTGATCGCTACCGTGCTGCTGCTGCGCATGGCCCCGCTGCACGAGATCGACATGGCGGGGGCGCGCCAGCGCATCGGCCAGCGGCAGCTGGAACTGGGTCAGCTCGGGTTGTCCGGGCGTCTGATGGCGGCATTGATGCTGGTGACGATGGTGGCCTGGGTATGGATGGGCGAGTCTTCCGGCCTGGCGGCGATCGCCCTGCTCGCCGTGGCGGCGATGTTCGCCCTGCGTATCGTCGGCTGGCGCGATATCCAGTCGCATGTCGACTGGGGGGTGGTGCTGATGTATGGCGGTGCCATCGCCGTGGCCAGCGCCCTGGAGAAGACCGGTGCGGCGTCCTGGCTGGCCGCCCAATTGTGGCCGGACGGCATCTCCGGCCTGGCATTGCTGGCATTGCTGGCGCTGGTGACCCTGTTGCTGACCGAGGCGATCAGCAACTCGGCGGCGGTGGCCATCATGCTGCCGATGTCGATCCCGCTGGGATCGGCGGCCGGGTTCGACCCGGTGCTGATCGCACTGTCCGTGGGCATCGTCTCCGGCTTCGCCTTCATGCTGCCGATGGGCACGCCGGCCAACGCCATGGTGTTCGGCACCGGTTATGTGGACCTGCGGATGATGCTTCGCTATGGCAGCCTGATGATGCTGTCGGCATTGCTGCTGTATGTACTGACAGCAAGGCTGTGGTGGCCGGTGGCCGGCATCGGATGAACAGGGGAAGGTTGCATGTTGCACGATAAGATCGATTCGGCGCTGGCCCTGCTGCGCACGGCACAGCAGAAACACGGGGGCGGGCTGGTCTATCCGTCCAGCTTCGGGGCGGAGGCATCGGTGCTGATCGATTTGATCTGCCGCCATATCCAGCCGATCCCGGTGCTGACGCTGGATACCGGCCGACTGCCGCAGGCGACCTACGACGTCATCGAGGCGGTGGAGCGGCGCTACGGCATCAGGGTGCAGGTGGTGTTCCCGGACGAGCGCGAGGTCGAGCGGATGGTGCGCGAGTTTGGGGTGAACCTGTTCCGCCATTCGGTGGAAGGACGCAAGCTGTGCTGTCAGGTGCGCAAGGTGAATCCCCTGAACCGGGCGCTGGCGGACAAACAGGCATGGATCACCGGCCGCCGGCGCGACCAGTCCGAAGGGCGGGCCGAACTGCAGGCAATCGAGAAGGACCCGGTCTACGGCCTGATCAAGTACAACCCGCTGCTGGCGTGGAGCTGGGACGAGATCTGGGAGTATATCCGCGCCCACGACGTGCCCTACAACAAGTTGCACGATCATTTCTACCATTCCATCGGCTGCGAGTGCTGCACGCGCGCCATCGCCGTCGGCGAGGATGAGCGTGCCGGCCGCTGGTGGTGGGAAAACGAGGAGTCGCTGGCAGAATGCGGCCTGCACGTGATCAGTCCGGTCCTGAACAGGGCGGAAGGCGAAGCGGGCGAAGGGATCTGAGGAGATGGCGATGAGCGAGCACAGGCTGACCCAATTGCAGGCGCTGGAAGCGGAGTCGATCCATATCATGCGCGAGGTGGTGGCGGAATTCCGCAACCCCGTGATGCTGTATTCGATCGGCAAGGATTCCAGCGTCATGCTGCATCTGGCGCGCAAGGCCTTTTATCCGGCGCCATTGCCGTTTCCGCTGCTGCACGTTGATACCGGTTACAAGTTCAAGGAGATGTACGAATTCCGCGACCGGTTCACCAAACAGATCGGCGCACAGCTGATCGTGCACCGCAACGAGGCGGCGATCGCCAAGGGCATGAACCCGAAGCAGTATGGCGTGGCCCGCTGCTGCGGGGCATTGAAGACGGAGGCGCTGCTGCAGGCACTGGAGGCCGGCGGCTATGACGCGGCCTTCGGCGGTGCGCGGCGCGACGAGGAGCGCAGCCGCGCCAAGGAGCGCGTGTTCTCGATCCGCGACGAGTTCGGCCAGTGGGATCCGAAGAACCAGCGCCCGGAGCTGTGGGATATCTACAACGGGCGCATCCACGAGGGCGAAACGGTGCGCGTGTTCCCGCTGTCGAACTGGACGGAGATGGACATCTGGCTGTATATCCGCCAGGAGAACATCCCCATCGTGCCGCTGTACTATGCGAAGCAAAGGCCGATGGTCGAGCGCGGCGAACTGCTGATTCCGGTCGAGGACGAGCGCCACCTGAATGAAGGCGAGGTGCCGGTACCGGTGATGTGCCGCTTCCGTACCCTGGGCTGCAGCCCCTGCACCGGGGCCGTGCGTTCCACCGCCACCACAATTGACGACATCGTGGCCGAAGCGGCGGCGGCACGACGCTCCGAGCGCGAGACACGCATCATCGACCACGGCGCCAACACCATGGAAGACAAAAAGAAGGAAGGGTATTTCTAGTGGATGCGCAAAAGGCCTTCCGTGGCCTTTTGCTTGGACGGAAGAAGAAAAGCGCGGTTTTCTTCTTCCTCACGAATCAGCAGACTGATTCGCCACCCATCCTGGGTGGATGGGGTGCTCCGGCAGGGGCATCGATGACAAGATTTCATTGAGGGATGATGAGGCCATGACGGATTTCAATTTCAGACTGAGCGAGGAGATCGAGCTGCTCAGGCTGGTGACGGTGGGCAGCGTCGATGATGGGAAGTCGACGCTGATCGGCCGCCTGCTGGTCGACACCAAGGGTGCCTTTGAGGATCAGCTCTTGGCCGTACGCAAGAACAAAGGCGACGACCGGGTTGCCTCGGCTTCCGAAATCGATCTGGCCATGCTGACCGACGGTCTGGCTGCCGAGCGCGAGCAGGGCATCACCATCGACGTCGCCTACCGTTATTTCGCCACCCCGAGGCGCAAATTCATCATGGCCGACTGCCCCGGCCACGAGCAGTACACGCGCAACATGGTGACCGGTGCCTCCACCGCCAACGCCGCCATCATCCTGGTTGATGCTCGCAACGGTGTGCTGAAGCAGACCAAGCGCCACACCCATATTCTCGGCCTTTTGGGCATGCCGCACCTGATCGTGGCCGTGAACAAGATGGACCTGGTCGGTTTCGACCGGGGCGCGTTCGAGGCGATCCGCGACGAGTTGGCCGAGTTCTGTGCGAAACAGGGTATCGCGGATCTGATCACCATTCCGATCTCGGCCCTGAATGGCGACATGGTGACGGTGCGCGGGGACAACATGCCGTGGTACGAGGGCGAGACCCTGCTGGAGACACTCGAGGGCCTGGAGGTGGCCAACCAGATCGATGCCATCCCGTTCCGGTTCCCGGTGCAGTTGGTCAATCGGCCGCAGACACCCGAATGGCCCGATTACCGGGGCTTCATGGGGCGCATCGTTTCCGGCACGGTGAAGGTCGGCGACGCGGTCACGGTGCTCCCTTCCGGCAACACCAGCCGCGTCAAACAGATCGTCGGCTTCGACGGCAATCTGGACGAGGCCTTCGCCCCGATGAGTACGACGCTGACGTTGACCGAGGAGATCGACATCTCGCGCGGGGACATGCTGGTGCATGCGGGCTCCAGGCCGAAGGATGCCAAGGACGTCGAGGCGATGGTTTGCTGGATGGGCGAGGAGCCGCTGTCGCCGCGCAAGAAATATTTCATCAAGCACACGACCAACATGGTGAAGGCGGTGGTCAGCGATATCGTCTACCGTACCGACATCCACAGCCTGGAACGGCAGACGGGTATCGACGAGATGGCCATGAACGACATCGGCCGGGTGGCCTTCAGGCTGCAGAAGCCGATGTTCTACGATGCCTATGCCGATAATCACGCTACAGGAAGCTTCATCATCATCGACAGCTTCACCAACAACACCGTCGGCGCCGGCATGATCTGCAGGGACTGAAATCGGCTTGCCTGCTTCGCTGCTCCAGCGCCTCGATGCCTATGCCCGTCTGGTCCGCCTGAACCGGCCCATCGGCAGCCTTCTGTTGATGTGGCCGATGCTGTGGGCCCTGTGGATCGCCGGAGAGGGGCATCCGGACGGCTATGTGCTGCTGGTGTTCGTGGCCGGGGTGTTCCTGATGCGCTCGGCCGGATGCGCGATCAACGATTACGCCGATCGCAATTTCGATGCGCATGTCGAGCGCACTCGCCAGCGGCCGTTGGCCGTCGGCGAAATCCGCCCGTGGGAGGCGCTGGTCGTGGCCTTGGTGCTGAGTCTCGCGGCGTTCGCGCTGGTGTTGACCATGAACCGGCTGACCATCGCCCTGTCGGTCGCGGCGGTGGCGCTGGCTGCCGTCTATCCGTTCACCAAGCGCTGGACGCACTGGCCGCAGCTGGTGCTGGGATTCGCCTTCGCCTGGGCGGTGCCGATGGCCTTCGCGGCCCAGAGTGGGCGGCTGGATGCGGGCGCATGGGGCATGTTCGTGGCCAGTTGCCTGTGGATCGTTGCTTACGACACCGAATATGCGATGGTCGACCGCAACGACGATGTGAAGCTCGGCGTCAAGTCCACGGCCATTCGTTTCGGTCGTCACGATCGACTGATCATCGGCCTGTTCCAGGCGGGTTTTTTGGCGACACTGGCCGGCCTCGGCCATCATTATGATCTTGGGCCGCTCTTCGACGTCGGTCTGGTGGTGGCGCTTGGTTTGTTCGCCTACCAGCAATGGCTGATCCGCGGGCGCGAGCGCGATCCCTGTTTCCGTGCCTTTCTGAACAACAACTGGGTGGGGGCGGCGATCTTTCTCGGCATCGTCGCTGACTTTGCCCTGGCCCGCGGTTAGGCTTGGCCGCCCAATTCCATCCGACGGAGCGTGTCCCCTTGACCCATCTGCGCATTGCCACCCGCAAATCCCCGCTGGCCCTGTGGCAGGCCGAGCATGTCGCTGCGGAGCTTGCCCGCCTGCATCCGGGGCTGACTACGGAGCTGGTGAAGATCACCACCCGTGGCGACAAGATCCTGGATGTGCCGCTGGCCAAGGTTGGCGGCAAGGGCCTGTTCACCAAGGAGATCGATGCGGCGCTGACCGATGGCCGGGCCGATCTGGCGGTGCATTCGATGAAGGATGTGCCGACCGAACTGCCGGCCGGCATGTCGATCCGGGCCATCCCCGAACGGGCCGATCCGCGCGATGCCGTGGCCACGCGCACCGGTGGGGGGCTTGCCAGCCTGCCGGAGGGGGCGCGCATCGGCACCTCCAGCCTGCGTCGCCTGTGCCAGCTGAAGGCGCGCTTTCCGTCCTTCGTATTCGTATCGGTGCGCGGCAGCGTGCAGACGCGACTGGGCAAGGTCGGGCGCGAGGTCGACGCGGTGATTCTGGCGGCGGCTGGCGTGCGGCGGCTGGGTATCGCCGGGCAGATGCACGAATTCCTGGATGCGGACGTGATGCTGCCGGCGGTGGCCCAGGGGACCCTGGGTATCCAGACGCGTGACGATGACGAGACGACCAATATGCTGGTCGACGGGCTGAACCATGCGGACACCGTCGATCGCACCCGTGCCGAGCGCGCCTTTCTGGCCACGCTGGAAGGGGGGTGTCAGGTGCCGATTGCGGCCTTCGCCGAGCTGGACGGCGACCGGCTGCGCCTGCGCGGCCTGGTCGGCGAGGTTGATGGCTCGGTGTTGATCAGCAGGGAAACCGAGGGTAACCGCGCAGACGGCGAGCGGCTCGGTCGAACGCTGGCCGAGCAGGTGCTCGATGCCGGTGGCCGGGAGATTCTGGAGCGCGTCTACGCCACGCAACCCAAGGTTTAGGCCGGGATCGGAGCCTGGCAGCCGAGCGGGGGATTTCGCCTGATCGGACGCTGCTCGGGGATTGACGAATCGGGGGTTGCCCCCTATCGTCCGCCGCCTTCGCGGGCTAGCAAAGACTAGGGCAAGACGGGGCGTAGCGCAGCCTGGTAGCGCATCTGCTTTGGGAGCAGAGGGCCGCAGGTTCGAATCCTGCCGCCCCGACCAGTTCGGGTCTGATTTGGGACATGCACCGGGCGCCTGTAGCTCAACCGGATAGAGCAACAGCCTTCTAAGCTGTAGGCTGCAGGTTCGAGTCCTGCCAGGCGCGCCAGTGGGGATGGTGGACGTAGCTCAATGGTAGAGCCCCGGTTTGTGGTACCGGTGGTTGTGGGTTCGAGTCCCATCGTCCACCCCAGTTGAAAGATGCGGGTGAAGCTCTAGTATCCGCCGCCGCATGGGCCGTTAGCTCAGTTGGTAGAGCAGCTGACTCTTAATCAGCGGGTCGAAGGTTCGAGCCCTTCACGGCCCACCATGCATTCGAGGAGCTGCACCGGCAGCTCCTTTTTTTTGCGCAGGGTTCGCGGCCGGGTCGGCAACCCTCCCCTCTTGATGCCATGGCATGAGATTTGAATATACCGCGACCAACGGTTTTCCGGTTTGCTTCCGCCTCGCCGTATCGGCATAGTTCCGTTCCTTTTCGGGGCCGCGCATCCGGTTGTCGACAAGCGGTGCGGCTGTCATCAGGCGAGGGTGGCGAAACTGGTAGACGCGCTGGATTTAGGTTCCAGTACCCTTGGTGTGGGGGTTCGACTCCCCCCCCTCGCACCAGATATCATTGATACGGCCGGAAGCGGACTGCTTCGCCGCAGGAGTTGCACGACATGATTCAGACCGAGGTCAAAACCACAGGGAAAAACGAGCATCTGGTGCATGTGCATGTACCGCAGGGTGATTACGATGCGGTCTATGCCGAACAGCTGCACAAGCTCGCCGCCAAGGCCAAGCTGCCGGGATTCCGGCAGGGCAAGATGCCCAGGGGGTTGATCGAGCAGCAGTACTCCGGCCAGTTGCTGGAAGAGACGGCATCCGAACTGGTGCAGCGCCATTATGCGGAGGTGATCGAATCGACCGGTCTGAAGCCGGCGGTACAGCCGGAGATTGAGCTGCCGGCGGTGCAGCCGGGGAGCGGCTTTGCCTTCACCCTGAAGGTGACGACATGGCCGGAGGTCAAGCTCAAGGATTTGGGCAAGCTGCAGTTCACCGAGACCGTGGTTGAGGCGGGCGATGCCGATGTCGAGGCGGTGGTCGAACGCCTGATGACGTCGCAGGTGCGCTACGAGTCCGCCGAGGGGCGTGCCGCCGAGCAGGGAGACAGGCTGGAGATCGATTTCGTCGGCTATATCGATGGCGAGGCCTTCGAGGGGGGCAAGGGCGAGAACGTGGCCCTGGTTCTGGGTGAAGGGCGCTTCATCCCCGGATTCGAGGATGGGTTGATGGGAGCGAAGTCCGGTGAAACGCGAGAGATCGGCGTGACCTTCCCGACCGACTATCAGGCGGCGAACCTGGCTGGCAAGGCCGCCCGTTTCGAGGTGGTGGTGCGCACCGTGGCCCGGTCCGTACCGCCCAAGGATCAGGACGACCTGGCCACCCTGGTCGGTTTTGCCGATGCCGCGGCATTGCGCGCCGATATCCGCCAGCGGTTACAGAAGGAGGCGAGTGACGCCGGTTATTCCGAGACCCGTCAGGCGGCGCTGAATGCCCTGCTGGATGCCAACGAGGTAGAGATTCCGGAGGCGCTGGTGCGCGAGGATGTACGCCAGACCACCCTGCGCGTGGCCCAGAACATGCGGCAACAGGGCATGCAGCCGGACAAGGAGATGTTCGAGGATCCGGAGTTCCGGAAGGAGGTACGGGGGCGTGCCGAACGCGGACTCAAATTGTCGATTTTGCTACAAGGTGTCAGAACCGAAGCCGGGATCGAGGTGGTAGAGGACGATGTCGAGGCGGAACTCGATGCGCAGGCCAAGCAGTATCCAGACGAGCAGCACGAGGAGTTCAAGCGCTGGATGCGCGGACAACCCGAGCGCATGCAGGAGTTGGCCGATCAATTGCTTGAACGCAAATGCATTGCCTATATAGTAAACAAAGCCAAGACCAGGAAGCAGGCCAAGGGCCTGTCCGATTGGCAGGCCGAGCAGGAACAGGGCCAGGAGAACTGAATATGAATCTCATCCCCATGGTCGTCGAGCGCACGTCGCGCGGTGAGCGCTCCTACGATATCTATTCGCGTTTGCTCAAGGAGCGCATCGTGTTCATGAGCGGGCCGGTTGACGACCATATGGCCAACCTGATCACGGCCCAGCTGCTGTTTCTGGAAGCGGAAGGTCCGGACAAGGACATCTACATGTATGTCAACAGCCCCGGCGGCCTGGTGACGGCAGGGCTGGCCATCTACGATACGATGCAGTACATCCGCTGCGATGTGTCGACCCTGTGTGTCGGGCAGGCGGCGAGCATGGGGGCGCATCTGCTGGCATCCGGAGCCGCCGGCAAGCGGTTCGCATTGCCGAACGCCCGCATCATGATCCATCAGCCGCTGGGAGGATTCCAGGGGCAGGCGACGGATATCGAGATCCATGCCCGGGAGATTCTCAAGCTCAAGGACCGCATGAATGAGATGATGGCCAAGCATACCGGCCAGAAGGTGGAGAAGATCGCCGAGGACGTGGAGCGCGATTATTTCTTGACGGCTGAAGAAGCACGGGACTACGGTTTGATCGATAAAGTGCTGGCATCGCGTGAACCCGAGAAGGGATCGGATGCAGCCGGAGGTAAGGATGGCCACCACCGGAAATAAGGGCGGAGATACCACACTGTATTGCTCGTTCTGTGGCAAGAGCCAGCATGACGTCAAAAAGCTGATCGCCGGACCGACCGTATTCATCTGCGACGAATGCATCGAGCTGTGCAACGAGATCATCGTCGAGGAGCTTTCCGGCAAGGAGGCCAAACCCAAGCGCGATGCCGGCGGCCTGCCCAAGCCAGCCGAGATCAAGGCCTATCTCGACGATTATGTGATCGGGCAGGAGTCCAGCAAGCGCCTGCTGTCGGTGGCGGTGTACAACCATTACAAGCGCATCGGCCACAATGAAAACAACGAAATCGAGATCAGCAAGAGTAATGTGCTGCTGCTGGGCCCGACCGGCAGTGGCAAGACCCTGCTGGCCCAGACGCTGGCCAAGGTGTTCGATGTGCCGTTTGTCATGGCCGATGCCACGACGCTGACCGAGGCCGGTTACGTCGGCGAGGATGTCGAGAACATCATCCTGAAGCTGCTGCAGGCGGCCGACTACGATGTGGCCAAGGCCCAGCGGGGCATCATCTACATCGACGAGGTGGACAAGCTGTCGCGCAAATCGGAATCGCCGTCCATTACCCGGGATGTATCCGGCGAGGGCGTGCAGCAGGCCCTGCTGAAGCTGATCGAGGGTACGGTGGCCTCGGTGCCGCCCCAGGGTGGGCGCAAGCATCCGCAGCAGGAATTCCTGCAGGTGGATACGACGAATATCCTGTTTATCCTCGGCGGTGCCTTTGACGGCCTAGACAAGATCATCGAGGCGCGCATCAATCGCCGTTCCATCGGCTTCGGTGCCCACGTCGGTGACGATGCCAAGGATATCGGCTCGTTGTTGCGGCAGGTGGAACCGGACGATCTGATCCGCTACGGGCTGATTCCCGAGTTGGTCGGCCGCCTGCCGGCGGTGGCCACGTTGGAGCAGCTGGACCGGGCCGCCCTGCTGCGCATCCTGATGGAGCCCAAGAATGCGCTGGTCAAGCAGTTCCAGGCCCTGTTGTCCTACGATGACGTGGAATTGGCGTTCACCGATGACGCGCTTGAGGCGATCGCGGACAAGGCGATCGCCCGCAAGACCGGCGCCCGTGGATTGCGGGCGATCATGGAATCGGTGATGCTCGATGTCATGTACGATATCCCGACCCTGGGGACGGTGGAGAAGTGCGTGATCAATCGCGATGTTGTGGAAGGGCTTGGCAAGCCAGTGTTGGTCTATCGCGGAGACGAATCGCCGGCCCGCTCCGGAACAGGGAACTGATCCCGCACCCGGCAACGGCGCTCTTTCCTTTTTCTGCACCAACAGGCATGATAAATATGTACGGCAAAGGGCCCGGTGCCCGGCCGTCGAGGAGTAGCAATTGGCTGAGTGGGATGCAAAGTCTTCCGAGAACATGATGGACGCAAGCGAACAGACGGGCGTGCTGCCGGTGCTGCCGTTGCGTGATATCGTGGTTTTTCCGCATATGATCGTGCCGCTGTTCGTCGGTCGGGATAAGTCCGTACGCGCGCTCGAGGACGTGATGCGCGAAGGCAAGAGAATCCTGCTGCTGGCCCAGAAGGATGCCGCCGTCGATGATCCGGCCGCTGCCGATCTGTACAATGTCGGCACCATCGGCAACATCCTGCAGTTGCTGAAGCTGCCGGATGGCACGATCAAGGTGCTGGTCGAGGGCGGCGTGCGGGTGGCCGTTGATGATATCCATGAGGATGCCGACTTTCTGCGCGGGCATTACGGGGTGATGTCGGCGACGCAGGAGAATCAGCGAGAGCAGGATGCAGTGGCCCGCGCTCTGGTACAGCAGTTCGAAGGCTATATCAAACTGAACAAGAAGATTCC
>Ga0307418_1000163_pt1 | contig 19158 bp, 19 predicted proteins | sample SalMarWE160220MG_2_FD_202160 | JGI IMG/M metagenome (GOLD analysis project Ga0307418, IMG submission 202160) | Salt marsh sediment microbial communities from the Plum Island Ecosystem LTER, Massachusetts, United States - WE1602-20 | ecosystem: Environmental > Aquatic > Marine > Intertidal zone >...
GAGCGCTGCGCGAATCTCATTCACGATGCCAGACTGGCGATCGGCGAACTTTTTTAAAAGTTTGGCGTAGCGATCTGCCTTCCCCCCGACGATCTTCAGCCCGGCCGCGCTATCAAAGCCAGCGCCATCTAGCGCTCCACAGTCTAAGTCCATTGGTCTAGACCCCACACCCTTATTCACGACTACCCGATTGCCCAATCCAGCGGCTCAGCGCGCCAAAAAGCTGATCTGGATCAATAGGCTTCGCGATATGATCGTTCATGCCCGCTTCAAGACACCTATCTCGATCAGCCGCCATGGCATTGGCGGTCATGGCAACAATGGGCAGCTGATCGAAACGAGAGTCGGCCCGGATAATCCGGGTTGCTTCGATTCCATCCATGACAGGCATTTGCATGTCCATGAGGACGATGTCGTAGTCCTTCGACCGAACCATATTCACCGCGATCTTACCATTGTCGGCGACGTCGACCTCGACCTCAGCATCCTCAAGCTGGCCGAGAGCAACTTCCTGGTTGATTTCGTTGTCCTCGACCAAAAGCACGCGAACGCCGCTCAAGTGAGAGACGTCGAATTGCGCTTCTGTCTGCTCATCCTCAATGCCGCCATGATCGTCGTCGGCCCTAAGCACGGACAGCGTCGTGTCCAACAGCGTCGAAGACGTGACAGGTTTAACAAGGACGCTATCCACGCCTGTATCCTCGGCAATCTTGAGAACGTCCTCGCGTCCGTAGGCCGTGACCATGACAAGGCGCGGTGTCGAAACGCCTTCCAGCGCCATGATCTGCTTGGACGTCTCTATCCCGTCCAGCGTCGGCATCTGCCAATCGACATATACGATGTCGTATGGTTCTCCCCTCGCGGCGCCCCTATAAACCATCTCAATGCCCTCCTGACCGGAGGGCGCTTCGTCGGCGGCAATAGACATACCATTCAATAGGTTGGAGAGCACCGTTCGTGCTGACGAATTGTCGTCGATGATTAATGCACGTCGCCCTTGGAGATCTCTGCGCAACATCCGGCGGCGCGCGGCAATCTTCTTAAGGCGGGAGGTAAACCAGAACGTGCTGCCTTGACCCAACTCGCTGCTCGCGCCGATCTGGCCGCCCATCGCCTCGACTAACTTCTTAGAGATCGCAAGCCCAAGGCCCGTCCCGCCATACTTCCTGGTCGTCGATGTGTCCGCCTGTTCGAAGGCCTGGAACAGGCGAGACATTTGCGCTTCGGACAGGCCAATCCCCGTATCGGTAACAGAGAATTCGACGAGCTGGTCGTCGGTGCAGTCCTTCATGACCTTCACCCGGACTACGATCTCGCCCTCGTCTGTAAATTTCACAGCGTTATTGCAGAAGTTGATCAGGACCTGCCCCAACCGCAACGGGTCGCCCTCAAGTCCAGCCGAAATCGCGGGGTCGATATCGAAAATCAGCTCGAGCCCTTGTGCTGCGGCCTTCTCCGAGATCAGATTGACGACGTTCTCAAGAACGCTATCCAACTCGAATGGGATGCTTTCGACGGCGAGCTTCCCTGCCTCGATCTTCGAGAAGTCGAGAATGTCATTGATGATACCGAGCAGATGTTGCCCCGAGTTCTTGATTTTGATCAGGTAGTCGCGCTGACGAGGCGGCAAATCGGTCTTCAACGCAAGATGGGACAAGCCGATGATGGCGTTCATTGGCGTGCGAATCTCGTGGCTCATGTTGGCGAGAAAATCCGACTTGAGCCGCGTCGCTTCTTCGGCAACCTCCTTGGCCGCCTGCGCTTCCTCATTACTGACTTTCAGAGCCTCGATCAGTTCATCGACACTCTGTTCGGCGATGATTGCTCGGCATTTGTCGAGTGTGGAGACTAGAAGTCCACCCCCTATCCCCGTCCGGCAATAGCCGCGCCAACCACGGCGGCCACCTTTCTCGAAGGCATCGATGCGCTCGAACCCCACACCGAGAGACCGCCTGTCGTTCCGCCTCTCACCGAGAACTCCCACATAGAGTTCCACGGCCGTTCCCGTGCCGCTAAGTCCCACATCGATTTCAACCGCACCAATTTTCGCCAATGCCTTTGCGTGATCCGAAACAGCGGATGCAAGACGCACGCAGCGAACACGGCCTATGCCGAGCGTGTTTGCGATGTCGAAAAGCTTCCTGCGGATCGCTAGAACCGCCGGCCCTCCCCTGACCGAAAGTGTACCAATCTCAGTCATTTGCACCGTATTATCGCGCACGATGCGTCGTCCAACCCCTTGCCGAACCTGCGGACGACGTTGAGGGCTATTGTCGAAGCGGGATCAAGACCGAGGCTTGGGTAGTCTTCGGGCCCGAAACGGCCAGTGACGCCATCAGAGAACAGTACGAGGACATCCGCAGGTTTCAGACTCAAAGCTTGAGGTCTGGGCGAGCGCACTCTTTGGCCAAGCACGCCATCGCCAAACTCTATCGTTTTCGTCATTTCTCCGAATATTCGGCAGCGCACGTTGCCAACGCCGGCGACCCAGCCTTCAAGCGACGCGGCGTCGAGCCAGGCGACGGCGGCAACGGCGCCTCGGGTGCCTTGAGCGCTTTCATGGAGCAGCTCCATCGCTCCTTCGGGCTCCGGACGGGCCGTCCCGCGCACCCACTGCGACAGCTCACTGCGAAGGCGGACGCCAACCTCATGCGCTTCCGGCCCGTGTCCAAGTACGTCTATGACCGCAGCGAGCACGCCGGCGTCCACATGCTGCGTGAGCACGACATCCCCCGACAATGTCTCTCCGTTCTGAGGTCGCACGTATTCGCCCAACTCAATGCTTCCGGTCACGTTGATGGACCCACATTGTCGCCGTTACCACGGCCCCTTCTCCAAGCTCAGATTCGATCTCAAGCGCATCCATGATGCGCGCAACGCCTGGAAGGCCGAGGCCGAGTGTTCCCGAAGTGGAATAGTGATCGCAGAGCGCACTCTGCTTGTCGATGAAGCCGGGTCCACGGTCGATGGCTTTGATTTCGACGCCATTCCCATAGCTTGGCATATCGTCTATCCAGGTCACGAGGAGGTAGCCTTTGGCGTCGCCGTACTTCAGAATGTTGCGCCCAAGCTCGGAAGCCACAGTCGCGAGCATCGCGATTTCTGTCGTTCCAAATGACTCCGCAAGCCGCTTATTTCGTTGAACGTGCAGCACGGCAATGTGGAGATCGGCCTCCGCCTGAATATCAAAGCGACCCAAAACTGTCCGGTTCGAGTCCAGACTCGGCGTCTTGTTCTGGTTCAGGTTGCTGTTCCGGCTCTCGTTCATCGCAATCAGCGCTTAGCTCCCCCAGCGCGAGCTCCAGGTCCAGCGCCGTGCGTAACGTTCCCAATTCTACCCCAGTCGAAACGATATAGGCTACGATTCCTGGCTTGAAGCCGGCCACAACACACCGCAAGCCAAGCCATTCAGCCGTTCGGACAGCCCTCTGCAATTCGGCAAACTCATCGAGATCCATCACCTCGCATGCGGAGACGTCCAGCACGACACTGTTGACGTTCTGCCGCGCCTGCGCCTCGGACAAAGAGTCGACCAAGTCTCCAAGCTCGCCCGCATCGACCGCCCCCTCCAAGGTCGCAACCATAGTCTGGTTCAACCGGGTGATGACGAAATGTCTGTCTCCCATGAAATCCTCAGCCACACGCGCTTTACTGAACGCGCCTAACCTTGCGAACGCGCGCGACCGTCACGCAATGTGGAATCAATTGTCGCCAGCGCAAGCTGCAAGGCATCTCGCAACGTTGCCGTGGTCCGCACTTCGCCCACATTGGCGCCCAGCTCCACCAAAGTGCGGGCGACATTGGGCGAAATGCCCGAAATAATGCAGTCGCATCCCATAAGCCTGGTGGCCTGGGTGATCCGGATGAAGTTGTTCGCCACCGCAGTGTCGACGGTGACGACACCACTAATATCCATGACAAACACGCGAGCACGCGCTTCGGCGATTCGCGACAGACTCTTCTCCATGATGTCCTGCGTGCGCTGCGAATCCACGATGCCGACCAAAGGTAAGAGCAAGATGCCATCCCAGATCGATGTAACCGGCGTCGACATCTCCAGCATGGTCTTGCCGCTCTCGATAAGGCGGCGCCGCGCAAACTGGGCGATCTGATCGCTGGTCACAAGCATGTCCAGCAACCTGAGTTTGTCAAAAGCAGTGAAAGCGCGACTGGTGTCGTCATGAGAAAAATCGCACGCCACGATGGCATCGGAGAAGAGTTGGTTGAAGTGAGCCATGGCGGCAAAATAGATCAGATTGGGCATGTCGCGTTGCGCGTGGATCTCGCCGATTCGAACGCGATAATCGATATATTTCTGATCCACGACACCGCTGAAGAACTCCTCCCAATAGTTCTTCTGAAGTTTCTTGACGCGGTCGACAGTGTCTTGGCTATTGAAAAAGATCGAGAACTCGGGCTGATCGCCCAGCCATTCATAAAACTGATTGATAACGCCCTGAATCTTGTCGGATGAGCCAAAAGCTTCGCCACACCGCTTCAGCAAAGCAAGGTCCTCAGGCGAGATATCGAACCGCTCCAGTAGCGACTTGGCATCTAGAGATTGCGACATTGCTACATTTCCTCATCTCGTTTGTTGATCGGCAACGAGCCCAGCAGCGATCCATGCCCATCTAAATCGATATGTGCCTTCAGTACTTGCCACTTAGCGCCAAAATCGCAATTTTTCTAATTATGGTACTCAGCAACTCTGTCCAGAGTGGCTCAGTTTTTCCAGATGTCACAATAGCTTATGCCAACCGAGCCTCTTGTTACAATATTGGATTGGATTGGACCGGTAATGCATCGAGGCCGTCCCACTTGCAGAAGACTCCGCGCTGGTCGATGCAGGGCTCGACTTCGCGCTTGCGAGAACTAATCAGAACTCGCTCCAAGGCCCCGTCACTGTCCCAACAAGCAGTGCTCTCTCTTATCCGGAAAACCCGCGAACGGCATCTACTGGCCGGACAACTGTCACAGGAGGCCAACTATCTGTGCGTTAAAAATCTTGAATCTGGCAGCGGATACAACTGGGCATCGGGCCGCTCGCTGCGATAGGCTGCCGAAACGCGGTTCGGGTCTTGGGACTTCAGGGATGGTTACATGTTCAGTCACAAAATCACAAATGGGGCCGTTGCCGCCTCGGGGACGGCGCTCGTTGGATACCAAGCCAACGCCCCCAAAGTTGCTCTTGGAGTTGCTCAAGGAACTGCTTCCGCATGGGCGCGTTACCATCGCCTGCGTGGCGGCACAACTGCATATAAGCGTCAGGACCCTACAGCGGCGCCTCAGAGATTGGGATCTTTCGTTCAAAGGGCTTGTAGACGACATCCGCCGATCTGCAGCCATCCAACTGGTGCTGGCCGGTGAACGCACGGCAACAGAAATAGGGTTCATGCTTGGCTATTCCGATCAGGCTCATTTCACGCGCGCTTTCAAGCGCTGGACCGGCATGCCGCCCCGGCAATATGCCACCCACCGTCCCTGTTGATCAGGCCTAGGAGGATATCTCCTTGGGGTCCAAAAGCTGATAGTCGCTGATCTTCTTAAGTTCCGGACCTACTTGAGGGGCTATGGGCGTTATCCACGTGCGAGGCAGCTTCGACGCGTTCGACTGAGGCATTCTCCCCCCGACGTTCAAGCCAGAAGTGACGAAGAATGACGAAGCACGTATGCCTAGCCGTGGTCCTGACGGTGGTTGTTTTGTGTGGTCTACGGATCGCTATCGCCCAGCCCGCCGCCGAGCCAGCGAACGCGCTCCCTCAAACGGCGCCGAGCGCCGCCTTTGTCCTGGGGCCTCCGAAGGAGGACGGTCCCTTAGTGGTTCGAGCCAGCTTCGAATTCCAAGACATCGACGAAGTCAGCGAAGAGAACGAGACTTTCGAGTTCACAGGCGTTCTTACGCTCAGGTGGTATGACAAAAGACAAGCCTTCGATCCTGCGGCGGTGGGGGTAGGCGAAAAGATTTACCAGGGCGACTATCAGTTCAACGAACTCTCTCCGAGCTGGTTTCCCCAAGTTGTTCTCGTCAACAGTTCCGATTCAATCGAACAACAAGGGGTCGTGCTCCGAGTGCAGCCGGACGGTACCCAGACCCTGATGATGAAGCTGACCGCCGTTGCCAAGACGGAATTCAACTTGAGGCGTTATCCGTTCGACAAACAGCGTCTAGAAGCCGTTTTCGAAATCCTGGGTTTCGACGACAGCGAGGTTGTACTGGAGGTGGACTCGCAGGCCCCTGTTTCCGCGGGCAGAGTGTGGGTACCTCAATGGACCATCACCGGAATCAGCATGTCCACACGGGATCACGCCGCATCCTATGCAGGCGGTCGGGATGTTGACTCCGCGTTTGTCGCGAGCATCGACGTACAACGAAAGCCTTTTTACGTCAGCCGCTTGGTCATTATCCCTCTCATCGTAATCGTATTGCTCTCATTCTCGGTGTTTTGGATGGACAGGGCCTCGCTGGGCGATCGGATCAGCGTCTCGTTCATCGGGATTCTGACCGCCGTCGCCTACCAAGTCGTGATGAATGATATATTGCCCCGGATCGCCTACCCGACGTGGATAAACGGCTTTTTGAATGTCAGCTTCCTACTGATGGTCGGAACGGTCATCGTCAATCTCGTGGTGGGTGGGCTTGATAAGCATGGAAGGCACGACATCTCGCATCGTTTAGATCACCTGTGCCGATGGATTTTTCCTCTCACGTATTTTGGGCTCATTCTGATTTTGTTCGGGGTGGCATTCCTGCTCTTCTAGTTGGCGCGAGAGACACGTGAGTTTGGCGAAGAATTAGGCCAAAGCTGTCCGGATGGTTTGCGGCTATGTGTGCCGAGGCCGGAAGCCCGAACGGTCCGGCAAGGGTCAAAAAACCTGACCTGGAGCTAAGCCCGCGAGATGTCCGCTTCGTGCCAAAAGCGGACTCGTGTCAGCTAGCCTGAATGCTGAGTTGCCCTTTTCGGGGTTAGCAACGACTCGCCTCCCCAATCGAAGGACTCGATAAGCTTGGCGAGACGTTCGGGCTGATCTAGGGAGAGGAAGTGCCCGCCGTTGGACACCGTCTCGACTTTCGCACCGGGAATTGACTCGACCGTGCTTTGCCGCTCGTCCGGGCGCGATCAGTCATGGTCGCCATAAATTACAAGCACCGGGATCTTAATTTCACCATAGCGCTGCTTAGCCTCATCCCACTTGTAGGCATGCCGGATGAGATTAAGGAAGGCGCGATAGTGACCTGGTCTCAATCCCGAAGCAAGGACCTGCGCACCGAAGCCTGGTGTGATCGCTTCGGGGGTGGCGACGCCACCTTCGAGGATACGCTGCTCAATGAACTGGTTGCGCAGGCGCATGACGGTTTCCCCGAGCACTGGCACCCTGGCGAGGTTAAAGGTTAACCAAGCCCAGCCATTGCCACGGGCGATTCCCAAGCCGCGTCCATAATCGTAAGGATTGATCGCGATGACCTTCACGACTCGTGGGTCGAGTGTTCCTACTCTCAGTGTCGGGCCGCCGCCCGTCTAGCGAATTGTGCCTTCGCGGCTGCCAACTCACGGGGGGTGGCGATGTCCGCTTTGGGTCAGAAGCGGCCATCCGCGCAATGTAAGGTTTTGTCAGGAAACGAGCCCAAAGCGGACGTAGATCGATACCCGCACGGACTAGGCGGCGACGTGCAACTCTCTTATTCCCTCCAAAAGCCGCCTAAAGGGTGGCTCTGGAGCCTTGCACATGGTTCTATAGGTGTTCAGGAACGGCAGCCACCCTTTCGCCACGCATAGCCCCTGGCAGGGAGCAGCGTCAGGCTGATGCTCTACGACACGGCCCTCCTCCGAACCTTCGTCGCCATCTGCGATTCCGGCAGCTTCACCAAGGCGGCGCGTGAGGTGAATCTCACCCAGTCGGCGGTGAGCCTTCACGTCAAACGGCTGGAAGACCAGGTCGGCTCGCGGCTGATCGTGCGCAATACGCGCGGGCTCCGGCTGACCGAGCAAGGCGAGGTCCTCCAGTCCTACGCGCGGCGCATCCTTGCGCTCTACAAGGAGGCCGAGCAGCGTCTGAGCCGCGATAGCGGCGGGATGATCCGCATCGGCGCGCCCGAATATTTCGACCTCCACACCCTGTCGTCCTTGCTGGCGCAATTCTCCAGCCGCTACCCCGGGGTCCGGCTGCAGATCGAGCTCGGCATCGGTCCCGACATCTCGGCGCTTGTCGACGAGGGCGAGCTTGACCTCGCCATCGTCAGCAATGAGATCCGCGAAGGCGACGGCATCCCGCTGTGCCGCGAGCGCCGAGTCTGGGCGGCCGCACGGGCGATGAAGCTGTCACCCGACGAACCGGCGCCGCTCGCGCTCTACCCGCCCTTCTGCCGCTGGCGGCAACTCGCCTTGGACGAGCTCGACAAGGCCGGCCGGGCCTGGACGCTCGCAATTCAGAGTGCGGGGACGGCGGGAATCCTCGCCGCGCTTGAAGCCGGACTCGCGATCAGCGTGTTCCCCGAATTCAACCTGCCGCACACCTTGAAGGCGCTCGGGACCGCCGAAGCTCTACCGCCGCTACCTGATTTCGAGTTCGTGTTGCGGCGCAGCCGGACCAGCTCGCCGGCGGCGGACCATCTCGCCGAGATGATCGTCAACTTCTTCCAGCTGTCGATTGCGCTGCGGCCGGACGAGGACCTGAACTACAAGCAGCGCTCGGAAATTCTCCTGCGCACCGACCTCGACACTTGAAGCTTTAGTCGCCGCATCCGGAAGCGTGCTCATACACCGTCCACGCGTCGTCATCGTGTGCGCGCGGTTTACACGGACGCTGAAAGGATGCCGGTGGTGGCGGCGCGACCGGAGTCCCGCGTGGATTGGTGCAGATCGCATAGCCGGTGACGGGGTTCACCACGGCTTCGAGACACTTCGCCGACGCCGTTGAGTCCGCGGCCGGCGGCGCTTGCTCCTCCGCGGAGGGAGCGGATTCCTCTGCAGCTTGGGCCACCATCGGCAGCCACAGCGCAACGCCCAACGCGACCGTGAGCGTCTTGAAGATCTTCACAACGTCATCCTCCCAATTCACGAATATCGCTCGCTCAAGCATGACCCATCTTGCTGTCGAGCGATATTGAAGATGTCTCATCGCCGTGATGAGCCGCGCTCATGAACGAATTCGCGGGGCTTCGCCGGTGAACTTGCGATGAATGCTGCGTTCAGCGCCGCTTCAAAGCGACTTTTCTAAAACGGGCTTACTCGAAACAGCGGAGCGCCGTGCGGCCTCCGCCGAAAGATGGAGTAAGCATCATGACCCTCAGAACCCACCTCTTTGCGGGCGCGGCCGCTCTTGCCATGACTGCGGCCTTCACGCCAGCGCACGCGGGCTCGTATATCTCTGTGCAGCAATACGGCGCGCATAATTCTTTCGGCAGCGCGCAGCATGGCCGCCGCAATCGCCTGACCATCTATCAGCAGGGCTATGCCAACGACGCGGTCGGCACACAGACCGGCGTGCGCAATCGCATGGTCATCGGTCAGCAGGGCCGCTGGAACGGCGCCAACGCGACCCAGTACGGCCGCGGCAATATCGTCGGCATCGCTCAGTTCGGCCGCGGGCACACCGCCATCACCAGCCAGGACGGCCACGGCAACGCAATCGGCGTGATCCAGGCCGGACGCGGCAATCACGCCAACGTCACCCAGATCGGCCGGGGCAACGTCTCGGTCATCGTCCAAGACTGATCGAACTTGAGAAAGGCACTCCCCATGTCCCGCAATGTCTTCATATCGCTTACCGCGGCGCTGCTGCCCTTGAGCTTTGCTTGGGGTGCGGCAGCGAGCAGCGACGTACCCCCGCCCGCCGACACCGACGGGCCGTCCTGCGACGTTCGCGTCGCGCGACAGGGCGGTAGCCTCGTGCTGGAGGGGCTCGTGTTCACACCCGCTCCGGCTTCGGGCTCCTACGAGCTGGAGATCTCTCAGGGCGGCTATGCCGGTGGGTCGGATATTCGCCAGGGCGGCGACTTCGAGGTCGCCCCTGGCGAGGACGGCTCGCTCGGCATCGTCTCGCTGCCCGCGCGAGGTGCCTATGCCGCCACGCTCATCGTCCATTGGCATGACGGCGCCCCTGACTGCACCCGCCACGTCGGCACCGGACGGCGGCTCTAGAGCCCTGCGCATTTTAGGAGACATCCACCATGACCATCACCACACTCAAGGCCGGACTCGTCGCTGCCGTCATCGCCACGGCTACAATCGCATCCACACCAGCGTCGGCCGGCAGCTTCACTTTCACGCTGACGCCGCGTGGTGACAGCGCCGGTCTGATCCGGAGCGGGCTACAAATCTATGGGCTCGTCAACGAGCTCAAAGGAAAGAACCACGCCAGGGTCGATCAGAAGGGCCGCAACAATGCCGCCGGGGTCAGCCAGAAGGGCAACGGCAATTACGGCCTCGTCTATCAGCGCGGGAAAGGACACCAAGCCACCCTCACCCAGGCCGGCCGCAACAACGCCTTCGGCATCTTCCAGTTCGGCAAAGCCACCAACGCCGATGTCGTGCAAACCGGCCGGGGCGATGTCGGCCTCGTCTTCCAGGGCGGCTGGTAGGCACGGGCTCAGAGCAACGGCACGGAGTAGTTCACGATGGTGCGGAATTGCGAAAGATCGTCGCTCGGGGAAGGTAGGTCGAACACCTGCCAGTCGATGTATTCCACCTCCACGCGCAAACCTTGGAGCCGGCCGCGATGGGGCTCGTACACGAAGCGCAAGTCGAGCTCGTCCTGATCGGCAAAGCCGCCATTGGTGGCAAGATCCGGCGTGCCGTTGCCTTTGCCCCAGGCGGCGTGAAACCTCACACCTTCGAAACCCAAACGTCCGAAATCGTAATCGAGCGAGAGCATGTAGGCGCGCACATCGGCTTGCTCGAAGTTCGTGATGATCATGGCCGTGTAGGACGTGCTGTAGCCAAACGGTTTTTGAATGCTCGCCTCGTCGCCGGTCTCCGACACCGCGCCGGTGAAGACGAAACCCTGATAACTCGCGACGACTCGCGCCGAAGCCTGATAGGTGTTGTACGGCGCACCAGCGATCAGATCCGCGCCCACCGTCTTCTGGTCGAGGTAATTTACGCCGAGCCGGAAGCTTGGGGCATCATCGCTGTCACCGCCAAACGGCAGCAGATAGTCGATCTCGCCATAGGCCGTGTTGAGGACGTCATTCACCCAGTAATTCGCGGCCCCAAGGTTCCATGACTTCGTGCGATAGCTCGCGCCCGTGATCAGCATGCCCCTGTCTTGCTTGACGCCGAGTCCCGCGCTCATCGGCGTGAAGCCCACGGCGTCCCACGGCTTGTAGCGCGTCAGGTAGGATGCAGTGTAGTTGAGCTTCTGGTCCTTGTTCTCTGGCACCAATACGATGCCCTCGAAGGTCAGCGGGATCATCCGGATATCATAAGGATTGACGTAGGGTGTCCGCACCAGCTGACGCCCCGCGGTGATCTCCTGGCCGGCGATCTTAATCCGCCCACTGATTTGGCCAAGCGTGGTGATCTGATCGCCCTCGGGCGTGAGGTTGTACGTCTCGCCGGCGTCCGCGTTCGCGTAGAGCGGCTGACTCGTGTAGAGCACGCTACGCAGCTGGAAGAAATCGGCGAGGTAGCCCGACTCATAAGCGAGCGAGCCGCCCGTGGTCAGCGCCTTGGGCTGGGTGTAGCCGAATTGGTCCTCGCCGAGCCAATAGGTTCGGCTGTTGGCAGTAAGTTCGGTGTCGCGGAAAAACGCAGGCGCGTTTGGCAAGCGTTCCTTGCGCTGCTTCTCGTGCCGTTCTACGCGCTCGTCGACATGAGGCTTCGGCCCTTTCAGATCCTGTCGTGGCGAAATTGGGCTCTCGAAGCCCTCCGCGATCGGGCTGAAGGCCTCGGCCGCACTCGACGGGATCGGGTAGTCGGTCGCCCCTTGCGCGAGCGCACGGGGCGAGGCGCCACAGATGCCACATATGATGGGAGCAAGGGCGCAGGCTGTCCAAACGGCCCTGCCCTTCGTCAGCCCGGCCATAGCCTCCGCCTTCTCCACCGCCTGAGGCCAGTCCCTTGAGCAAGGGTGCCCAAGCCTAGCTGATTCTAGCCTGGTTGCGTATCGCCGCACCCTTCGCCCCTCCCGCCAGGCCTTTGACTTTGCTAGTCTCCGCCACGAAAAAATTCCTGACAGCCCCATAAGGTCGGTTCATGCTTACACATACGCGCCGCCGCGCGCTTGGCCTTCTCCTCGCCGCCGGCGTCGGTGCCCGCTTCATGTCCCCCGTGTCGCGCGCCCTCGCCGCCGACGCCAAGAAGCCGGATTGCTACGCGGATAAGGACTTCGGGCCATGGAAGGCGCAAGCCACCGACGCGAGTGCCGGCGCGGTCATGTCTCAATTGACCATGAACGGTACCGATTGCGACCTTGTCGCCGACGTCAAGATCGCATCGACCTACGATGCCAAGCTCGTGGTCTATGGCGACCCTTTCGGGACCAGACTGCCCAAGAAGTTTCTCATCAAGCCCGAGAACCGATTCATCGCCAAGGACGCGAGCGGTACGGAGGCAGTCGATGTGCCGCTGTGCGGCAACTGCACCGACATCTTCAACGACAAGGTGAGTATCGTGCTGCCCCTTGCCACGGCCCCCCTGCTTCGGGACGAGGACGCCGCCACCTTTGCCGTCAAGCTCGGTAAGAAGGAGGAGTGCGAGCTCAAGCTCGATTGCGTGACCTTGCGCAAAGCGCTCGCTTGGGCCGTTGGGCGCAAGATGGAGTTCGCCCAGCAAGTTGCCGAGGCAAAGTGCAATGCGCTTGAGGACAACTGCTTCATCACCACGGCCTGCTGCGAGATGCTCGGCCTCGACGACAATTGTTTCGAGCTGCGGACGCTCCGCCGCTACCGCGACGAGGTCCTGGCCAGACAGCCGGGAGGCGAGGCGGCGATTGCGCGCTATTACGCGCTAGCGCCGCAAATTCTCGCGCGCCTGCGCACAAATGCGCGCAACGCGGAAGTGGCCTTGCTCTCGGTCTATGCCCGCTATGTTCTCCCCGCCGCCCTCGCGGCAAGGCTCGGGTTCAACCGCCTCGCCTATCGCCTCTACGTCTCTATGCTGAACGAGCTGGCGAGCACCGACGTGACGAGCATTATGGGGCCCGGCACAGCGCCCCAAAGCCAAGGCAAAGCCTAGGCTTCGCCCCATTGGGGCCGGGCTCACGCCCCACTGCCCGCCTAACCTCCTGAGCGACAGTAAATAGACCAGGAACCCGGAGGGGGGTTCGCGCATTGAGATGCGGAACTGCCGGCGGGGGCACCTTGGCCGCCGGCTCTTGAGATTGAGGGATCTCGCCAATGCCGTGTTCAGCCTCGCCTCCCATACGCGCACGCGGGTGTCGCGGGACGGCCTGCGTGGCGGGACCCACTCGTCATGATGGAAGGAGAGACTGCTCGGCCAAGGCGTGAACGTCTGCGCTCAGAGGCACGGGCGCACATCGAAATGGGGACAGTGGGGCGTAGTCGCGCGGCGGGGTACCCGTGCGGCCAATGAAGGGAGAAGAATAATGAACAGTTCCACCATCTCCTTGGAACAGGGCCAGGACTGGCATCCTGTCCATCGAGCGAACGCCCTGCTGCGCCAAGCCCTGCTCGGCTCCGCCTCGGCCGCGCCAGATCCCGCGGAGATTTGGGACGACAGCATCTTCCATCTCGATCCTGCGCCGGCCGACCTTGCGCACGGGCCGGTCGGGGTCATGGATCCGGCATCGCTGAGCGCAATTTTCGGGATACCCGCAACCGATAGCACCGTCTCCTGTCAGCCCTTTGTCACATCTCCACCCGATGGTAGCGCCGCGAATGCATCCCTCGCGGAGGCATCAGAGAGGGACGAGATGCTCGATCAGGCGGCACAAGTGCAGCTTCAAGGACTCGTGCAGGCCTTCTACCAGCGGCAGCGCCAGGCGAGCCTGCTTGTGGCCTGCTCCATTGTCCTGGCGGCCGTCTTGACCTTCGGCGGTCTCATCCTGCTGTTCAGCCTGACCAGCACGGGAGCGGACCCTAGCGCAAACACGAAGGACGGGACCCACGCCGCGCGCCACGCGGAGCTTGCGCCGGCGTTGTTCGAGCCGGCAAGGGTGCCTGCGAACCAGTCGACCAGGGCTGCGTCGCTCCTGATCCGCGCCAAGGCGGACGCTGCCACGCCGGCCTTTACCCGCCAGATAGCTTATGGCGCCGACGTCATCCTTGCCGTCCCTAAGCGCCCGCTGGCGCTCGGCCCGCTCCTGCCACTCGGCTCGGCGCATTACCTTCTGCTACGCGGCCTTCCCGAAGAGGCAAAGCTTTCCGCCGGGCGACGCACCGGGACTGGGACATGGATGGTCAAAGACGTTGACGTGCCAAACCTGACACTCACCCTCGGTGACGGTGCCAGCGGCGACTACCCGGTCGACGTGTACCTGCTCGAAGCGAGCGACGGCCCCCAGGCGCGGCACCGGCTGATCCTGCGCGTCGACGAAACACCCCACGTCTATACTGGCGGGCTCGACCTGGGCTGGTCCATGCCGGATACATCTCAAGAGGCGCCCTCTGCGGCCGCGTCTCACGCCATGTCGAAGCTGGAATCCGATGCCTTGCGTGCGCGCGCGCAAACCCTCTTCGCTGAGGGCCACATCGCCGCCGCGCGCCGCCTTCTCACCGACTTGGCGGTGCGCGGGGAGGCGGATGCAGCCTATGAGCTCGCACTCACCTATGACGGGGACGTTCTTGCCAAGGCCGGGATCCAGAATGTCGATGCCGACGCGGGCAAAGCGCGCGCTTGGTACAAATACGCCGCTCAAGCCGGCCATGCCGGCGCCACACAGCGCTTGCAGGCGCTCGCTACACCACGTGCCGGCGCCTGAGCTCCGCCAGCACCAGTTCGGCCAAGACCTCAGGGTTGGTATCCCTGGTCCTGAGCGCCAACTCGGCCTGCTCCGGCTCTTCATAGCTTGAATCGATGCCCGTGAAGTTGCGGATCAGACCGGCCCGCGCCTTACGATAGAGGCCTTTCGGGTCGCGCGCCTCGCACACTTCGAGCGGCGTGTCGACGAAGATCTCGATGAACTCGCCCTCGCCGACAAGCTCGCGCGCCATCCGCCGCTCCGAGCGGAACGGGGAGATAAACGAGACCATCACGATGAGGCCGGCATCAACGAACAGTCTGGCCGCTTCCGCCACGCGTCTGATGTTCTCCACGCGGTCGGCATCGGTGAAACCGAGATCCTTGTTGAGACCGTGACGGACATTGTCGCCGTCGAGCATATAGGTGTGGCGCCCCAAGGCATGCAGACGCTTCTCCAACGTATTGGCGATGGTCGATTTGCCGGAGCCCGAAAGGCCGGTGAACCACAGCACGCACGGCTTCTGGCCCTTGAGGCCGGCACGAGCCCCCTTGTCGATGAAGAGCTCCTGCCACTGGACGTTGGTCGCGCGGCGCAAGCCAAATTCGATCATGCCGGCAGCCACCGTGGCATTGGTAAAGCGATCGATCAGGATGAAGCTTCCGCTCTCGACATTGTCCTTGTAAGGATCGAAAACGAGTGGCCGCGCCATGCTGAGGTTGCACAGCCCAACCTCGTTAAGCTCCAGCGTCTTGCCGGCTACGTGGTCGAGACTGTCGACATTGAGCTTGTACTTCAGAGCCGAGACGGTTGCCGTGGTCGTCTGCCCCCCGCATTTCAATGCGTAGGAGCGGCCGGGCAGCATGGCCTCCTCGTCAAACCAGATCACCTTCGCGGCGATTTGATCGGCCGCGGACGGCGCGGACGCCGTCGAGGCGACAATATCGCCCCGGCTCGCATCAACCTCCTCGGCGAAGGTCAGCGTGATCGCATCACCCTCATGCGCCTCATCGAGATCGCCGTCGGCCGTCACGATGCGCGCCACGTGGACCCGCGTGCCTGATGGGTGAATGACGACCTCTTCACCTACCTTGACGCTGCCACTCGCCACCGTTCCTGCATACCCGCGAAAATCGAGATGCGGCCGGTTCACCCACTGCACTGGAAATCGGAGCGGTCCATGCGCGGCCTTGTGGCTGACATCAACTGTCTCCAAATGCCCGAGCAGCGTAGGCCCGTGATACCAATGCATATGCGCGCTCGGGCTCGTGACGTTGTCACCCTTGAGCGCCGACACGGGAATGGCCGTGATGAGTTCGAAGCCCAAGGGCTCGGCAAAGGCGGCAAATTCTTCGGCAATGGCCTCGAAGCGCGCCTGGTCGAAGTCGATCAAATCCATCTTGTTGATGGCAACGGCGACCTTCTTGATTCCGAGCAACGACAAGATGCAGGCGTGACGCCGCGTCTGGGTCAGGACGCCCTGCCGAGCGTCGACCAGCAGCACCGCAAAGTCGCAATTGGACGCGCCAGTCGCCATGTTGCGCGTGTACTGCACATGACCCGGCGTATCGGCCACGATGAACTTCCGCTGTGGCGTCGAGAAATACCGATACGCCACGTCGATGGTAATGCCCTGCTCCCGCTCGGCCTGAAGGCCGTCCACGAGAAGCGAAAGATCGATCTCCCCTGCACTATTGGCGCTCGGACGTTTGGAGTCGCGTTGGACGCTTTGCAGCTGGTCTTCGAACACCAGGGCAGAATCATAAAGCAGGCGGCCGATCAGCGTGCTCTTGCCATCGTCGACGCTGCCGCAGGTGAGAAAGCGCAACAGCCCGCGGTTTTCCTCCGCGACGATGCACGCCGCCAGCCTTTCGCTTGCGCCGTCCGTCTCGCTGCCGACAACTCTCAACTGCGGCATCAGAAGTAGCCCTCCTGCTTCTTCTTCTCCATCGACCCCGCCTGATCGTGATCGATGACCCGGCCCTGACGCTCCGAGTGTCGTGAGGCGATCAACTCCTCGATAATCTCAGGCAGCGTCGTGGCATCGGACTCGATGGCGCCGGTCAGGGGATAGCAGCCGAGCGTCCGGAAGCGCACCTTCATCATCTTGGGCGTCTCAGTGGGATCGAGCGGCAGCCGGTCGTCGTCGACCATAATGAGCGTTCCACCACGCTCAACCACCGGCCGCTCCGCAGCAAAATAGAGCGGTACCACGGGGATGCCCTCAAGATAGATGTAGGTCCAGACATCGAGCTCGGTCCAATTGGACAGCGGGAACACCCGCATGCTCTCGCCGGGCTGCACCCTGGTGTTGGCGAGATGCCACAGCTCAGGCCGCTGACGTTTCGGGTCCCAGTTGTGCGCCGCATTGCGGAACGAAAACACGCGCTCCTTGGCGCGCGATTTCTCCTCGTCGCGCCGCGCGCCGCCAAACGCTGCATCATAGCCATGCGCGCTGAGCGCCTGCTTGAGCGCCTCGGTCTTCATGACGTCGGTATAGAGCGCGCTACCGTGAGTGATGGGCGAAATCCCATCACGTACTCCTTGCTCGTTGATGTGCTCGATAAGCTCGACGCCAAGCCTCTGCGCTTCGCGGTCGCGGAACTCGATCATCTCGCGAAACTTCCACGTGGTGTTCACGTGCAGCAGCGGGAATGGCGGCTTCGCCGGATAGAACGCTTTCATGGCAAGGTGCAGCATCACCGAGGAGTCCTTGCCGATGGAATAAAGCATCACCGGATTGCGGAACTCGGCCGCGACCTCGCGCATGATGTGGATGCTCTCGGCCTCGAGTTGCCGGAGGTAGGTGGAAAGGCGTTGCTTCATGATCCGGCACTCACCCGTGTAGACTCTGAACTCTCATCCGCAGCCTCGCTTTTTCGAGAGCCCTTGCCATTCTGTGCCTTGGCATGCTCCTCGGCCTTTCGCTTCACCGCGAGATAACGATAGGCGCTGACGGGAATCAAGCCGAGGTAAACCACTGATCCGACAGCAAGAGTGAGGGATGGATAGGTCAAAAGCAGGGCGATGAAAAGCGCGGCCAGCACAAAAAGCGGCGGCACGTACTCCCGAGGGATCCTCTGCCCGACCATCTTTATGGAGAATGTCGGCACATTGCTGACCATGAGCAGCGCCACACCGAGCGTATAGAGCAGGACCAGCGGGGTGAGGCTCGGCAGATGCAGGCCGAGATCCTGGGCATAGATCGGCAAGAGTAAGATGATGGCACCGGCCGGCGCGGGCACACCGACGAAGAACGCGCTCTTCCAGGCCGGTAAGTCGGTCCGGTCGAGCGACACATTGAAGCGGGCGAGCCGCAGCGCCGAGCAGACCGCGAATACGAGCACGGCGATCCAGCCCAAGCTGCGCAAGTCATCCAGCGCCCAGTTGAACATGATGATCGCCGGCGCCACACCGAAGTTCACGAAGTCGGCGAGACTATCGAGTTCGGCACCGAAGCGAGAGGACGCTTTCAACAAACGCGCGACGTGGCCATCGAGGCCGTCGAGAAACGCGGCGAAGACGAGTGCCGCCACCGCTAGGTCCCAGCGGTGCTCGATTCCCATGCGGATCGCGGTGAGCCCGGCACACAGACCGACCAGCGTGAAGATATTGGGAACGAGCACGCGGACCGGCACTTGGCCGCGCGCGAAGACGAGCTGTCGCCGTTTGCGTTCGTCTCTGTCTGGATCGAAGGGAGGAAACATGGCCGTCTACGCCTTACCTGCCGCGGATGTACCGCTGTCCGCGTCACCCGTGAGCGCTGCAAGCACCGTCTCGCCGCCGATCGCTGTCTGCCCGACCTCGGCGAAGAGCTCGGCGCCTTCAGGCAGATAGAGATCAACCCGGCTGCCGAAGCGGATGAGGCCGAGACGCTCGCCGCACTCCACGCTAGCCCCCTCGCTCACGAAAGTCACGATCCGCCGTGCGACGAGTCCCGCGATCAGGACAACGCCGATCTTGGTCCCTGATTTCGTCTCGATGACGAGCGCCTGGCGCTCATTCTCCTCGCTCGCCTTGTCGAGCTCGGCATTGAGGAAGGCACCCGGCACATAGGTGCTGCGGATCACCCGGCCCCCTACGGGCGCGCGGACGATATGCACGTCGAACACGGACAGGAACACGGAGACCCGGGTCAACGGCTCATTCCCGAGCCCGAGCTCGCGCGGTGAGGTCACACTCTCGACCACGGCCGCGACCTTACCGTCGGCGGCGCTCACGATCAGCCCAGGCCGGTCAGGCGTGACCCGTTCCGGATCGCGGAAGAAATAGGCGCAAAACACCGTGGCCAACGCGGCT
>Ga0307418_1000164_pt1 | contig 19157 bp, 21 predicted proteins | sample SalMarWE160220MG_2_FD_202160 | JGI IMG/M metagenome (GOLD analysis project Ga0307418, IMG submission 202160) | Salt marsh sediment microbial communities from the Plum Island Ecosystem LTER, Massachusetts, United States - WE1602-20 | ecosystem: Environmental > Aquatic > Marine > Intertidal zone >...
CGGTCCGCGAGCACGAGGCCCGCCTCGTCGGGGTGAGCGCCCTCCTCACCACGACGATGGTCAACATGCGCGACGTCGTGGTCGCCATCCGGGCAGCTGATCTGGGTGATGTGAAGATCATCATCGGTGGCGCGCCCGTTACGCAGGAGTTCGCCGACCAGATCGGCGCCGACGGCTATGCGCCTGATGCAGGCTCGGCGGTGGAGGTGGCGAAGCGGGTGCTCGGTCGAGAGATCGCCTCGATCTGATCCGCCGCAATCGCGACAACGTCGGCTTCGCTGCCCCTCGTTGTCACCATCTGTGCAAGGGGACAGACCCAGGACTCGGCGGCAGATCGCCGAGCTGATCGGTGTACTCAGGCCCCGCTCACCAGCACGAGCTTCGGCGCGCCGACCGTGGTCGCAGGTACGACCGGGCCGGTGGCCGCTGCCGGTTCCCGGACCTTGCCGTCCCGCATCCGGATGACCCGATGACGGGCCTCGGCGACCTCCGGGTCGTGGGTCACAAGCACGAACGTCTGGCCGTGCTCCCGGTGGAACCGGTTGAGGGTCTCGAGGACCTCCGCGGACCGCTCCGAATCGAGGTTGCCGGTCGGCTCGTCGGCGAGCACCAGCCGGGGCTTGTTGACCAGCGCCCGGGCCAGGGCCACCCGCCGATGCTCGCGGCCGGACAGCTCGGCCGGACGGTGCTTGGCCCATCTCCCGAGCCCGGATCCGGGTGCGCTTACCCTGCCCCAGCGCGATCATGTCCCGTCCCTCGAACGAGAGCGCAGGTCGCGTGGCGCTCCCGGTCGGGGCTATGGGGCAGGCCCAGGATGTGCATCAGGGTGTTCTTGCCCGAGCCCGACGGGCCGAACCAAGTAGCTTGTCAAGTCCCCCTGATGCCGCGGGCGGCGTAATCGATCCGACGGGCTGTGCCGCGCAGGATCGACCCCCATTGACGATTTCGCAGACCTGCCCGAGGGCGTCCCACGGCCGAGTCCGCCCTTGAGGTAGCGAACGAGCCGCTCGCCGACGCGACCCTGATGGCCCCGATCGACGGCACGGTCACGGCGGTGGACGTCGAGGCTGGCTCGGATGCACCGTCCGGCACCGGCTGCCGCGTACCACTCGCAGGCAGCCGCTGCCGCCTCGGACGTGGCGGTGGGCGACACGATCGAGGTTGCGGTGGCCGGTGGAGAGCCCGGATCCGCTCCAGGCTCGAGCCCCGCGTGGGGTCAGCCGAGTGTCGCCGTCGGTGTCGGGATCGTTGCGGACGACGTCACGATCGTCTCGCCGTAGCCCTGGTGATGCACGGCCAGCGTCTGCGTCGGGTCGGCGTCAGGCCGCCGCAGCCGCGGCGACCCGATCGCGCAGGACGGCAAGCAGGTCGCCGGAATCGATGATGAGGTGATCCTCGTCTTCGACCTTGATCTCGGTGCCCGTGTACTTCGGAAACAGGACCCGGTCGCCAACCACGACCTTGATCAGGTCGGTGTCGTCGCCGATCGCCACGATCTCGCCACGTTGCGGTTTCTCCTTGGCGGTGTCGGGGACGTAGAGACCGGACGGCGTCACACTCTCCTCCGGGGTGACCCGGACGAGGACGCGGCTTCCGAGCGGCTGAACCTGGTCGGACATGGATCGGAACCTCCTGGACGGCGCTCGGAGTGCTCGAGCGCGAGCTGAACGATCGGGTTCGGGGGTGCGGTCAGTGGACGCGCAGGCCGAGCGCCGCGTCGATCCGTGCCTGATCGAACCCCACGATCGGCCGACCGTCGATCTCGATCACGGGAACGCCCATCTGCCCGGTTCGCCGGACCAGGTCTCGGGCCGCCCCGCCGTCGCGGCTGACGTCCACGTCACGGAACGCCACGCCCCGGCCGCGCAGGTACGTCTTGGCCCGATTGCACCACGGGCAGGTGGGCGTCGAGAACACGATGACACGATGGCGGGCGGAGCTCGATCCGGCGCCGGCGCTGCCCTGAGACATCTGGGGGAACTCCGTGTCTGCACGATGACGATGCCCGGCGGCGATGTGCCGACCCGGGTCACCAACGGTCTGCTCGGAGCCTACAATGACTTGCGTACTTGCGCAAGTACACGAATAGCGGACGGGCCGGCGGCCGAAAGGCGGGCGCTCTGTCAGCGGTGGACGATGAGCGCGGCGCGCAACGCCGCCTGGTCGCCGGCGCCGATGCCCAGCCCGTCCGCGAAGTAGGCCTCGATCGATCCGAAGGTTGCCCGAACCTCATCCAACGACGCCCGCAGGTAGCCGGCCCGCACGAAGGCGAACGGCTCGATCAGGCTCGAGTCGCCACCCGACTCGGCGAATGCCGCGAGCATGGACTCGATCGCCGCGAGCAGCCTGGCGTTGCTCGACAGGTAGTCGTCGAGCACGTCGGTCTCGGACACGCCGAGCAGCAGGAGGAGCGAAGCCGCAGCCCAGCCGGTTCGGTCCTTGCCGGTCGTGCAGTGGAACAGGACGGGGGCGGTGGGATCGGCTGCGATCCCTGCGAACAGCACGTGATAGGCGTGCCGCGCGCTGTCCAAGGTGACGAACTCGCGGTACTTGTCGATGAACAGGCCCTCGGCCCGACCGTCACCCAGGATCCTCGAGGCCGCGGCCGGATCTCGAAGCAGGGTCATCAGCCCGGCTGGCGACGTCTCGCGCGTCGTGTGCTCGAGCACGTCGGCCACGATGTAGACCACCCCGTCGGGCAACCGGTCCGGGTGCGACTCGCGCTCATCACGGGTCCTGAGGTCGTAGACGGTCCGGATCCCCAGCTGCTCGATCGCGGACATCGTGGCGGCCGGATCGCTCAGGTCGGCGGACCGAAACGCGAGCCCGTGTCGGACGCGGCCGCCACCGGGAACCGAGTGACCGCCGAGATCGCGGAGATTCGCGATGCCGGACGCGGTGGGACCGGTCCCGGTCGCCGTGGACGGCGGCATCATGTCCGAACCGCGCAGCGCAGCGGCATGAGGCCCCCCTGCTGTTGAGCCGACGGACATGGCAGCGCGCCGGGTCCGGTTCGGACGCCGGCGCGCTGCATCTGGTGACGAGACGGACGGATGGTCACATCTCGTCTCGAGGGAGGGTCAGGCGTGAGCGCCCTGGCGCTGCTCGGTAGCCACCGGCCGCGGGAACATGATCACGATGTTGAACCAGCCAAGGAATGCCCCGAGCAGGCCGGCCAGGATGGCCGGGACCGCAGTCAGCAACGGGATCAGATAGTTGACGTCGGCGGAGATGGAGAAGCCGCCGTAGGCCGCATACAGGCCCGTGAAGAAGGTCGCAAGGCCCATGGAGATGCCGTTGAAGAACGGCAGCCCGCCCTGGCCATCGGTGACCGGCAGGTACTTCATGGCGTAGATGACGGGGCAGAACGCGAGGAACAGGCCGATGAACCACGCGACGTCGCCCGTGCTGACGATGCTGGCATCGGTCACCTTCGCGACCAGCAGCGAGAACACGAGCACGATGGTGGCGCCGACGACACCCAGGATGTAGGCGGGGACCATGATCTTGAGTGCGGACGGCTTGGCGCCCAGCGCGAAGTACTCGGCCCACACGACGAACGCGGCCCAGAGGGGCAGGCTCCAGACATCCAGCCACAGCCCGAAGGGGAGGCTCACAACGACCGTGATCGCCACCGCGAGCCAGAGCGGAATTGTGTTCTTGACTTCCACCGCGTACCTCCGTTGGCCGACCGGGGTCCGGACGCCGGGGCTGAGGTGCTGCGGACAGATCATGCCTGCCCAGGGACGCGTCACTCGGGGTGGCGCCCAATCGTGAAGCGGATCGGCTGATTATCGATTATAGATTATCGTTTCAACAGTCAGCACGCCTTTTTCGCGCAAAGGAGTGGGGGATGCACGACGATTCGGACCACCGGCCCCCGAGCGATGCCGCGGCCGAGGGCATCGCGCTCGCTCGCGACGCGTTCCTCGACGATGCGAACCGGTACGGATGTGCCGAGGCGGCGTTCGTGGCGCTTAAGGCAGTCCTCGTGCTACCCGATCCGGTCGACACCTCGGCGGCAATGCCATTCAACGGCGGCCTCGCTTGGACGGGGGGTCCATGCGGAGCTGTCACCGGCGCGGCGCTCGCGATCGGGATCCTCGCCGGGCAGCGGATCCCGGATCACCATCGCGCGAAGGTCGTTTCGCGCGAGCTGGTCGCAAGCCTGGTGGACGACTTCACGGAGCGCTACGGGTCGCTCGACTGCCGGGACCTGGTCGGCACGGACCTGCGCGCTCCCGGAGCCCACGCTGCGTTCATCGCCAGCGGGGCGTGGCGTCGATCGTGCATGAACCAGATCGAGTTCGCGGTCGCCGCGACGGCGCGGCTGGCGGATCCGGTCGCGTGGGCTGAGGCCGTGGCCGCGGCCGAGGACGCCGCCGTCCGGCGAGACGCGGGCTGAGGTCGCCGACGGCCGCAGCGTCGGCCAGTGCAGGGGTCCGGCGATGGCCACTGAGGCGGCGGGGTCGCGGGCGCAGGGGCGACCGGCCCACGAGGCCCACGCCCTGGGCGCTAGACTGATTCAGCCCAACGTCAGGAGCACTGATGTCTGCGGACAGCACAATCTCGCGCAGCGTCCTCGCCGAGCAGGTGAGGGATCACCTCCTCGAGGACATCCTTGCCGGGCGCTACCCTCCGCATACCCGGATCGTCGAGACCAAGATCGCGCGTGACCTCGGGACGAGCCAGGCCCCTGTCCGCGAGGCGCTTCGAGGGCTGGAGGCCTTGGGCGTCGTCGAGATCCTCCCGTTCAAGGGGGCTCGGGTCAGGTGGCCGACCGCGGATGAGCTGATCGGCGCCTATGAGGTGCGGGCGGAGCTCGAGGCGCTGGGTGCCCGGCTGGGGGTGCCCGCGATGACGGACGGCGACCTGGCCGAGCTCGAACGGCTGATGGCGTCGATGCAGGAGGCTGCCGACGCCAACGACCGCCACGAGGTGGCCCGCCGTGATGCCGCCTTCCACGCCGCGCTGCTGCATCTTTCGGGCAACGCCACGCTCGAGCGTGTTTGGGGCAGCCTCGAGCCCTTCTCGCGGACGTACCTGACGCTCGTGGCGCCGGGTGCCGATGCCCACTGGACGGCCGGCCTGCACCCACCCATCCTCGACGCGCTCCGTCAGCGGGACCCGGTCGCGGTGGACGAGGCCCTGCGGGACCATTTCGCGGCCGCGCGCGCGCGTCTCCTCGAGGGCTGGCAGGATGGGCAGGACGGGCAGGGCGGACATGCGGAGGGTGCCGAGCAGCGGTAGGGAGCGGGTGCCGGATCGGGTGCGCGTCGTGCCGCTGACGCCGCCAGTGGTCAGCCAGCGGCGAGGATCGCCTGCACCTGCTCCGCAACTCGGGCCGCCGACAGGCCGTAGATCTCCAGCAGCTCGTCGTTCGGCCCTGACTCCGGATAGAGGTCCTGCAGGCCGAGCCGGTGCACCGGCGTCGGACGGTGCTCGCCAAGGGTCTCGGAGACCAGCCCGCCGAGGCCGCCGAGGACGGTGTGCTCCTCGACCGTGATCACCCGCCCCGTACGCTCTGCGGCCGCCACGATCGCTGCGGTGTCGACGGGCTTGATCGTGGGTACGTGCAGGACATGGGCGTCGATGCCCGACTCGGCGAGCAGCCCTGCCGCGTCCACCACCCGGGGGGTCTGGGTCCCGGTGCTGATCAGGGTCACGTCGGATCCCTCCCGGACCACCACCGCCCGCCCGAGCTCGAACCGATATCCGGCGTCGAACAGCCGCTGGGTTGCGTCGCGAACCAGTCGTACGTAGACCGGGCCGTCGTACGCAGCCGCCCAGCGCAGCACCTGCGCCGCCTCCACGTCGTCCGCGGGCGCGACGCTGACCATCTTCGGCATCGCGCGCATGATCGCGAGGTCGTCGACGATGATGTGGCTCATGCCGGTCCGGCCCGTGAACAGGCCCGCGTACCCCGGCGTGATCTTGACGTTCAGCCCTGTCTGGGCGATCAGCACCCGGATCTGATCGAGCGGCCGAACCACCGCGAACGAGACGAACGTGCTGATGTACGGAACGAGGCCCATCGTGGCCAGGCCCGCAGCCACCCCGAGCATGTTCTGCTCGGCGATCCCCATCTGCAGGTAGCGGTCGGGGTGGGCCTTCTCGAAGATGTCGCCCCTGGTCGAGCTGCCGACGTCGCCGTCGAGCATCACGATCCGCGGGTCCTCGGCCGCCAGGGCGGCCACGGTCTCGCCAAAGATCTCGCGCATCGGCCGGCCCATGGGCAGCGTCATCGCGCACCTCCCTCGGCCGCGGGCTCCGGCTCACCCAGCTCGGCCATCGCGATCGCGAGCTCGTCGGGCTTGATGGCCCGTGTGTGCCAGTAGTAGTGGCCCTCCATGTACGAGACGCCCTTGCCCTTCACCGTGTGGGCGATCACGATCGTCGGCTTTCCGACGCCCAGCGCGGCCCGGCCCAGCACATCCAGGATCGCGGCCATGTCGTGGCCGTCCACCTCGAGCACGCGCCACCCGAACGCCGCCCACTTGCCGGCCAGCTCGCCCGGCACCTGGGGTGGCAGCCGGCCGTCGGGTCCGTCGCCGTGCCAGCCGAACTGCTGGAGCTTGTTGTGGTCGACGATCGCGATCAGGTTGTCGAGGCCGTACCGGCTGGCGGCCATCGCCGCCTCCCAGACCTCACCCTCCTGGCACTCGCCGTCGCCGAGCATCACGTACGCCCGCACGTCGTGGCCGGTGAGGCGGGCGCCGAGCGCCATGCCCATGGCCGCGGAGATGCCCATGCCCAGCGACCCCGTCGACATGTCGAGACCCGGCAGCCGGGTCATGTCCGGATGGCCCTGGAGGCGCGAGTGGGCGGCATCGAACGTCAGCAGCTCCTCGACCGGGAAGTAGCCACGGAGCGCCATCACCGCATACAGGCCGATCGACGCGTGGCCCTTGGAGAGCACGAACCGGTCGCGATCGGGCCAGTCCGGCTCGGCGGGCCGGATCCGGAGAACGTGGAAGAACAGCGCCGACAGCAGATCCGCCGCTGACAGCGGTCCCCCGAGGTGACCGGCCTGCGCGTGGTAGACGGACCGCACGACCTCGACCCGGATGCGGCGGGCCATCTCTCGGAGGCGGTCGAGCTCCTCGGCATCGACCGGCGCCGGTGTCTCCGTCCCTGCGCTCATCGTCGCGAACCCTTCTCGTACGAGCCCGAGACGACCGGCGGCGAGAACAGGCACACCAGCTCGAGCGAGTCGGGGCCGTCGGCCTCGGTCGCGTGGAACGTGCCAGGCGAGACGTGGACCACCACGCCCGGCTCGACCTCTGCCACGCCGTCGGGGGTGACGATTCGCCCGCGCCCGGCCGCGCAGTAGATCGTCTCCTCCTCCGCGGGATGGACATGGCCCTCGGGCTTCGACCCAGGCGGATACACGGAGACGCCCATCGAGACCTGACGGGCGGCGCTGTTGTGCGGCCCGAAGTACGAATGCCAGTTGCGCCCCGGGAGAGGCACGATCTCCGCCTCCGCACGCGACACGCGCTTGATCATCGGGGCATCTCCTGTGTCGGTCAGGCTCGCCGGACGTCGGGATCCGGGAGCACGAGGTCCCGGATCGCGGCCTGGAGGTCGTGGTAGGACTTGATGAACGTGCGCAAGGTTCTCGCGCTCGCCCCGAAGCCCTCGAACTCGTCGGGGGTCATGCCCTCAGGGTCGTAGGCGCGGCGGAAATCCGGGATGCGCTCGTACAGATCGGCGATCAGCGACGCGTCCACCGGTACGTCCATCCGCGGCTCGGGATCGATCCCGCTCCCGTTGAACCGGACCTGCCAGCCGTGGGGAAGGGTCATGCTCACGTCACCGCCCACGAGCTCGGTCCAGTGGAGTCGATGGCGATATGCCGCGGACAGCAGGCGGGATCGGTAGCCGCGCTCGCGGAAGATCGCGTAGGCGCGCTTGAACGCCGCGATGCCGGCCCAGTTGGGGGCGTCCGGATGGACGGCCAGGTTGTCGCGCTCGACGACGACCTTCATCCAGTCGTCCAGCCTCCCGATCATGATCGTCACGATCGGGGTCATCGATGTCACGTCCCCGCCCGCCGCCGCCCGACGATCGAGCCCGCGCTCCACGGCCTCGGCCGCCGCGACCGCCTGGGGCACGGTGAAGCTGACGGTGGCGTTGATGTTGACGCCGCGTGCCGTCGCCTCCTCGATCGCGACCAGGCCGGCGGCCGTGGCGGGGAACTTGACCTGCATGTTGGGGGCCAGGCCCGCGAACCGGACGGACTGCTCGACCATGCGCTCCGGATCGCGGTGGTTTGCCGGGTTGGTCTGCAGCGACAGCCGGCCGGCCCGACCCTGCATCCGCTCGAACACGGGCTCAAGGATCGCCGCCCCGCGCGCTGCCATCTCCTCGGCGATCGCCCAGGTCAGCTCGACCTCCGACCAGGCAGGGTTCGCGGCCGCCAGGTCGCGAACGCGTGGCTCCCAGTGGGTGCGTTCCTTGCGCATCACCTCGAGCACGATGCTCGGGTTCGAGGTCGCGCCCGTCGCGCCCCGCTCGACCGCGTAGGCGAGGTCCTCGACGGCGCACGAATCGTTCCAGTACTGGGTCGGGGTCTCCTGTGTCATGCGCAGGAGCGGGCTGGCAGTCGCCGTGGTGGCGAGGGTCATGGTTGGCACCTCAGTGCTGCATGCGCACCACCGTCGGAATGGCGCAGTTACGGTATCATCGATCATCGATTGTACGCCCGTCGATGGCTTGACTGCCCCGTCGGGCGAGCCTACTGTTATCGACAATCGATTATCGATGCCACCGATGCGCCACCGCGTCGTGACCTTGCGGCAACCGGTCCGGGGATCTCGTACGCGGCCCGGAAACCCGGCGAGGCTGGACCGCGGAAACGCGCGTCCAGCGCCTCCCGGTCGATCGGTGCACGTGCAGGAGAGGTAACGAATGGCGGTCGTCGTGGTCCTCGGTACGCTCGACACCAAGGGTGCCGAGCATGAGTTCCTCCGCGACCGCATCCGGGTCCTGGGCTGCGATGTGGTGCTGGTCGACGCGGGCGTCATGGGCTCGCCGTCGACCGCCGACATCTCCGCCGATGAGGTGGCTGCGGCCGCCGGCGCGGACCGCGCCGCCCTGGTCGCCGCGGGCGATCGGGGGCCGGCCGTCGCGGCCATGACCCGCGGCGCCGTCGCGGTCGTGCGCCGGCTCCGTGAGGAGGGCCGCCTCGACGGCATCGTCGGCCTTGGCGGATCGGGCGGCTCGTCCCTGATCTCGGCCGCCATGCGCGCGCTGCCGGTCGGCGTGCCCAAGCTGCTCGTGTCCACGATGGCCTCGGGCGACACACGCGCGTACGTCGGCACCAGCGACATCGCGATGATGTACTCGGTCGTGGACATCGCCGGGATCAACGGCATCTCGGAGCGGATCCTCGCCAATGCGGCGGCGGGCATCGCGGGCATGGCCGGAGCGTCCGCGTCGTTCGTGTCCGGGATCGAGCGCAGGCCGCTGATCGGCGCCACGATGTTCGGTGTCACCACGCCGTGCGTGACGACGGCGCGCGAGGTGCTCGAAGCTCGTGGCTACGAGGTCCTCGTGTTTCACGCCACGGGTTCCGGCGGCCAGGCCATGGAGGCCCTGATGCGGGCGGGCTTCATCACCGGCGCCCTTGACATCACGACCACCGAGCTGGCCGACGAGCTGGTGGGGGGCGTCCTCTCGGCCGGACCTGAGCGGCTGGAGGCGGCCGGGAGCCTGGGTCTTCCCCAGGTGGTCTCCCTGGGCGCGCTCGACATGGTCAACTGGGGGCCGCTCGACACCGTGCCCGACCGGTTCCGTGCCCGCAACCTCTACGAGCACAACGCCTCGGTCACCCTGATGCGGACGACCGAGGCCGAATGCGCCGAGCTGGGCCGGGTCATCGCACGCAAGCTCAACGCGGCGAGCGGGCCGTTGACGGTGTTCGTCCCGACCGCCGGGGTCTCGATGATCGACGTGCCTGGCGCGCCGTTCCACGATCCGGCCGCCGATGCGGCCCTGATCAGAGAGCTGAAGGCGGGGCTGCGCCCCGACGTCGACATGGTCGAGATGGCGACCGACATCAACGATCCTGCCTTCGCGCGCGCGATGGCGGACCGTCTCGACGAGCTGTACCGCGAGTGGGCGACGTCCCGAGGGGTGGTCGCCGCAGGAGGATCCGCATGACCGGTCAGGAGGCGCTGGCGCGCCTGCGCAGGACGCTCGCCGACGGCGGTGTGATCATGGGGGCGGGCGCCGGGACCGGCCTGTCGGCCAAGTGCGCTGAGGCCGGTGGCGCCGACCTGATCATCATCTACAACTCCGGCCGGTACCGCATGGCCGGTCGTGGCTCGCTGGCCGGGATGATGCCCTATGGCGACGCCAACGCGATCGTGATGGAGATGGCCGGCGAGGTGCTGCCGGTCGTGCGCGAGACCCCGGTGCTCGCCGGCGTCTGCGGTACCGATCCGTTCCGGCTGATGCCGGTGTTCCTGGACGAGGTGAAGCGGGTCGGCTTCTCCGGCGTCCAGAACTTCCCGACCGTTGGGCTGTGCGACGGAAGGTTCCGGCAGAACCTCGAGGAGACCGGCATGGGCTACGGGCTCGAGGTGGACATGATCCGCGCGGCGCACGAGGCGGGCCTGCTGACGACGCCGTACGTGTTCGACGAGGAGCAGGCCCGGGCGATGGCCGAAGCCGGCGCGGACGTCGTCGTGGCTCACATGGGCCTCACCACCAAGGGCGCCATCGGCGCTACGACGGCCCTGACGCTCGAGGCGTCGGCGGAGCGCGTCCAGGCGATCCGCGATGCCGCGGCCTCGGTCAAGCCCGAGATCATTGCCCTGTGCCACGGCGGCCCGATCGCCGAACCTGACGACGCGCGATACATCCTCGACCACACGACCGGTGTGGCCGGTTTCTTCGGAGCGTCGAGCATGGAACGGCTTCCAACGGAGGTGGCGATCACAGAGAACATGCAGCGCTTCAAGCGGATCACGCGCGCAGCGACCCCCGCGCACTGAGCAATGGCTGGGATCACGTCGCCGCGGAGCGACACGAGCCACGCACAGGAGGAAGCACCGGTGCCCTTGAAGGAAGAAGTCCTCGGCCAGTTCCTGGGGGACGAGAAGTTCCCCGTCGAGTGGACGTCGGAGACCGAGAAGCTGCTGTTCTGGGTCTACGACGATCTGCATTGTCCGCACCCGCTGAGCCCGATGTACGAGGACATCGGCGGCTGGTGGCTGAGCTGCGACCACATGTTCCGCCGCTTTGGCACGCCGTTCGCGACGGACTGGATCTACAAGAACGTCAACGGCTACCTGTACACGGCGGCGATCCCGGCCGAGGCTGGCCTCAAGGTCGCGACGCAGGAATACAACTACCGGATCAACCCGGTGGTGCCCGAGGATCCCGACTACGCCGGCAAGATCGGCACCTACCTCGGCGCCGTGTTGCCGACGTACGGCCTCCAGTTCGTCAACTGGTGGCGCGACCGGCTGGTCCCCGAGATGGACCGCAACTTCAAGTACCTGGAGGGGATGCTCGACAAGCAGGATGAGCTCAACCTCATGGAGCTCGCCTGTCTGCTCGAGGACGCGATCGACATCCACGATCGCCACTGGAAGATCCACTGGATGCTCAACTTCGCCCAGCTGTCCGCGACCCTCAACCTGCGGGCGGTCATGGAGAAGACCCACGGCAAGATCGACGAGGTCCTCCTCGGCCGGCTCCAGAACTCAGCCAAGGACCGTAACTGGGATTCGATCCACGCCCTGTGGGAGATGAAGGAGGAGGCCAAGGCCGACGCCGAGCTGGCCGCCATCTTCAAGGCCGAGACGGCAGGCGAGATCATCGTCGGACTCAAGGCCAGCGGGCGCGGCAAGCGCTTCATCGACGAGCGGGTGACACCGTACCAGAAGGAGTACGGCTGGCACGCGGTCTGGAGCCACGAGTTCATCTTCCCCAACGTCGTCGAGCAGATGGAGCCCGTGATCGAGCTGATCCGCGGCTACATCGAGACCAACTACGACTACCCCAAGACCATCGCGGCGCTTGCCGCCGACATCGATGCGGCGGCCAAGGAGATTCTCGCGGGCCTCGAGGGCGAGGCGCTCGAGGAGATGCGGGCAGCGAACGAGATCAACCTCCGGATGGCCCCGCTCACGCCCGACCACCACTTCTACATCGACCAGGGTGCCAACGCGCACGTGCGCCAGGTCCTGGTGGCGATTGGGCGCAAGCTCGTCGACCAGGGTGTCCTCGACGCCCCCGACGACGTGGTGTTGTTCCGCTACAACGAGTTGCGTGTGTTCATGGGCGACCCGTCCGCGATGGACGGCCGCGCGATCGTGGCCAAGGCCAAGGCCGCCCGAGAGAAGGCCTACACGTTCAGGCCCAAGGAGTGGGTCGGCACCGTCACCAAGACCCAGCTCGACTTCCCGTACCTGAACCTGTGGGGGTTCCCCGACAAGTTCTACCGCAAGGCCGCCACGGTGGCCGGCCAGATCACGGGCATCGGTGGCTCGCCGGGTGTGGTCGAGGGCATCGCCCGCGTCGTCCTGCGCGAGGAGCAGTTCGACGACGTCAGGGCCGGCGACATTCTCGTGTGCCAGATGACCAACCCGGCCTGGGTCGTCCTGTTCACCAAGATCGTCGGCCTGGTGACCGACGCCGGCGGGACCGTATCCCACCCGGCCGTGCTGTCGCGCGAGTTCGGCATCCCGGCGGTCGTCGGGACCTCGGTCGGCACCGAGCAGATCAAGAACGGTGATCGCATCCGCATCGACGGCACCAGCGGTGTCGTCGAGATCCTGAGCACCGAGCCGAAGCGCCCGCTGGTGGGCATCGGCTCCTAGGGACCTGCCATGACCCCGAAGACCTCGATCTCGCGCAGCGTCCTCAGTGACCAGGTGAAGGATCACCTGCTGCAGGCGATCGTCGACGGCCGCTACCCACCGGGTTCGCGGATCGTCGAGACGCGCGTCGCCCGGGAGCTCGGCACCAGCCAGGCCCCCGTCCGCGAGGCATTGCGCGATCTCGAGGCGCTGGGGGTCGTGGAGACCGCCGCATTCCGGGGAGCTCGCGTCCGCCGCCCGTCGGCGGGCGAGCTCCTCGAGGCGTTCGCCATCCGCGCGGAGCTCGAGTCGCTCGGTGCCCGTCTCGCGATCCCGCGTCTGACCGACCGTGATCTCGACGAGCTCGAAGCTTTCCTTGTCGCGATGCGGACCGCCGCCGACGCCGGAGACTCGCATGCCGAAGCCGCTGCTGACGCTGCCTTCCACGGGCGGGTCGTCGACCTGTCCGGAAACCAGACGCTCCAGCGCGTGTGGCGGACCCTCGAGCCGTACTCGCGTACATTCATCACGCTCGCCGCCCCCGGTGTCGACCCGCAGATGGTGGCCGAGGAGCATCAGCCGATCCTCGACGCGCTGCGGCGCCGCGACCCGATCCAGGCCGCCCTCACCTATCGCCAGCACTTCAGCACCACCGCGGCCTGGCTGGGCTCAGCCTGGGACGCGGCCCCTCCGCCGGTCGATCCGGACGAGGCGGTCCGGCCCGGGGACGTCCGGACCGTCCGCCCTGTCCGCGAATCCCGGCCCGCGAAAGCGCTCGTCGAGAGTCCCCGCTGAGCCGCCGGCCCCGACACCGATCCCGACCTCGCGAAAGGACCTCATGACCGACCAGCTTCAACTCACGGAGGAGTTCTCGGCGGGCGCCGCCCGCCTGCGCGTGGACGTCCACGGGGGCACTCCCCGAGCGCATGTGCTCGACGACCTCACGTTCCTCAACTACCGCCTCGCCGAGGTGAGCATCTCCCCCGAGATCACGCTGGCCGAGCCCGACATCGTCTGGAACCAGGAGGGCGACAAGGAGGTCAGCTACGATGAGCGGGTGGTGACGTTCACCGGGGACTGGCCCGCCGGGCCGATCCAGAAGGTGATCGTGGCGGTCCTCGCCCTGAGGATGGAGGCGGTCGGGCTCCACCCGTCGCACAGCGCAGCTGTCAACTACCGGGGTCGCACCCTGATGTTCCTGGGTGGCGAGTCGAACCACGGCAAGAGCATGGGCCTGATCGAGGCCGGCGTCCGCGGTGCCCTCCAGGTGGCGTCCGAGACGACCGTCATCGATGAGGCCGGGCGGGCCGTCATGGGATCCGTCGACACGTTCCTCCGCAAGCGGACGGAGGGCACCGAGCGGTCGGACAAGGCGGCGCCCAACAAGGGCGTGGAGAAGTTCTGGGGTGAGATGCCGTCCTGGGGCATGTACGAGGGCACGCCCAACATCGACCTCGTCATCGTGCCCGCGATCGACGGCAACTTCGACCCTGCGACCAACGAGCTCATCCCGTTCGAGCGCCAGTTCCAGTTCCTGCACTCGCTCCAGAACTACTTCCTGACCAACGAGCTGCTCGCGCCCGGCCACGTCATGCCGATGCTCGACAACGACGCATTGCGCGGGAGGCGAGCCGGCTTCGTGGCCAGCTTCTGCGAGCGGCCCTTCTACTTCGTCCGCGCAGCCACCCCCCAGGTGCTGATGGACGAGGTCGACCGGGTCCTGTAGGAATCGGACGATGCGTGCATTCAGCTACGAACGGCCCACGTCGGTCGCCGACGCCGTCGCCCTGCTCGCGGAGCACGGACCCGATGCGAGGGTGCTGGCCGGCGGCACGGACCTCGTGATCCGGTTGCGCGACGGGTCCGCGAGCCCGACCGTGGTCGTGGACGTCAAGCGGATCCCCGAGCTCGATCCGGCGATCCGCGAGGTCGACGGGTGGCTCGTGATCGGCGCGACCACCGTGATGACCGAGATCGCTGCCGACGTGCGGGTCCGACGGCGGTTCACCGCCCTGGCGGAGGCGGCGGCCGTGGTCGGCTCCGTCCAGATCCGCAACCGTGCGACGCTCGCGGGCAACCTGTGCAATGCGTCGCCCGCGGCCGACACGGCGCCCGCGCTGCTGACGTACGCCGCGCAGGTCGTGGCAGCCGGCCCTGATGGTGGCCGCCGCATCCCGATCGACGAGCTGTTCGTCCGGTCGGGCGTGACGACGCTCCGCCGGGGCGAGCTCGTGACCTCGATCGAGCTGCCGCTGGCGTCGCCGCCGGTGGGCTCGGCTCATGTTCGGCGCACCCGCCGCCGCGGCCATGACCTGGCGTCGGTGACGCTCGCCTGCGCCGTCGACGCGTCGGGCGTGACACGCCTGGCGTACGGCAGCGTCGGCCCGCGGCCGCTGCTCGTGGTGGACGACACGGGGGTGCTCGCCAACCCGGCGGCAGCCGAATCGGAGCGGGCTGCCATCCTGGAGCACATGTTCGCCGAGGCCAGCCCGTCGCCGCGCTCGATGCGCGCCGGCCCCGACTACCGGCTCGCGATGCTGCGGGTGCTCGGCTGGCGGGCGCTGGCAACCGCGATCGCGCGTCTACGGGACGGCCGACTGGCGGCCGGGGAGTGAGTTCGATGATCCAGCTGGTCCCCATCGAGGTGACCGTGAACGGGCGAGCGCGGACGATCGAGGTCGCGGCGCACCACACGCTGCTCGACGTCCTGCGCGACGACCTCGAGCTCACCGGCACCAAGGAGTGCTGCCTGGTCGGTGAGTGCGGCGCGTGCACCGTACGCCTCGACGGACAGATCGTGGATTCGTGCCTGGTCCTCGCGGTCGAAGCCGACGGCGGTGAGGTGACGACGGTCGAGGGGCTGGCCGACGCGAGCGGCGCGCTGAACCCGCTCCAGCAGGCGTTCCTCGACTACGGGGCCGCGCAGTGCGGCTTCTGCATCCCCGGCCAGCTGATGGCCGCCGACGACCTCCTGCGGCGTACACCGAACCCCACCGTCGCCGAGATCCAGGAGGGCCTCGCCGGAAACCTGTGCCGGTGCGCCGGGTACGAGCAGATCACCGAGGCGGTCCAGGCCGTCGCCGGGGGGCGGGACCGATGAGCGCGCTCGTCGGCAGCTCGCCCAACCGCGTCGGCGGCATCGGCCGGGTGACGGGCAGCCAGGCCTACGTGGCGGACATCCGCGTGGCGGACGTGCTCGAGGCAAAGCTCGTCACCCTCGACTGCGCCCACGCCCGCATCATCTCGATCGACGCAGACGCGGCCCGCCGGGTGCCCGGCTGCCGGCTGGTCATGACGGCTGCCGACCTGCCCCAGCCGGTGCCGCGCTTCGGCCCCCAGTTCCGGGACCGCCCCGTGATCGCCGTCGACGAGGTCAAGTACCACGGCGAGCCCGTGGCGATCGTGGTTGCCGACAGCAACGATGCGGCCGAGCAGGCGGCGGCGCTCGTCCGCGTCGAGCACGAGGTCCTGCCGGCGGTCGTGACCGTTGCCGCCGCGCTCGACGCGGAGGCGCCCCTCGTCCAGGACCCGGCCATCCGGCCGGACGACCCGCGTTCGTCGAGCAACGTCCTGCGCGAGCATCGCGTGGGCTGGGGCGACGTCGATGCCTCGGCCGCCGACCTGGTGGTCGAGCACACGTACACCTTCCCGATGGTGACCCAGTTCGCGATCGAGCCGCATGCGTTCATGGCGGCGCCCGATGGCGACGGGATCCGCGTCTGGAGCTCCATCCAGCATCCCAACTGGCTGCAGCGGATCCTGGCCGAGGTCCTGCGCCTGCCGCTGTCGAAGGTCCGGGTGATCGCGCCCGACCCGGGCGGCGGGTTCGGCGGCAAGCAGCACGCCAAGCTCGAGCCGCTGGTCGCGTTCGCCGCGCTGCGGCTGGGCCGCCCGGTGCGCCTGGTGCTCAGCCTCGAGCAGACGTTCCAGGCGGTCCGGCGGGCTGCCGCCGAGGTCCGGGTCCGGACCGGCTTCCGCCGCGACGGAACCATCGAGTTCCAGGATGTGGCAGCGGACTATCTCATCGGCGCCTACGCGGACATCGCGGATCGTGTCGTGGGCAAGGGCAGCTACCCGGCCTGCGGGCCGTACAACGTGCCTGCGGCGCGCATCGTCGCCCGCAGCATCCTGTCGCACACCACCCCGTCGACGGCATTCAGAGGGTTCGGCTACCCGCAGGTGAACTGGGCGGTCGAGTCCAACCTCGACGAGGGCGCCCGCGCGCTCGGGATCGACCGGCTCGAGATCCGGCTGCGCAACCTCGCTCACAAGGGCGATGCGTTCATCCCGTTCGACACGCCCGCCGACGGCGAATGGGACCAGAGCGTCCGCAAGGCCGCCGAGCTGATCGGCTGGGACACGCCGACTCCGGCCGGCCACGGCCGAGGCATCGCCGTGGGCATCAAGTCCGGTCCCACAACCGGCCTGTCGCACTCGACCGTCAGGCTGCTGGCCGACGGCAGCGTGGTCGTGTTCGCCGGGACGTCGGACATGGGCCAGGGCGCGCGGACCGTGTTCGCACAGATCGCCGCGCAGGAGCTCGGCGCCCCGCTCGACTGGGTGACCGTCGTGATGGGCGACACGGCCGTCGTGCCCTACGACCAGCAGACGTCCGCCAGCCGCTCGACGGTGCTGATGGGCAACTCGGTGCTGTTCGCCTGCCGGTCGATCCAGGCCCAGCTGCGCGCGATGGCGGCGCGGCTCCACGGGCTGGACGAGTCGGAGGTCACGGTTGACCGGGGTATGGTCCGGATTCCGGATCGCGAGCTCTCGGTGATCGAGGTGCTCAAGCCCGGCCTGGGCCGGCTCGGCGGCGAGCTCATCGGTAACGGCGAGGCGCGCAAGGAGGCCGAGCCCGGCCATCCCCTGGGCGGCGCTCCCGCGTTCTTCGAGTTCAACTGCACGGCCATCGAGGCCGCGGTGGACGAGGAGACCGGCGATGTGACCATCGTGCGGCACGTGACGGTGTCCGACGTGGGCAGGTCGATCAACCCGCTCCAGGTCCGGATGCAGGACGAGGGCGCGGCGATCATGGGCCTCGGCCACACGCTGATGGAGCACTACATCTACGACGACGCCGGCCGGATCCGGAACCTGGGCGCCATCGACTACCGGATCCCGACCTCGATGGACCTGCCGCTCGAGATCGTCAGCGAGACGATCGAGAATGCGGACGGCCCCGGCCCGTACGGGGCCAAGGGGATGAGCGAGGGGGCATTGCTGTGCACCGCGCCCGCCGTCGCGGCCGCAGTCCGCGATGCGTGCGGGGCGGTCATCCGCGATCTCCCGCTGAGCCCCGAGCGGGTGTGGCGTGCGATCCAGGAACGGGCCACGAACGGTGGCCGGGAGGCTGAGAGATGACGGCTCCGACCGATATCGGACCTATCGGGAAGCTGCCGCCGGAGCAGGTCGTCCGTGCCGCCGGCCTGGTGCGGGAGGGCCGCATGATCTCGCTGGCAGCGGCGCGTTTTCCCGGCATGCCGCTGTTCCCGGGTCACCCCCCGTTCCAGGTGCTCAACTACCGGACGCCGCGGGGCATCCGGGTCACCGGCGCCCAGCCCTGGGGCCCGGTCAACGACGCGGGCCTCGGGTACATGGCCGAGTACCTGATGGCGACCTCGCACTCGGGCGCCCACATCGATGCGCTGGCCCACATGACGGTGGGCGACGACATGCACTGGTATGGCGACTCGCGTGCCGATGACCACCTCACCGACTTCGGGCCGACCCGCCTCGACGCGTCGACGATGCCGCCGTTCTTCACCCGCGGCGTTCTGCTCGACGCGCCCCGCTTCCGCGGCATCGAACACCTGCCCAAGGGTTCGCCGATCGACGCCGCGGAGATGGAGGCGATGTGCGCCGCCGAGGGCGTCCAGGTCCGGCCCTGGGACGTGGTCGTGATCCGGACGGGGTACATGAGCCTGTGGCCGGACGCGGAGCGGATGGCTGCCAACAAGACCGCCGGCCCGGACATCTCGGCCGCGCGTTGGCTGCTCGACCGGGGCGTCGTCGCGACCGGGACTGACACCGAGACCTACGAGGTCCAGCCGGCACCCGATCCAGGCCCGACCGGCAACCCGCAGCCGGTCCACACGCTGCTCCTGATCGAGAACGGCATCTACCTGATGGAGAGCCTTGATCTCGAGGAGCTCGCCCGCCAGCGTGTGTATGAGTTCCTGTTCGTCGCGCTCCCGATCAAGATTCGCGGCGCCACCGCGTCGATGGTCGACCCTGTTGCGATCGTCTAGCCGTTCATCCTGCGTCCCGGGAAGGACACCGTCGTGCCTGAGATCATGACCACCCCGTTCGCCGTGCCGAGCGTGCCCGACCACGCCCAGGAGC
>Ga0307418_1000168_pt1 | contig 18999 bp, 32 predicted proteins | sample SalMarWE160220MG_2_FD_202160 | JGI IMG/M metagenome (GOLD analysis project Ga0307418, IMG submission 202160) | Salt marsh sediment microbial communities from the Plum Island Ecosystem LTER, Massachusetts, United States - WE1602-20 | ecosystem: Environmental > Aquatic > Marine > Intertidal zone >...
CGTGGCTCTCAGGACGCGCCTCGCCGAGCCGGCGACGGCGCGCGCGGCGGCCGATGGGCAACGTCCGTCGCAGCGCGCTGGCCCGCGCCGGCAATCGCGCGGCGCTGAGCTGGTTGTGATCGAGCAGCACCAGCAGACCCCGGCGCAGGCGTTCTTCGTCCAGGTTGCGCGCGATATGTCCGCGCTCGACGAGGCTCATGCCGCCGGTCTCCTCACTGACCACCACCGCCACCGCGTCGGTCTGCTCGGTGATGCCCAGCGCGGCACGGTGGCGCGTGCCGAATCGCTCGCGGTACGCGCCACTGTCGGACAGCGGCAGCACGACCCCGGCGGACAGGATGTTCTCGTGGCGAATGACCACGGCGCCATCGTGCAGCGGTGCATGAGGCGTGAAGATCGTCCCCAGCAGGTCGACCGACAGGTTGGCATCGAGCATCACGCCCGCCTCCGCCATGTCCTGGAGGCCGGTCTCGCGCTCGATGACCATCAACGCCCCGATCTTTTCCGTGGCCATGGTTGCCGCCGCCTGGGCCACGATGCGCGCCACCCGTTCGTCAATGCTGTGCGTCCCGGGTGCCAGCAGCCAGCCGAATGAGCCAACACGGCCGATCCGCTCGAGCGCACGCCGCAGCTCCGGCTGGAAGACAACCACCAGGGCCAGCAAGCCGAGCACCGCGCCGGCCTGCAGGATCTGCGACAGCAACTGCAGGCCGAGTGCCTGGGCAACCACGTAGATCGCGTACAGGACGGTGACGCCGATGATCAGACGCACTGCGCGGGTACCGCGGATCACGCTGAACAGGCCGTAAATCAACAGCGCAGTCAGGGCAATATCCAGAAACGCAACCGGCTGGATCTGGAGGCCTTTGACCAGGTCGAGCAGCTGGCCCATCGCGCCGATTGTAGCCAGCCGCCTGCTGCGGTCGCCTGCGCCGCGAGCCGGGCCCTAGGCCCGCTGCGGCAGGTGGAGCTCGTTGGACTGCGCCAGGCGGGTGATCTCCGCGCGCAGTTCCGGGTCGGGCTCGTCTTCGGTCGTCAGCAACAGGTCGAGCAGGCGCACGCGTTCTTCGCCGAGCTCCCGCCAGCCGTGCCGGAAGTAGATGTCAGCCAGCTCGAGATGGACGCGCGGCTCACCGCTGGACAGTGACAGGGCGCGCAGGCAGGCGTCGATCGCGGCGTCGAAGTGAAGGTCGGTCCTGTGCGCGCGACTCTCGCGCAACCAGGCATCGATCGCCGCGGTTCGGTTTCCGGCACGCAGGGCTCGCTCGCCGCTCGCGCGCAGCGCCTCTGCACCATCGAGCGGCTCCTCCTCGATGGGGCGCACAACGTCCGCCTGCGCCGGCGCACGCAATGCCTCGAGCCGCGCCGTGACTTCGGCGGCCTGGGCGCGCCGCCCGAGCGCGAGGAGGGCCGTTGCCTGCCCGGTCAGGGCATCGACATCGGCCGGCTCGGCGGCCAGTGCACGTTCATAGGCCTCGAGCGCCTGCCTGGCCCGGCCCAGGCGCACCAGCATGTCGCCAACCGCGACGTGGGGCCGGGCACGTCCGCCGGCGAGTCCGGCCGCCTGCTCGTAGTGCTTCAGCGCGTCGCGGTACCTGCCCTGGGCCGCGAGTTGATGGCCCAGGCGCAACGCCTCCGCGTAGCGCATGAAGACATCGCCCGAAGCTGCGGCAGCAGTTTGACCCTTGCTCTGCGCGTCCACCTGCTCAGTATCGCCCGCCGGTAGACGCGTGCGCTACCGTGCGGGCGTCCATTCGAGCGCCGTCATCGGTAGGGGCCAGCCGCGCATGCGGGCGGCCGAACGGCTGCCGGCAAGCCGCGGGCGGCGGCCGGCCGTATCAACCGCGCGACTAGCGCTTGGTGTACTGCGGCGCCTTGCGCGCGCGCTTCAGGCCGTATTTCTTGCGTTCCTTCATGCGCGGGTCGCGTGACAGGAGACCGGCCTGGCGCAACGGCGCGCGGGCCCCCTCCGGATCAGAACTCAGCAGCGCGCGGGCGATGCCGTGCCTGATCGCGCCCGCCTGCCCATGATGGCCACCGCCCTCGACCTTGATCATCGCGTTGTAGCGACCCTCGGTTCCCGTCACACGGAAGGGCATGGTTATCTCGTTCAGGTCGACGGAGTTGCCGAAATGCTCCTCGAGCGAGCGGCCGTTGACCACGACCTCACCCTCTCCGGCGAGCAGGCGCACCCGGGCGATGCTCGTCTTGCGCCGGCCCGTGCCATAGAAGAAAGCGTTTGCGTTGGCCATCAGCGGGTCGAACCTCCCATGGGCAGCGGCTCTGGCTGCTGTGCCTCGTGCGGATGCTCACCACCCGCGTAAACCTTCAACTTGCGCAGCTGCTGGGCGCCCAACCGATTGCGCGGCAGCATGCCCTTGACCGCGCGCCGAATGACTTCCTCCGGCCGGCGCGCAAGGAGCTGGCCGAGCGTCTCCTGGCGAAACCCGCCGGGATAGCCGCTGTGGCGCGAGTACTTCTTCTGCTCGAGTTTGCCGCGGCCAACGTCGACGCGCGCCGCATTGAGCACGATGACATGGTCACCGGTGTCGATGTGCGTCGCGTAACCCGGCTTGTGCTTGCCCTCGAGAACGACGGCGATGCGCGAGGCGAGCACGCCCAGCCGCTGGCCGGTGGCGTCGACCACGAACCAGTGGCGTTCGATGTCTGCAGCGCGCGGGCTGTAGGTCCTGTCCATCGTCCTCGTCTCTAACTGTCCTGCTTGACTGTTTTCTCTTTCGTTTCTTGCCGGCGCGGCCCCATTGGCACTCGCCAGAGAACCAGCCCGTGCGGCGGTGCCGTCTCACCCTGGAACGCCGGCTGCCGACCGGCCAGCGCCGCCGCCACGTCCGCCGGGTCCGCCGCTCCGCGGCCCACCCGGATGAGCGCGGCCACGATCCGGCGCACCATCTGGCGCAGGAAGGCGTCACCGATCACCTGGACGGTGATCAGTCTGCCCCGCCCGACGACGCGCAGTGCGTGAAGCGTGCGCACCGGCTGCCGGTCCCGACCGCCGAAGGCGGAGAAATCGTGGCGACCCACGAAGATCAGCGCCGCCCTGGCCATGGCTGGCACGTCGAGTGGTTCACGCACACCCAGTGCGTAACGCTCGCGCAGCGGACTGCGTGGCCCGTTCCAGATCAGGTATCGGTACTCTCGGTACCTGGCCCGGTATCTCGGCCGAAAGCCGGCGGCGGTGCGCCGCAGCCCGCTCAGGCCGATGTCCGCAGGCAGCGTGGCCGCCATGGCCCGTTCCAGGTTCGCTGCCGTGAGCCGGCCGTGGTAGTCGAAGGCGATCACCTGCTCGCGCGCGTGAACGCCCGCGTCGGTTCGGCCAGCTCCCTCCACGCGCACGGGGCCTGCCGGCGTCAAACGCGCCAGCGCAACCTCGAGCTCGCCCTGCACCGTCCTGCGACCCGGTTGTCGCTGGAATCCGGCGAAGTCGGTTCCGTCGTATTCGACCCGCGCGCGGTACCGCACGGAGCCGCCCTCTCGGGCGATCTTTACTTTGCCGCCCGTGTGGGCGAACCCTTCCTAGACCAGCTCGAGCTGGACCATGGGCGCCGCGTCGCCGGCGCGCGGGCCGAGCTTCACGATGCGCGTGTAGCCCGATGTCCGGTCGCCGTACTTGGGCGCAATCTCGGTGAATAGCTTGTCGATCACGAGCGGCTCATCGGGCAACTCGGCGACGATTCTCCGCCGCGCAGCGAGCGAGCCGTCCTTGGCCAGCGAGATGACTCGCTCGACCTGGCCACGAACCTCCTTGGCACGCGCCTCGGTGGTCTTGATCTGCTCGTAGCGCAGCACGGCCACGATGAGGTTGCGATACAGCGCACGCCGCGGTGCGCTCTTGCGCCCCAGCTTGCGGCCGCCGATACGGTGTGCCACGCCTCAGACTTCCTCGTCGTCTCCGCCCAGATCGAGGGCCTCGAGGCCATCTTCGGGACCGAATTCCCCGCCCTCGACGACATCTTCGGGCGGCAGGAACCCGCGCATGCGCAGCCGTTCCTTCATCTCGTCAAGCGACTTCTTGCCGAAGTTGCGCATGCGCAGCAGATCCTCGTCCTGCAGCTGGAGAAGCTGACCGACCTTGACGATGTTGTTGCGCTTGAGCGAGTTGTAGGCGCGCATCGGCAGGTCGAGCTCCTCGATGGGCATGTCGAGCATGTTCGGCGGCAGGGTCGCCTGACCCTGCGGCCCGTGCTCCCCGGCAACGAGGGCCTGGCCCGCGGTGGTGAACAGGTTGAACTGGCCGACCAGGATCTCGGCCGCGTGGCTGAGCGCTTCCTCGGGCGTAGTCGTGCCGTCCGTCTCGATCTCGATGATCAGCTTGTCGAAGTTGGTCATCTGTCCGACGCGGGTGTTCTCGACCGTGTAGTTGACCTTGCGCACGGGCGAGAAGATCGCATCGACGGGGATGACGCCGATGGGCAGCTGCTCGGAGCGCTCGGCGGCGAGGTAGCCCACACCACGCTCGACAGTCATGTCGATCTCGACGGGTACATCGTCCGAGTCGAGCGTGAGCAGGTGCTGGTCGGGATTGACGATCTCGATGTCCGCGTTGGGCTCGATGTCGTGCGCAGTCACCGCGCCGGCGCCGGACTTCATCAGCCGCAGCTGGACCGGGTGCGGTGCGTAGCTCTTGAGACGCAGCTTCTTGACGTTCAACACGATCTGTGTGACGTCTTCCTTGACACCGGGGATGGTGCTGAACTCGTGGTAGACATCGCGGATCTGGATGGACGTCACCGCGGCGCCCTCGAGGGACGAAAGCAGCACGCGCCGCAGGGCATTGCCGATGGTCACGCCGTAACCGGCGGGCAGCGGGCTGGCCTCGTACTTGGCGTACGACTCCTCCGGCTCGCCTACCGGCTCGATCTGCGGGCTTTCAAGTTCGATCATGCGTTGCTACCTCGAGTAGTACTCGACCACGAGCTGCTCATTGAGCTCGCCCGGCATCTGGTCGCGCCGCGGCAGCGCGGTCACGCTGCCCGTCAGCTTGTCGATGTCCACGTTCAGCCACTCCGGTCGCGGTGCCCCGCGCATGGCCTCAAGAGAGTTCTTGAAATAGTTCGACTTGCGACTCGCTTCGCGCACCTCAACCTTGTCGCCCTCGCCTACCTGGTGCGAGGGGATGTTGGTCGGTACGCCGTTGAGCGCGAAGTGGCCGTGCGTCACCAGCTGCCGTGCCTGGGCTCGGCTGGTCGCAAAACCCATCCGGAAGACGACGTTGTCGAGGCGCGTCTCCAGCAGCCGCAGCAGGTTTTCGCCGGTCACGCCGGGCCGCTGCTCGGCCGTGTCGAAGTAGCGCTTGAACTGCCGCTCGTGAACGGAATAGATGCGCCGCATCTTCTGCTTCTCGCGCAACTGGACGCCGAACTCCGACATCTTGCGCCGGCGTATGCCGTGCTGGCCGGGCGGCGAGGGTCGCCGCTCGAACGGACACTTCTTCGAATAGCACTTGGCGCCCTTCAGAAAGAGCTTCATGCCCTCGCGCCGGCACAGGCGCGAAACGGGACCGCGGTAACGTGACATCGCTGGCTGTTCCTAGACCCGGCGGCGCTTGGGTGGGCGGCAGCCGTTGTGCGGGGTGGGCGTCACGTCGGTGATCGCGGTCACCTCGAGGCCGGCGGCCTGAAGCGACCGGATGGCCTGCTCGCGACCGGCGCCCGGTCCCTTGACGAAGACCTCGACCTGACGCATGCCATGCTCCATGGCGCGCCGGGCGGCGCCGTCGGCCGACTGGGCCGCTGCATAAGGGGTGCTCTTGCGAGAACCCTTGAATCCGGCCGTGCCGGCGCTGCCCCAGGCCACGGTCGAGCCGGACAGGTCGGTGATGGTGATGATCGTGTTGTTGAAGCTCGCCTGGATGTGCACGTGCCCAACAGGCACGTTCTTGCGCTCCCGGCGGCGCGTCTTTGTTCCGCGCTTGCGTTCCGCCATGTGCTGCTTACTTCCCTCTACTTCTTGCGCCGGACGCCGACCGTGCGCCGTGGCCCGCGACGCTGGCGGGCGTTGGTCTTGGTCCGCTGGCCGCGCACCGGCAGGTTCCGGCGGTGGCGCGTACCGCGATACGAGCCGATCTCCTGGAGGCGCTTGATGTTCATCGCCACCTCACGGCGAAGATCGCCTTCGACCTTGAAGCGCCGATCGATGATCTCGCGTAGCCGGTTGACCTGGTCTTCGGTCAGGTCACGTACGCGGGTGTCCGGATTGACGTTCGACTGGGCAAGGATCTTCTGGCTGGTGGGTAGCCCGATGCCATAGATGTAGGTCAGGGCGATCTCGATCCGCTTCTCACGCGGAATGTCGATGCCGGAGATGCGTGCCATCTAGCTAGCCCTGACGCTGCTTGTGCTTGGGATTGCTGCAGATGACCATCACGACGCCGTGACGCCGAATGATCTTGCAGCGCTCGCAGCGCGCCTTGACCGATGCCGAAACCTTCACGATTGTCCTTGCCTTACCTCAGTCGGTAAACGATCCGCCCGCGCGAGAGGTCGTACGGCGACAACTCGACGCGCACCCGGTCACCGGGCAGGATGCGGATGAAATTCATGCGCAGCTTGCCGCTGATGTGTGCCAGGACGCGGTGCTTGTTCTCCAATTCGATGGCGAACATCGCATTGGGCAACGGTTCGATGACCGTTCCCTCGACCTCGATCGCGTCCTTCTTGGCCACAGGCGGCGGCAGGCTCCCACGTATGTCAATGAGTGTGGATGGGGCGTCCAGCGAACCGACGACCGCCGGTCGCTGAGCGCGAAGACTCGCCGGGCCGGGCCCGGCGCACGAACGCGAAGTGTACCAGAGATCTCATAAAACCTTCAATGGCACGGCGGCCGCTTCATTCAGTCGGAGCCGCCCGCGCCGGCGCGCTCGGTCAGGATGCGCGGCCCCTGCGCGGTGATGGCGATGGTGTTTTCCCAATGCGCCGACATAGACCCGTCGGCCGTGTAGACCGTCCAGCCGTCCGGCTTGATGCGCACGTCATCGCCGCCCAGCGTGAACATCGGCTCGATCGCCAGGCAGAGACCCGCCTCGAGCCTGCGGCCGCGGCTGCCGGTGCGGTAGTTCGTCACCTGCGGCTCCTCGTGCATCTCGGTGCCGATCCCGTGGCCCACGAACGCGCGCACGATCCCGTAGCCCGCCGCCTTGGCCACGTCCTCGATGGCGCCCGAAATGTCCGACAGGTAATTGCCCGGCACGGCGGCGGCGATACCTACGGACGCTGCGCGCTCCGTCGCGGCAACCAAATCGCGGACCGCACCGGGGACCTCGCCGACGATGAAGGTGCGCGCCGCATCGCCATGCCAGCCATCAACAATCGCGCCGGCATCGATCGACACCAGCTGGCCATCGCGGATACGCCGCGAACCGGGGACGCCGTGAACGACCTCTTCATCGAGCGAAATGCACAGCGAATGTCGGTACGGCGCCCGGCGCCCGGGCACACCGATGAACGACGGAATGCCGCCAGCCGCGCGGATCATCTCCTCGGCCAGCTCGTCGAGCTGCGCGGTGGTGATGCCCGGGCGCACCTCCGACGCCATGCGCTCGAGGACGTCGCTGACCAGGCGGCCGGCCACGGCCATCTTCTCGATTTGGGCCGGGCTCTTGAGCGTCACCCGCCGTTCATTGAGCAGGCCGGTCACCGCCGGCCCCATCCGCGCGTGCGCGCCCGGCTCACTTGGCCGGCGAGGTAACGGCGTGCAGCAGTTGGTCGGTGACCTCTGCCACCGGACGATCGCCGTCGATCGTGCTCAACACGCCACGCTCCGAGTAGTAATCGACCACCTCGAACATGGGCGGCAGCTGCTTGTGCAGCCGCGCGCGGATCGTTTCGGGTTTGTCGTCGTCGCGCTGCATGAGCGCAGCACCGTCGATGTCGCACACACCCGCGACCTTGGGTGGCCGAGCCACCTCGTGGTAGACGTGGGTCGGGGAAACGGAACAGATCCAGCGCCCCGACAGACGGTGGACCAACTCCTCGCGATCGACATCAATGTAGAGCGCCGCGGCCACGCGGCCGCCCATCCGCGCGAGCATCTTGTCCAGCGCCTCGGCCTGCGGGCGTGTTCGTGGGAAGCCATCGAGGATGGCTCCCTCGTTCGCGTCCGGCCGGCCCAACCGGTCGGCGATCAGCTCGATGGTCAGCTCGTCGGGCACCAGGGCACCACTGTCCACGTACTCCCGGGCGCGCCGGCCGAGAGGCGTCTCGTGCTTGATGTTCTCGCGGAAGAGATCGCCTGATGCGACGTGGGGCAATCCCAGGCGTTCCGCCAGCAGCGTCGCCTGGGTGCCCTTACCGGCTCCCGGGGCGCCGACCATGACGTACACCCTCAACGGATGAATCCCTCGTAGTTACGCATCATCAACTGCGCCTCGATCTGTTTCATCGTCTCGACGACGACGGACACCACGATCAGGAGCGCAGTGCCGCCGAGCGCAAAGCCGCCCACCACACCTCCCTGGAAGAACGTCGACACGATGATCGGTGCAACGGCCACGGTGGCCAGGAAGATGGCGCCGGCGAGGCTGAGGCGGAAGACCACCTTGCCCAGGTAGTCGCGTGTCGGAGCGCCGGGTCTTATGCCGGGGATGAAACCCCCGTTCTTCCTGAGCTGGTCAGCCGTTTCGTCGGGTTTGAAGGTGAACGCCGTGTAGAAGTAGGTGAAGCCCATGGTCAGTAGGAAGTAGCCGATGATGTACGGCACTCCATTCGGGCTGAGGAACGAGACGACCGCGTCGGCGACCTGGTTGACGATCGTTGCGTCGGCGGGGTTGGTTCCCGGCGGCGTGCCGAAGTAGGAAGCGATCTGGGTCGGGAAGAGCAGGATGCTGACGGCAAAGATGATCGGAATCACGCCCGCCTGGTTGACGCGCAGCGGCAGGAAGGTCGCGCCGCCCTGATACATGCGCCGGCCCCTCACGCGCGAGGCGTATTGGATCGGTATGCGTCGCTGTCCTTCCTGGATGTACACGATCACCGCGACGATGACGATGGCCAGTATTCCGAAGGCAATCCCGGCGGCGATGTCCGGCGACGCGAGGAAGGAGGCGGCACCCTGCGGGATGCGCGCCACGATGCCGGCGAAGATCAGGAAGCTGATGCCGTTGCCGATGCCGCGCTCGGTGATCAGCTCGCCAATCCACATCGCGAGGACCGTGCCCGCGGCCAGCGTGATCATCTGGCTGATCGTGGAGACGCTCAGGATGTCGAACTCGGTAACCGCGCCGCTGTTGGCCAGGATGGCCAGGTAACCGTATGCCTGGAGCAGCGCCAGCGGGACGGTCAGGTAGCGCGTGTACTGGTTGATCTTCGTGCGACCGTATTCACCCTCGCGCGACAGCGCGATCAGGCGCGGCACGACGCCGGTCATCAGCTGCATGATGATCGACGCGTTGATGTAGGGGTTCACGCCCATGGCCACGATCGAGAACGAGCGCAGGCCACCACCCGAGAAGATGTCGAGCAGCTGCAGGAACGTCTGCTGATCGATCAGGTTCTGCAGAACGGTCTGGTTGATGTTCGGGACCGGCACGACCGCGAGCATCCGGTAGATCACCAGCATGCCCAGCACGAAGATGATCCGCCGGCGGATGTCGGGCGCGCGGAAGGCGTTGACGAGCGCTTCGAACACGGCTTTCGTTACCCCTCAGTCGACATTGCGCCTGGCCGCATCAGCCACGCTGCTACGAGCATAGGTACGCAGCTGCAGTTGGGCCAGCTGCGCGGCGCCTGCGGTGACGGTGACACTGATATCGACGGCACTCAAGCCTGCTCGGGCTTCTTCGTGGCTCGCCGACGTGCAGGCTGGTCGGCCTGCTCGGGCGGTGGCACCGACATGTCCGCCGCGTCAGCCGCGTCAGCCGCGTCCGCTGCGTGGGCGTCGCCCGCCGCTTCCGCGGTCGGCGTCGGCTTCGTCGCCCGCTTACTGGCAGCCGGCTTCGGGGCAGGCGTTTCGTCCGGCTCCGCCTTCGGAGTTGTCGGCTTCGGGGTTGTCGGCTTCGCCACGCGTGTCCTGGCGCTGGCCGCCTTCGCCGGTTTCTCTGCGGCAGGCGTTGCGTCGGCCCCGGAGGTGCCCTCGGCTGGCTGAGCCGCTTCGGCTGGCTGAGCCGCTTCGGCTGGCTGAGCCGCTTCGGCTGGCTCCTTCTCCGGCGCCAGCACCTGGACGAAGCCGCCCGCCGCCTCGATCTTGTTCCGCGCGGCGGCGCTGAAGGCGTCCGCAGCCACGAACAGCTGCTGGCCTACCTCGCCTTCGCCGAGGACCTTCAGGGGCTTATCGGCCGAACGAACCAGGCCGGCGTTGGCGAGTATCTCGGCATTGACGGTCACCGGCTGCCCGGCCGCCTGCTTGCCGCCAGACGCCTTCTTGCTTCCGGACCCCTTGGCGGACGGCTCGACGCCGAAGCGACCGGCCGCGGCATAGTCGGAGATCTGGCCGACGTTGACGACCTGGTATACGACCTTCGACCGGTTGCGGAAGCCGTGCAGCTTGGGCACGCGGACGTGAATAGGCGTCTGGCCGCCCTCGAACCAGGCCGGAATGCTGGCTCCGGTACGAGACTTCTGGCCCTTGGTGCCGCGACCGGCGGTCTTGCCCTGGCCGGCGGCGATACCACGTCCGACCCTTGTCCTGGCCCGGCGTGAGCCCGGCGCAGGGTGCAGATCATGCAGTTTCACGGCTTCTACTTCTCCTGGGCGTGCTTCTGGCGAGCGGCCGTCTGGTCCGTGCCCACCTCCTCGGTGCGCACCAGGAACCGGATTGCGCGTGCCATGCCCCGCGTCTGCGGGTTGTCGACCACCTCGACCGTTTCGCCGATGCGGTGCAGCCCCAACGCACGCACGGTTGCCCGCGTCGCGCGAGTGTGGCTGATCGGACTCTTGACGAGGGTAACGCGCAGCTTAGCGGCCATTGCTGGTTGCCTCCCCGCGCGGAGCAGGTTCCGCAGCAGCCCGCTTGTGCTGGCCGTATGAGGCGGCGCGCACCGGCCGGCCGCGCCACTGGCTGACCTCTTCGGCACTGCGCAGGCTGCGCAGGCCTTCGAGCGTGGCACGAACCACGTTGACCGGGTTGGTCGAGCCGAGCGATTTGCTGAGCAGGTCGCGGATGCCCGCCGCCTCGACGACAGCGCGCACCGAGCCACCGGCGATGACGCCGGTGCCCTGCGAAGCGGGCTTGAGCAGGACCCGGCTGGCGCCGTAATCCTGGATCACCTGGTGCGGGATGGTCGTGCCCACCAGCGGCACCTTGATGAGGCGCTTCTTGGCATCCTCGACGCCCTTGCGAATGGCCTCAGGCACTTCACCGGCCTTGCCCAGCCCGACACCGACGTGCCCGGCGCCATCGCCCACCACGACGATCGCGCTGAATGAGAAGCGGCGGCCGCCCTTGACCACCTTGGCCACGCGGTTGATCTGTACGACGCGTTCTTCGAGCGTCAGTCGGCTGGCATCGATCCTCGGCAAAGCGTTACTCCTCGAAACGTGGCTGCATGGTCAAAAGTCGAGCCCGGCCTCGCGGGCGGCGTCAGCGAGCGCCTGAACGCGGCCGTGGTACTGGAAACCGGCACGGTCGAAGACGACCTTGCCGACGCCAGCCTTGCGGGCGCGTTCGGCGAGCAGCCGACCAACCACCTTGGCCTGCTCGGACTTGGTCGCCTCCAGGCCGCGAACGCCCTCCTCGAGTGAGGAGGCGCTGGCCAGCGTGCGTCCGGCCATATCGTCGATGACCTGCGCGTAGATCTGGTTGAGGCTGCGGAAGACCGCCAGCCGCGGGCGCTCGGGCGTGCCCGCGAGAGTGAGCCGCAGGCGGCTGTGGCGCTTCTGGCGCGCCGCACTACGGGTGGGCGCGACTTTCACAGCTTGCCTCCGATCTTGCCCGCCTTGCCGGCCTTGCGGCGCACCTGCTCACCCGCGTAGCGGACGCCCTTGCCCTTGTAGGGCTCCGGCTTGCGCGAGCTGCGAATCCGCGCCGCCACGTGGCCCACCAGCTCCTTGTCGATGCCGACGACCGCCAGGCGGACGGGTGTCTCGAGCTCGAAGCTGATCCCCTCCGGTGGTTCGATCTCGACCGGATGGCTGTAGCCCAGATTCAGCTGGAGCTTGCTGCCGACCAGCTGCGCGCGATAGCCAACTCCGGTGATCTCCAGGCCCTTGCGGTACCCCTGGGTGACGCCAGTGACCATGTTCGCCAGCAACGTGCGCGTCAAACCGTGCAACTCGCGTGCCGTCTTGTCGTCGGACGGCCGCTCAACGCGCAGCTGTCCGTCGTCCTTGACGATGCGCAGTATTGGCGACAGGTCGCGCTCGAGCTTGCCCTTGGGCCCATCGACCGTCACGTGCTGACCGTCAATGGTGACCTCCACGCCGGCGGGAATTGGGATGGCGAGTTTGCCGATTCGCGACATGACGACCTACCAGACGTAGGCGAGGACTTCCCCGCCCAGTTGGGCCTGCCGTGCGCGGGCGCCGGTCATGATGCCGTGGCTCGTGCTCACGATGACCACACCCAGGCCACCGAGCACGCGCGGAATGTCGGTCTTGGACGAGTACACGCGCAGGCCGGGCTTGCTGACCCGCTTCAAGCCCGAGATGACGGGCACCTTGCCCACGTACTTGAGCTTGAGATGCAGCACAGCACGCGGCCCCTCGTGCGACTCCTCGAAGTCGTCGATGAAGCCCTCGTCCCGAAGAATCTCGGCGATCGCGCGCTTGGTCTTCGATGCGGGGACAATGATCTCCGTGTGCCGCGCGCGCGAACCGTTGCGCAGGCGCGTGAGCATGTCCGCGATCGGATCGGAAACGTTCATCGGCTCACCAGCTCGACTTCGTCACGCCGGGCAACTGGCCGAGCAGAGCGCGCTCCCTGAAGCAGATGCGACAGAGACCGAAGCGGCGCAGGTAGCCACGCGGACGGCCGCAGATGTAGCAGCGGTTGTAGCCCTGGACGACGAAGCGCGGCTTGCGCTTCTGCTTGGCGATCAGTGACTTCTTGGCCATTCGCTCTCCTTGTCAGCAGCGCCCTACGACGCGAAGGGCATGCCCAGCAGCTGCAGCAGCCGCTTGGACTCTTCGTCGGTGCGCGCGGTCGTGACGATGCTCACCTCCAGCCCGCGCAGGCGGTCGATCTTGTCGTAATCGATCTCGGGAAACGCGAGCTGCTCGCGCAGGCCGAGTGAGTAGTTGCCACGCCCGTCGAACGACTTGCCGGGCACGCCCCGGAAGTCACGGATGCGCGGCAGCGTGACGCGCGTCAGTCGCTCGAGGAAGTCCCACATGCGCTGCCCGCGCAGGGTCACCCTGGCCCCGATCGGGTTGCCGGTACGCACCCGGAACTGGGCAATCGAACGGCGGGCCCGGGTGATCACCGGCCTCTGCCCGGTGATCGTCGCCAGGTCGCCGACCGCCGCGTCCAGCGCCTTGGCATTGGTGAGTGCCTCGCCGAGGCCGATGTTGACGACGATCTTCGAGAGGCGCGGCACCTGCATGGCGTTGGCGTAGCCAAACTCTTTGCGCATGGCAGGAACGGCCTCGTCGAGATAGCGGCGATGGAGGCCCTCGATGGGCGCCGGGGCCGGCCGGCCGGCCTTCGTCTGGGTGGCCTCGGATGTGGCCGCGTTCACTGCTTCACCTCGCGTGCTACCGGCTCACCGCAGTTCGAGCACAGCCGCACCGAGCGACCATCACCGGCCACCCCGTGGCGGATGCGCGTTGGCTGGCCACAGTGCGGGCAGACGAGCATCACCTTGCTGACCGGGATGGGCTGCGGCACCTCGAGGATCCCGCCCTGCTGGATCTTGGGCATGCGGTCGGTGCCCCTGGCCGCCTTTTGACGTGGCTTAGTGTGGCGCTTGGCGATGTTCAACCCCTCGACCACGACTCCCACATCCGAAAGCGGGCTCATGCGGCGCCAGTCAGAGCCGTACTTGCCCACCACCTTGCGATAGCCCTGCCGGTTGCGAATGACGTGCTCGACGGTGCCGCGCTTGCCGGCCTCACGGCCCGACAGCACGAGCACCTCGTCACCACGACGAATGTCGGGCACGCGTGGCGACCGGGGCTGGATGCGCGTCTTGACCACCTAGAGCACCTCCGGGGCGAGCGAGACGATCTTCATGTAGTTGCGGTCACGCAACTCGCGCGCCACCGGGCCGAAGATGCGCGTGCCGCGCGGGTTGCCCTGGTTGTTGATGAGCACAGCCGCGTTCTCGTCGAACCGGATGTACGAACCATCGGGCCGGCCGATCTCCTTGCTGGTGCGCACGATCACGGCGCGCACGACATCGCCCTTCTTGACGGCGGCGTTGGGGATTGCCTGCTTGACACTGGCGATGATGACGTCGCCTATCGCGGCGGTCGTCTTCTGCGAACGACCCATGATGCGAATGCACTGGATCACGCGCGCGCCGGTGTTGTCGGCCACCTTGACCCGACTGTACTGCTGGATCACTGGTTGGCCGCCTCCGGCTGTGGTTCCTCGGCCGCCTGCTCACGGCCGGGATGCGCGGAGGCATGTATCGCCTCGCGGGTTGCTTCCTCTTCCTCCATGACCTTTTCGCCGGCACCTTCGCCGGCACGGGCCAGGATTTCCACCATCCGCCAGCGCTTGGCCGCCGACAGTGGCCGGGACTCGACGATGCGCACCGTGTCGCCGATCTTTGCCTCGTTGCGCTCGTCATGCGCCTTGAACTTGGTGGTCAGGCGGATCACGCGCTTGTACAGCGGGTGGCGCGAAAGACGCTCGACGGACACGACGATCGTCTTGTCCATCTTGTCGGACACGACGCGCCCGATCTTCTCCTTGCGCATGCCACGCCGCGTCGGCGCCTGGGCGCTCACTCGTCTCCTCCTCTACCGTTGGTCGCCGCGACGGGCTCGGGCTGCGCGCCGACAGGCGCTGGACGGTGATCGTCCAGGCCGCGCTCGGTCATCACCGTCAGGATGCGGGCGATCGTCCGGCGGGTCTGGGTCAGCTGGCTGTGATCGGTCAGTTGCCGCGTTGCCAGCTGGAAGCGCAGGTCATACAGATTGCGTCGCTGAGTCGTCAGTTCGGCGGCCAGCTCCGGATCGGTCAGACCGCGCACCTTATCGATGTCCATCGGCCGCCACTCCCTCCCGAACCAGGAACTTCACGTCGACGGGCAGCTTGTTGCCGGCCAGGCGCATGGCCTCCGCCGCCTCACTGACGGGCACCCCGGCCATCTCGAACAGGATCCGGCCGGGCTTGACGACGGCGACCCAGTGGTCGGGCGCGCCCTTGCCCGAGCCCATGCGCACCTCGGCAGGTTTCTTGGTCACCGGCTTGTCGGGGAAGACACGAATCCAGATCTTGCCGCCGCGCTTGACGTAGCGCGTCATGGCGCGCCGCGCGGCTTCGATCTGGCGCGCCGTGATCCACGCCGGCTCTTCGCTCATCAGGGCGTAGTCGCCGAAGGCGATGTCCGTGCCGCCCTTGGCCTGCCCGGACATGCGGCCGCGCTGAACGCGTCGGTGCTTGACCCGCTTGGGCATCAGCATGGTCAGGCCTCCGCGCCGGCCGACGCCGGCTCCGGCGGTGCAAACCGCTCAGGGATCACGTCGCCGCGATAGATCCAGACCTTGACGCCAATGCGCCCGTAGGTCGTGTGCGCATGCACCTGGCCGTAGCTGATGTCGGCACGCAGCGTGTTGAGCGGGATGCGGCCTTCCTTGTCCCATTCGCGACGGGCCATCTCCGAGCCGCCGAGGCGCCCGGCGACGGCGATACGCACGCCCTTGGCGCCGGCTTTCATGGTTCGCTGGATGGACTGCTTGATGGCCTTGCGGAAGGCGATGCGCCTGCTCAGCTGCTGTGCGATGTTGGTCGCAACGAGCATCGCGTCGAGCTCAGGCTGGCGAATCTCCTTGATCTCCAGCTTCACTTTGCGCGCTGTGAGCCGACCGATCTGCTGGCGCAGCGCCTCCACGTTTGCGCCGCCCTTGCCGATAACGATGCCCGGCTTGGCGGTATGCACCGTAACGGTCACGTGGTTGATGCCGCGCTCGATGTCAACCGTGCTCACGCTGGCATTGGCCAGCCGGCGGGTGATGAGCTGGCGGATGGAGATGTCTTCCTTCAGCAGGTCCGTGTAGGACTTGTCGGCATACCACTTGGCGCTCCACGTTCGAGCGACGCCGAGGCGGAAGCCGTACGGGTGAACCTTGCGACCCATGGCTAGGCCTCCTTGCTCTCAAGTACGACAGTGATGTGGGTCATGGGCTTGTGGATGGCGAAGGCACGGCCCTGGGCGCGCGGACGGAAACGCTTCATCGTCGGACCTTCATTGGCCGTCGCCTCGACGACGACCAGGTCGTCGATGGCCAGGTCGTGGTTGTTCTCGGCATTGGCGGCGGCGCTGCCCAGGACCTTGGCCACGTCGCGGGCGGCGTCCTGGGGCATGTGGCGCAGGACGGCGGTCGCCTGCGCAACGGGCATGCCGACGATGGCACGCGTAACCAGCCGCGTCTTGCGGGTCGAGCGGCGGATGTACCTGGCGGTGGCCGATACGCGCATTGCCATCGTCTACTTCAGCGCCGTGGAGCGCTCGGTGTGCTTGCCGTGCCCGCGGAAACTGCGGGTCGGGCTGAACTCACCGAGCCGATGGCCGACCATGTTCTCGGTCACGTACACCGGAATGTGCTTCTTGCCGTTGTAGACGGCGATGGTGTGGCCGACGAAGTCCGGAAAGATGACGCTGTCACGCGACCAGGTCTTGAGGACCTTCTTCTCGTTCTTCTTGTTCATGGTCTGGACCCGGCCGAGCAGACGCGCTTCGACGTATGGGCCCTTCTTCAGTGAACGTGACACTGGCTACCTCCTCCCGGTCTAGCTCTTGCGGTGCCGGGAGCGAACGATGCTCCGCCCGGTGATCTTGTTGCGCCGCGTGCGATGGCCCATCGCCGGCTGGCCCCACGGGGTCTTGGGCGGCATGCCGGTGGGCGATTTGCCTTCGCCACCGCCGTGCGGGTGGTCGCGCGGTGTCATCGCCACGCCGCGAGTCTCCGGCCGCTGACCCATGTGCCGCGTCCGACCGGCTTTACCCATGCTCTGGTTCTCGTGATCGAGGTTGCCCACCTGGCCGATGGTCGCCATGCAACGCATGTCGACACGCCGGACCTCGCCGGACGGCATGCGCACCTGGGCGTGGTCACCCTCCTTGGCCAGCAGCTGGGCCGACGTCCCCGCCGAGCGAACCATCTGGGCCCCGCGACCGGGCACCAACTCGATGTTATGAATGGTGGTGCCCAGCGGGATACCGCGCAGCGGCAGGGCATTGCCCACACGCGCTTCGACGTGCTGGCCGGCAACGACGGTGTCGCCGACCGTCAGGCCGTTGGGTACGAGCATGTAGCGCTTGTCGCCGTCGAGGTAGTGCAGCAAACCGATGCGCGCCGACCGATTCGGGTCGTACTCGATCGTCGCCAGCTTGGCCGGCACGTCCCACTTGTCGCGCCGGAAGTCGATCCGGCGATAGTGCCGCTTCTGGCCACCGCCGCGATGGCGCACGGTGCGCCGGCCCTGGTTGTTGCGACCACTGATGCGCTGCTGCGGCTCGAGCAGTGGCTTGTGCGGCTGGTCGGTCGTGATCTCTTCGAAGGTCGACCGCGTCATGAAGCGACGACCAGGTGAGGTGGGTTTGTAACTGCGCAATGGCATTCGACTAGACCCCCTCGAAGAATTCGATCTTCTGGCCGGCCGCCAGCGTGACCACGGCCTTCTTCCAGGGCGACGTCCAGCCGATTGTCCGGCCGCGCCGCTGGTTGCGAGTCTTCTCCTTGGCCTTGGTGGTCAGCACGTTGACCTGGACCACGTCGACCTTGAAGAGCTCCTCGACGGCCTGCTTGATCTCGAGCTTGTTGGCGTCCCGGTGTACGCGGAAGGTGTACTTGCCGCGCTGGCTCTCATCCATCGATTTCTCGCTGATGACCGGCTTGATCACCACCTCGCTCGCCAGCCGGGTCATGAGTACACCTCCGCCATGGTTGAGAGTGACGGTTCGGTGATCAGCAGCGTGTCGGCATTGAGCACGTCGACCACGTTAAGCGAATCGGGGCGGATGACCTCGACCGACGGCAGATTGCGCGCCGACAGCTCGAGGTTCACGTCGGCGGCCGCCACCACGAGCACACGGCCACCGGCCTTGAGCGCCTCCAGGCACGTCAGCAGATCCCTCGTGCGCGGCTCTGCGAAGCCAAGTTCGTCGACCACGCGAACGGCGCCATCACCGTACTTCGCGGTGAGCGCTCCGTGCAGCGCGAGTCGCTTCATACGCTTGGGCAGCCGCTGCTCATGGCTGCGTGGCTGAGGGCCGAACACAACCCCGCCGCCCGCATAGTGGGGAGCCCGGCGCGAGCCCTGGCGAGCCCGACCGGTGCCCTTCTGGCGGTATGGCTTGGCGCCGCCGCCGGACACCTGGGCGCGCGTCTTGGTGCTGGCCGTGCCGATCCGGCGCGCGTTGAGCTGCGCCGTGACCGCCTGGTGGATGACCGCTTCGTTGACGGCCGCCGCGAACAACGTATCCGGCAAATCCACTGTGCCCTTCTCGGCACCCGTCTTGTCGAACAGGGTCGTGCTGGGCATCACTTCGCCTTCCTGACGACGACCATCGAGTTCGGCGCGCCGGGCAACGCGCCCCTGATCAGCAGCAGGTTCTTGTCGGCATCGGAGCGGACGACGGTCAGCTTCTTGACCGTGATCCGGTCGCTGCCCATACGCCCGGCCATGCCGGTGCCCTTCAGCACCTTGCCCGGGTACGTCCCGGCGCCGATCGAGCCTGGCTGGCGGTGCGAGTCCGAACCGTGCGTCTCCGGGCCCCGCCGGAAGCCGTGCCGCTTGACGGTGCCCGCGAAGCCACGACCCTTCGACACGCCCGACACGTCGACCTTGTCGCCTTCCGCGAACAGGGTCACGTCGAGCGTCTGGCCAACCTGGTATTCGGAGGCATCTTCGAGCCGGAATTCACGCACGTGCTTGACG
>Ga0307418_1000169_pt1 | contig 18927 bp, 13 predicted proteins | sample SalMarWE160220MG_2_FD_202160 | JGI IMG/M metagenome (GOLD analysis project Ga0307418, IMG submission 202160) | Salt marsh sediment microbial communities from the Plum Island Ecosystem LTER, Massachusetts, United States - WE1602-20 | ecosystem: Environmental > Aquatic > Marine > Intertidal zone >...
TCTTTGATGGAACTTCCGCCGGGCGCCGTGGTTGGCACCTCGTCCTTGCGGCGTGGCGCTCAGGTGAAGCGCTTGCGCCCCGACCTCCGCGTCATCGACTTCCGCGGCAATGTCGAGACGCGGCTCAGAAAGCTTGATGAAGGCGTCGCCGATGCGACGTTGCTTGCCATGGCCGGTCTCGATCGTCTGGGACTTGCGTCCCACGCGACCTCGATCCTTTCCACCGACGAGATGCTGCCCGCGGTCGCCCAAGGCGCCATCGCCGTCGTCGCCCGGGCGGACGACCTCGACACGCTTCGCCTGCTCTCGTTCCTGAACGATCCGCAGACCGCCACGGCTGTTGCTTGCGAACGCGCCTTTCTCGCCCGTCTCGACGGCTCCTGCCGCACGCCGATCGCCGGGCTTGCCGAGATCAACGACGACATCCTGCGCTTTCGCGGCTTGATCCTGTCGCCAGGCGGCGCAGAATGGCACGATATCGAGGTGACCGGTGAGGCCGAGCATGCCGAAGCGCTCGGTCGCGATGCCGGTGAAGAAGTGCTCGCCCGTGCGGGCCCCAACTTTCTCGCGAAGCTACCGTGATGCCGATGCGTGTGCTGGTGACCAGGCCTGAGCTCGATGCGCGCCGTGAGGCGGAAGCCCTGTTGGCGCGCGGGCATGAGCCCGTGCTCGCGCCGCTGCTCGAAATTGAGTTCCTCAAAGACGTGCCGCTGGATCTCGAGGGCGCGCAAGCCATCATCATCACCAGCCGCAACGCGCTGCGTGCGCTCGCCGACCACCCGCAGCGCGAAGAGGTCACCGCATTGCCGCTCATCGCGGTAGGCGAGGCGACCGCATGGGCGGGACGCAAGTTCGGCTTTCACGAAGTCACGATCGGGCCGGGCACAGGCGCGGGACTTCCGCCGATCATCCGCCGCGAGGTGCACCCCGAGAAGGGCGCACTGGTGCACATCGGCGCGGAGAAGGTTGCGTTCGACTTGAAATCCGCACTGGAGGCGGATGGCTACGAGGTGCGCCGGCCGGTGCTTTACCGGTCGCATGCTGTCGAGAGTCTTCCCGAGCCGGTGGTCTCCGAACTCGCCGGCGGCACGATCAAGGACGTCCTCCTCATGTCGCCCCGCACGGCCCGGATTTTCGCCCGGCTCGCGCAGAGTCAGGGTGTGGTTACGAACGCAAAGGATCTGGTTTGCTATTGCCTGTCGAAGGCGATAGCAGAGCCGGTGATCCCGCTGGGATTCAAGGTGTATGTCCCGGCGCATCCGCGCGAGGAAGATCTCCTTGCGCTTCTGGACTTCGGCACGCCATCTTCGTGAAAACGCGAATCTCTTAGATGCAAAGGTGATGAGCTGATGGTCGGCTCTTCCAATGATAAACGCAGCGGTCCGGACCCCGCGGGCAAACGCGCAGGCCCGACAATCGAGGGCACCGCGACCGAGGTGGCTGTCGAGCCGTCGCCCGAGGCGGCCGCAGCGAAGGACGATGAAGCGGCGAAGACGGACCAAGAGGCCCCGGAGCTGGCGACCGGCGATGGTGACACGGAACAGACCGGAGAGACCGCCACCGACGATGAGGAGCCGGAGGCGAAGGCGGCCGCTGCCCCAAGCACGAGCGGCTCCCGCGTAGGATCGGTTCTTTCCCATCTCACCGCAGGCCTCCTCGGCGGCCTCGTTGGCGCCGGCGCGATCGCCTTCGCCTGGACCTATCTGCCGACGAACCAGCCCGCCGAAACGCCGGACCTCAAGCCGCTGCAAGATCGCCTGGCCGCGCTCGAGGCGGCGCCCGAGGCCCCGGACAGCGGTCCGGAGATCGCGAAGATGGAGTCGCGGCTCGACGCGCTCGAAAGCAAGAAACCCGAGTCGTCACCTGATGTCGCAGCCCTTGCCGATCGCGTGAGCCAGCTCGAAGCAAACCTGAAATCGATGGCGGAAGCAGCGAAGCAGGGCGGTTCGGTCGGTGACGCGGCCGCCACGAGCCAGCAGATCAATGCCGCCGAGCAGCGCCTCGATGACAAGATCACGACCGCTTTGGCCGAGGCTAAGACCGCCAATGACGCCTCCATCGCCGCTCTCAAGAAAGAGGTCGCCTCGATCGATGCGAAGCTCAAGGCGCTTGCCAATGCCGAGCTCGGTTCGGGCGATGCGTCGCGTCTCGTGCCTGAGATCACCGATCTCGATGAACGGATGAACAAGCTCGAATCGATGCTTCCTGCGCTTGCCAACGCGGTCGATAGCGATACCCGGGACACCAAGGCGGCCACCTTGGCCATCGCCTTCGCCAATCTGCGCGCCGCGGTCGAGCAAGGCCGGCCTTATGCGACCGAGCTCTCGACCTTGGCGGCGCTATCGCCCGGCACCGGAGATCTCGGTCCGCTCCTCGACTACGACGACGAGGGGATCCCGACCATCGCCCAGCTCAAGGTCTCATTCGAGGACGCGCGCGATAAGGCGCTTGCGACCCCCACCCCCGACGCGAACGCCTCCCTGGCCGACCGCCTGATGGCGAGCGCCGAATCCCTGGTCAAGGTCAAGCGCGTCGATGCGCAAGCCGAGGGCGATACGCCTGAGGCCGTGCTGGCGCGCGCCGCAGGGCAGCTCGAGAAAGGCGACCTCGCCGCAACCGTGAAGCAGGTCGAGACGCTGCAAGGCGCCCCGCGCACGGCGTTCGCGAGCTGGCTCGATCAAGCGAAGGCGCGGCTTGCCGCCGACGAGACCCTGCAACGTCTTCAGAGCCTCTTGCTCGTCTCCTTAGGGGGAGGCGGAGCGCCCAACCAGACGGACCAGCAAGACTAGAAGATGACCCGCATTCTCATTTTCGTTCTCATCATCGTGGCGGCGGCTCTAGGGCTTGCCTGGCTTGCTGACCGGCCCGGAACGGTCACCGTCGAGTGGCTCGGCTATCAGATCGAGACATCCGCCTTCGTGGCGACACTTGCGATCGTCGCGTTGGTGGCGGCCTTCATCCTCGCCTTCGCGCTTCTGCGCTATCTGTGGACACGGCCTGCGGCGGTCACGGCCTATGTGCGCGAGCGGCGGCGCCAGCAAGGCTTTGAAGCCCTGTCGCGCGGGCTTCTCGCCATCGGTGTCGGCGACCGCTCACAGGCGCAGCGCTATGCCGGCATCGCGGGACGTGCGCTACCACGCGAGCCACTGACGGCGCTGCTCAAGGCTCAGGCCGCTCAGCTCAAAGGCGACCAGGCGGCGGCGCGGCGTGCCTTCCAGTCGATGCTGGAGCGCCCTGAGACTCAGCTTCTCGGCGTGCGCGGCCTGTTCCTGGAAGCCAAGCGCGCCGACGACACGGACGCCGCGCGCACTTTGGCTGAGCAGGCGGTGCAGCGTAATCCCAAGCTTGCCTGGGGCGTCAACGCGCTGTTCGATATTCAAGCGCGCGCCGGCGATTGGGAAGGCGCGCTGAACACGCTCGCCATCGCGCGCCAGAACGGCCACGTCGATAACGACACCGCCAACCGCCGCCGCGCCGTGCTGCTCACGGCCGAGGCGCGCGAGGCGGAAGCCTTCGACCCCGACCGGGCGTTGACGCTCGCCAACGAGGCGCTGCGGCTGGCGCCATCGCTGGTGCCGGCCGCGGAGCTTGCAGGCCGCATCTTCGCGTCAAAGGGCGAGTCCCGCGCCGCCTCGCGCCAGATCGTCCGCACGTGGAAGCTCTCGCCCCATCCGGATCTCGCGGTGGCTTACGCCTTCGCCCAGCCCGGCCTCTCCCCACGCGACCGGCTGAAGCGCGCCAAATATCTCGCCGGCCTCACGCCCGATAACATCGAAGGCCATATTGCCGTGGCCGACGCCGCCATCGACGCCCATGAGTGGCAGGAGGCGCGCGATGCGCTTGCGCCTTATCTCGAGGACCACCCTTCGGCGCGCGTTTGCACGCTGATGGCGCGGATCGAAGGCGGCGAGGGCGACAAGGGACGCGAGCGCGAATGGCTCGCCCGCGCCGTGCGCGCCCCGCGCGACCGGGCCTGGATTGCCGACGGCTATGTGTCCGACCGCTGGCTGCCGGTATCGCCGGTCACCGGCGCGGTCGATGCCTTTGAGTGGAAAGCGCCGGTTGATGCCATCGGCCGCGGCGACGACAAACGTCTCATCGAGGAGCTGGCGCCGCCGCGCGATGCGAGCGCCATGGCGCCGGCGACCGCCGAGCAGCCCGCGGTGGTCGATGTGACTCCCACCGCGCGAGAGGAAACGCCGGTGGAGGAAGCGCCGCCGCCGGAAAAGCCTGCCGAGGAGAAAGCCCCGGAGAAGAGCGCCGAGCCTGCTTCGGCGCCGACCCTTGAGCAAAGTGTCGAGAAGAAGCCGGCGCCCTCGGTGTTCATGCCCACCCGGCCGCCCGACGACCCGGGCGTGGCGCAAGCCGAAGCGGACGAGAGCCCGACCTCTCTGGAGCGCCTGCGCGCGGCGCATATCCGCTGATCTCGTGGCCGGCAGGGGCTGGCGTCCGCCTTGCGCCGTCCCGATATTGGCATTAAGCACTGGCGCAAGGCTTGAGGACCAAGGCTTGTTGAAGCCAAGGCTTCCTTTACCCGCGCCGCCTAAGGTCCAAGCGCCAGGCGGACATATGCGGGCCGGGGCCGCAATAGCTCAGTCGGTAGAGCGGCGCATTCGTAATGCGTAGGTCGGGGGTTCGAATCCCTCTTGCGGCACCATTCCCTCGCCTTTTCACGAGCTGAGACCGTTCTATTTCGAAATCCCGAGCTGCTTCTGCACGCTCTCATAGCTTTCGCGCACGGCACTGGGTGGGCAAGCAGCACCCTCATCGGCGAGCCTCTTGCTGGCTTCGTCGTAGACATCCGACCAAGGGATGCCCTGGGCACGCAGAATGCGGACGAGATGCCAGCGCCGGACGTGCACCATGTCGTGCTGATATCTGGGGCTCACGAGACAAGCCACGGCCAGAGCGACCCAATTCGGCGTGGGTTGCTCGTGCGATGTGCATAGACTGACAGCCAACGCCACCGCTTCCTTTGCGCCCTCTTCCCAAGCCTCCTCGAGGAAGGAGAGCGTGTCGGCGAACTCCTTCTCGGTCATGCCCGTAACGGCAAGACTTCGCCGGCGCTTTTGAACCTGACCCATGCTTCTCTTCCCTGGAGAAGATTAGCATTCACCGCATGCTTGCGGCACCATTTCCCTTTTGGTGATCAAGCCGGAATGCTCGGCGTCAGGCGTGGGCGCGGTGGCGATGGGGCCACGCCGCCTCGAGCTTCTCCTTGCTGAGCGTGCCGCCGACAAAGAAAAGCGCCACGATCGCGCCACAGGCCGCCAGGATGCCGTCGACCAGAAAGGCGATGTGGATGCCGTCGGCCATATCTGACGCGCTGAGCACGATGGCCGTGTTGGCGCCGAGACCGATCGAGCCGCCGGCGATCTCAGCCATGTAGACGATGGCGCCGCCGAGGCTCGCCCGTGAGCTATCGAGCGCCGTGATCGCCGCCGTGGTGATCGATGAGTAGAACAGGCCGATGCCGATGCCGAGGACGACCATGCCGAAGATCAGGTCGTCATACGTCGTTGTCGGGCTGATCCGCGACAGCAGGAACATGCCGGCCGTCAAGAACAACGCGCCGCCGGTGACGCTGACCTTGGCGCCCAGCCGCGCATAGAGACGTCCGGCGATGAATGACGTCACGGCGAACGTGCCCATCATGGGCAGGAGCCCGGCGCCCGATTCGATGGCGCGGAAACCGAGTACCTTTGACATGAACTGCGGCAGGTAGAGCAGCGCGGCAAAGAAGATGGCCGACATCAGAAGCGTGGCGAGGCTTGCCGCGGCGAAGCTTCCATTGCGCATCACGTCGTCCGGCACCAATGCGCGATCGCCCGCCCGGCGTTCGACGAAGAAGAACTTGGCCAGGGCGATCCCCGCCATGACGAAAAGTCCGATCATGAAAGGTGACGTCCAGCCGATACGCGTGCCCATGTCGAGCGCGAGCAGCAGCGCGAACAGGCCGACAGTGAGCACCCCCATGCCGAGATAGTCGATGCCCGCGTGATCCTTACGATCTTCATCCGGCTTGACCACGAGATAGGTGACGATCACCGCGGCGACGGCGATGGGAAGATTGAAAAAGAAGATCCACCGCCAGCCGATCGTATCGGTGAGGAAGCCGCCGAGCAGAGGCCCGAACGCGTTGCCGCAACCGGCCGAGCCCAGCACCAGGCCGCCGGCGAGCCCCGCCTTGCTCTTCGGAAGGAGGCTGAAGGTCATGCCGAGGATCGCCGGCCACATCATCGCGCCGCCGATGCCCATGGTGAAGCGGCCGGCCAGCAACAACCAGATGTCCGGCGCAAACCCGCCGATGAGCGAGAACGTGGCGAACACGCCCGCACCGATGAAGAAGATGCGTCTGCGGCCGAACATGTCGGCGAGCCGGCCGCCGGTGACGATGGCCACGCCGAACACCATGGCATAGCCGTTGATCACCCATTGCGAGGTGTTGACGCTGGTGCCGAAGGTTCTCTCGATTGCGGGGAGGGCGACCGAAAGCGCGGTGAAGTCGTTGGCGATCACGAACACGGCGACCGCCATGGCGACCATGCCGAGGATCGCGGACTTGCCGATAGGGTCTTCCGGGTCTGCCATGCCGATCCCCGTTTTGAGCCCGGCCCAGTCTGGCACAGGCCGTCCCTCCAGACCATGACGGGATGGCGACAGGCGCTCAGGGTGCAACACAACCGAAGCGAAACCGCCATGTTCCTGCTATAGCGGACTATCATGGCCGTCCCTCGAGGGAGACGAGAACGTGAAGCAGGGCAGCTCCCACAAGGTCATCTATACGGCGCTGGCAGCGAACCTGCTCATCGCCATCAGCAAATTCGCGGCCGCCTATATCACCGGTTCATCGGCCATGATGTCGGAAGGCGTGCATTCCGTCGTCGACACGGGGAACCAAGGTCTCCTGCTTCTCGGCATGAGTCGCGCCAAGAAGCCCGCCGACGCCGCACATCCCTTCGGCTATGGCGCGGAGATTTACTTTTGGGCCTTCGTCGTCGCCATCCTGATCTTCGCCGTCGGCGCGGGGATCTCGTTCTTTGAAGGTGTCTACAAGCTGCTCAACCCTCACCCGATCACGGATCCTTACATCAACTACATCGTTCTTGGTGTCGCGTTCGTCTTCGAAGCCGCCGCATGGGGAATTGCCTACAAGGAATTCCGCAAGGCTCAGAATGTGCAGCAGCCGTCCGGCATCCTCACGGCGGTACGCCAATCGAAGGACCCGACGATCTTCACGGTTCTGTTCGAGGACAGTGCCGCCATGCTCGGACTCTTGGTCGCTGCCGCCGGTGTCGCCGCCGCCCATGCGCTCGGACTTCAATGGGCCGACGGCGTGGCATCGATCGTGATCGCAGCGATTCTGGCCGGCGCCGCCGTCATGTTGGCGGTGGAGACCAAGGGGCTCTTGATCGGCGAAGCGGCGAGCCGCCCCGTGGTCCGGGGCATCCGCGAAATCGTGCGCGACGCACCGGAGATTCTCCACATCAACGAGCTGCGCACCATGCATCTCGCGCCGCAGGAGATACTGCTCGCGCTCAGTGTCGATTTTGCCGATGGGATATCATCCGAAGCGGTGGAGGAGGCAGTGAGCCAGCTCGAGCGGCGGATCAAGCACGCTTACCCCGAGGTCCAGCGCGTGTTCATCGAAGTCCAAGCAAAGCAAGCCGGTACGGCGCGAAGATTGCGCTGAGAGACTCAGTCTTCCTCGATCTCCACGTCCGAGGTGAGCTCCTGCGCCGCCTCCCTGGTGGGCTGACGCGTGAAGTCCTTCAGCGTGCCGATCTCCTCCGCGTCGCGGGTGAACGCCACCGGACCCAAGAGGTAGACGGTGATCAGCTCGGCAAGCGACCGCAGGGCATGAATGTGAATACGCTCCCAGCCGTGGGAGGCGTCGATGCCGAAGCAGATCAGCGCCGTGCGGACGTCATGACCGGCCTCCACCGCCGAGGCGACGTCGGACCGGTAATGGCGGAACACGTCCTTCTGATGAAAGATGTCGTTGTCTTCGCAAAGCCCCGCCAGTTGCCGGGTCAAATGGTAGTCGAAGGGGCCGTTGTGATCGGCCATGGCGATCGTCACGCCGAATTCGGCGCTGTTCTGACCAGGAGCTGTCGTCCCGTTGTCGACGGCGATCAGGGACGCGACGTCCTCGGTCAGGATGTTGGAGGCGCCGACGCCGACCTCCTCCTCGATGGTGAACAGGAAATAGACGTCGACGGGGAGCTTGTCCCTGACCGGGATTAGCGCCTTGAGAGCCGCGAACATCACCGCCACACCGGCCTTGTCGTCGAGATGGCGCGAGCAGATGAAGCCGTTGTCGAGAAACTCGGGCTGTGGGTCGATGGCGACGATATCGCCGACCTCGATGCCGAGCTTCCTGGCTTCGTCCGCGTAGGACGACCGCGCATCGACGCGAACTTCCACATGCGCCCAGTCGGTGGGCTGGTCATCGACCTCATCGCCATAGGTGTGGCCCGAGGCCTTGAGCGGCAGGATCGTGCCGCGATAGCTGCCCTGCGAGGTGAAGATGGTGCAGCGCGCACCAGCCGCGAAGCGCGCACTCCAGCTGCCGATGGACACGACGCCCAGCCGGCCGTTTGCCTTGATCTCTTTGACCTGCGCCCCGAGCGTATCGAGATGGGCAGCGATGGCGCGGGCCGGACGCCGCTTCTTGCCGCGCAGGATCGCGCGAATGGCGCCGCGCCGCGTGACCTCGAACGGCACGCCCAGCCTGTCGAGTTCATGCCCGCAATGCCGCACGATGTTGTCGGTGTAGCTCGTCGGGCTCGGGATCGAGAGTAGCTCTTCCAGAGTGTCGGCGAGATAGTCGAGATCGATATGCAGCATTGTCATAGGCAGACCTTCCCCGGGGAGATAATCGGGCATGGGAGGCGCCCCGCATAGGGGGCTTAGGAAAGATGGGTAATATGAGCCGCGCTAGATTTGAAGCGCTTCGCGCACGGCGGCGGGCATCGACTGGGGAAATAGCAGGTCAATGAACCGCTCGGCCGTTGGCTGCGGCTCGTGATTGGCCAGGCCCGGCCGCTCATTGGCCTCGATAAACCAGTATTCCGGCTCGGTCGGTGCCTTAACGATGAAATCGATGCCCGTAACCGGGATTTCGATGGCCCGCGCCGCCCGCACGGCGGCTTCGATCAGGCTCCGGTGCAGGATGCCGGTGACGTCGTGGATCGTGCCGCCGGTATGGAGATTGGCGGTCTTGCGCACCACGATATAGGTGTCGACCGGGGGCACGTCGTCGAGCATGTAGCCCGCTTCGGCCAGGCAGCGCTCGGTCTCGGCATCGAGCGGGATCGTCGATTCCCCGCCGGTCGCGGCGGCGCGGCGGCGTGATTGCCGCTCGATCAGATCGCGCACGGTTGATCGCCCATTGCCGACCACGGCCGCGGGTTTCCGAATGGCGGCAGCGACGACGCGATAGTCGATGACGATGATGCGGAGGTCGGTGCCTTCCACGAACTCCTCGACCACCACCTCGTTGCAGAGCTCGCGCGCGGCGTCGATCGCGGTCTTGGCGTCGTCCCAGTTCTTGAGGCCGACGGCGACGCCTTTGCCTTGCTCGCCGCGCGCCGGCTTCACCACCACCGTCTCATGCCTCTCCACGAAGGCGCGCGTGCGGGCCTCGTCGTCGGCCGTCACCTGCTCGGGCACCCGCACATTCGCCGCTTCGACGATGCGGCGGGTCACGCGCTTGTCGTCGCAAATGCTCATGGCGATCGCCGTCGTCAGCGCCGTGAGGCTCTCGCGGCAAACGACGGAGCGCCCGCCATAGGTCAGGCGAAAGAAGCCGCCCTCCGCGTCGATGATGTCGACGCCGATGCCGCGCCGCCGCGCCTCGTTGATGATGATCAGGGCGTAAGGATTGAGAGCCTGATCGTCGAACGGCGCTTCGGTGAACAGCCTCTCGTTGATCGGGTTCTTGCGCTTGATGGTGAACGTAGCCCAGCGAATGAAACCGAGCTTCTCGTAAAGCGCGATGGCCTGCTCGTTGTCATGCATCACGGAGAGGTCCATGTAGGACGCGCCCCGCTCCTTGAAATGCTCGGCAAGCCGGCGCACCAACGCTTCGCCGATTCCGGGCTGGGTGGCTTGCGGATCGACGGCCAGACACCACAGCGACGACCCGTGCTCGATGTCGCCGAACGTGGCGTAGTGATCGACGCCGGTCACGGTGCCGATAATGCCGCCGGTGACTTCGTCCTCGGCGACGAAATAGGTGATGGCGCGGCTGTCGCGCTTGGACCAGAAGAAGTCGGGCGGCACGGTGACCATGCCCCGGGCAGAATAAATGCGGTTCACCTCCTCGGCGTCCTGGACGGAGCTGAGGCGGTGGATATAGAAGCCACGCGGCTTGCTTTTCGCAGGCTCGTACTTGCTGAGATCGAGCCGGTAGGTGTGCGACGGGTCCAGAAACAGCTCCTGGGGCGCCGAGGCGAGAACCACGTGGGGATCGAGGATATAGAAGGCGATGTCGCGCCGCCCCGGGCCTTCGGCCCGAATGCAATCCGCAAGCTCGGACGCATTGGCGAATGTCTGGCCGAACAGGAGGCGTCCCCAGCCGCAGTCGAGCGCCACGTTGCCGCGGATCACGCCGTCCCAGTCGGCGGTTTCCACGCGGGGCGCGATCCTCTGTACGCCCGTCTCACTATGGTGCTTTTCCATGCTCATCGCGGCGCCTCAGATGTTGTGGGCCTGAAGCCAGAGTTCCAACAAGGCGCACTGCCAAAGCTCGGATCCGCGCAAGGGTGTGATGTGCGCTTTCGGATCGTCGAACAGGCAGGCGAGATAGTCCGGCCTGAACAACTCGCGATCCTGGGCCGCGCGCGACGTGAGTGAGTCCTTCGTCATCTCCAGCACCGGCCCGTCGATATATTTGAGGGCGGGTACCGGGAAATAACCCTTGGGCCGGTCGATGACCTCGGAGGGGATGACATCCCGCGCCACGTCCTTCAGCACACCTTTGCCGTCGTCTTTAAGCTTCAATTCGGGCGGCACGCGGGCGGCAAGCTCGACGAGCTCGTGGTCAAGGAACGGCACGCGCGCCTCGAGCCCCCAGGCCATGGTCATGTTGTCGACCCGCTTCACCGGATCGTCGACCAGCATCACCGTGGTGTCGATGCGCAGCGCCTTGTCGAGCGGCGTCTCTGCGCCCGCGCGGTTGAGATGCGCCTCGACAAGCCGGGCGGGCTCGTCCGTCTCCGCCATCCACGCCGCGCCGAGATGCCGGCCGAGCTTTTCGCGGTCGCGGTCAAAGAACAGGGCCTTGTAGTCGGTGATGATGTCGTTGGAGTTCTCGAGCCTCGGATACCAGTGGTAGCCGGCGAACACCTCGTCCGCACCTTGGCCGCTCTGCACGACCTTGACGTGCTTCGCCACCTCCCGCGACAGCAGATAGAAGCCGACATTGTCGTAGGACACCATGGGCTCCGACATGGCGGCGATGGTATCCGGCAATGCGCCCAGCATGTTGCTGGTCGGAATCATGATCTTGGTATGGTCGGTGTCGAAATGCTTGGCGACGATGTCGGAGTATTTGAACTCGTCGCCGGCCTCGCCATGGGCGGCCTCGAAGCCGATGGAGAATGTCTTGAGGTGCTTCTGGCCGGCCTCCGCCAGAAGACCCACGATCAAGCTCGAATCGACGCCGCCGGACAGCAGCACGCCGACGGGGACGTCGGCGATCATGCGCCGGTCGACCGCCTGCCGTAGCGCCGCGCCGACACGATCCTTCCACACCGCGTGGTCGAGGGTCAGATCCTCGCGCGTGCGCGTGAACTGAAGCTCCCAATAGACATTGTCCTTGATCCGTCCATCGGGCTCGATGATGCGGAGCGTCGCCGGCGGCAGCTTGCGGACGCCTTTGAGGATCGTGTGCGGCGGAGGCACCACCGCGTGGAACGTCATGTAGTGGGCGAGCCCGATCGGATCGATGCCAGTATCCACGCCGGCGGCCGCGACCAGCGCCGGCAGGGTGGAGGCGAAGCGCAGGCGCTTGCCGTCTTGCACGTAGTAGAGCGGCTTGATGCCCAGCCGGTCCCGGGCGAGGACCAGCCTGCCCGTATCCCGCTCGTAGATCGCGAAGGCGAACATGCCGTTGAAGCGCTTCGGCGCTTCGGGTCCCCAAGCGTGCCAAGCCTTGAGGATCACCTCGGTGTCGCTCGTGGAGAAGAACCGGTAGCCGCGCGCCTCGAGCTCGGCGCGAAGCTCCTTGTGGTTATAGATGCAGCCGTTGAAAGCGAGCGTCAGGCCGAGCTCGGAATCGACCATCGGCTGCTGGCCGCGCTCCGACAGGTCGATGATCTTGAGCCGCCGGTGGCCGAACCCGACACGCCCGCGTGCCACAATCCCTTCCGCGTCCGGCCCGCGTGGGATCATCGAGCAGGTCATGGCGCTCAAGGCCTCGACCGAGGCAGGCGAGCCGTCGAACGTGATCTCGCCGCACAAACCGCACATAGGAACGCCTCTAGTTGAATAGGTTTCAGGCCACTGCGAATAGCAACGCAAAGTGGCGAGCAAGAATGGGGCCGATCTTCCCGCCAAGCGCCTGCCGAGCGGAACGCGTAATCGCCAGTCTAGGTTTCTGTGTGATTTCGGGTGTTATTGCACCAAATCGGCGAGCGGGCAAATTCGGGCCAAGTGGGACGCGGCAAGAACTGCCGACAAATTGAAAAAAACGCCTACTTAACGTGCAAATTTGCTGAAATGTCACACGAGCAGCAATTGTGTGCGCGCGGTCGAGACTGGCTTAAATCTGCCCGACTTGGCCTTAATCGTACGCCCACGGCGAACCTCAGACAGGGAACCGCGTTGTCCGGTAGGGCAGAGAACAACGTCCTCCGTCAGCGCCAGGTCACGTTCGCTCGCAAAAACGTCAGCGATTTCAGGGTGGCGGCAGGCATCCCCTGGGATTACGCTGATCGGTCAAGGGGACCAGGAGATGGGCGGACGCCCCCCAGTTGTAGGGCCACTCGCTGTAGTTGCCGTGATGATGCTCGCGAGCCTGTTCGCGGCACCGCCTGCTGGCGCGCAGATGCTGGTTCCTCTCTTCGGCGATTCAAAGCCGAAGGTCGTCAAGAAGAGGCACTTCCGGCCGACTCTGCCCAAGCGAAATCCCATGCGCGTGACGGCCAGTGTCTCGGCGGACACAGTCGCGCCGCCCAAGGCCGAGAACAGCGAAGTCTCCGCCGTGGTCGGCACGTCCTCATCGGCCAGCGTCACGGTGGCGCTCGCCGAGGCCAAGGCTGACGACTCTGGCGTCACGCCATCGGCCAGCACTGTCTCTGATTCGTCCGACTCTACCGACACAGAAACGTCACAACATGACGAACCCGCAGCGCCTCAGGACGTCGCGGTGGCGTCGAGCGACGCGGACACGGACTCCGCGCCTGCCGCGGACGAGACGGCATCGGCAGACTCGGCTGAGGATTCGGCCAGCGATACGACGAGTGGCATCACGTCTGACGACGCCGATGACGCCGCCGCTCCGGCCGCCGAGACGGCGGAAGCACCGCCCGTCGAAGAGGCCGCGCCTGCAACTGAGGCGGAGCAGGCTGCCGATCAGGTGGCGGACGAACCAGCCTCTGCCCCCGACGAGGCGAAGCAGACGGACGACGCTGCGCCGGCGGAGGCGGAGCTCACTGTCGACGCCGCGGCTGATGCAACGCCAAGTGCTCCCGCAGAGGCTGCGGCGGAGCCGGCGGAGGACGATGCCGCCGAGACGACTGCGGCGACGGACACCTCAGACAAGACCGCCGACGAGATCGCGCCGTCAGAACCTGCAGTGAAGGCAGCGGCAGCAGCTGCAGATGACGAAGCGCCTGCCGAAACCGAGTCAGCCGACGCGAGTTCGGCCACCGATACGGCGCAGCCTGCCGCGGCGCCGTCTTACGATGCGAGCGTCGTTCTCGAGGTCTCGCCGCCGCCCGACGGGCCCACGGAGACTAAAACCGCCGCGCTAACGCCGCCGAACGCACCCGTGCCCGACGAGGCCGCGCCGGCCGACGATGCGACACCGGCGGCGGCGGAGGCGAAGCCTGACGGCGATGCGGCGGATGCAAACGAGTCTGCCGAAACGTCCGACGACAGCGCCGAGCCTGCCAGTGCCGAGCCGGCAGTGGCCCAACCTGCTGAGGTCGCACCCCCGCCTGCCCATCCGATCGTCGCCGCGATCCGCGTCAGGCTTGCTGAATCGGACTTCCGGAAGGGCATCCGTGCCGCCGATCTCAAGGCGCTGGACGAATTCTACGGCACGCGCGAGGGGCCGCCGCTCTGGGTCACGGACGCCGGCTTCACCGACAAGGCGCAGGCGGTCATCAAGGAGATCGGCAAGGCCGACGACTGGGGGTTGGACGCCTCGGCGTTCGACTTGCCGCCTGCCAGCGATCTGCTGGCGACCCAGAATGCGATTGTCGACGACGAGCTTCAGCTCTCGCTCGCCGTTATGAAATACGCACGCTATGCGCAGGTTGGGCGGTTGACCCCGAAACAGGCGAGCCCGCTGTTCGACCAACACCCCCACCAGCGCAGCCCAAAGACGGTGCTGACCGAGATTGCCGCCGCGTCAGCGCCGGACACCTATCTCACCTCGCTCCAACCGCAGCAAGAGCAGTTCAAGCGCTTGCGCCAGGCGTTGCTCAAGGCGCGCGCCGCGGCGAAGGCGCGTGGCACGAAGCCGAGCAACGATCGCGACGTGCAGCTCATCGTGATGAACATGGAACGCTGGCGTTGGCTGCCGCGCAGCCTTGGCGCTCTCTATGTCTGGAACAATGTGCCTGAGTACAACACCCGCGTCATCAAGAACGGCAAAATCATCTATGTCGAGAAGACCGTCGTCGGCCAGCAGAAATACGCGACACCGCTCTTCTCCGCGCCCATGCGCAACATCGTGTTTCATCCGAATTGGACGGTGCCGCCCACCATCGTGAACGAGGATCTCGCACCGAAGCTGCAAGGCAGCGGTGGCGGATTTTTCAGCACGTCCAAAAACGCGATCCTGGCTCGCTACGGTCTCAAGGTGAGTCTCAAGGGAGAGCCCATCGATGCAGACGCCGTCGACTGGTCAAACGTGAACATTAGCCGCTACACGTTTACGCAAGACCCGGGGCCTTCCAATGTGCTCGGGAAGCTCAAGTTCAATTTTCCCAACAGGCATGCCATCTACATGCACGACACGGTGCAGCCCGAGCTGTTCGATGAGCGTGTGCGTTCGCTGAGCCACGGCTGCATCCGCGTGCACGACCCCGACCGGTTTGCCGCGGAGCTTCTCGCCCAGGACAAGGGCTGGTCGATGGCCCAAGTGAAGAACCAGCTGGCGAAGAGTCAGACCTCGGTGATCAGCCTGAACCGGCGAATCCCCGTGCACATCACCTATTTCACGGCGGTCGTCGATGAGTACGGCAATGTGAATAAGCTCGGTGATATTTACGGGATCGACAATCGCATGGCGGCGAAAATGTTCACCAATCCCGCCAGGTTCCCGGTCCCGGCCGTGCCGGCCGATCTCGAGGCTAGCAACCGCGATCGGAACCGGTCGAGCGGTGGTGGGCTGGACAGCATCATTTCCGGACTGTTCGGGAACTGATCGCGCTCAGGCCTCGCCCGCGCCGGCTTTCAGCCCCGCCAGAAGCGAGCCCGCGAATGCCGTGAGCGATGGATCGCGCGCGCCCATCACCAGCACCACGTCCCCGTCTCTCGCTTCCGCGGCAACGCAGCGAACGAGCCAGTCCCGCGACGGCGCAAACGCGGCATGCGTCCCGCGAGCCTTGATCTCCTCCACGATGTCCGCGGCGGAAAAATCGCGCGTCGTCGTGCCGCCGGCATAGAACACTTCGAGCATCCACAGGCGATCCTCGGGCGAGAGCTCTTGCGCGAAGGTGCGGACGAAATCCTGGCGCAGAAAGCGCGTCGGCCCATAGCCGTGCGGCTGATAGATGGCGAGGACGCGGCGCGCCCTTAGTTTCGCCGTGCGAATGGCGGCGGCGATCTTCTCCGCGTTGTGGGCGAAGTCGTCGATCACCTCCACGCCCCGCGCGCGCCCGACCGTCTGGAATCGGCGGCCGATGCCTGAGAAGCGCGACAGCGGCGCGACCATGTCGGCGAGCGGCACGTCTACCGCGCGGCATGCGGCGATCGCGGCGAGCGCATTCATGACGTTGTGTGCGCCGGGAACCGGCAGCGTGAACATGGTGTCCTCGACACGGAAGCGGCTCGATTCGGCCTCGAGCGCGACCTCTTCGCCGCGCACATCTGCACGCGGGCTCAAGCCGAAGCGCAAGCTTCCGCCAGCGAAAGCATCGAGAATCTCGTCGTCCCCCACGACCAGCGTCTCGCGCGTGCGGGCGCGCAAGGTGGCGAACATCGCCGCGACCTCGTTCATCTCCTTGTGGTCGCGCTGGAGGTTGAGGATCACGCCCACGGCAGGCGTATAGCGCACCAGCGAGCCGTCGCTCTCGTCCGCCTCGACCACGAGAAGATCGGAGCCTCCGGCAAACGCATTGCCCGGCAGGTCCTCCGCTTGCAGGAGCGGCAAGTCGCCGCCGGTGATAACGGAGGGATCGCGGCTGCTCCCGCGCAAGATCTCGAAGATCATGCCGGTGACCGTCGATTTACCGCTGGTGCCGGTGACGGCGATCGAGCGGCGCCCGGCCACGAAGTAAGCGAGCATCTCCGAACGATGGACGATCGGAACATCGTTCGCTTTGGCTGCGGCATAGTCCGGAACTTGCGCCTCGACCGCAGTCGAGACGACGAGCGCCGCGCAATCCTTAGCCACCCCGCTGCCATCCTGCGGGAACACGTGGATGCCGAGAGCCTCGAACTGTGCGCGAAGCGCGGATCGCTCGCCGTGATCGAAGGCGCGGTCGCTGCCGCTCACCGTGCCGCCGGTCATCGCCTGAAATTGGGCGATGGCGCTCATGCCCGAGCCGCCGAGCCCCGCGTAGTGGAAGCGCCCGGCGCCGTAGGGATCCGGGATCGTGCGTTCGTCAGGCGGTGTGATGAGGACGAAATCGCCTTCGCGCACGCGGTCGAACAGGGCGCAGACATCTCTATTGGCGAGGCGCACGCAGCCCTGGGAGACGGGCCGCCCGACCAAGTCTTCGTGATTGGTGCCGTGGAGATAGATGTAGCGTTCGAGCGAGTCGTGCCCCGGCCCGCGATTGATCCCGTCCTCGAGCCCGTCGAGGGTGAGGATGCGCGTGAGGATGAGATCGTCGCTGCAAGCTTCGTCACGCCACACCGCCCCGGTCGGCTCGCGCGACGAGAACACGGTGCCGGCGCACGCGCCGTCTCCAATCCGGGCGTGGATGCGGTGCCATCCTGGCGGCGTCTTGAACGAGTTCTCCGTGCCCCCGACGCCGTTTCGTGCCGTCGAGACGGGCCACGCGGCAACGGCGCCACCGTCCTCGATGAGGGTTGCGGTCTGCCGTGCCACATCGACCACGAGCAAACGGCCCGGCAGTTCGGGTGGCGCGCCAGGGCGGCTCAATGCGGCACGCGCCAGCTCGAGCGCGCGGGAGGCTATGAGATCGGGGGGCTGGGTCACGGCGCGCACTCTGCCACAACGGGCCGGCGCATCGTCACCCCTTGTTTTGCGAAGTCAGCAAGAGAATGCCAGGGCCGGCGAGACGCCGCCGGCCCTGAAAATCGCGCTAGTACCAGTAGCGGCGCCCGTAATAGGGGCCGCCCCAATAGCGGTAAGGCCGGTAATACCGCGAGTAAGGCGGTCCGTAATAGTAGTTGTAGCGGGGCGGCACGTAGTACCGGTAGGGCGCCCGGTAGCCCGGGTAGTAGCCCCGGTAGCCGTAAGGGCGATAGCCCCAGCGGCGCCAATAGCGGACGGGCTCGACGAGTCCGCTCTGATTATTCACGCTGTCGATCTTGGGAAGCGATGCCGCCTTCGCGGGACCGGCGCCAAGCGCGAAGCCCGCCGCCATCGCCGCGACGGCAAGTGTGATGAGGGAGTGACGCATTTCATACTCCTAGGACGCAACCGCCCCCGGGCAAGCGTTTAGCTTATCGGGGGCGTGCGATCGCGGCAACACGGCTGATGGTCAGATCGGCGTGAGAGCCGTTCAGAAGCGAGCAGACGCGCCTAGTAGAAGAGCGGGCCGCCGTACGGGTAGTAGTACTGCCAGTAATGGTACTGGTAGGGCCGATAATACGGACGGCACGTCCAGGTGCAGCAATACGGGCGCACATAGCGGCGTCCGCAATGGCGGGCTCTACGGCGCCAACCGACCTGCTCGACACCGGTATTGGCGCCGCCGGCGGTCTTGGTGACGGCGGCGTGATCGGAAAGGGCAAGCGGCGCCGCGGAGGCGACACCCGGCGCCAGGAAGAGCGCGCCGGCAATAAGCGAGATGGCAAAGGCCTTACGCATGACAAAGGCTCCCTGTGTTCTTTGACCCAGCGAAATTATTGTTTGGCGGAAGCTACCACGGGTCAGTTTCCGCCCCGTTAGCGCCGCCTTAGCGTTTCGCTCACCATAGCACCGCAGCTATGCACTTCCGTCACAGCCTCAAAGCAGCGCCGAGGCGGCAAGCAGGATGAGGATCTCGCTCAATTGCTCTACCGCGCCGAGCACGTCGCCGGTCTGTCCGCCGATCTGTTTGAGGCTGAGCCGCGCCATGAGCAAAAGCCCGGCGACGACAAGCAGTATGGCGACGAACGCCACGCCGAAGCCGAGACAGAGCAGGAGCGCGAGGAGCCCGAGCAGAACGGCGGTGAGGACGCTGCCTTGGGGCGGTGTGCCGGCGGACGCTGAGAGCCCGTCTTGCCGCGCGCGGGGGACCGCAGCCATGAACACGGGGACCGCCGCGCGTGCCCCGGCATGGGCCGCGATCAGGGCTGCCGCCGCGAGACCCGGGTCGACCAGGCTCGCAATGGCGCCGATGCGCAGAAGGA
>Ga0307418_1000172_pt1 | contig 18828 bp, 15 predicted proteins | sample SalMarWE160220MG_2_FD_202160 | JGI IMG/M metagenome (GOLD analysis project Ga0307418, IMG submission 202160) | Salt marsh sediment microbial communities from the Plum Island Ecosystem LTER, Massachusetts, United States - WE1602-20 | ecosystem: Environmental > Aquatic > Marine > Intertidal zone >...
TGACCGGGTCCTTGGCGAAAGCGTCCTTGTCCACGGTCGAGATGCGGCCGTTCTCGATGCGGAAGTCCGAGGTGCGGCGCAGCTTGGCGCGGCGGCGCCAGCTGAACGGCGCAAGCAGCGTGTCCAGCGTCGGCACCGACTTCAATTGCTTGAGCTCGAGCGCCGAGCAGACGATCCGCGTGAGCTGCCCGACCTCCTTGGCAATCAGGAAGTAGTGCTTCATGAAGCGCTCGACAGCACTCAAGCCCGCATGCCCGCGATAGCCGAGCCGCTCTGCCATCGCTCGCTGGAGGTCGAAGCTCAAGCGCTCCTCAGGCCGGTCGGTCAGGAAATGCAGCTGACAGCGCACCGTCCACAGGAACGACTCGCAACGGCGGAAGCTACGATATTCGTGGGGAGTGAAGACGCCGGCCTCGACGAACTGTTCCTCGGCGTGATCGGGATAAAGATGCTTGGCGAGCCAGTGCAGCGTATGCAGGTCGCGCAAGCCGCCAGCACCTTCCTTGATGTTGGGCTCGACCTGGTAGCGCGAGGCGCCGGCGCGTGAGTGACGGGCGTCCTGCTCAGCGAGCTTCGCGGCGATGAAGGCCCGCGCGTCAACCTCCAGCACATCCTTACGGAACCGGTGCTGAAAGTCGGCGAAGAGCTTCTCGTCGCCGAGAATGAGCCGGGCGTCGAGCAGCGCGGTGCGAATGGTCATGTCCGACAGGCTCAGGCGGACGCACTGGGCGATGGTGCGCGTGGCATGGCCGACTTTGAAGCCGAGATCCCACAACAGATAGAGGATGTACTCGGCGACGCTCTCGCCCCACGCCGTCTGCTTGTAGGGAAGCAGGAACAGGAGATCGATGTCGGAGCCCGGCGCGAGCAGGCCGCGGCCATAGCCGCCTTGCGCGACCACGGCCATACGCTCGGCGGTGGACGGATTTTCAGCGCGGTAGATGTGCTCGGTGGTGAAGTCGTAGGTGAGGCGGATCAGCGCATCCTGGAAATCGGAGAGCCCGGCCGCGCAGGCGCGCCCGTCACCGTTCTGTTCAAGCTGCTGCTTGGCGGTGACCTGCGCCTCATGGACGAGAGGCTTCAGATAGTCGACCAGCGCGGCGCGGAGCTGCGAATCCTGCCCGACATGGGCGCGCGCAATCTCCCCGGTCTCCTGGCGCAGGAGATCGAAGTCGAAATACGGGGCTGGTTTCGGTGCGGCTTGGTCCATGGCGGGCGAAGAGTCTAACACATCGAGGCTTTACGCCTTGCTTTCAAGCAGAGTCTTAAGACGATACAGGGCTTCGAGGGCTTCTTTCGGCGTCATGCCGTCGGGATTGAGGGCCTGAAGCGCCTGCTCCAGGGCGGACGGCTCGCCGAACCCGGTAGGCGGCTTCGCAGCCTGGAATAGCGGCAAATCGTCAGCCAAATCAGCGGGTTTCGGGCGTCCGTCTGCCTTTTCCAGCTCGTTCAGCACCTCGCCGGCGCGGGCGAGCACGGCCTCAGGCAGCCCCGCGAGCTTCGCCACGTGGATGCCGTAGGAGCGGTCGGCGGCCCCGGCCACCACGCGATAGAGGAACACGATCTCGTCGCGCCACTCCTTGACCTCCACCGTGGCGTTGGCGGCATGCGCCAGTCTGTCGGCGAGCGCGGTGAGCTCATGGTAGTGGGTGGCGAAGAGGACGCGCGCGCGGTTCACCTCGTGCAGGTATTCGAGTGTGGCCCAGGCGATCGATAGCCCATCGAAGGTCGCAGTGCCGCGCCCGATCTCGTCGAGCACGACGAAGGAGCGCGGCGTCGCCTGATTGAGAATCGAGGCCGTCTCGACCATCTCCACCATGAAGGTCGAGCGGCCGCGGGCGAGATCATCCGCCGCACCGACACGGCTGAACAAGCGGTCGACGACGCCGATATGTGCGGACTTTGCCGGCACGAAGGCGCCTGCCTGCGCCAGCACGACGATGAGCGCGTTCTGCCGCAGGAAGGTCGACTTGCCGGCCATGTTCGGGCCGGTGACCACGAGGATGCGCGTGCCGTCGTCGTCGCCCTCGCTGCCGAGCCGGCAATCGTTGCCGATGAAGCTTGCACCATCACCCCGCCGCAAAGTCTGCTCGACCATCGGGTGGCGGCCTTCCTCGATCGTGAAGACGAGGCTCGCGTCGATTGCGGGCCGCACGTAGTTCTGTTCGACCGCCAGCTCGCCGAGTCCCGCATAGTGATCAAGCTCGGCGAGCGCGGCGCTCACCGCCGACAAGGCCTGCTCCATGGCCAGCACATCCGTGATGAGCGTGGCGAAGAGATCGAGCTCGAGGGCGAGCGCGCGGTCGGCGGCAGAAGTGATGCGGGCTTCGAGCTCGGCAAGCTCGGGCGTGGAGAAGCGCACCGCGTTCGCCATGGTCTGGCGGTGGATGAAGGTCTCTACATGCGGCGGCTTGGTCAGGGTCGGCGCATGCAGCGCGGTGACCTCGACGAAATAGCCGAGCACGTTGTTGTGGCGCACTTTGAGCGACTTGACCCCTGTGGCGTCGGCATAGGTCGTCTGCAGGCCGGCGATGACCTGGCGGCTGCCGTCGCGCAGACGCCGGTGCTCGTCGAGATCGCCGTTGAAACCGTCACGGATGAAGCCGCCGTCGCGCGCATTGACGGGAAGCTCGTCGGCAAGTGCGGCGGAGAGCGCCTGCTCAATTTCGGTTGGCGCCGCGGCGAGACGTTCGACAACGTCCATCAGCTCACGCGGCAGCCCGAACGCTTCGCCGGCGCGCAAGAGACGCGCGGCAAGATCATGGGCGGCGAGGATGGCCGCGCGCACCGCACCGAGATCGCGGGGTCCGCCACGGCCCAGCGCAAGACGGGCAAGCGCGCGGGCGAGATCGGGTGCGGCTTTCAGCGCCTCGCGCAACTCTGCGCGCAGGCGCGGCTCACCCACGAGATAGGCGACGGCATCGAGCCGGGCGTTCACCGCATCGACGTCAGTCAAAGGGCTGGCAAGGCGGCTTGCCAGCTCCCGGGCGCCGGCGGCGCTGACGGTCCGGTCGATGGCGGCCAAGAGGCTTCCCGCCCGCGTACCTTGATTGGAGCGGGCGAGCTCCAGATTGGTCCGGGTCGCGGCATCGATGACGAGAAGGCTGCCGGCGATCTCCTTGCGCGGCGGCCGCAGCAGCGGCGCCTTGCCGACCTGGGTGATCTCCACATAGGTGAGGAGGCCGGCAAGCGCGGCGAGCTCGGCTCGGGTGAAGTCGCCGAAGGCATCGAGGGCGGCAACGCCGAGCCGCTCTTTGAGCGCGCGCTCGCCGCGCACGGAATCGAAATGCGCGCGCGGGGCCGGCGTTAGTGCCGCGCCCGCCTCGGCGATGACACGGCGAATGTCGGCGTCGCCGGCGAGCTCCTCGCCGACCAGCACCTCGCCGGGTCTGATGCGGGCAAGCTCGCCGGGAAGATCGACAAGGCGCACCGAGGCCGCGACCAGCTCTCCGGTCGAGATGTCGATGGAGGCGAGCGCGATGACCAGCTCGGCGCCGTCCTTCTGGGGACTGCGAAACAGCGCGGTGAGGAAATTGTGAGCGCGGGCGTCGAGCAGCGACTCCTCGGTCAGCGTGCCCGGCGTGACCAGCCGCACCACGTCGCGGCGCACCACCGCCTTCGGCCCGCGTTTCTTGGCCTCGGCCGGGTCCTCGGTCTGCTCACAGACGGCGACGCGGAAGCCTTGGGCGATCAGGCGCTGGAGATAGTCGTCGGCGGCATGGACCGGCACGCCGCACATGGGAATGTCCTCGCCAAGATGCTTGCCGCGCTTGGTGAGTGCGATGCCAAGGGCGCGCGAGGCGACGGCCGCATCGTCGAAGAACAGCTCGTAGAAATCGCCCATGCGGTAGAACAAGAGGCTGTCGGCGTTGGCCGCCTTGATCTCCAGGTACTGCGCCATCATGGGCGTGGCGTCGGGCGAGGAGACCGGTACGCGGCCGCCGCTCACTGGCGATGTCGCATCGTTCGCCATGTCCGCCCTCACCACCCGACCTCGCCGCGCGCCTTCTCGAGCCGCTCTGTAACTTCGGGGCTCATGCCATAGAACCACACGCCGCCGAGGAGGCGCCGAAACTTTGGGTTGCGTTCGGCCTCGGTGACCACGGCGTCGACGACGGGTCCGTCCTGCTCGGGGATCAGGTCCTCCAGCATGCCGGCGGCCAGAAGCCCGAGCACATTGGGATTGTCTTCGATCTCGAGGATAGCCTTCACCAAATCGAGCGCGCCGAGTGGATCGCTGCCCACAAGCTCAGACTGAAGGTCGAACATTTCACCCCAGTCATCGTCACGCTCTCTTTCAAGATCAGACCGCGAGGTGATTTCGACCCACGCGGCCGCAAGCTCGGGTAGTGGCAGCGCCGCAAAGTCGGGAGGCTCCGACTTGATGCGCGTCGTCTCGCTCCACGCGCGATAGCTCGCCTCGTCGGCGATGGCGAGGAGGCGCCCTCGGATTCGTGGATTCTCGACCATGCCGTTCTCGATCGAGCGCGCTTTCCGTCCCATCAGCCAGCGGAAGCGCGGCCGACGCAGGGCCAGCTCCTGCAAGGCGGTGGCGACGCGGCCGGCATGGAACACAAGCAGCTGACCGAGCACCTTCCCCTCGGCCAAAAGCATGACGATTTCATCGTCGTGCTCGCTCGTCAGCTCGGCCTCGATGAACGCGACGGCGCGCTCAGGCGTCTCGTGGGCAAGGCTATCGAAATACATCAAAAAGGCGTGGGTCCCGGCCGTCTGGTCCTTGAGACCGGTGGTACTGACCTCCCGCCAGGCGCGCACCAGGCTTTCCATCGGCAGGCCAGCGAGCCGCGCCTCGACCGCCTCGGCGGAGGGAGGCGGTTCGATCGCGCCGCCGGAGGCGTCACAAAACCCGAGCACCTCGTCGCACCAGCCCATCTTTAGCGTGGTAGCTTCTCCACCCTGAGCGCACAAGGCCGCCTCCTTCGAGAGTTGGGGAAAGGGCTTTTCCCGCCGCGGGGCCTCCTCTAGGGTGCGCCGCTTCGGCCCGTTCGCTCAGGAGATTTCGTCATTATCCGCCCGTCCAAACGCGCGCCCGACGCGCTTCGTCCCATCAGCCTCGAGCGCGCCGTGTCGCGCCACGCCGAAGGCTCATGCCTCGTTCGCTTCGGCGAAACCCACGTGCTGTGCACGGCCACGGCCGGCGAGCCGGTGCCGCCATGGCTCAAGGGCTCCGGCCGCGGCTGGGTGACGGCGGAGTACGGCATGCTGCCGCGCGCCACCACCGAGCGCACGCGGCGCGAGGCCGCAGCCGGCAAGCAGTCCGGACGCACGCAAGAGATTCAGCGGCTGATCGGCCGCTCCTTACGCGCGGTGACCAACCTGCCGGCGCTGGGCGAAAAGCAGATCATCGTCGATTGCGACGTGCTGCAGGCCGATGGCGGCACGCGTACCGCGTCGATCACCGGCGCTTGGGTCGCGGTCCACGATGCCATCGCCTGGATGGAGGCGCGCAACATGGTCACGTCGAAAGTGCTAAGCGATCATGTTGCCGCGGTGAGCTGCGGGCTCTATGGCGGTGAAGCGGTGCTTGATCTCGACTACGCCGAGGACTCCGAGGCCGATGCGGACGCGAATTTCGTGATGACGGGCGCGGGCGGCATCGTCGAGGTGCAAGGCACGGCGGAGACCGAGCCGTTCAGTCAAGAGCAATTCGATCAACTGATGCTGCTCGCGCGCAAAGGGATCGCCGAGCTCGTCGAACTGCAGAAGCTCACCGTTGCTTAAGCCCGGCACGATCCATCGCGACTCGAAGCTCGTCATCGCCAGCCACAACGAGGGCAAGGTGTGGGAGTTCGGCGAGCTGTTCAAGCCGTTCGGCATCACCTGCGTGTCGGCCGGGGACCTCGATCTACCCGAGCCCGACGAGACCGAAGAGACCTTCGAGGCGAACGCGCTGCTCAAGGCGCGCGCCGCGGCTTCTGCCGCTAAGTTGATCGCGATCGCCGACGATTCAGGGCTCGAGGTCGAGGCGCTCGGCGGGCAGCCCGGCGTCTACTCGGCGCGCTGGGGCGGGCCGGAGAGGGATTTCGCCAAGGCCATGGCTCGCCTGCATGAGGAGCTCGAGGCGACAGGTGGCGCCTATACCCGGGCCAACTTCACCTGTGCCTTGGCCATAGCGACACCAGCAGGCGAGGATAAGGTGTTCATCGGCAAAGTGTTCGGGTCGATCACCTGGCCGCCGCGGGGAACGCGCGGCTTCGGCTATGATCCCATCTTCGTGCCGGACGGCTATCACGAGACGTTCGGCGAGATGGATCCCGACTTCAAGAACGCGATGTCGCACCGCATGCGGGCTTTCGAGCAGTTGATGGACGCGACCTACGCAAATGACGCGTGACGAACCCTTCGGCGTTTATGTGCATTGGCCGTTCTGCAAGGCCAAATGTCCTTATTGCGACTTCAACTCTCATGTGCGCCACGGCGGCATCGACGAGGCGCGGTTCCTCGCCGCCTATCTGACCGAGTTGAACCATTTCGCAGGCCGCGCGCCGGGCCGCACCGTCACCAGCATCTTCTTCGGCGGCGGCACGCCGTCGCTCATGCCCCCCCGCACGGTCGGAGCAATCCTCGATGGAATCGCGCGCCACTGGGCCGTCGCTGACGACGCCGAGATCACGCTCGAGGCAAACCCCACAAGCGTCGAGGCGGAGAACTTCGCAGGCTACGCCGCCGCGGGCGTCAACCGCCTGTCGCTCGGCGTACAGGCGCTCGACGATTCCAGCCTCAAGGCGCTCGGTCGCCAGCATACGGTGGACGAAGCGCTGGATGCGCTCGATCTCGCCAAGCAGACCTTCCGCCGTGTGTCGTTCGACCTAATCTATGCGCGCGAAGGCCAGACGCTCCACGATTGGCAACGAGAGCTGACCCGGGCGCTGACCTATGCCGCCGATCATTTGTCGCTCTACCAGCTCACCATCGAGGACGGCACGCCGTTCGCCGCGCGCCATGAAGCGGGACGTTTACGCGTGCCGGACGGCGACAAGGCAAGCGCGATGTATCAGCTCACGCAGGCGCTCTGCGAGGCAGCAGGCTTGCCCGCCTACGAGATCTCGAACCACGCGCGGCCGGGATCGGAGTCGCGCCACAATCTCCTCTATTGGCGGGGCCACGACTATGCCGGCGTCGGCGCAGGCGCCCATGCGCGCATCAGCGAAGGCGGCGCTAAGCGCGCGCTGTCCACAACGAGATCGCCGGAAGCCTGGATCGCTCAGGTCGAGGCGGCAGGGCACGGCTTGGCGAGCGACGAGCCCTTAAGCGCGCAAGAGGCGGCGGAAGAGTATCTCTTGATGGCGCTGCGCCTGGCCGAAGGCATGGACCTGACGCGCTTCGCGGCGCTCGGCGGCCACGCGGTCGATGAGACGCAACTCGAGGGGCTGGAAGGCGAGGGCCTCGTCGCCCGGAGCGGCAGCCGCCTCATGGCCACGCCGTCGGGACGCCTCGTGCTCGAGCGGCTGATCCTGGAACTCGCGGCCTAGTCGCTTGCGACCTAGTAGCTCGAAGCGGTGGTGAAGGAGCTCGGTGCGGAGTCGATCACGCGCGAGCCGCCTTGGCGGACCTCGAGAATAGCAAGCCCGCGCTCTGAGGTGCCATCCGGCAGCAGGCGGAACAGACCATCGACGCCGGCGAAGCCGCTCGGGCGCGTGAGTTGCGAATACGAGTAGCGCTGGCCCGGCGGATTTTGCGACAGCGACACGGCGAGACTCACCGCGTCATAGCCGAGGCTCGCGATGCGCGGCGGTGTGCCGCCAAACGTCTTGGCGTAGTTCTGCGCGAACTTGTTCCAGCCGCTCGGGTCCGGCGCGGGATACCAGCCACCATCGAGGGCACGCGCGTTGCCGACATTCGGATAATCCCATTGGCCGGTCCCGATGAACTGCACGCGCGCGCTGGTGACGCCGGCATTGGCGAGCAGCGGCGCCAGCTGCGGAAGCTCGTCGCGACCAGCGGGCAGGAACAGCGCGTCGATCTGCCGGCCCGATTTGATGGCGGTCGCGATCTTCTGAACCGCACCTGACATGCCGGACGCGCTGAAGCTTGCCCGCACCGGCGCATCGCCGCCGCCCGACGAGACGGCTTTGGCGAAGGCGGCTTCGGCGATACGCCCATAGGCCGTTTGCGGCACGAGCACGGCGAAGTTTCGCTTGCCGCGCGACATGGCGAAGGAGACGATGCGCGGCACGTCACGGCCGGCGAGGAAGCTCAGGAGATAGACGCCACTGCCGGCGACCTTCTCGTCGCTGGAAAAGGCAATCATCGGCACGCCGGCGCGGCGAACGACGTCAGACGCGGCGCGCACTTCTTGGGCAAAGAGCGGGCCGATGATCAACTCGGCGCCGTCTTGCACCGCGCTCTCCGCGGCGGCGCGGGCACCTTGAGGCGTGCCTTTCGTATCCTTGGGCACGAGCGAGACATTGGGATTGTCGAAATCGAACAGCGCAAGCTCGGCCGCCTGCTTGATCCCTTTGGCGACGGAGGCCGTCGAGCCGCGCGCAGACATGGGCAGAAGAAGCGCGACCTTGACCGTGTCGGCCGACCCGGTGATGCCGCCAGCCGGCATACCGACGCCGCCACCGCCGCCAGGCGCGCCACATGCGGTGAACAGCACCGCAATGAGCATCGTGGCGAGGACGAGCCTAATGGCACTCAAATGCTGGCGAAATGTGCTCGGAATGGCTTCGGTCCCTGCAAAGCCTTGTTGGACAAAGCCTTGACCCCAAACATGGCCCAATCGTGATGGACGCGGGCGGACTATATCACGTAACGTTTCGGCGACCAGGGCAAGGCGCGCTGCTCTTTAACGCAGGAATGCTTGGGGCGGCCGGCAGAAGCAGGCTTCGCGCGTGCAAGACCATCGCAATGAGGACCAGGATGCCGCCGGACGGACGGTGGACCGCGCGGGAGAGGCGCTCGCCGAGCTCATGGCGCGGCCGCTTGCGCCTGGGCTTTATCTCGTGGCAACGCCGATCGGCAATCTCGGCGACATCTCGCTTAGGGCGCTCGCCGTGCTGGCGCGAGCGCACGTGATCGCGGCGGAGGACACGCGCCACTCCAAAAAGCTGCTCTCGCATTTCAACATTCGCGGCGAGCTCACGCCCTATCACGAGCACAATGCCGAGCGGGAACGGCCGCGGCTTCTTTCGCGTATCCACGCCGGGTTTGCCGTCGCGCTCATCTCCGACGCCGGCACGCCGCTCGTTTCCGACCCGGGCTACAAGCTCGTGCGCGAGGCCCTCGACCAAGGTTTGATGGTGACGAGCATCCCGGGGCCGTCCGCCGCGCTTGCCGCTCTGACGAACTCCGGCCTTCCCACCGACACGTTTCTGTTCGGGGGATTCCTGCCGCCGAAGTCCGGCCCGCGTCATTCGCGGCTTGCCACGCTGAAAGAGGTTCCGGCGACTCTTGTTCTGTTCGAGACGGCGCCGCGCCTCGCCAAGAGCCTCGCCGACATGGCGGCGGTCTTGGGATCCCGCGAGGCCGCGATCGCGCGCGAGCTGACCAAGCTGCACGAGACGGTGACGCATGGCACGCTCGATGCGCTTGCCGACGCGGCGGCTGCGGGCGAGGCGCCGAAAGGCGAGGTCGTGGTGGTCATCGCGCCGCCGTCCGCGGAAGAAACCGAGGTCACCGATGCGCGAATCGTGGCGGACCTCAAAGCTGCGCTTGAGACGCAGAGCTTCCGCGACGCGGTGCGCGGCGTCACCGAAGCGCTGAACGTCAAGCGCACCCGCGTGTACGAGCTCGGGCTTTCGCTGACCCGCAAGCAAGATTGAGAATGAGTCACGCGCGCGTCAAAGCGTATCGCAGGGGGGTGTTCGCCGAGGCGCTTGCCGCGCTTCTCTACCGCCTCAAGGGCTACCGCATCGTGGCGAGCCGCTATCGGTCACCGGTGGGCGAGATCGACCTGGTGGCGCTGAAAGGCAAACGGCTTGCCTTCGTCGAGGTGAAGCGGCGGAAGACGCGAGAAGACGCTGCCTGGACGCTGCCCGCCAAGCAGCGGCGGCGCATCGTTCGCGCCGCGCAATATTGGCTCGCGAGCCACCCGGATTTCGTGGGGCATACAATCGCCTTCGACGTGGTGCTAACGGCGCCGTGGCGCTGGCCGCAGCATATCGTGAACGCATTTCCCGTTTGACGAAGGGCGTCCTTTGGCGCGAGCTTGCCCCGCTTAAAACGAGGAACGGCACCGAACGCCATGGCTCTCAAAGTCGCCTTTCAGATGGACCCCATCGAGCGCATCGACATCCGGGGCGATTCCACTTTCGCGCTCCTGCTCGAAGCGCAGTGGCGCGGCCATGACGCGTTCTATTACACGCCCCAGGACCTTTCGCTCTGCGACGGCAAGCTTCTGGCGCAAGGACACAGCCTCACAGTGGAGGACAAGCCGGGCGATCACTATCGGCTTGCGCATCCGCGCACCGTCGACCTCGCCGAATTCGACGTGGTCCAGCTCCGCCAGGATCCGCCTTTCGACATGGCCTATATCACCACGACGCATCTGCTCGAGCGGCTGCAGCCCGAGACGCTGGTGGTCAACGATCCGGCCGCGGTGCGCAACTCGCCGGAGAAGGTGTTCGTGCTCGACTTTCTCGATCTGATGCCGCCGACGCTGGTGACGCGGTCTCTCGACGAGATTCGCGCCTTTCGCGACAAGCACAAGGACATCGTGGTGAAGCCGCTTTACGGCAATGGCGGCGCAGCCATCTTCCGCATCGCCGAGGGCGACACCAATCTCAACTCGCTGATCGAACTCCTCGGCATGACGTTTCGCGAGCCGATCATGGTGCAGCGCTATCTCCCCCAGGTGCGCGCCGGCGACAAACGCATCATCCTGGTCGACGGTCAGTTCGCGGGCGCCATCAACCGCGTGCCGTCAGCGGACGAGACGCGCTCCAATCTGCATGTGGGCGGCACCGCGGAAGCGACCACTTTGACCGCGCGCGACAAGGAGATCTGCGCGCGACTCGGGCCTGAACTCAAGAAGCGCGGGCTGATCTTCGCCGGCATCGACGTGATCGGCGACTACCTCACCGAGATCAACGTCACCTCGCCGACCGGCATCCGCCAGGTGCAGCAGTTCGGCGGACCGGACATCGCGGCGATGATCTGGGACGTGATCGAGAAGAAGGTGGCAGCCAGGAGGGCGTGATGGCGGAGCCGAAGAGTCTTGGTGCGATGTTCGACGCCCATACCGAGGCCGAGTTCACGACGCGCGACATCGACGCGACGATGGCGACGATGGGCGAGGCGCCGCATGTCACGCATGTGCCGACCATGACCGGCGGCAACGGACGCGACGCCGTGCGGCGCTTCTACGAGACTTGGTTCATCGGCCACTGGCCGGAGGATCTTTCCATTACCCCGGTGTCGCGTACCGAAAGCGACACCCACGTCGTCGACGAGGTGATCCTCTCCTTCACCCATGACTGCGAGATGCCGGCTATCTTACCCGGCGTGAAGCCGACAGGACGAAAGGTGACCATCCCGTTCGTGGTGGTGGTCGGCTTCGATAGCGGCAAAGTGCATTTCGAGCGCATCTATTGGGATCAGGCGAGCGTGCTCGCGCAGATCGGGCTCATCGATGCTGCGCGCCTGCCGGTCTCGGGCGCCGAGCAGGCGGCGCGCCTGCTCGATCCAAGCTTGCCGTCGAATGCGCTGATCCAGAAGTCCTGACGCTCAGGCCGTGTGCGTGCGAGGCTTCCTGAAGACGAGCCAACCGTGCAACGCGACGCCCGCACCCCAGCCGAGCGCCACCCAGTAGAACCACCATTTGTTTGGTGTCGCGGTCAGGTTGACCACGAACAGCAAGACGATCACAGCCACATAGGCGAAGAGGTGGACGGTGAAGGCGCGGGTCTTCGGGTCGCTGAAGATACGCTCGCGCCGGTGCGTCCGTCGTAGCAGAAGCGCGAGACCGTGGGCGGCAACGCCGATGCCCCAGCCCAGGAGCACCCAGACGAACCACAGCTTCTCAGGCGCAAACCACAGATTGATCGCCGCGAGCAGCGCGGTGACGATGACATAAGCGGCGAGGTGAATGAGGAAGACGCGCAGCTCTGAGTCTTTCGACATGTCATCATCCTCTTCAGGATCGGAACCGAGTGCCGGCGACGATAACTTGGCGCGGCCACGCCGCGCGTGAGCATAATACCGTTTGTCCACGACGGAGACATGGCCATGCAGGACTGGGGAATGGCGGCGGTTGTTGTCGCCGTGCTGATCGCCAACGTGCCGGCGGTGATGCAGCAATGGCGCGAAGACAGGCCAGGCCTCATCAGGACGCTGTGGATGGCTGCCGCCTACGTGGCCTATGTGGGCGTCGGTATCTGGCTCCTGCTCGGGGTCATGGCCCCGGTCGGCTCCAAGGGCCCGCATGTCCTGTTCGCCATCGGATTCCTTCTTGTGTGGATTCTCTATGGCGGGTTGGCCCTGATGCATGTTGTGCCCCGCTACCGCGAGTTGCCGCGCTGGCTGACGCAGTTCGGCGTCATCGACGTCATCGTGCTCGCGACGCTGTTCGGGTGCCTTGTCGGCTATCTTTGGGTGCGCTGATGTTCTCTTATTGTTCTTGCGCCAGACTGCGCGCTCCGCTAGAGTAATAGGGGTTTGCAACGGGGGTTTTCGTATGTTCGCGCGGGTCACCACGGTCGCCTTCGAAGGCATCGAGGCTCGCGCCGTGGACGTCCAGGTCCAGATCAGCCCGGGCATGCCCGCCTTCGCCATTGTCGGCCTGCCCGACAAGGCGGTGGCCGAGAGCCGCGAGCGGGTGCGCAGCGCCTTGAACGCCATCGGGCTGGCGCTGCCGCCGAAGCGCATCACCGTCAATCTGGCGCCGGCCGACCTGCCGAAGGAAGGCAGCCATTACGACCTCCCCATCGCGCTAGGCGTCATGGCGGCGACGGGCGCGATCGCGCGGGACGCCATCGAAGGCTATTGCGTGCTGGGCGAGCTCGCGCTCGACGGCTCGATCGCGGCGGTCGCCGGCGCGCTGCCGGCGGCGATCGGCGCGAATGCTCTTCAGAAAGGCCTCATCTGTCCGGGGCCGTGCGGGGCGGAAGCTGCGTGGGCCGCTACCGACATGCCGATCCTGGCGCCAGCCGACCTGCTCCAGCTCATCAACCACTTCAAAGGCCTGCAGACCTTGCGACGCCCGGCAGCGACGCCGGACCCGGGCGATGAGTCGATGCCCGACCTCAAGGACATCAAGGGCCAGGAGACCGCGAAGCGGACGCTCGAAGTGGCCGCGGCCGGCGGGCATCATCTCCTCATGATCGGCCCACCGGGCTCCGGCAAGTCGATGCTGGCGCGGCGGCTGCCCTCGATCCTGCCGCCGCTCGCGCCCGCCGAGATGCTCGAAGTGAGCATGATCAGGAGCCTTGCCGGCGACCTGGCCGGCGGGCGTATCAGCCGCAATCGGCCGTTCCGCGCACCGCATCACTCGGCAAGCATGGCGGCGCTCGTCGGTGGCGGCACGCGGCCACGTCCCGGCGAAGCGGCGCTCGCCCATCTCGGCGTGCTGTTCCTCGACGAGCTGCCCGAGTTCAACCCGCAAGTGCTCGACGCGCTGCGTCAGCCGCTCGAGACCGGTGAGACCATCATCGCGCGCGCCAATCACCGCATCGCTTACCCGTCGCGCATCCAGCTCATCGCGGCCATGAATCCGTGCCGCTGCGGGCACGCGGGCGAGCCGGGCTATGTGTGCCGCCAAGGAAGAGGTTGCGCCGAGCGATACCAGGCGCGCATCTCCGGGCCGATGCTCGACCGCATCGATCTTCAGATCGAGGTGCCCGCGGTCTCCGCCGCCGATCTCGTTCTGCCGCAGCCTTGCGAGGGAAGCGCCGAGGTGCGGGCGCGTGTCACCGCCGCACGTCAAGCGCAGACCGCGCGCTACGCCGCGCTCGGCTTGCCACGCGTGCGCACCAATGCCGAGTGCGACGGGGCATTGCTGGAGGAGATCTCCGCGCCCGAGAAGCAAGGCCTCTCGCTCTTGCGCGATGCCGCCAACGCGCTCTCCTTGAGCGCCCGGGGCTACCATCGGACGCTCCGGGTCGCCCGGACGCTGGCCGACCTCGACGGCGAGGAGAAAGTGGCCCGCATCCACGTCGCCGAGGCCCTGAGCTACCGGGGCGAGACCTTGCGCCGGGCCCAGGCCGCCGCCTAGGGAAGCGCCTGCCGCTAAAGGCTTTTTCAAGCTTTCTCTGCTTAATTCCGGCCTAAAGAAACCGCCGGGCCCTAAGGCCCGGCCATAATCAACGGCGTCAAAAGTGCAGCGTAAGACGTGGCAAAGCTTCGGCGCCAAAAGCGCCGGCGGGGTTGGTGTGCGGGTGGCGTTGAGCTTCTTCGCCCTGACGCTGATTGCGCTGTCCTTCGCGCTCCTCGGGAGCACCACCACGCTCGCTCTGCTCCCGCTCGTCCTCGGCGTGGCCCTGCTCGCGGTCGTGGCGGACCGCAAAGCGGAGAATGGCACGGCCCGGATCGAGGCGCTCACGGAGAGGCTCGACTCAAGCCTCGAATCTCTCAAGGACCTGCAATGGGAGGTGCGCGAGCGCGAGGCCCGCTACCGCGACCTGCTCGACCACCAAGGCGACGTCATCGTCCGCCGCGACGCCGACGGACGCCTATCCTTCGTTAACGATGCGTTCTGCCGGACCTTCGGCATGGAGCGCGACGCCGCCCTCGGGCAGGTGTTCCAGCTTCCCGCTCTCAACGACGACCGCGACGAGACCAACCTTTCCAACCGCGGTGACGAACGGCAAAGCCGGGTCGTGGAGCTCTCGACCACGGCGGGTCCGCGCTGGTTCGTCTGGGAAGACTTCGTCGTCTCCGGGCAAGAAGGCAGCGTGAGCGAGATCCAGAGCGTCGGCCGCGACATCACCGAGCAACGCGCGGCGGAGATTGCACTCGCCGACGCGCGCGATCAGGCGATGACCGCGAGCCACGCCAAATCGCGCTTCCTCGCCTCGATGAGCCATGAGATCAGAACGCCGATGAACGGCATCCTCGGCATGACCGGCCTACTGCTCGACACCGAGCTCTCGCCGGAGCAGCGTACCTATGCGCGTGCCATCTCGACGTCGGCCACAACGTTGTTGTCGCTGATCGACGAGGTGCTCGACTTCTCAAAGATCGAGGCCGGCAAGATCGAGCTTCGCGTGGCACCGTTCGACATCGCCGACGCGGCGCAAGGCGTGGTTGAGCTGCTCGCCCCGCGCGGGCGCGACAAGGGACTCGAGATCGGCTGGTTCGCCGCACCCGATCTGCCGAAGACGGTGATCGGCGACGAGATGCGCGTGCGCCAGATCCTGATGAACCTCATGGGAAACGCCATCAAGTTCACCGACCATGGCGGCGTGGCGCTGACGCTGGGGCTCGCACCAGGTACGCCCCATGGCGACAGCAGGACTTTGCGCTTCGCCGTGCGCGATACGGGACCTGGCGTGCGGCCCGATGCGATCGAGCGGATCTTCGCCGAGTTCGAACAGGCCGAGCAGGGGCCGACACGCCGGCACGGCGGTACTGGGCTCGGCCTTGCCATCTCGAAGCGGCTCGTCGACGAGATGGGCGGACGCATCGACGTGGCGAGCACGCCGGGCGCCGGCGCGACGTTCACCGTCGACCTGCCCTTTGCCACGCCCGCCTCTATCGGTGAGCTCGGGGCGGAATGGCCGCGGCCGCATGACGGCGAGCGGGTTCTCATCGTGCTCGAAGGGGCCATCGAGGCAGCGCTCGTGGGCGACCTTCTGGTCGCCATGGGCGCAAGCGTGGCGCGGGTCAGAGAGAAGGACGCCGAGCGTGTCGCCTCCGACGCCGCGGCCAAAGGCGTGCCCTTCAGCGCGCTCCTCACCGACAAGGACAACGTCAATGCGGGCGTCGGCCGACTCTTGCCGCTGCTGGCTGTCCCGCACGGCGCAGACCGCCCGCCGGGCGCGGTGGTGACCATCGACCCCGGCGAGCGGGGCGACATTCCGAATCTTCGCGCGCAAGGCTTCAATGGCTATCTCGTGCGGCCCGTGCGGCCTGTCTCGGCGCTGACCCAGCTCTTTGGCGATGCCGACAGAGGCCCGTCCAGAAGCGTTGACGCAGCCATGCCGCTGGCCAAGCCGCGCGCCATGGAGAGCGCCGCTGGGCTCTGCGTCCTTCTCGCCGAAGACAACGACATCAACGCGCTCCTCGCCTCGACGGTGTTGGAGAAGTCCGGCGCGCGCGTGGTGCGGGCGCGCGACGGAGCGGAGGCGATCGCCAAGGCGCGCAGCGAACGCACCGATGACAAGGCTCAAGGCTTCGACCTTGTGCTGATGGATATCCACATGCCCGACATGGACGGGGTCGAGGCGGCACGAGAGATCAGGGCGTTCTACGCGGAAGATGCGCGACCCGGCGAGGGGCGCCCGCCGATCGTGGCGCTGACCGCCAACGCCTTTGCCGAGGACCGGGCCGCCTATCTCGCCGCCGGGCTCGACGATTACCTCGCCAAGCCTTTCGACCGAGAGGACCTCATGGCGCTTCTCGCCCGCTGGGGCCGTGCGGCAGAAGATCACGGTCAGGCCGGCGCCGGCGCGGCTTGAACCCGCGAAACCGGCTCTTTTCTTCGCTTTCCCCAGGCTGTCACATAGACTTCGAATTGGTTTGCTAACCGGCCTATGTTGTGGCCGAATCGGGGCAACCGCAGGCAGGTTCGTTGCGTTGGTAGCCTGAGGGGATCCGGTGGCGCGTTCCCCAAGACTCTGCGAAACGGGCTAAAGCATGCCGATGAAGCCAACGTCAGGACGTCTTTCGGGCCGATTGCGCGGTGGGGCCATGTTTCCAGGACTGACGTTCAGACCGGGCCAGAGCGGCGGCCTGCCGTTCATGGGACGGCGGCGGGCCCCTTCGACGGGACTTCGGGGCCGTTTCCAGCCCCCCAAGATCTACGGCAATATCGGGCAGCTCGAAGTGCGGCTCGCGCGCAAGAAGAGCGAAATCCGCCGCGCCCAGCGCCTCCGCTACAAGGTCTTCTATGAAGAGATGTCGGCCACCCCTGGCGCGCTCGCCATGTTGTCGCGGCGCGACGAGGACGTCTACGATCCGATCTTCGACCATCTGCTCGTGATCGACCGCGGCGATCCCGCCAAGAAGGGCTGGCGCCGACCGCAAGTGGTTGGCACCTACCGCGTGCTGCGCCAGGACGTTGCCGAGCTCCACGACGGCTTCTACACCCAAGGCGAATACGACATCGCCCCGCTCATTCAGTCGAAGCCCGACTACAGCTTTATCGAGCTTGGCCGCTCCTGCGTGCTCAAGCCTTATCGGAACAGGCGGACGCTCGAACTCCTGTGGCAAGGCGTCTGGTCCTATGTGCGCGAGCACGGCGCAGACGTCATGATCGGCTGTGCGAGTTTCCCTGGTACCGATCCATCTGCCCACGCTTTGGCCTTGAGCTTTCTCCACCACACCGCGCTCGCGCCGGAGGAATGGCGCGTCCGGGCCCATGACCATTTACGGGTCGACATGAATATGATGCCGAAAGACGCAGTCAATTTGCGCGCGGCGGTGAAGGCCTTGCCCCCCTTGATCAAGGGCTATCTCAGGGTCGGCGCCTATGTCGGCGACGGCGCGGTCATTGACCACCAGTTCGGCACGACCGACGTCCTCATCATCATGCCGATCGAGGCGATCAATACCCGCTACTTTGCCCATTTCGGCACGCCGGACGAGCTTGCCGCTCCCATCGCGCCGGACTTCGGCCCCCTTAACTAGGCTTTTCTGCCTGTTTGACGGGGCTCCGGGCGCTCCTTAGATTTCCCACATGGGTCACAACGACGTCAAAGGCGCGCGGCTCGCGGCCGAGGCCGCGGTGAACTTGCGCCAGCTCAACGAGCGCTCGCGCGAGATCTTCAAGCGCATCGTCGAGACATATCTGGAGACCGGCGAGCCGGTCGGCTCGCGCAATCTGAGCCGGGCGCTGCCGATGACGCTGTCGCCCGCTTCGGTGCGCAACGTCATGTCCGACCTCGAGAGCCTCGGCCTCATCTACGCGCCGCATACGAGCGCAGGACGGCTTCCGACACAGACGGGCTTGCGCCTGTTCGTCGACGGTCTGCTCGAGATCGGCGACATCACCGAGGCCGAGCGCAATCAGATCGAGACGCGCATGGTCGCCGGCGGCCGGCGCCGCGGGGTCGACGACTTCCTCTCCGAAGCCGGCGAGATGCTGTCGGGACTCTCGCGCTGCGCCGGCGTGGTGCTGGCCGAGAAGCAGAGCAAGACGCTGCGCCAGGTCGAGTTCGTCAATCTCGGGCAAGGCAAGGCGCTCGCGGTGCTGGTCGGCGAGGACGGCGACGTGGAGAACCGCATTGTCACCCTGCCCGAAGGATTGCCGCTCTCCTCGCTCAACGAGGCGACGAACTACATCAACGCGCGAATCGCCGGGCAGACGCTTGCCGATGCGCGCAGCCGCATCGAGGCGGAAATCGAGGCGCGCCGCGCGCAACTCGACGAACTGACGGCGCGCGTCGTGACCGACGGGCTCGCCACCTGGTCGGGCGACGGCGACGACCGTCAGAGCCTGATCGTGTGCGGCCGGGCGCATCTTCTGGAGGACGTGCGCGCGATGGAGGACCTGGAGCGCGTGCGGCTCCTGTTCGAGGACCTCGACGCCAAGAAGGATCTCATCCAGCTCTTGGGCCTGGCCGAGCGCGCGGAGGGCGTGCGCATCTTCATCGGCTCGGAGAACAAGCTGTTCTCGCTATCGGGCTCAGCGCTGATCGTGTCGCCGTTCGAAGATTCGGAGCAGCGAATCGTGGGCGTGCTCGGCGTCATCGGCCCGACGCGGCT
>Ga0307418_1000174_pt1 | contig 18512 bp, 17 predicted proteins | sample SalMarWE160220MG_2_FD_202160 | JGI IMG/M metagenome (GOLD analysis project Ga0307418, IMG submission 202160) | Salt marsh sediment microbial communities from the Plum Island Ecosystem LTER, Massachusetts, United States - WE1602-20 | ecosystem: Environmental > Aquatic > Marine > Intertidal zone >...
GGGCGGGGAACAGTTTCAGGATGGCGTTAGTCTGACTCCAGAAGATTTTTACCAGCGACTGGATACGGATCCAATCCTGCCCACCACATCACAACCCACTCCGCAGCAGCTGGTGCAGGCTTACGAAAATGCCCAGAAAAACGGGGCGGAGGAAATACTGATCATCACTATCAGCAAAGCTATGAGCGGGACCCATGAGTCCGCCAAAGTTGCAGCGGAAATGGTGGATATTCCAGTTAAGGTGTTGGATTCAAAAGCCAATTCCATGAGCCTGGGCTGGCAGGTTCTGGCTGCTGCCAGGGCGCGCGAAGAGGGGGGAGACCTCCAGGCTATGGTCAACGCAGCCGATAAGACTCGCGACACTATGGTGTATATCATTACCCTGGATACACTGGAATATCTTCACAAAGGCGGACGCATTGGAGGAGCAAGTCACTTTATAGGTAATTTACTGAACTTGAAACCGCAGATTTCTGTTGATCACCAGAGTGGAGAAGTAGCAGGTGGGCGACGATCCCGGACCCGGAAAAAAGCCCTGGCAGACCTGTACGCGGATTTCTTTGATCAGGTAGATTTGGAAAAACCTCTCAGGATCGCAGTATTACACAATGCAGCCCTGGAAGAGGCTCAAACACTTGCGGAAAAAATCAAAGCCGAAATACATCCCAAGGAAATCATCATCAGTATAGTGTCTCCTGTATTAGGGGTGCATACCGGACCGCGGGCAGTGGCGATTTGCGGTTATACCGAATAATGGAACCCCGGATTATCTTCCAGCCTACTTTATTCGTTGATCCCGGAAAATTATGTCTACTTTAAAAACCATAGCCGCATCATTAAAAATCCCTCTGTCAGGTGTGGACGCTGTAGTCTCGCTGCTGGATGATGGCAATACCATCCCCTTTATTGCCCGCTACCGAAAGGAAGCCACTGGTGGTCTGGATGAGCAACAGCTCCGGAATATATTCGAAGAGCTCACCCGGCTGCGGGCGTTGGATGAACGCAGGGCAACTATTCTGAAAAGCATTAAAACCCAGGGAAAGTTGACTCCTGGCTTGGAAGAGGAAATTAATTCAACTAACTCCAGGGCAGATCTGGAGGATCTTTACCAGCCCTATAAACCCAAGAGAAAAACCCGGGCCAGTATCGCGCGAGAAAATGGTTTGGAACCACTGGCGGAGCTGATCCTGGGGCAAAGTAAACCCCCGCTGTCATTGGACGAGATAGCCAACATCTATATCAACGATCAAGTTCCAACAGCGGAGAATGTTTGGCAAGGTGCCCGGGATATCACAGCGGAGATTATCAGCGATCATCCCCGCATTCGACAGCTGCTCCGCAAGAAAGCCCTCGAAAACAGCATATTATCGACCATCAAAAAAAAGAAAGGTGAAGATGAAAGGCAGGTCTATAAGGATTATTACCAGTTTGAGATCCAATCAAACCGCATCCGCTCCCATCAGACCCTGGCCATCAATCGAGCAGAAGAAAACGGCGTCCTGGCGGTAAAGCTCACACTCCCGGACAAGTATTGGGAACCATTGATCCTGGATCAGTTCCCCCCGGATCCCGAATCGCCTTTTTCCGGGGAACTCAGAGAGAGTATCAATGATGCTGCTTCCAGATTATTGCTCCCTTCTATCTTTCGAGATGTGCGCCGGATGTTAACAGAAAAAGCAGAGGATCAAGCCCTGCAGATATTTTCTAAGAACCTCCGGGCGCTGCTGCTGCAGCCCCCCCTGGCTGGATATACCATTATGGGGTTGGATCCGGGATACCGGACTGGTTGTAAAGTGGCGGTTGTGGATCCAACTGGTAAGGTTCTGCACACCGGGACGATCTTTCCCGTTCCACCCCGGAACCAGGTGGACCAGGCACGGGAATTCCTGCTTAAGAACATCCGGGAATGGAAAATATCCCTGATCGTTATTGGTAACGGGACTGCATCGCGGGAGACTGAATTATTTGTAGCGGATGTCATTAAGGATCTGGATGGCGTGAATTATCTGATTGCAAGTGAAGCGGGCGCAAGTGTATACAGCGCCAGTAAGCTGGCGGGCAGGGAGCTGCCGGATATGGATGTCAGCTTCAGAGGTGCAGTGTCTATTGCCCGCCGGGTCCAGGACCCTCTGGCTGAGTTGGTTAAGATCGATCCCCAATCTCTGGGGGTGGGTATGTATCAACATGATGTCAACCAGACAAGACTGAAAGAAAAATTGGAAATAGTTGTTGAGAGTGTGGTAAATGAGGTTGGGGTTGAGATTAACACAGCCTCTCCAGCCCTATTATCTTATATATCAGGTATTGGCCCGGGATTATCCGAACGGATTGTGGCCTACCGGGATAAAATTGGCCATTTCAGCAACCGTGAAAAATTGCAGGATGTTCCAGGTATGGGTGAAAAGACCTATCAACAGGCTGCAGGATTTCTGCGTATCAGGGAGGGTGATAATCCACTGGACACGACGGCAATTCACCCTGAAAGTTATTCTGCGGCAGAGCAAATCATTCAACAGGCTGGGATTGACTTGAAGGAAAAACCACAGTCAAATCGCAGCGCCCTGGTCAGCCTGAGCGAAAAGAAGACAGCCGAAGATCTGGCAGCTTCCCTTAAGATCGGTATCCCAACCCTGGTGGATATATTTAAGCAGCTGGTCCAGCCCGGACGCGACCCGCGGGAAGATTTGCCCAAGCCGTTCCTGCAGAAGGATGTATTAACTGTGGAAGACCTGGTGGAAGGCATGGAGCTGCAGGGGACTGTGCAAAATGTGGTTGAGTTTGGTGCCTTCATAGACCTGGGAGTAAAAAACGCAGGATTATTGCATAGATCGAAGATACCGGCAGGAGTGGATCTCAACCTGGGAGATATAATCCGTGTTACTATCCAGCAGGTGGATCTGGAGCGGGGGAGGATCAGCCTGGGCTGGGCTGAATCCAGACCTTAAAATATAAAAACCTGAAATTGAATTGTTAGACTGAGTACCATAGATCAGCTGCAGGGTTTTAATACTGGAACAAAAGGAACCCCTTTATGTTTGAAAATAAACCTTCCGAGAATACAGTCCAGGAAAAGCAGATCTTTTCTGTTGGCCTGGTTGGGTATGGGGGAATAGGAAAGTTTCACACTGTGAACTGGCGGAATCTCAATTTGTACTACCCGGATTTACCCAAAGTGGTTCGTTTACGAGGCGCAGCAGCTCGATCCCGGGCGTCTGTCAAAGCAGCCGTTGCTGATGGAGGATATGAATATGGAACAACGGATTATCATGAGTTATTGGATGATCCAGAAATTGATCTGATCGATATTTGCACACCAAACCATACCCATTTTGAGATCTTCCAGGCAGCTCTGGCTGCGGGAAAACACATCTATATAGAAAAACCACTGGCGTTGAACCTGGATCAAGCTCGCAAGATGCTTGATCTATCAAGATCTTCCGATCGGATGATTCAGATCGCATTTAATTTTCGTTTTATTCCCGCGGTTATGAAGGCAAAGCAATTGATTGAAGGAGGTTTTCTGGGAGAGGTGTTGAATTTCCGGGCGCAGTACTATCATTCCAGCTACCTCGATTCTGACAAACTCATGTCCTGGCGGTTATCAAAAGAAGAATCCGGTGGAGGAGCACTGGTGGATCTGGGGGCTCATATTATCGACCTGATGCTCCACCTGGCGGGACCTTTTAAGCGAATTATGGCTCAAACCAAAACCTTTATCGATCAGCGTCCCCTTGCTGTCGATAATAAGGAAAAGGCGCCGGTGCTGGTGGACGATCATTCCCAGTTATTGGTAGAATTATCTACTGGTGGTGTTGGCGTTATTGAAGCTTCCCGGATCGCAGCAGGTACAACAGATGACTTGAACTTTGAGATCCACGGTACGAAAGGGGCACTGAAATACGATTTTATGGACCCTAATTGGCTCTATGTTTATGATGCTGGGGAAATTAAGAAACCACTGGGCGGTAACCATGGATTTAAGCAGATCCAGACCATGCATTCCTACCCCGGTAATCAAATCCCGGGCAGTAGGAGCTCGGTGAATTTTCTGGACACCCATGCCAATTCCCAATACCAGGTCACCAGAGCGGCTCTGGGTTTACAGCCACCATGCCCAACTGTCCAGGATGGTTATCTTGTACAGCAAATTCTTGATGCCAGCTTCCGTTCAGCCCGGGAAGAACACTGGGTGGATATACCATAAATTATTCAAGACCTCCAATGCAGCACCATGATTTTCTGCTATTTGTGTTTCAGGTAGGTTGGAGAAGATCAAAACATGAATCATAAACGCCTGCTGAGATATCCAGCAGGCGTTTATGATTGACCTCAGAGATCAGTTAGGCGTGGATAGCTTCACCCGAAACAGCTTTGGCTGCTTCGTGCAGTATTTCGCTGAGCGTGGGATGGGCATGAATATTATGGCCGATCTCAACGGAGGTGAGCTCGTTAGCCTGGGCCAGGGTCAGTTCTGGAAGCAGCTCAGTCACTTCTGGACCGATCATATGAGCGCCTAGGATTTCCCCGTATTTTTTATCGGTTACGATCTTGACCCAACCTGCATAATCATTCAACCCCAGGGCTTTTCCATTGGCCTGGAAATTGAATTTACCAACAGCCAGATCGTAACCTGCTTCTTTGGCCTGTTCTTCGGTCATCCCAAAGGATGCTACCTGGGGGTGGCAGTAGGTCGCCTTGGGCATATTATGGTAGTTCAGCTTTTGGGGTGATTTTCCAGCAATAGCTTCAGCACAGACCATGCCCATGGCCATGCCGGCATGGGCCAACATCAGCTTACCCGTCACATCGCCAATAGCCCAGATGCCTGGCAGATTAGTGGCCATCCGATCATCAATTTTGATAAAACCCCGCCGGTCAAATGTTATTCCGATTTTTTCCAACCCCATATGATCGGTATTGGGCACAAAGCTGGCTGCTAATAAAACCTGATCTGCAGAGATTTTTTCTTCGCCCCCTGGCGTTTCCACTATAACATTCACCTTGGTTTTTAAGCTTTCAACGCTGGATACCTTTGAGCCAGTCAGAGTTTTAATTCCTTGTTTGTTGATCTCTTTTTCCAGGGCAGCGCTGACTTCCCGGTCCTCATTGGGAAGAACCCGGTCCAGCATCTCAACAACAGTGACGTCCACCCCATAGCTATTCCAGATCGTGGCAAACTCCATCCCGATTGCTCCGGCGCCAACGATCACCACAGATTTTGGTAAGATTTCCTGTAGGATGGCTTCTTTATATGTCAGCACCTTTTCGCCGTCCACATCAATACCGGGAATGAGAAATGGACGGGCGCCAGTGGCTATAATGATATTAGGTGCAGATATTTGTTCCTCTCCATCAGCTCCAACTACTTTTGTAGTATCGGGGCTTGTAAATTCTGCTGTTCCTGTATAAAGGGTGATCTTATTCTTCTTCAACAAAAACTCAACACCCTTGGTCAGTCTTTTTGATACCTGGCGGCTGCGTTTGACCGCTGCACCATAATCAAGTTCTAGGTTATCAAAGGAAATTCCGAAATCCTTGGCCTTGTTATTCAGCGTGTAGGCCAGCTCGGCATTTTTAAGCAGGCTTTTGGATGGAATACATCCGACATTTACACATACACCACCCAGGTATTCCTTTTCGATAATGGCAACCTGCTGTCCTAGTTGGGCTGCTCTGATCGCAGCTACGTATCCCGCAGGTCCAGCCCCAATAACAATCACATCAAATTTTTTCATAACAACCTTTTTATTCTATTTTTCCTAAATTAATATCTAATCCTCAAGAGGGAATTTGCGTCTCCGCTGTTCTCGAACCGGATCATGGGGACAAGGTTTCGTTCAGCGGCATGATCTCGGATTCAGGTTTTCCCGCCTGAATACATGTCATAACTGAGCTTTTTCTGGGATATTATTGATCTCTTATGCAGATCTGGTAGCGATTTTTCCCGTTCCCAATCTAGCTTATTTGATTTATTTTACAATTAGTACCTCCTTTTACAAATTGAAAAAATATTAATTACTCAGTCAAACTCAATGCCTTCTTCAGCCCAGACATTTTTCCCTGCTTTTTCCCTTCGGGCTGGGATGACACATAAAAATCCCAGAGGCTTCCCCGTTGGATTGCTGATCTGGTGGGTTGCGTCTGGGGTGATATGTATGATATCTCCCCGAGAGATGCTGAAAGTATCTTCACCCAACAACACCTCTCCAGATCCTTGAAGAACCAGGATTCCATGGTCATAGGGATGTTGTTCTTTGCGGGAGTGACCCCCCGGACCTATTTGATAATAACGGAAAGCAAAATTTTCGGCGCCTTCTTTTTTGCCAATCATCCAGGTCTCTGATACCTGGTTTGCTTCATCGTTTTGATACATCCGGGATCGGGTATCTTCCCAATGAAAATTCTGATCCCAATCACCGGTAAATTTGTGAATAGTTCCTGCCATTTATTGATCCTTTTTCAAAATACTTGTATTGAGTATTTTTGCAATCTCATCCAGACACTTGCGAGATGTTAAATCCAAACTGAGTGGGGTTATGGACACCAACCCTTGTGACAGCGCATACGCATCTGTGTTTTTTGAAGAATATTTCCCCTTGGAGGGTAAGTCATATACTTTGTTTTGAGTCCCAAAGAGGTTCTCACGGAAATCGAGGTTTGACTGGTAATAAGGTAGGCGGTCCTGACGTGTAACCACAAAGCGAGTTTCTCTGGTTGCCCCAAGGGGAATTTCCAATTTCAAGACATCGGCATCAAATGGCATGGTGTTGTTAAGCATGATCTGTGCGATTAGTCTTGTGAAATGGATCGCAGCTGAAAAATTTACCCTGGAGCTGTAGCTGTGGTAATCCTGTCCGTCAATTTCCTGGGAAACAGCAAGGGTTGGGATGCCCATGTCTGCTGCTTCCAATGCGGCGCCAATGGTGCCAGAGACAGTGACGCAGCTGGCAACATTCTCTCCGTAGTTGATTCCGGATATAGCCAGAGAAATTTCCCTATCCGCTAATTCTTTCACTGCGTGGACAACAGCCAGAGCAGGAGTTGCTTTTACACTATATCCTTCCCATTGATTACCGCCATAGATTACGGTTGTTTTTGAGATTGTTCCATCTCCGCCGCATTGTTGGGTTCTGCTCCGCCCCATGCTGGTTTGCTGCACTTGTGGTGCAACAATTAGTAATTCCCCCAATGAGTGAACTGCTTCCGCAACTGCCCCCAGACCAGGGGAATTGATTCCATCATCATTAGTTATTAGAATAAGAGGATTCATGATTAATAGACCTTTTTCAAAGCCTCACAAAGGGCAGAGATATCCTCAAAGATAAAATCGGGTTTAATATCCAGCCGGCTGATTTCTTCCCTCGAGGTCACACCAGTGAGAACTGCTGCGGTTTGAATGCCTATTTTGTTTCCTCCCAGTATGTCCGTTTCCAGCCGATCGCCGACCATCAAAGTTTCTTCAGGGAGAGAGCCAAGAGCATTTAATGCCGTTGTAAAAATTGCCGGTTGAGGTTTACCAACCACATATGGTTCAATCCCGGAAGCATAATGAAGAGCGCCGATAACCATGCCGGTTCCGGGATTGATTCCTTCCGGTGTAGGAAAAGAACCGTCGGTGTTGGTGGCTATAAAATCTGCGCCTCCGATGATTAATCTCATTGCAATTGTGATCTTTAATAGATTGATCTCGCGGTCCATCCCCGCTACAACTGCGTCAACGCCATTCTCTGGCCGCTGCTCACCACTGGTAAATTTAAACCCCGCTTCTTTGAGTGTTGTTGTCAGTCCATCCATGCCGACTACGTGCAGATTTGCATCCGGGCCGTATTTGTTTAGCAGATAATCCGCTGTGACGGTGGAGCTGGTGAAAACTGAATTTTTACCAGCCGGTATACCAAATTTGCCCAGCTTATCGATATAGTTTTGAGCCGTGCGTGTATTATTATTGGTTAATAAAGCCCACTGGACGCCGTTTTTAGCCAACAAATCAAAAAAGGGGTTTATCCCAGGAATGGGATCATCTGATTTCCACAAGACTCCGTCGCCATCCAGCAGTATGGTTTTGTATTTCTTTAATTTCATCATTTTTCCTTTTGGATCATTTCACTGTTTTTTGGCAGTGAATCCGGGCTAACTCCAAAACACGATTGGCTGTCAGATTATCTGTTACCAGGGCATTGATAAATCCCCCGCAGATAGCGCCAAATACCGCTTCCGCTTTTTCGGGATTGCCGGCTATGGCCAGGCGTGTGTTGATGGTTTTTAAGTCCTTGTAGGATATTCCTATTCGGCGCTTATGAAAATCTACTGGAGCCAACGAGCCGTCAATTTTAAAATATAAGCCGCAAACATCTCCGACAGCTTCGGCAGATTGAATGGCTGCTAATTCCTGACGTGAAATATGTTTTCCTTCTAAGAGGCTGCAGTAATCAGGTTTGGTTGTACCAATTCCGACCAGGGCAATATTTGATTGTTTGCCACGAGAGAAAGCCTGAACTACAGATGTGTCTTCCAGCAGCGACGCGGCAGTTTTTTCGTTTTCAACAATAAAGGGGGCATAGAGATACATTCCCTCACCGTCAATTAAGTCAGCCAATCTCTCAACCAGGGTTTGGGCACTGTATGAATGACGGGTGGAACCCAGCACACCAACCAGCTGGACCACTTTTGTATTTGGGATGTGAGTGACCTCAAAGGCTTCAATAGTTGCCTGGACAGTTGTCCCCCAAGCAATACCAATTTGATAACCAGGTTTAATCAGGGTTGTTAATAACCTGGCGGCTGCTTTTCCCAGTTGTTTTTTGAGGGTAGTATAGTTTGGCTGCTTGCTAAAATCCACAACAGAGACATATTTTAGCCCCAGCTGCCCTTTAAGCTGTTCTTGCAAGGCAGTATTGTACTTAAAAGGATGGTGGATAATGATCTCAACGATCCCTTTTTCCCGGGCCTCGGTTAACATGCGGGAAACTGCTGACCGGGTCAGCCCAATCATCTCAGCTATTTCAGTTTGTTTATGATCTTCTAAAAAATATTTTTCTGCTACAAATGCCAGAATTTCATCACGATCGGTATTATTTGCCATTTAAGGTCACCCAGGTATGGATTATTATTACTAATTAGTTACCATCTTCCATTGACAAAAGTTTTTCAAAATTGTATTATATCACATATGTGATTAATGGATTCACATATGGCAGCCTGTCTGCCTGTTTATATTGACTGAACCATAGTAATTTGCCGTATAATATTTAGGTAGAATTGGATACATTTATTGTTCAAGCCCAGAGAGCCTTCAGGGGTTTATGAAAGGAATAACCGAGGGATGAAAGTAAAGGATTATCTAAGCGAAGAAGCAGTCATACTTGGACTGGAAGCCTCCACTTCCGAAGAAGTCATCCGGGCCCTGGGAGGTCGCTTGCGCGAATTGGGTTACGTGAAGGAAAATTTTGTCGAGGCAGCACTGGAACGAGAGATGAATATGCCCACGGGATTGCCATTGGGGGGAATTTACAACGCAGCGATTCCTCATGTGGATATTGAATATGTGAATAAGTCAGCCTTGGGGCTCGCAACTTTAAGGTATCCTGTGGTGTTTAAGAATATGGTTGAAAACCAGGTAGATGTTCCTTGCCAATTGGTGATTATGCTAGCCCTCGATAAACCAAAGTCCCAGGTAGAGATGCTTCAAAGTGTCGCGGGTCTTCTTCAATCACCAGAGATTATTGAAAAGATAGTCAAAGCACAAACTGTCGCTGAAATTTTTAAGTCATTACCCTGAAATATTTTTGGTAGTAAAGTTAATTTATAAGCAGATTAGCGAAGAGGATTAGTTATGACAAAAACAGTGATTGTTTCCTGTGGTACGGCAGTCGCAACTTCTACTGTTGCAGCCAAGGCAATTGAAGAAGCGTGCAAAAAAGCCGGAATAGCAGTTGTAACCAAACAATGTAAGTCTGCCGAACTCCAAGGTTATATTAGCCAGGGAGCAGATTTGATTGTCAGCACAACCCAAATGCGTTTTGATCCTGGAATTCCTGTATTAAATGGGTTGCCTTTCTTAACTGGAATGGGAAAAGACAAATTAATAGAAGAAATCCTGGAATTATTGAAGGACTGAGACATTTATCTGCGGTGTGGGAAAACTTCTGAGAATTTAAAAGGAGGTGAGATCGGAAAATAATATTAAGTTAACTTTGACCCTAATCATTTTTTTGTACAGTTTTTGTTTTAAGGAGGTAATGAGATGGATTTTCTCACAGGGTTAAAAGCCCTAATAGATACCTTAGGCTCAACGGTATTGCTACCTGTTTTTATCTTTATATTTGCAGTTGCTTTAGGTACTAAAGTTGGGCGAGCATTCCGTTCTGCCGTTATAATCGGTGTGGCCTTCATCGGTATTAACCTGGTGATTGGCTTGTTGTGGGGCGCTCTGACTGGTGTCTCCCAGGCCATTGTGACCAACACAGGAATAACCCGGGATATAGTCGATGTGGGCTGGCCATCCGCTGCCGCGATTGCCTTTGGATCTGACGTTGGACTCTGGGTCATTCCAGTTGCACTGCTTGTCAACGTGATCTTGCTGGTGGTCCGCGCAACCAAAACTCTTAATGTGGACATCTGGAACTTCTGGCACTTCGCGTTTGCCGGTTCTCTGGTGTATGCAGCAACAGGTGATCTGGCTTTGGGGATTGCCTCTTCCGCTGTAGCCGCTGCCCTTATGCTCTTCTTTGCAGACTGGACAGCTCCCGCAGTTCAGGAGTTCTACAATCTTCCTGGAATTTCTATACCCCATGGTACGTCAACTGCCTATGTTGCCTTCGCCATTCCGATTAACCTGCTCCTTGACAAGATCCCCGGATTGAAGGATCTTGACGCCGATTCGGAAGGAATTGAAAAGGCTCTCGGCCCCACGTTCGGTGACCCGATGGTGATGGGATTGGTCATTGGCGTTGTGCTCGGCTTGATTGCCTATTTTGGTCAATTCGCAACCGATGCGCTGACTGCGACTGCCAACATACTGCTCTTGGGTGTACAGCTGGCCGCGGTTATGGTCCTGCTGCCTCGCATGGTCTCCATTTTGATGGAAGGCCTGATCCCGATCTCGGAATCTGCCCGGGAGTTTATGCAGAAACGCGCTTCAGATCGCGAAGTTTACATCGGCCTGGACTCAGCAATCTTGATTGGTCATCCTTCAGTGATTTCTGCGTCATTGATTTTGGTCCCGATTGCAATTTTGCTCTCAGTGATTTTGCCCGGAAACCGGATGCTGCTGTTTGCCGACCTGGCTATATTCCCCTTTGTGATCGCTCTAACTGGACCAATCACTAAAGGCAATATCGTCCGCATGGTGATTATCGGTACGCTAATCATCATCGTCGGCTTCTACATTGGAAACGCAATGGCTCCGTTGATGACCGAGGCTGCTGCAGCCGCTGGATTTGAAATGCCCGCAGATGCTGCCTTGATCTCCAGTGTTGGTGATGGGTTCATCTGGATCCCGTGGGTCTTCATGGTCCTCGGAGGCGCGCTGAAATGGATTGGGCTGGCGATCTTCACCGTGGTGATGGCTGTATTCTGGTACTTCTACAAGAAAAACAGCAAAGCCTGGGAAATGGCCGCTGGTGCCACCAAATAATCCTAAGCAGTTGCCCCTGAATTTCACCAGGAGCAAATCAAACTAACCAAATGATAGGGGTATGCACAGTACCAAGTGCATACCCCCGTCTTTGTTGAGAATTGCGAATCTGTTTTATAAAAAGTTACTTGACTAAGTGTTATACGAGGAGATGCCACTTTAATGATCCGCTCATTTGTTGAAGCGATGCTGGGCGATTTTGGTCGCCAAATCCTATATTTTTATGAAGCCAATGCCTGTGTGTTTAATTCCGTCATTGTAACCTATGGTCTTTTTATGCTGCTTGCATGGAATAATATGGTGCGCGCATATCGCTTTCTGATCATTGAAGTAGCTAAAGAAGTGCACCTGGATGAGAACCTCAGCCGTAAATCGACCAACAAACGAGTTCGTGATACCCTTCAAATCCCCTGGGAGAGGGCTGTTAAACAGTCACCATTCCCCTTCCTTGCCCGATTAGGCGCATTACTGCCTAAACGAATGTCAAATGAAACCCTGCAAATGTACTTCGATGACAAAGAAATTGTCGATTCGGCGCTTAAGCTTTTAAAGGGGGAAAATATCCGACGAATGACACCTATGTCCAGGCAACTGATAGAACGAGAACGCGCTGCAAAGTTGGAATCCAAACTCTCATCATCCCCTGAAAAAAATAAAAAAAAGACTGAATCGGAATAACCTCAAGCTGCGGGGAACCTTTACCTAATGGAGAAGAATCAAACTTGAGCCGGCCATGGACTTCTCGTCTGAGGATTGAAACCGCTTTGAATCATAGGGAACCTGACCGGGTGCCTTTAAGCATGACAATCACAGAAATCCCCTATATCCGGCTGCGTGAATTTCTTGGATTGCCCCCGGATGATGAATTGCACCCAAATCGGTTTGGCGAAGTGAACCCGGGCATCGATCTGCTGCAAATCCTGGGTTTTGACACAACTTCACTTAAGCTGGCTGGTCCGGGACGAGATATTACCCCGCTGCCTACCCCGGACGGTACAATTTTTGATGAATGGGGAGTCGGCCGCACCCGGGTGGATCTGGGAGAAGGCGCCTTTTTGCTAGAAGTCAGTTACTCCCCCTTGGAAAAAATTCACCCTGACGAAATTAACCTGGATGATTATCCCTGGCCTGACCCCTTTGACCAGGGCAGAACGGAAGGGTTGAGGGAAAGGGCCCAAACGCTCTATGAAGAAACTGATCTGGCAATCATTGGCCGGTTTGGGGGAACGATCATGGAGCAGGCAGCCTTCCTGCGGGGCTATGAAACCTGGTTGATGGACCTGATTTTATTTCCTGATTTTGCGGTCGAATTGATGAATAAAATTGCTGATATTCAAATTGCCCTTGACCTGGCCGGCATTCAACAAGCAGGAAAATACCTGAGTATCTTTAAAGCTAGTGGAGATGATCTCGGCATGCAGGATCGCCCCTTGTTTTCTCAAGAGATCTGGCAAAATATACTGCGTCCGATATTGCAGCGTCGCTGGAAGGCAGCTCGCCAGGCCCTGGATGATTATGGTTCCTCACAAGTGAAACTCATGTTTCATACAGATGGAGCAGTCCGCCCATTTATCGCGGATTTGATTGAAGATGGCATCCAGGTTTTAGATCCAATCCAGACCAGCTCATCCGCCATGGATATCGAGATCCTTAAAAAAGAATTCGGCAAGGACCTGGTATTTCACGGGGGAATAGATACTCAAAAGATCCTTCCACGTGGCACACCTGCCCAGGTAGAAGCAGAAACAATTCGGGTAATCAAGGGCTTGGGACGAGATGGGGGATTGATCCTGGGGCCTGTCCACAACGTACAGCCCGATGTGCCGCCGGAAAATCTGGCCGCCATGTGCCAGGCGGTACAGGAATTCGGCGGGTACCCCCTCTAAACTTGACAAAACTTTCCAGCGAGCGTATAATCATCACACATGTGAACTAATTGCTCACGTATGTGATATTGATCTTATGCCAGATACCTGGGTTAGTAATCTTGACGCCATTCCAGTGGGGCTGTATGAAAAAGCCCTGCCTAAAACACTGTCATGGGAAGAAAGATTGATCCAGACCAATAAGACAGGTTTTGATTTCCTGGAAATATCCATTGATGATACTGATGAGAGGATTGATCGGCTGGAATGGTCTGTCAAGGAACGCAAGACTATCAGGAACCTGGTTGAGAAAACGGGCGTGAAAATTCAATCCTTAAGTCTCAGTGCTCACCGGCGTTATCCCCTCGGAAGCGCGTCACCAGAAACCAGAACCCGGGCCCTGGATATATTCAAAAAAACAATTGATTTGGCTATTGATCTTAATGTGAGGACCATCCTGCTGGGTGGGGCGGAAGATTACTACCAGGATGTAGACCAGGGAACCAGAGACAGATTCCTGGAAAGCCTCGGTTTGGGGTTTGAATGGGCCAGCGGGGCAGGCATCATGCTGGCACTGGAAAACTGGGATATTCAAATCAACACCCTACCCAGAGTGATGGAATACGTGGATTATTTTAATTCTCCCTGGTTTCAGACCTATACTGACCTGGGAAACTTGATCTTCGCCGGGGTGGATGTGGTCTCCCAGCTGGATTACGTCAAGGGCCATATCGCGGCCTTACATGTTAAAGACACTTTACCCGGGCAGCTGCGTTATGTATCCCCCGGCAAAGGAAAAGTACCCTTTGTGGATGCTTTCGAAAAACTTGCTGGAATGGGATTCCAGGCCCCGGTAGTCCTCGAGCTCTGGACCGAAGAATTTTCTAATGCGTTAGAGTTAGTTAAAAATGCCGGTATATATATCCGGGAAAAAATGAAAGAAGGGTGGGCCAGGTACTATACAACAATCAGGCAAGGAGCATGATATTTTGATGAGAAAACAACCATTAATTCAATTGGCTTTGGATTATTTTGATCTTGCCCCGGCTTTGGCTATGGTTCAGATCGCCAAAGCCGAAGTTGATGTATTGGAAATAGGTACACCGCTGTCCAAGTCTGCGGGTATGTTATCTGTAAAAATTGTTCGGGAGCTATGCCCTGATAAATTGATCTTGGCAGATATTAAATCCCCCGATGTCGGCGGCGGGGAGGCAAAAATGGCGTTTGATGCCGGGGCAGATTGGATGACTGTGTTGGGTGCAGCTCCACTGGACACTATCAAACTTGCTCTGGAAGAAGCCAATTCCCGACCAGGGAAAGAGATGTTCATCGAGCTGACCGGTATCCGCGATATTATTGCCCGGGCTCAGGAGTGGCGCGAGATTGGAGTAGAACGCATGGTTTACCATCGGGGATGGGACGAAGGTAACCTATCCCGATCCTGGGATAAAACTGATCGGGATACCATTCAGAAACTGATCAATATGGGTTTTGAGATCTCAGTAGCGGGAGGGATTGGACTGGATATGATTTCCTTCTTTGAGGGATTGGATATCTCGGTTTTTATCATTGGACGAGCTATCAGGGAGTCAACCGATCCAGCAGCCACAGCAAGAAAATTCCGTGACAAGATCAATTCAGTAAAGTTGGGGAGGTAAAAAATATGAAATTAGTGAAGGAAAATGCAGAGAAATATTTGCTGCAAATGTACCAGATCCGCGCCTTTGAGGAACAGGCAGAAAAATCCTATATGGCTGGTAAAATCCACGGCACGATGCACTTGTCTATTGGACAGGAAGCATCTGCAGTCGGTTCCATCAGCACCCTGGAGCCTACAGACTATATCATCGGACACCATCGTGGCCACGGTCTGTGTATATCCAAGGGCGCTGATCTGAATTTGATGATGGCCGAATTTTACGGTAAAGAAAATGGATACTGCCGGGGACGTGGTGGATCCATGCACATCGCGGATGTAAAGGGAGGAAACCTGGGCGCCAACGGTGTTGTTGGCGGTGGTATTCCACTGGCGGTAGGGGTTGGCATTGGACTGAAAATGCAAAAAGAAAACCGGGTACTGCTGGCCTTTTTTGGCGACGGTGCTGCCTCAACCGGTGCATTTCATGAATCCATGATCCTGGCAGTGCTTTACCAGGTCCCAGTGGTCTTTATATGCGAAAATAATCAGTATGCGATGTCTTTTTCCGCCAGTGATTGGACAACCAGTAAAAAGATTGCAGCCCACGGAGTGATCTACGGGATGGCAGAAAGTTGTTCAACAGACGGCAACGACCTGCTTGAGGTTCAATCAGCAGTAGAAGCGGCAGTAAAACGAGCTCGCGAAGGCGGAGGCCCCTCCCTGATCGTCAATGATACCTACCGCTGGCGAGGTCATTCCAAAAGCGATCGCAATCGTTATCGCACTGCCGAAGAAATCGAGGAATGGAAGAAGAAGGATCCCATTCTAAAATTCCGGAACTACTGTCTTAGTAAAAAAATACTGACTGAAAAGGAAGCTGACGAGATCAAAGAGAAAGGATATGCTGATATTGAGGCTGCCCGAGTATTTGCTGAATCCAGTCCAGATCCTAAGGTTGAGACATTGGAAGAAGGGGTTTACGCGCCATGAGAGAAATTACTTATTTAGAAGCTATACGTGAAGCAATGACCCAGGAAATGGAACGGGATTCCCGGGTTTTCCTGATTGGAGAGGACATCGGAGAATATGGTGGGGCTTTCCAGGTAACCTACGGCATGTTGGAAAAATTTGGCCCTGAGCGGATTTTGGATACACCAATCACAGAATTGGCATTAACTGGAGCCGCCACCGGTGCAGCCCTGATAGGCATGCGCCCGATCGCAGAGATCATGTTTATGGATTTCACCACCCTCGCATCAGAACAACTGGTTAACCAGGCTGCGAAACTGAGGTTTATGTTTGGCGGACAATCCACTGTTCCCATGGTTTTAAGAACTCCTGCTGGGTCGGGTACTGGAGCTGCAGAGCATCATTCCCAGAGTTTTGAAAACTGGTTTGTCCATGTGCCGGGTTTAAAGGTTGTTATGCCCACAACTCCCTATGACGTGAAGGGTTTGTTAATTTCTTCCATTCGAGATGATAACCCAATCGTATTTATTGAACATAAATTATTATATAAGACGAAAGGAGAAGTTCCTGAAGGGCTCTATGAAATCCCGCTTGGAAAAGCAGATATCAAAAGAGCAGGCAAGGATCTGTCTATCATCGCAACAGGGATAATGGTACAGAAATCCCTGCAAGCAGCGGAAGAGCTGATTAAAGAAGGCCTTGATATTGAGGTTGTGGATCCCCGTACCTTAAGGCCCCTTGATACAGAAACAATTGTCAATTCTGTAAAAAAGACCGGCAAAGTGCTGATAGTTCATGAAGCGGTAAAAACAGGAGGATTTGGCGGAGAGCTCGCTGGCGTGATTGCAGAGAGTGAGGCTTTTGGATACCTGGAAGCGCCAATCATCCGACTGGCGGGTCGGGAAGTCCCTATCCCATATAACCGCGAGTTGGAAAAAGCGTCCGTTCCGCAGGTGGAGGACATAATTGAAAAAGCCAGGGAACTGGCAACCCTAAAGGTGTAATATGGCCATTGAAATGATCATGCCCAAAGTGGACATGGACCAGGAAACTGGTACTGTCGTAGAGTGGGTAAAAACCGACGGACAGCAAGTAACAGAGGGTGAAACTATACTGGTGATCGAAACAGATAAAATTGCCATAGACGTTGAAGCGCCCGGAACTGGCATCCTGACTGGGATTTCAGCTCATCCTGGAGATGTGATCCCGATTGGAACAGTAATTGCCTATATTCTTGAAGAAGGGGAAGAGCTACCGGCTAGTGTACCAACACCTGCAGCTTCCGAATCAGAGGTTGTATCTGCTGAAAAAACAAAAGATGCTGAAATTCAGGCAACACCACTCGCCAGGAAAATGGCCGAAACCCATGGTGTGGATTTATCCCGGGTGCCACCATCTGGCAAGGGTGGTAAGGTTACCAAAGATGATGTTCAATCTGTCCTTGCGCCTGCCGGGCCCGTGACCAGTGGAGATATCGTTGCTACTCCGTCGGCTCGGAGGACAGCCAGACTAAGAGGTGTGGATCTGGGCCAGATCAAGGGAAGTGGACCTGGAGGGCGGATTCAGACCAGTGATGTGGAGAACTTCCAACCCCGGGCAGCCGCCCCTGCAATCAGCCCAGTACTGGGGGGAGAAAAAATTCCACTGATTGGCATGCGTCGTACGATTGCTGAGCGGCTGACTGCTAGTTATCAATCCATTCCGCATGTCCAATTCACAGCCAGCGTGGATATGACAAATTTCATCAAGGTCCGGGCGGATTATAATGATTTAGCACTGGAGCGCGGTGATGAAAAAATCTCTGTAACTGCCGTACTGGTTAAGTTAGTGGCGATGGTGATTGCTGACCACCCCATGATTAACAGCTCTTTGATAGAGGATACAATTATTCTGCATCAGGATATCAATATTGGTGTAGCTGTTGCCCTGGATAAAGGTTTGATTGTCCCAGTAGTGAAGAATGCCAACCTGAAAGGGATCAGTAATATTGCCTTTGAGACCACCGACCTGGTTACTCGCGCAAGAGAGGAAACGCTCACAAGCGCGGATGTCAGGGGTGGAACCTTTACAATCACCAACCTGGGGCCGTTTGGCATTGAGCAGTTTAATGCCATCATCAATCCACCAGAAGCAGGAATCCTGGCCATTGGTGCCACCACCCAGGAAGTTGTTGCATTGGAGAATGGAGCTATCGCAGTCAGACCAATGATGAGGATCACGTTATCTGCTGATCATCGAATTGTTGACGGTGCTGTGGCGGCTCGTTTTATTGCAGATTTAAAAACTACTTTAGAGAATCCAATCCTGATGAACTATTAACTAGGAGCGTGTATGCCAGAAATTAAATTAACCATAACCCATAAGGTCGGGCTGCACGCTCGACCGGCATCGATATTCGTAAAAA
>Ga0307418_1000178_pt1 | contig 18256 bp, 10 predicted proteins | sample SalMarWE160220MG_2_FD_202160 | JGI IMG/M metagenome (GOLD analysis project Ga0307418, IMG submission 202160) | Salt marsh sediment microbial communities from the Plum Island Ecosystem LTER, Massachusetts, United States - WE1602-20 | ecosystem: Environmental > Aquatic > Marine > Intertidal zone >...
GCCTCAAAATCTGACGTGATCTTTACCAGCTACGGCGACATGCTGCGAGTGCCTGGTTCTCAGGCTGACCTGTTCTCCGTTAGAGCCCGGGGAGGTGATGTCCGGGTTGTTTATTCTCCACTTGATGCTGTCAAGCTGGCACAAGAAAACCCTGATAAGGAAGTTGTCTTTTTTGCCATTGGTTTCGAAACAACCGCACCTGCCAATGTGATGAGTGTGCTTCAGGCCGATCAAATGGGTCTTGATAACTTCAGTATCCTGGTTTCCCATGTCAGGGTACCCCAGGCAATAGAAGCCATTCTCAGCTCACCTCATAACCGGGTCCAGGGGTTCCTGGCAGCAGGCCATGTCTGCGCAGTGATGGGCTACTGGGAATACATTCCCCTGGCCAAAAAATTCAACATTCCTATGACCATAACAGGTTTTGAGCCTTTGGATATAGCCCAGGGTATATTAAAAACCGTCGAATCCCTCGAAGCCGGAACCTGTGAGGTGAAAAACGCCTACATTCGGGCGGTATCCGAAAAAGGGAATCAAAGCGCCCAGGCTGTTATCAATCAAGTATTTGAAGAATGTGATAGAAAATGGCGCGGCATCGGGGTCATCCCAGGAAGCGGTTGGCGATTAAAGCCTCTTTTCAACAAATATGATGCGGAGAAAAGATTCCAAGTCGAGACCATCCAGGCCGAGGAATCGCCACTTTGCATTTCAGGTCTGGTGCTGCAGGGTCAGAAAAAACCAGACCAATGCGAAGCGTTTGGCACTTTATGCACTCCGGAGAATCCTTTAGGCGCAACCATGGTTTCAGATGAAGGCGCCTGCGCTGCTTATTACCGCTACCGGACCCAGACACCTGGTTCCCGGGAGAACGCCTTATGACAAACAAGACTCCTCCTATGGAAAGTCCAATCTGCCCTCTGCCAAGAAAACATACTGACAAAATCGTTCAGGGACACGGAAGTGGTGGAAAAATGATGGCAGATTTGATCAAAGATGTCTTCTACCCTCCCCTGGCCAATGCGGCTCTCCTGGCTGGAGATGACGCGGGAGTTGTTGAGCTTAGTAATGGAGTCCGCTTAGCCATAAGTACTGATGCGCATGTAGTCTCTCCGCTTTTCTTTCCAGGCGGCGATATCGGAAAACTTTGCGTATGCGGTACAGTCAATGACGTTGCCATGGTGGGTGCTAAGCCGCTTTACCTATCTGCCAGTTTTGTATTGGAAGAAGGTTTGGATATCAGCACTCTGGAAAAGGTTGTCAACTCCATGAAAGAAGCCGCAAACGAGGCAGATGTTCAGATTATTTGCGGAGATACCAAGGTTGTTGCTCATGGAGAAGCGGATGGTATGTATATCTCCACAACTGGCGTTGGTTTATTGAGACCAGGCCTCAAGATTGGTGGCAGCCAGGCCAAACCCGGCGACCAGGTCATTATATCCGGCAGCCTGGGAGATCACGGCATTGCGGTCCTGGAAGCGCGCGGTGATTTGGGTTTTGAGACCAGGCTAAAAAGTGATATTGCTCCTCTCAATCATCTGATTGAGGCCATGTTGTCTGTAAGTGATAACATTCATGTCCTAAGAGACCCAACCCGGGGCGGAGCTGCTTCTGCTCTGAATGAAATTGCTAAACAATCGCAGGTTGGGATCATCTTGAACGAGGTTTCCCTTCCTGTGAAACCAGCAGTCGCCGCAGCTTGTGAAATGTTGGGATTTGACCCTTTATATATCGCCAATGAAGGCAAATTAATCGCAGTTGTTGGACCAGAAGATACTCCCCGGATATTGGAAATTATGCATCAAACCAGGTATGGTGAAGAAGCGGTAGTGATCGGACAGGTTGAAAAAACACCTCCTGGCCGTCTGCTGCTAAAAACAGGACTGGGCTCGACCAGGATAGTTGACCTTCTGGCAGGTGAAATGTTACCCAGGATCTGTTGACAGCTATCTGATACCTTTCGAACAATATCGATTAGAATTGCATCTACCTCCTTTCACGGAAAAAACCGGGAGAGGAGTTTATTTTTTAAGACCCATTACCTAATAATAACCAGCTTTCAGATCCAATATATATCTTTTTCTGTTTACATTGATTTGAATAGATCTTTTCACCGATCCCGCATCGTAAATTTTTCTCCCCTTTTTGGGTGATTTTATCGATAAATACACTGGAATGAGAGAGGAATATCCTTTTGAGATGGAATCTAACTTCAATTGACCTATTTGGTTGATTGACAACAGAATTACACCACGTTAAAATCATTGAATAGAAAAGCATCATTAAATGATAATAATTGAGATCCATAAAACTGAACCAAACCTTATTCGTAAGGTTCAGAGGGCTCCAATACCATCACTGCAACCGCCCCTCAGATCCTGAGTCTGGGCGGTTGTTTCTTAGATAACAGATTTTTACTTCGTTTTTTCTGGCTTTTGCGTCATTTCCACATCGCCCCCACTGAAGCCAGATTGTTTGTTATAACAGAATTTTATTAGTTAATAGTTAACATTGCAGCCTTCACTGCCGGTACAGCTTGTCCTTAGCCGTGGTATATCAGGGAGAACACTCAATGTCGTCTTCAACACTTCAGCTCAAATCAAATGGAAAGTCAGTTGGAGCCGTAATGGTTGTGGGAGGGGGAATTGCCGGGATGCAGGCTTCCCTGGACTTAGCCGATCAGGGATATAAAGTCTATCTAATCGAAAAGGAAACCGCCATCGGTGGGAAAATGGCACAGCTTGACAAAACCTTCCCCACCAATGACTGTGCCATGTGCACGATCTCTCCCAAACTGGTAGAGGTTGGTCGGCACCCCAATATTGAAATAATCACCGGGTCTGAGGTTTTGGATGTCGCCGGGAAAGCGGGTGATTTTAATGCCCGGATTCGCATCGCTCCCCGCTATATTGATCTGGACGACTGCGTAGCCTGCAACGATTGTGTTGATGTCTGTCCGGTGGAAGTATTGGATGTCTTTAACGAAAAACTTGTCCAGCGTCATGCGGTCTTTAAACAATATCCCCAGGCCGTTCCCAATGCTTACGCCATTACCAAAGCAGGTATCGCCCCCTGCCGGGATGCCTGTCCTGCCAATCAGCGGGCTCAGGGTTATATTGCTTTAATCCGGGAAGGACGCTGGGAGGATGCCCACCGGGTTATTAAGATGGATAACCCCTTCCCCGGGATTTGCGGCCGGATCTGCAATCATCGCTGTGAGACTGTCTGCAACCGCGGAAAATTAGATGAACCCATCAATATCAGGGCCCTGAAAAGATTCGTAACTGACAAAATTTATGAAAAGCCCCGACAAGAAATTACCCCCGCTGAGATTCTCCATCCAGAAGACCGGATAGCGATCATCGGCGCTGGACCATGCGGGTTAACAGCTGCCCAGGATCTGATCAATAACGGCTTTCCTGTGACTGTTTTTGAAGCTATGCCAGTTGCTGGCGGGATGCTCCGCCTGGGTGTGCCGGAATACCGCTTGCCAACAGAAATCATAGAACGCGAGGTTCAAGATATTGTTGACCTGGGTGTTGATCTGAAACTAAACCATAGAATTGACGATCTGGATTCGCTGTTCACACAAGGATTTAAAGCTGTCTTGATCGCAGTAGGTGCCCACGAGGGAATCCGGCTGCCAATCCCCGGCGCCAACCTTGATGGAGTTATCATAAACACCCGTTTCCTGCGCGATGTTCGCCTTGGAAAATACCAGGATGAAGAATCAGATGCTCCCCCGCTCGGTGACCGGATCCTGGTTCTCGGTGGTGGAAATGTTGCCATTGACTGTGCCCGGACCGCAGTGCGGTTGGGCAAAGAGGTCCATCTGGCATGCCTGGAAAGCCGGGCTGATATGCCAGCCCATGATTGGGAGATAGAAGCTGCCCAAGAAGAGGGGGTCAACGTATATCCAGGGCAATCATTTGAACGCATCCTCGGTACTGCCAATGACCGGGTTCGTGGTATGGAATTAATGGAAGTTTCCAGTTTCAGTTTTGATGACAGCGGCGGACTGCATGTAGAAAAAGTTCCCGGCTCTACTCACGAAATTATTTGCGATACTGTGATCTTTTCTGTTGGGCAGCGAGCTGGTCTGGCATTCATTCCTGATGACGCTGGCGTTGGCATTACAAAAAAACAGACCATTGCCATCAATCCCAACACTCTGGCAGCCACTAAGGAAGGTGTTTTTGCTGCCGGTGATAGTGTATCCGGAACAGCTTTTGTAATCGAGTCTGTTGAGAGCGGCCATAAGGTCGCCAATTCAATTATGCGTTATCTTATGGGTGAGGATCTGGAGCCGCCACCTGGGCCTGATCTCCCAGTCGTTGAACTCTCTGAACAAGAACTCCAGGAGCGCGTAGCGCGGGGTGAGATCTCGTATCAAGCGCGAGTTCCTCTCCCCGAACTAAAAGTTAAAGATCGGATCGCTGGTTTTGCCGAGGTGGAAGTCGGATATGATGAAGAATCTGCCCGAGCAGAAGCAGCGCGCTGCCTGGCTTGTGGGATTTGTTCCGAGTGTATGTCCTGTGTTTTTGCTTGCGGCAAAGACGCCATTCACCATGATATGGTCGGCTCTGAAAGAAATCTGAATATTGGCGCAATCATTTTGGCTCCCGGATACCAGACCTATCAAGCGGAGCTATCACAAGAATATGGTTTCGGCAGATTTCCCAATGTTGTAACATCACTGCAGTACGAGCGGATGCTCTCTGCCAGTGGTCCAACGGATGGCCATGTCAGACGTCCATCGGATGATGTCAGCCCCAAGCGGGTCGCTTTCCTGCAGTGTGTAGGCAGCCGGGATCAAAACCATGATTATTGTTCAGCAGTCTGCTGCATGTACGCCGCCAAAGAAGCCATCATGACCATTGAACACGCCCGGGCAGAAGAACGAACCCATCCCGGCAGTGGTGATGTGTATTGCCAGGTATTCTTTATTGATACCCGGGCCTACAGCAAAGGATATGAGGAATATTACCGGCGAGCGGAGAAGAAATACGGTGTTGTTTATACTCGCTGCAGGATCAGTGAAGTCAAACAAAATCCAGATAATCAAAACCTGATCCTGCGTTACAGCTCACCCTACGAAAACCAGGCGATTCCCCGGGAAGATGAATTTGACATGGTCGTGCTCTCGGTCGGTATGGAAATTTCTGACTCAGTGCAGGATCTAGGACGACAGCTGGGGATTGAGCTGGACGAGTACGGTTTCTGCCACACCACATTATTCGATCCTCTGCAGACCTCACGAGAGGGATTATACGTAGCGGGCCCGTTCCGTGAGCCCAAAGATATCCCGGAATCAGTAATGGAAGGCAGCGGCGCTGCCGCCAAAGCCTCACAGCTGCTTGCTCCCGCAAGACATTCCCTGGCTGTTGTCCAGGAATATCCCCCGGAGCGATCTGTAGCGGACGAAGAGACACGAATTGGTGTTTTTGTATGTCACTGCGGCAGTAATATTGGTGGATATCTTGATGTGCCAAAAGTAGCGGAGTACGCCAAAACCCTGCCCCACGTTGTGCATGCAGAGGATAATCTGTACACCTGCTCCCAGGACACCGTGGCTCATATCATCGAAAAGACCAAAGAATTGAACTTAAACCGGGTGGTAGTTTCCTCCTGCACCCCCATCACTCATGAACCTCTCTTCCAGGATGCTATCCGTCAGGCAGGCTTAAACCCGCACCTCTTTGAAATGGCAAATATCCGCAACCAGTGTTCCTGGGTCCATTCCAGTGATTGGGACACCGCCACCAACAAGGCTAAAACCCTGACCCGGATGGCGGTTGCTAAAGCAGATAAGCTGGATCCGCTCGAGATCTATGAAGTTCCTGTTATTCATGAGGCACTGGTCATAGGAGGCGGCGCAGCAGGGATGAATGCTGCCTTAAATCTTGCCGGCCAGGGTTTCCCAGTTCATATTGTTGAGAGAAAACCAGAGTTAGGCGGAAATCTTAACCAGCTGCATTATTTCTCAGCTACCAGGGATGCTCCCATCTTAACCAGCCCCAAGCAATATCTTCGTGATCTAATCCGTCAGATCGATGAACACCCCCTGATCACTTGTCATCTGAACGCCGAATTGTTGGAAACAGAAGGCTTTAAGGGCAATTTCTCTTCAACAATCCAAAAGGATGACGAGGTGATCTCCATCAAACACGGTGTGATCATCATCGCCACTGGCGGAGTGGAGTACAAGGGACAGGAGTACAAATACGGCAAATCCAATCAAATAAAGACCCAGCAGGAATTCGAAGCCTATCTTGCAAAACACATGCCCGGAGGTAACGGAAAGGAACCTTCTCAACCTCTTCCTGATCGGGTAACTATGATCCAATGCGTGGGCCCGTCCGAAAAGTACTGCAGCCGGATCTGCTGCACAACTGCGCTCAAGAACGCTCTGAAGCTTAAAGAATTAAAACCTGAAGCAGAGATCACAATTTTGAACCGGGATATCAGAACCTATGGATTTAAGGAGCGTTTATATACTGAAGCCAGGGAATTAGGAATCCGTTTCATCCATTTTGAGTTTGATCAAAAACCAGAAGTGATCCTGAATCCGGATGGAGATCCGCATCAGGCAGTATCCGTAAGAATCCTGGAGCCGATCCTGCAAAAAGTAGTGGATCTCCCTACTGATATGCTGATCCTGTCCAATCCCATCATACCTGACCCGGGAACCAAGAATTTAGCCAACCTTTTGAAATGTTCCACTGATATGGATGGATTCTTCATGGAAGCCCATGTCAAACTGCGCCCGGTTGACTTTTCCACAGATGGGATCTTCATGGCGGGATTGGCCCACTACCCTAAATTTCTCAATGAAACCATCGCTCAGTCACTGGCAGCGTCATCCAGAGCAGCCCTGGTTCTGTCCCAGGAGAAGATCTACACCAACTCCAGGGTGGCCCAGGTGGATCCCTCAAAATGTGTCGGCTGTCTGACCTGCGTCCGGATCTGTCCCTACCACGTTCCAAAAATCACTAACGAACTGAATGGCGTAGGAAGCATTGTGGGCGCTGCCTTCATTGAAGCCGCCGTTTGCCACGGCTGTGGGTCCTGCGCCTCGGAATGCCCGGCCCAAGCAATCCAGATCCGGCATACCACAGATATCCAGACATTAGAGAAGATCAGCGCCTTGCTAATCCACCAGGGCGAACAAGGATAAAGCGTAGATTATGGAAGAAAAATTCAATCCCGAGATCATTGCTTTTTGCTGTCATTACTGTGCTTATGCAGCTGCAGATCTGGCTGGCTCTATGCGCCTGGATTATCCGGCATCCATCAAGATAGTAAAGATGCCTTGTACCGGCAAGGTGGACCCCATTTATATCTTGCAGGCCCTGGAGGATGGTGCTGACGGGGTTCTTGTGGCGGGCTGACTACCCGGCGACTGCCATTACCTGGAAGGTAATCTCCAAGCCAGAAGAAGAATTGAACACCTTCGTGATTTATTGGGTAAAATAGGACTAGAAGCTCAGCGGATCCAGATGATCAACGTATCAGCTGCAATGGGGGGACAGTTTGCCTGGTCTGCTGCAGAATTCACTGAAGAAATTAGGCGACTGGGACCTAATCCACTCAAAGACTCCTAACATCGCGCCCTCACTGATTCCTCTACACTGAACACATGGATAGGCTCACTGGAGGACAGTATGCAAGAACAACCAAGTATCCTGATTGTGGATGACGATCCCGATATTCTTGATGGTATCCTGATGATCCTTGAATCCAAAGATTATGAACTCAGGATAGCACGGGATGGCGTACAGTGTCTGGAAGTTCTCTCCGAGGAAGTACCTGATTTGTTGATCCTGGATCTTTTGATGCCCCGGATGGACGGATGGGGTGTGATCCGCGAAGTCCGGAATGATTCCCGTTATGCCAATATGCCCATTATGATCCTGACCACCGTTATTGAGGACGCCAGCCGTCGTCGGTATGAATTGGAAACCGGTCATTCCATGGATATCCAAGCCTATACCGAGAAACCCGCCAAACCCGCGGAGTTATTAAGTCAGGTTGAAAAACTACTGTTATGGAAAAAATAAACAACTCTCTTTCTGTGGTTGCTGACCGACTGAGAAACTCAGAGGTGTTTTTTAATTTACCTGATAAAGATTTGCTGGAGATCGCAAAATTCTGCCAGGAAGAGGTCTACCAGGATGGGCAGACTGTCTTCGTGGAAGGCGACCCTGCTTACAAACTGCTTGTTGTTGAACGAGGCAAATTGGCTATTGAAAAAAAGATCCAGCTGGGCCGGCATTCAACACCCAGAAATGCTACTATCGCATACGTTAATCCCAACCAGGTTGCTGGTTTTTCCGCCATTGCTCTACCCCACAACCATTCAGGGACAATAACAGCGGTTGAACCTACCCGGGTCTGCGCCGTTGACGGAATGAAACTGAGGGAGTACCTGGACAGTCATCCAGATGCGGGATACCAGGTTATCAGTGCTATAACAAGCCTGGTAAGGGGCAGATATCAAAGCGCCACGAATACTCTTACTTATTTCCTGTCCATCGTTTCCCACGAGCTGCGCACACCCCTGGCTGCTGTTGAAAATTACCTGCAGACCATCCTGGGAGGATTCGCAGGGGAGTTAAATAAAAAACAAGAGAGGATGTTAAAACGCTGTGTGATCCGTGTCACGGATCTATCCGGACTGATCAGTGATGTTGTAGATCTGGCTCGCATGCGGCCGGAACAGATCCAGGCTGATTTTGAGTGGTTTGATCCTGGCGAGGTTGGACACGAATCAATTGAAGACACCCGTTTAGCAGCAGCGGAAAAGAACATCCAGATCCACATTCAACCTCCAGCAAAGTTCAAACCTATCGTAGGCGGCCGGAGGAGGATGCGGCAGGTATTTACCAATCTTTTAAACAACGCGATCAAATTTTCACCCCCGAATGCCAATGTCTACTTCAGAGCCCGGTACGAAGAAGACCAGCTGATTTTTGAAGTGGAAGATACCGGACATGGAATTCCTCCAGAAGACCTGGAATATATTTTCACGGATTTTTTCAGAGCCAGCAATGTAGGAGATTCTCCAGGAGCCGGTTTAGGATTATCAATTGCAAAAAAGATCATGGATGCCCATCATGGAGATATTGTGGTGAAAAACCTCACTGATGATGATGGCAAAATCATTGGCAGCCTGTTCTCCGTTCACATCCCCCTTAACCTGAGCACACCTGAAATGCGCAGAAATGAATGGATGCCAATCAAGAGTAACAAGGATTAAGTTTAGTTTTTATTAAGCCGAGTGAATATGATGGAACAAAATTCCAATCATTCCTCATCCACCGATCCTATCGTTGCGGCCTCAATAAATACAAACACAAATGGAAAGATTGGTTCTGTCCTGGTTATGGGTGGTGGCATTACCGGTATGCAATCTGCTCTCGATCTGGCTGATCAGGGTTTTAAGGTTTATCTTATCGAGAAAGATACCGCGATCGGTGGGAAAATGGCCCAGCTTGATAAGACCTTTCCTACCAATGATTGCGCTATGTGCAATATCAGTCCAAAACTAGTAGAAACCGGACGCCATCCCAATATAGAGATCATCACTAACGCGACCATCCACCACATATCTGGACAGAAAGGGAATTTTTCAGTTCAAATCTGGCAGGAACCCCGCTATATTGATATTGAAAAATGCGTGGCATGCAACGATTGTGTCGAAGTCTGCCCGGTAATCGTCCCTGATATCTTCAACGAAGACCTTATCAAACGAACGGCAGTTTATAAAAAATACCCTCAAGCTATACCCAATGCCCTGGCAATTCAAAAAGCAGGAGTTGCGCCCTGCCGGGATGCCTGTCCCACCGGTCAGCGAGCCCAGGGTTATATTGCCCTGATCCGGGAAGGCCGCTGGGATGATGCCCTCAGGGTTATCAAAATGGACAACCCCTTCCCGGGCATCTGCGGCAGAATCTGCAACCACCGTTGCGAAGATGCCTGTAATCGAGCCAAATTGGATGAAGCCATAAATATCAGGGCTTTGAAGCGATTTGTAACCGACAAAGTATATCAAAACCCCCGGGAAAAAAGAGAACCCGTCGAAATCCTCCATCCCGATAAAAAAGTTGCCATCATTGGTGCCGGACCATGCGGATTGACCGCCGCCCAGGATATCATCCAGAATGGGTATCCTGTTACGATATTTGAGGCTTTGCCTGTTGCTGGAGGTATGTTAAGAGTTGGTGTGCCCGAATACAGGCTGCCTGCGGAAATAGTCGACCGTGAAGTCCAGGATATTATTGATCTTGGAGTGGACTTAAAATTGAATCATATGGTTAACGATCTGGATCAAGTCTTCCAGAGTGGTTTCCAGGCTATTCTGATTGCTGTCGGCGCTCATGAAGGTGTCCGCCCCCCAATCCGCGGAGCAAATCTTCCAGGAGTGCTGGTGAGTACAAATTTCTTACGAGATGTAAGGCTTGATAAAATCCCGGATCTCGGTGAAAAGGTCGTTGTGGTTGGAGCAGGTGATGTTGCAATGGATGTTGCCCGAACTGCCAGACGCCTGAATTCGGAAGTCCATGTGGTTTACCGCCGGCGATCGGAAGACTCTTCGGCTGGAGAGGAAGAAATTCGGCACGCCGAGGAAGAAGGCATTGAATTCCATTTTCAAACCAGTCCCACAGAAATTATTTCCGGAGGTAGTGATAAATTATCAGGAATGTGGTGCGTTGCAACAGAACCTGGCACCATTGACAAATCCGGCCGGCCAAAACCGGTTCCGATCCCAGAATCAAAACACTTCCTTGATTGTGATACGGTGATTTTCGCCGTAGGTCAGCGGGCTGGTCTGGCATTTATCCCTGATGATGCCGGAGTGGGCATTACGGATAAAAATACCATCGCTATCAACCCTAATACTTTTGCAGCAACCAGAGAAGGAGTATTTGCCGCTGGAGACAGCATCTTTGGAACAGCTTATGTGATCGAAGCCATATCCAGCGGTCATACAGCCGCCAGATCCATCATCCGCTACCTGCAGGGAAAACGGCTCGAGCCAGAGAGAAAACCTGCCCTGCCGGTTGTTGAACTATCCCAACAGGATATTCAAGAGAGAATTGCCCGCGGTGAAGTGGAGCGAAAACCCCGCGTACCTTTACCGGAAATATCCGCCAATGAACGTGTCGGGAACTTTGATGAGGTTGTGAAGGGATACGACGAAGCCAGTGCCATGGAAGAAGCGGCTCGTTGTCTGGCATGCGGGATCTGCTCGGAATGCATGTCTTGCGTTTTTGCCTGCGGCACGGATGCAATTGATCATGACATGATTTCTTCGGAAAAGACCCTCCAGGTGGGTGGTATTATCCTCGCTCCCGGGTATAAAACCTATCCTGCGGAAAAATTAGAGGAGTTTGGTTTTGGCCGTTTCCCGAATGTAGTCACATCAATTCAATTTGAGCGCTTATTATCAGCATCAGGGCCAACCATGGGGCATATCAAAAGGCCCTCAGATGGAATCCTTCCCAAGAAGATCGCATTCCTACAGTGCATTGGGTCCAGAGATCAAGATCACCCCTATTGTTCATCCATATGCTGTATGGCTGCAACAAAGGAAGCTGTTATAGCCAAAGAACACCATCCCCAATTAGACATTCATATCTTCCAGATGGATATGCGGGCTTTTTCTAAAGGTTACTGGAATTATTTCAAACGCGCTAGAGATCAATACGGAGTTCATTACCATCACTGTCGAATATCTGCAATTCTGGAAGATCCAGAGAACCACAATTTAATCCTGCGTCATCCAGCCGATTCAGAACCCACCCAAAATATCATTCACGATATTTTTGATATGGTCGTGCTTTCCGTCGGTATGGAGATTTCAGATGATGTTAAGATCCTCAGCCAACAGCTTGGTTTATCGCTGAGAACCGAAGGTTTTATCAATTGCCAGGAAGAATCCCCCTTAGAGACCAACCTTCCTGGAGTATATGCAGCGGGCCCATTCCGGTCTCCAAAAGATATCCCCGAATCGGTTATCGAAGCCAGTGGAGCTGCCGGTGTTATCGCCTCCTACCTCAGTGCAGCCAGGTTTACAGAAACCACGACCAGGGAATACCCTGTTGAAAAAGACACAAGCTGTGATCCTCCCCGGATCGGTGTATTTGTCTGTCATTGCGGCTCTAATATTGCCGGCTACCTGGATGTGTCTCTGGTGACGGAATATGCCGCATCCTTGCCCTTTGTGGTTCATGCAGAATCAAATTTGTATACTTGTTCCCAGGATAACATCATACACATTACGGAAACCATCAAGGAGCAAAATCTCAACCGGGTGGTTGTCGCCAGCTGTACTCCCCTGACCCACCAACCCCTTTTCCAGGATAGCATCATGGATGCCGGATTAAACCCGTATCTATTTGAAATGGCCAATATCAGAAATCAATGTTCCTGGGTTCATTCTTCAGATAGTCAGGCAGCAACACATAAGGCTGAAAAGCTAATTCGAATGGCAGTGGCAAAAGTTAGCAGACACAGCGCCCAGGAAACCATTGATGTTCCAGTTCATAAGAATGCTCTTGTGGTTGGCGGAGGAGCCGCTGGAATCACCGCCGCGCTAACATTAGCTGAGCAGGGTTTTCCAGTTCACCTCGTGGAAAAAGATAACAGTCTGGGAGGCCAGCTCCGCAACCTGCATATCCCGATGGATAGATTTGATCCTCAACTGATTCTGAATGATCTGCGTCAAAAAGTCCATAACCAGCAAAATCTTACCATCCATCTAAATTCCAGGGTTATCAGTACCACCGGATTTAAGGGGAGCTTCACAAGTCAGGTTGAATCCGACGATGGCGGAATAACCAGCATCCAGCACGGAGCCACCATCCTGGCAACCGGCGGAGAGGAATATCGTGGGCCAGAATATGGCTATGGCACGGATCCTGATATCGTCACACAGCAAGAATTGGAGAAACTTCTGATCAAAGATATAAAATTGGAAGACATCCCAGTTAATGGATCAATTGTCATGATCCAATGTGTTGGACCTGCGGAAGAATACTGCAGCAGAATTTGCTGTACTAACGCTCTGAAAAATGCCCAGGCGCTGAAAAGATCTCGTCCCGATCTGCAAATCCATATCCTCTATCGCGATATCCGTGTTTACGGTTTAATGGAACAGCTTTACACCAATGTGCGGGATCTGGGTGTTCTGTTCTTCCGGTATGACGATCAACACAAACCGGAGCTCCTGTCCAAACCAGATCGCCTGCCAGGCCAAAACCTCCAGATCACCTCCTGGGATCTTTCCCTGAGGAAGCAGATCAAATTTGAACCTGATCTGCTGGTATTATCCATGCCTGTCATCCCTCGCCCGGATATGAAAGATCTGGCCAATCAATTCAAAGTATCCCTCGATCAGGATGGTTTTTTCCTGGAAGCCCATGTAAAACTCCGCCCTGTCGATTTTTCTACAGAAGGTATTTATATGGCCGGCTTGGCCCATTATCCTAAACTTGTTGAAGAGAGCATCATACAAGCCCAGGCAGCTGCCTCGAGAGCTTCAATCATCCTCAGTCAGGATACACTTAAAGCCGGTGGTAGTGTTGCAGTTGTCGCCCAGCAAGAATGTACTGGGTGTTTGACATGTGTGCGCGTCTGCCCCTTTGAAGTACCTGTTATCCAGTCGGATGTCATCGGAGTTGGTGGGATGTTAGGCGCCGCGTATATTGAACCCGCCATCTGCCAGGGCTGCGGGATCTGTGTTGCTGAATGTCCCGCCCAGGCGATTGACCTTATGCATTACACAGATTCACAACTAAAAGCCAAAGTCACCGCCCTTCTTAATCCCGAAGATATGACCCTGTTAATGCTGCAATAGAAATGTGATTAATGTCAAGATTGTAGGAATCCGAGCAATGGAGTATAAATTCTGTGGATAAAGCACCAGGCCAAACTGAGATAATTGCTTATTGCTGTAAACACTGCGCCTACGCAGCAGCTGATCTGGCTGGCGGGCTGAGAATGCAGTATCCTCCGTCAGTCAAAATCATTGAACTTCCCTGCACAGGGAGAATAGATGTTTTATCCCTCCTGGAAGCATTTGAGCAAGGTGCAGATGGTATTATGGTGGCCGGTTGACTGCCTGGTGATTGTCATTACCTGGAAGGTAATGCTCACGCCAACAAAAGAGTAAACCATCTTCAGTCAATCCTGGCTGCCATTGGTATAACACCTGACCGCATCAGGATGGTCAATGTGTCAGCTGCCATGGCATCCGAGTTTGTTAAATTGACAACGGAATTGCATGAGTATTTGCAGTCAATCGGACCTAATCCATTAAAGAACGGTACATCAGATCATTAGCTAAATAGATTTACTGGATGAGTATCATATTGTAATTAGAGGAGAAAAGTATGATTACCGGCGAACAAAAATCTCTCGAGGAAATTCAATCGCTGCTAGGAGATGCCGAAAAAGTATTGGTAGTTGGATGTGGAACTTGCGTGACAGTCTGTTTTGCAGGCGGATCCCGCGAAGCGCAAATCCTTTCCTCATCCCTGCGGATGGCATCAAAGCTCCAGAATCATCCCCAGAATGTCACAGATGTGACCGTTCAGCGGCAATGTGAGTGGGAATACCTGGACGAAATTGAAAAAGAAATTGCTGAGGCGGACGTGGTTCTCTCTCTGGCGTGTGGAATCGGTGTCCAGGCTATTGCAGAACACTTCCCAAACACCTGGGTTGTCCCAGGACTGAATACGACCTTCCTGGGACTTCCTGTTGAACAGGGAATCTGGGAAGAGCGCTGTGCCGCTTGCGGCGATTGCGTCCTTGGATTGACCGGGGGTATATGCCCAATCGCCCGTTGTTCTAAATCCCTTCTCAATGGCCCCTGCGGTGGATCCGAAGACGGTCATTGTGAGATCGACCCTGATGTGCCATGCGCCTGGCAGCTGATCTATGACCGCCTGACCAGCATGGGTAGACAAGAAACCATGCTCGAACTGCAGATGCCCAAGAACTGGCAGGTATCTCGGGATGGTGGGCCAAGAAAGATCGTCCGCGAAGATTTGCGGTTGATCACAGACGATACAGAAGTATGAGCGAGGAGATACATTGATGAGCAGCAAAGACAACGGATATTTAGTTGGTTCCAATTTAGAGAAAATGCTCCGGGCTGGTCACTTTGTCGTCACCGGAGAACTCGGTCCCCCACAAAGCGCTGACCCCGGGGTCATCCGCGAAAAAGCTGCCCTTTTAAAGGGTTATGTGGACGCAGTGAACATCACAGACAATCAGACAGCGATCGTCCGTATGTCAAGTATTGGCGCGGGGACGCTAGTACTGCAGGAAGGCCTGGAACCTGTCATCCAGATGACCTGCCGTGATCGCAATCGTTTGGCGATCCAGGCTGATCTCCTGGGAGCTTCCGCCCTTGGTTTAAAGAACTTGCTTTGCCTGACTGGCGATCACCAGATCTTTGGAAACCATCCCACAGCAAAAAATGTCTATGACATGGATTCCCTGCAAATGGTTCATATGGTGACAGAAATGCGGGATAAAGCCATTTTCCAATGCGGCGATGAAATGAAAGGCCAAACAGCGGCCTTCTTGGTTGGCGCAGCTGCCGCTCCTTTTGCAGATCCAACTGCCTTTCGGCCATTAAGGCTCGCAAAAAAGATTAAAGCCGGGGCAAACTTCATCCAGACCCAGCTGGTTTATGACGTCAAAGAATTTGCCAAATATATGGAAAAGGTTCGCGAATTAGGCGTGCATAAAGAAGCTTACATCCTTGCCGGGGTTGGTCCGCTGAAGAGTCCAGGAATGGCAAAATATATGAAAAATAATGTACCTGGTATTCTTGTTCCTGATGAGGTGATCGACAGAATGATGGAGGCCGGGAAAGAATGGGCCGGGAAGAAGGCTTCTGAACTATCTCCTGAAGAGAAGAAAGCTCGCTCCAAAGCCTGGCAGACAGAAGGAATTCAAGTTTGCATAGACCTGATCAAGGATATCAAGAAAATTGAAGGTGTTGCCGGCGTCCATATCATGGCAATAGAATGGGAAGAAGCTGTAAAGCCCATTGTCGAGGGAGCAGGTCTTTATCCACGCCCTGAAGTTAAGTAATAATTTTTATTCGTAGCTGAAAGGATAATTCCATGTCAGAGGAAACCAAGATTTCAGAACAACAAACTATCACCATTAACGGAAATCTGGCTGAACGGATCCGGGAAGAGATCGGCGAAAATGTCTATCTCTGCTACCAGTGCGTCAAATGCACCAGCGGTTGTCCTGTTGCGGAATATTTTGACTGGCAGCCCAACCAGATCATGCGGGCTATTCAATTAGGCCAGGAAGATATTGCACTGCATTCAAAAACACCCTGGTTATGCTCCTCCTGTTTGACCTGCACCACGCGCTGTCCCCAGGGTTTGCATATCACAGCAATCATGGAATTCTTGACCCGTGAAGTTCTGGAGCGGGGATATAAACCTGAGATCCCTGAAACCAATCGATTTAATCGAGCTTTCATGAGAGAAATTAATCTTTGGGGTCGATCCTATGAACCGGGATTAATGGCTGAACTAATTTTACAAAAGCCAATGACTTTGATCGATGACATTCAGCTTTACTTGCGTTTTTTCCAGAAAGGCAAAGTTGCTCTCATACCCCATCTAACAAAAATGCCCAGTAAAAAAGAGATCAAAGAACAGCCAGGCGCAGTTAATAAAGTGGCCTATTATCCAGGATGCTCGCTGGAAACCACTGCAACAGAATACAACCATTCCACATTGGAGGTTTGTAAAGCCCTGGACTTCCCGTTGGTAGAACCCCGGGGATGGGTATGCTGCGGCAGCTCTGCCGCCCACCGGGCGGACCCGGAAGCTGCTCTACACCTGCCTATGGAAAATTTGGCTTTGGTTGAAAAACAGGGTTACAAAGAAGTCACTATGCCCTGTGCAGCCTGTTATAACCGCCACAAGGCCGCTCAGTATGAGATCAGGACTTTCCCTGACCATAAAGAAAAAGCTGACCAGCTCCTGGGGTATGAATACCAGGATGAGGTATACGTCAGCACAATGATCGAATCGATTTACAAACATGTAGGCCCCCAGGCTGTGGCAGAAAAAACCAAAAATCCGCTCAAGGGTCTCAAACTTGTTTGTTATTATGGCTGCCTGCTTACCAGACCGCCAGATATCACTGGTGCAGAACATCCAGAATATCCGATGGATATGGATGTATTGATGGAATCCATGGGTGCTGAAGTGCTGGATTGGTCCTTTAAAACAACCTGCTGTGGAGCAGGCCATGCCCTCTCCCGCCCGGATATAGTAGTTGACCTCAGCGCAAACCTGGTACAGGGAGCAATTGACGTTGGCGCTGATGCGATTGCTGTGGCCTGTCCCCTCTGCCATATGAATCTGGATGCGAGGCAATTCCAGATGGAAATCGATCACACTGTCCCGATCATGTATTTCACCCAATTAATGGCCGTCGCCCTGGACCTGCCCCCCAAAGCCGCAGCCCTCCACAAAAATATCGTTGATCCCCGCCCTTTATTGGTCGAAAAAGGCCTGATCAAAGGCTGATCAAGGCTAGTTAAATGATCAACCAGAAGGAAGAGGATACTTGGTTCCCAATCCTCTTCCTTTATTATTTTAACAAGCAGAAAATCATCTATTTTTAGATAAATGTATTAAGTGATTTTGCACACAATTGACACTTCATACTCCATAGATTAGACTAAAAAATGAGGTTGACAACATAAATCGGTCATACCTCTTTAATGCGTGTTTTAACATATTTAATCATCCTCTAAGGAGGCATCCGTGTACAAAAAACTCTTTATTCCAGGACCAACCCATGTAGTTGATGAGATTCTCGAAGCCATGGCTGTCCCGATGATCGGTCACCGGGATAAACTATATTCTGATTTGCATGGACAGGTTGTCACAAAACTCAAAAAATTCCTGCAAACAAATGGTCATATCTATTTATCCACTTCATCCTCTTCAGGCATGATGGAAGGTTCAATCCGCAACGTTGTCAACAAAAAAGTCCTGATGACGGATTGTGGTGCCTTTTCCAAGCGCTGGTCAGAAATAGCCCTGTTGAATGGAAAAGAGATCGATGTTATCAAAGTTGAGATGGGACAGGCTACAACCCCGGAAATGGTGGATGAGTATTTGTCCAAAGGCGGTTTTGAGGCGGTTTGCATCACTCATAATGAAACATCAACCGGTGTGATGAATCCCATCAAAGAGATCGGTGC
>Ga0307418_1000181_pt1 | contig 18240 bp, 16 predicted proteins | sample SalMarWE160220MG_2_FD_202160 | JGI IMG/M metagenome (GOLD analysis project Ga0307418, IMG submission 202160) | Salt marsh sediment microbial communities from the Plum Island Ecosystem LTER, Massachusetts, United States - WE1602-20 | ecosystem: Environmental > Aquatic > Marine > Intertidal zone >...
GGCGGCTGGTCACGGCCCGCTGGCTGGTTGCTGCCGACGGTGCGCGCAGCCGCGCCGCGCGCCAGGCGGGCTGGGGCCCGTTCCGGCATCTGGTGCCTGCGATCGAATGCGAGCTGGATGTGGACCGGGATACCCTTCGCAGTTTCGGCCATGCGGCTCGCTTCGATCTTGATTTTCCCACCGAGGGTTACGGTTGGGTATTCCCGAAACGCCAACATCTGTCTGTCGGTGTCTGCTCGTTCGCAACCATGGTCGGTCGTGGTCTGCGTGAACCGTTGAGGCGTACGCTGGCGGAGTATCTGCGCAGGCAGCGTCTGCCTGCGCCTGCACATAAACATGGCTATGTCATCCCCGTGGCCCCGCGTGCGGAGGGCGTGGCCAGGGGCAGGGTCATGCTGGTCGGAGATGCCGCCGGCTTGGCGGATCCGGTGACGGCGGAGGGATTGAGCCATGCCCTGCAGAGCGGTGTTATGGCGGCCGAGGCCGTCATCGACGGCGATACGGATGGTTCGGCGGGTATGCGCTATGCCGAGCGGGTGGGTCGTGAGCTGATGCCGGAGCTGCGGCGGGGGCGCTGGCTGGGCCGGCTGATGTACAGTTCCGGTTCCGTGCGCAATGCCCTGCTGGATCGCGAGGGGCGCCGGCTGGCGGATCTGATGGCGCGCATCTTTCTCGGTGATGATCTTTATCCGGTGATGCGGGCGCGCTGGCTGCGCCTGCTGCCGGGCATCGGCCGCGCGGGAGGCGAATGATGCCGGTGTACGGTGACGTTGCGGGTATCGACGAGGTTGGCCGCGGTCCGCTGGCGGGTCCGGTGGTGGCGGCGGCGGTGATCCTGGATCCGCACGACCCCAGGCTCGGCACCTACCGGGATTCCAAGAGGCTCAGCGAGGCCAGGCGTCTGGTGCTGTATCGTCACCTGCGTCGCCATGCCGTTGGCATGGCGGTGGCCCAGGCCAGTGTCGAGGAGATCGACAGGCTGAATATCCTGGAGGCGACGATGCTGGCGATGCGGCGTGCCATCGACGCGTTGCCAACGTGCCCGGCACGCGCCGTAGTCGACGGCAACCGCTGCCCGGCCCTGTCGATGCCGGTCGAGGCCATCGTCGGCGGTGACGGTTTCGTGCAGGAGATCTGCGCCGCCTCGATCGTGGCCAAGGTGGTGCGGGACCGCCTGATGCGACAACTGGACCATCGTTATCCGGGGTACGGTCTGGGCGGACACAAGGGCTACGGTACGGCCGCGCATCTCGATGCCCTGCAGCGGCTCGGCCCCAGCCCGATCCACCGGCTGAGCTTTGCCCCGGTCGCGAAAGCGCTGGCGGTTGAACCCCGATCGTGAGGCCCGTCACGTCGCGACTCGACGCGTAAAGATACAGTCCAAGCCAGGCATGCGGACCATGCTTGCTGGGCCCGGCGCACGGTCCCATATTCCCTCTTTCCCACCCCGTGCGTCGGGCCTGTGCATGCCGTGGTCCATTCTGTTCTATACTGGACTCAGGCGTATTGCCGTACGTGGTAAGCCACGGCATCGATGTGGTCCGGCGGCATGCATCCGGCCTCTCCCTCCTCCTTCCCCCGGGCCGGGTGCGTGCGCCGGATCCGTTGCCTTCGAATGCCTTGCCATGGCTTGGAAAAGCCTTGCTGCCGTGCTTGGATTTTGCCAGGGCAGGCCCTAGTTTGCCGATATGCAGAAACACCCCGGCCACACCCCGATGATGCAGCAGTATCTCCGCATCAAGGCGGAGTATGCCGATTGCATCCTGTTCTACCGCATGGGCGATTTTTACGAGATGTTTTTCGATGACGCTGTCGACGCGGCGCGCATCCTCGATATCGCCCTGACCAAACGGGGCAAATCGAACGGCGAGGATATCCCGATGTGCGGCGTGCCCTGGCATCAGGCGGAGGGCTACCTGGCCCGACTGGTGTCGGCGAACCGGCGCGTGGCCATCTGCGAGCAGATGGAGCCGCCGGGCGAGGCCAAGGGGCCGGTACGGCGCGAGGTGGTCCGGGTGGTCACGCCGGGAACGCTGACCGAGAGCGAGCTGCTGGATCACCGGAAGAGTGCCAGACTCGCTTCCCTGTACCACACCGGCCAGCGCTGGGGTATCGCGGCCGTCGACCTGTCGGCCGGTCGTTGGGAGCTGATGGAAGGACAGGGCGAGGCTCAGCTTTCCGAGTATCTGGGTGTATTGGAGCCGGCCGAGCTGTTGTTGATGCACAACGCCGAGGCCCCGGTGCGTGCGCCGGTGCAGTATCCGGGCGATTGGGCCTTTTCGCCTGAGGTGGCGCAGGAGCGTTTGCGCGAGCATTTCGGGGTCGGAGACTGGCAGGCGCTGAATTTCGCCCGGCATGGCGAGGTGGCATCGGCCGTGGGCGCCGTGCTGGTCTATCTGGAGCAGACCCAGAAGCGCAGTCTCGATCACCTGGAACTGCCGGTCTATCACGACGTGGCGCCCGGCATGCAGATCGATGCACGTTCCCGGCGCAACCTGGAATTGTATGCTTCACTGGGCGGCGATGCACAGGGTGGGCTGCTGTCGGTGCTTGACGAGACACTGACGCCGATGGGTGCGCGCATGCTGCGCCAGTGGCTGGATTTTCCGCTCGCCGATATCAAGGCCGTGGCCCGACGACAGGATGCGGTGCAGAGCTTGGTCGACGACGAGACGACCCGAGAGGCTCTGCGTACACAGCTGGGCACGGTGCGCGACATCGAACGCATGCTGACGCGCATTGTGCTGGAGCGTGCTTCCCCGCGGGATTTCCGGGGCCTGGCCAACAGTCTGCTGGCATTGCCGGGATTGCGCACAGTGCTGGGCGAGCGCCAGGGCATGTTTGCCGACCTGGCCGTGCAGCTGTCAGGGCTGGACGACCTGGCCGCGCAACTGGATTCGGCGCTGGTTGAAGTCTGCCCGCCGCATTTGCGTGAGGGTGGCCTGATCCGTGCGGGCTTCGATGCCGAACTCGACAGGCTGCGCAGCCTGTCCGCCGATGCCGACAGCTGGCTGAAATCCTACGAGGAGCAGGAGCGGGAACGCACGGGCCTTGCCAATCTGCGCGTCAAGTACAACAAGGTGTTCGGCTATTTCATCGAGATCTCACGCGCCCAGGCGAAGGACGCACCGGCCGATTACGTGCGCAAGCAGACCCTGGTCAATGCCGAACGTTTTATCACCGACGCGTTGCACCGTTTCGAAAGCGAGATCCTGGGAGCACGCGAGGCGGCGCTGGCGCGCGAGGCGGCGCTGGTCCGTGAACTGTCAGCGGCGATCGGCGCAGCGGCGACATCCATACAGGCAGCGGCACGAGCCGTGTCCGTGCTCGACGTGCTCGGCTGTTATGCGCACCTGGCCGTGCGGCATCGCTACTGCCGGCCCCGGCTACAGGAGAACGGGACGCTGGCGATCGAGGGCGGGCGCCATCCGCTGGTGGAGCAATGCCTGCCTGACGGTACGCCGTTCGTGGCCAACGATATCGCCATGGACATGAAAAAGCGTCGCTTCATGCTGCTGACCGGGCCGAACATGGGCGGCAAGTCCACCTATATGCGCCAGATCGCGTGGATCGTCTGGCTGGCGCACACCGGCTGCTTCGTGCCGGCGGAGTGCGCCCGCATTCCGTTGATCCGCCGCATCTTCACGCGCATCGGGGCGGGAGACGAACTGGCCATGGGCCGCTCCACCTTCATGGTGGAGATGATGGAGACGGCCACGATCCTGAACCAGCTCGGGCCGCGCTCGCTGGTGGTCATCGACGAGGTCGGGCGCGGCACCAGCACATGGGATGGCATGGCCATCGCCTGGGCGGTGGCCGAGCGTCTGGCACGCAGCGAGCAGGTGCTGACGCTGTTCGCCACGCATTACCACGAGCTGACGGCGCTGCCGGATGAATATCCGTCGGCGTTCAATGCCTCGGTACAGGTCAGGGAGTGGAACGGCAGTATCGTGTTTCTGCACCGGGTCGAGGAGGGGGCGGCGGACCGTTCGCACGGCATCGCCGTGGCCCAGTTGGCCGGCTTGCCGCCGGATGTGGTGCGCCGGGCACGCGAACATCTGTTCCGGCTCGAACACCAGGCGGAACTGGCGGCCGAGGAGGGCAAGAACCAGCTCGGGCTGTTCGCCGAGGCGGAGCGGCGGCGGCAACGCCAGATGGCCGATGAGGCCGCGCAGATCCTGGCGGCAATCTCGGAGCTGGATACCGATGCCCTGCGCCCGATCGATGCGCTGAACACCATGGACGAGCTCAAACGTCGGGCTGCGGAATGGATGACGGCAGACCGGCGGTGATTGCGTCTGGCACCCCGGCCGTTATCTTCCGTGACATGATTCTTTATCGGTTCCCGTATCAATGACCAAGGCCGTGAATACCGCACTTCCGATCGAGGCTGGTGAAACCGGCAAACAGCTGCTCGCCCTGCACGCTGAGATCGCCAGGCTGATGGATCAGGGAGCCGGCGGTGCGGTGCTGGTGCAGCAGATGTGCCGGGGCGTCGATGCCCTGCTGACGGGGTTGTGGAGCCGCATCGCCGGCGATGTCGACCAGCATGTGGACATGATGGCAGTCGGCGGTTACGGGCGGGGCGAGCTTTGCCCGTATTCGGATTGGGACCTGTGGTTTATCGTACCCGATCATCATTCGCCGCCGATCAATGCCGCCATTACGAGTTTCATGTATGTGTTGTGGGATATGAATGTCCATGTCGGCCATGCCGTGCGCACGGTGGGCGAGTCGGTGCGGCATTTGTCCGAGGACTGGAATTCGGCCACAGCGGCCCTGGAGATACGGCTGTTGCATGGCAAGGGCTACCTGTTCACTGAACTGCAGCGACAGACCTCCCGCTTTTTCGTCAAGCGGCGCAAGGCCTTCGTGCAGGCCAAGCTGGACGAGATGAAGGCGCGGCACGAGCGTGGTGGCGGCACCGCCTTTCTGATGGAGCCGGATGTCAAGGAGGGCCAGGGCAGCCTGCGCGACGTGCACGGCATCTTCTGGATGGCCAAGGCCTGGTATGGGGTGGAACGACTGGACCGCCTGGTCGGTATGGGCGTGATGACGGCGCGCGAGCTCAAGCAGCTGCGCACAGCCCGTAATTTCCTCTGGCGTTGCCGTACCGGCCTGCACCTGATAGCCGGCCGCGCCATGGACAAGATGGGTTTCGAACAGCAGGCCGAATTGGCGTCGCGTTTCGGCCACGAGGACCGGCCGGAGCAATACGCCGTCGACGTGTTCATGAAGCAGTACTTCCGGCACGCCGGGCGCATCTCGCGCATCACGCACCTGATGGTGATGCATTTCGAGGAGCAGCTGCATCCACAGCGCTTCGTGCGCCGCAAGGAGATCGGGGATGGCCTGGTGCTCGAAGGCGAGCAGGTCGGCCTGCACGATGCGCATGTGTTTGAGAAGGAGCCGTTGCGTCTGCTCAGCATCTTTCATGTGGCGCAGCAAGGTCATCGCCATCTCTCCAGCCAGGCCCTGCGACTGGCCCGGGAGCAGGTGACGCTGCTGACCCCGAGGCTGCGCAACAGCGCCGAGGCCTCCGAGCTGTTCCTGCGCATCCTGCGTTCGCCGCGCAACGTGGCCTGGACCCTGCGCGAGATGAACGTTACAGGCGTGCTCGGCCGCTTCATCCCGGATTTCCGGCGTGTGGTCGGTCTGGGGCAGTTCAACCGCTATCATTCCTATACCGTGGACGAGCACACCATCCGGGCCGTGGCGGAGGCGCGCAACATGGTGCACGGGGAAACCGGGCCGATGCGTCTGCCGTTGGCTGCAGATCTGATGCGGCGCCTGCACCGCCCGGAGCTGATCTATATCGCGCTGATCTTTCATGATATCGCCAAGGGCAGGCCGGGTGATCATTCGGAGCTCGGCGAAAACCTGGCCCGGCGTTTCTGCCTGCGCCTGGGACTTACCCGCGATGATGCGGAACTGGTGGCTTGGCTGGTACGACACCATCTGCTGATGGCGATGGTGTCGCAGCGCTCGGATATTTCCGATCCGCAGGTGGCGGCCCGTTTTGCGGCCCAAGTCGGGGACATGGAGCGCCTGAACTGCCTGTTGGTGCTGAGCGTGGCGGATATCGCCGCCGTCGGGCCGATGATCTGGAATGAATGGAAGGGTTCGCTGCTCGAGGAGTTGTACCGGGCCACCGAGCTGCAGCTGATGGATTCGGATGTGCGCAGCAAGGCCCTGAAGATGCGGGTCGAGACACGGGTGCAGAGCCTGTTGCGTTCGGTTTCTACGACGGAACGGGCCGGGATTACGGCGGCCTGCGACATCCTTCCCGAGCGCTGCATCATGCAGTTCGAGGTCGACCGGCTGCGGCCGATCACTACCCTGATTGCCCGTTCGGGGGATGGCCAGGGGGTGGATGTCGATATCGATGCAAGGCGTAACGAATCACGCCTATTGGTGCTCGCCCACGAAAGGGAGGGCCTGTTTGCCGGCCTGACCGGCGAAATAGCGGGCGGCTTTATCAACGTGGTTTCGGCACATGCCTATGATCTCAGCGACGGCCGGGTGCTGGACGTGTTCCGCATCCAGACCCCGGAGGGGCGCGCGTTGACGATTCCGAGCGATCTCGAAAAGCTGATGCAGCGCATCAGGGCTTTAATCGAGCATCCGTGGGAGATCAGTCCGCCGGCCGTGCACCCGCCGAGAATCCATATCCTGATGCGTCATGTACCTGTGCTGGCGCAGGAGCTGCCGACCGCCTCCACGCGTCATACTGCCATTGAAGTAACGGCGGCCGATCGTCCGGGCCTGCTGGCACAACTGGCCTATGCCATCTATCAGGCCGGTTATCATCTGCGCGGAGCCAACATCTCGACCTTTGGCGAGAAGGTGGTGGACGTGTTCTTCCTGCAGCGCCGCGATGGCAATAAGCTGGCGCCGGCCGAGGTCGAGTCGTTGTGCATGGCCCTGGTCGAAACCGCCCGGCTGGCGAGGGACGCATGAAAAAGCACTGGTGGAGACGGAAGCGCCGGCCGATACCGCAGAGCCAGGGGTTCGTGCTGGCCCTGGGCGGAGGTGGCGGCCGGGGATTGGCGCACCTGGGCGTGCTGGATGTGCTGGAGCAACACGATCTGCGTCCGCGTGCCATCGTCGGCAGCAGCATCGGATCGCTGTTCGGAGCCATGTATGCGCTGCAGCCGGATGCCAAACTGGTGATTGAGCAGGTCACTGCTTTCCTGCGCTCACCGGCCTTCGCCGAGTTGAACCTGCCGGTGATCGACGGCGCCGAGGTCGAGGATCAGTCCTGGCTGTCCGCGCTGACAGCGGCGGCCCGACAGACAATGCTGTTCACGCGCGCCGCCACCGGCATCGCTGTTGGCCGGGTCGAAACCCTGGTCAGCGTGGTTCGTACGCTTTGTGAGGACAATGGTTTCGACGATCTGATGATCCCGATGCATATCTGTGCCGTATGTTTTCCCAGCGGCGAATGCCGTGTGTTCGATGATGGCGATCTGGTGCGTGCCGTGGCGGCGAGCATGGCGGTGCCCGGCGTGTTCGAGCCGCTGCTGATCGACGGGGAGAAGTTCGTCGATGGTGGTCTGGCCTCCGAGGTTCCGGCGCGTGAGGCGCGCCTGGTGGCCGACAACGATGTGGTCGTGGCCGTCAATGTCGGCGCCCGCCCCGATCCCAATTTCGAGCCGAGCAACGTGCTGAGCATGCTGGACTGGTCCACGCGTGTGAAGGCGCTGTACCTGCGCCGTTTCGAGAAGGCGCAGGCCGATGTACTGATCGAGCCGCTGGTTGGCTTCCGCCAGTGGCACGATTTCTCGCGCGTGGAGGCGGAGATCGAGGCTGGGCGCCAAGCGGCGCTGGAACAATTGCCGCTGCTGCACCAGATGCTGGCCCGATGACGGGCGGTGGCTGGCGCCTAGACAATCCGGTGCAGGTGCTGAGCCTGCTCGGCTCGCTGATGATCCTGATCGCTTACGCCATCACGGTGCATCTTCCGGCACGCAGGCGACTATACTGCTCCATCAGTCTGGCCGGCGGCATACTGCTGCTGATCGTGGCGCTGATTTACCACAACCTGGGGCTGACGATGCTGGAGGTGGCCTGGATCGCTATCAACCTGTGGGGTCTTTGGCATGCGCGCACCGCTGGGGCCTCCGGGGCCGCCGATGTACGTTGATCGTGCCGTGGTACTGGCGGCGGGGCTGGGCACGCGCCTGACGTGGCTGACGCGCGAGCGGCCGAAGGCACTGATGCACGTCGGCGATGCCACGGCCATCGAGGCAGTGATACGAAGGCTCGCCGCTCAGGGTATCCGCGATATTGCCATTAACCTGCATCATCAGGGTGATGCCATCACCGAGGCTCTGGGATTTGGGGAGCGCTTCGGCGTCAGGCTGGTGTACAGCCGCGAGGAGAAACTGCTCGACTCGGGCGGTGGCGTTCGCCAGGCCCTCTCGCTGCTTCCGGGCCAGGGCTTGGTGGCCGTGCATAACGTCGATGTGCTCAGCAATGTGCCGCTGCGGCGGTTGGCGACCCGGGTGCCGCCGGGCGGGGCCTGCCTGGCGCTGGTGGCCAATCCGCCACACCATCTCCAGGGCGATTTCGGCCTTGAATCCGGGCGTGTGGTGCTGAAAGCCAAGGGCAACAGTTTTACCTTCGCCGGCATCTCGGTGTTCGATCCGGCAGTCTTCGCCGATTGGTCTGCTGCGGTGTTCTCACTGTCGTCGGTTCTGGAACGGCTGCTGGCCGACGGCCGGCTCGCCGGTTACCGGCATCAGGGGATGTGGCTGGATATCGGGCGTCCGCGCGACCTGTTCGCGGCATCGCGCTACCTGCATACCTACCCGGCATGAATTGGCGCTACCGCATCGCCGGCCTGGCATTGGGGCTGGACGAGGATGAAGCGGCGCTGCCGGCCACGGTGGCAACGCTACTCGACCTGCCGTCGGCAGCGATCCGTGAGTGCCGGGTGGTCAGGCGGGCGCTCGATGCCCGCCGCAAATCCGACATCCATTTCGTTTGCACCCTCGAATGCGTCAGCGGCCAGGCCGCGCCGGAGCCGCTGCCACCACAGGTTACGCTGGTCAGCGACTCGGTGCTGGATGTATCCCGGCCTGATGCGTTTCCGCTGGCGCTTGCATCGGGAAAGGAGCGGGTGGTGGTGATCGGCGCCGGCCCCGCCGGGCTGTTCGCGGCGCTGGCCCTGGCCGAGGCCGGTATCAACGTGACATTGCTGGAGCGCGGCCAGCCGGTGGAGGTGCGCATGCGTGACATCGGCCGGCTGCGCGCGCACGGCGAGCTGGATGGCGAGAGCAACATCTGCTTCGGCGAGGGTGGCGCCGGCACCTACACAGACGGAAAGCTGTATACGCGCATCAAACATCCGTTCGTGCGCTGGGTGCTGGCCACGTTCGTGCGTTTCGGTGCGGCACCGGACATCCTCGTCGATGCCCATCCGCATCTGGGCACCGATCGCCTAGTGCATATCGTGCGCGAACAGCGCAAACATCTTCTGCATCTCGGCGTCGACTACCGTTTTGGAGCCCGCGTCGTGGCCGTCGAAATGCGGGATGGGGCGGCCGCGGGCGTCGTCCTGGCCAGCGGCGAGCATATCGAGGCCAGCGACGTGGTGCTGGCCATCGGGCATTCGGCGCGCGACACCTTCGCGCAGCTGCTGCATCAAGGCCTGCCGATGCAGGCCAAGGATTTCGCCGTCGGCGTGCGCGCCGAGCATCCGCAGGCGCTGATCGACGCCATCCAGTTCGGACGCATGGCCGGTCATCCGAAGCTGGGCGCGGGCGAATACAGCCTGACGCACCAAGTGGAGGATGTGCATTCGGGCCGGCGCGGTGTCTATTCGTTCTGCATGTGTCCGGGCGGCATCATCGTGCCGTCGCCGACCGAGCCCGGCATGATGGCCATCAACGGCATGAGCAACGCCAAGCGCTCCAGCCCCTTCGCCAATGCCGGCGTCGTGGTGCAGGTGACGCAGGCCGATCTGGATCGCCATGGGGTGGCTCCGGGGCCGTTGCGCGGCATCGAATTACAGCGCGAGCTCGAGCGACGTGCCTATGAAGCGGTGTCCCGCCCGTATGCGGCGCCGGCCATGCGCCTGACGGATTTCCTGACAGGAAAACCCTCCGGCAGTCTGGCGCCGACGCGCTTCCGCCCGGGTGCCGAACCGGCCGATCTGCATGCTATCCTTCCCCGGTGGCTGACCCGGCCGCTGGCCGCCGGCCTGAAGGGCTTCGATCAAAAGATGCGTGGCTACGTCACAGACGAGGCCAACCTGCTGGCGGTGGAGTCGCGTACCAGCTCGCCGGTGCGCATCCCGCGTGGTGCGGACATGCAGAGCGAGGGTTTCAGCCGGCTATATCCGGTCGGCGAGGGTGCAGGCTACGCCGGCGGCATCGTCAGCGCCGCCGTCGATGGCCTGAAGGCCGCCGAGGCGATCATTGCTCGGCGGGGATAGGAGGCAGTAGCGATGCACGTGAACATGAATACATCGACCATCATGTGGGGGCTGCTGTTCGGCTCCATCGGCGTCGGTTTTTTCACTTACGGCAGGAAACAGCGCAAGATCGTGCCGTTGGTGTCGGGCATCGTGCTGATCGCCTATCCATATTTCGTGACCAATCCCTATGCCGAGGCCGGCATCGGCACAGTGCTGATGGCGGTGCCGTACTTCGTCCGCCTCTGACTGCGCGAGGGAAGCCGAATGTACGTTGTGATTTTTCGCGCCAAGGCCGGAACCTGGGTGCCCAGTATCTGGAAACGGTGCAACGTATGCGGGACACCGCGATCAGCCAGTTCGGGTGCATTGAGTTTCATTCGGCCACCGAAGGCCGGGACGAGGTTGCCCTTTCCTACTGGCCGGACGAGGAGAGTATCCGGGCCTGGAAGGCCCACCCCGATCATATCCTGGCCCAAAAATCTGGCCGCGAGCGGTGGTATGAATCGTACTCCGTGCAGATCGCACAGATAGGCCGCGAATATCGGAGGCAATGAGGCCGATGCCAGGCGCCGGCCGGTGATTGATTATTTCTCGACCAGGACCATGTGCTGGCCGCCGTCCCTGGGTTCCACCGACAATACCTTGTAGCCCTGCTCCTCGCAGGAGCGGGGTACGTTCTCCAGTGGCTCGCCGTCGTTCAGCAGTACCTCGAGCTGCTCGCCTTTGCCGAGCTTGGCCAGCATCAGCTTGACCTTGACGAAGGTCATCGGGCAGGTCTCGTGGGTGATATCGAGAAAGTGTTTCATCGGGCTCTCCTCAGATGAAGATGATGTGGGCGTCTTCCGAATCGTTCAGGAAGGTGGCGACGCCGACAACGTCCTGCACCTCGTCGATCAGGTCCTCGCGCTCAATCTCCAGGATGTGCATGGCCATCTCGCAGGCGACAATGCGTACCCCGAGCGCGTGCGCGGCCTCGACCAGCTCCGGCAGCGTGGCCACATTGTGCTGTTTCATCATGCCGGTCATCAGCCTGGGGCTGGCGCCGAGAAAATTCAGGCGGGACAGCGGCATGTTCTTAAAACCGCCCATCAGGAAATTGAAGGCGCGGGCCAGTACGCTCTTGCCCATGGCAACGCGTCCCTGGTTCTTTTTCAGGGCGTTTAGGCCCCAGAAGGTGAAGAAGATCGTCACCTGGCGGTTCGTGGCCGCAGCACCGGTGGCGATGGTGAAGGCAGCGATCAGCTTGTCGAACTCGCCGGAGAAGCAGACGATCGATATGTTTTTCTTGTCTTTTTTGACCTTCCTGTCGGCCATGCCACGCTCCTTGTCCCGGGCGGCGCCGGGGACGGCGAGGCATTATACTGGCAAATGGTAAAAGGAACCACCTACGCGCCAAGGGGGGAAGAGGAGCGGGCGCATGTTGCCTGCGCGACTACTCTTCCGGGCGCATGCGGATGTAGCCGGTAGGGCATTCTTTGGCGCATATGCCGCAACCCTTGCAGTACTCGAAATCGAATACGTAGTGAGAGCCGTCGCTGGCCAGCTCCACCGTCTTCAGCACCGCATTGTCCGGGCAGTAGTTCCAGCAGTTGTCGCAGGCCAGGCAGTTGCCACATGACAGGCAGCGATCCGCCTCGCCGAACACTTCACCCTCGCTTAAGCTGCCGATGATCTCGGCCTGGTCGGTGCGTTCGGCAACCTTCAGTTTTGGCGGTTCGGCGCGCGCGGCCGGGGTGAAGTAGTTCAGGTTCAGCGCCTCGACATCGATCCTTTCCCGGGACTCATCCGGCAGGGAGCGCTTATCCAGCATGGCGGCAATGGCGATGGCGGCCTTGCGTCCGTCGCCGATGGCGGCGGACACCGTGCCCCGATCGCCCCGGGCATCGCCACCAGCCAGCACGGTCGTGCGTCCCTGCAGGCGGCCCCATTCGTCGGGGTGGAAGTAGGGCTGGTGGTCCAGAAGCTCTTCCAGGCCGGCCGGATCGACGATCTCGCCGATGGCCGGGATTACCATGTCCGCATGCACGACCCGTTCCGTGCCCTCGAAGGCGATGCGTTTTTTTTTGCCTCCGGCGCCGGGAATCTTCTTCAGCCTGGCGATCTCGACCCCCGTCGTCTGTGAGCCGCGCATGATCAGGCGCTTAATCGTGTGGTGGGGGTAGAACACGATGCCTTCCTCGACCGCCTCATCAAATTCACGCGGCACCACGTTCAGTACGTCGTCCGGGTCCGTGTCCGGGCCGGGTAGGCCCGAGGCGGTGATGATGGAAACCTCGGCGACCCCCGCACGCTTCATGATGCGGGCCAGATCCACCGCGGTGTTGCCGCCGCCATGGATGACCACGCTGGCTGGCTTGGGGATGGAGCCGAGATCGATCCATTCGCGGATCATGTGCAGGCCCTCGTGCAGGTCGGGGGGCGTGGCGCCGTCGACATCCCAGCCGTGCGACTGCTGGCAGCCGGGGGCGAGGAACACGGCATCGTACTCGGCCTCGAGATCCTCCAACGCTACGTCCCGTCCCAGCTGCTGGCGCGGCCTGAACTCGATGCCGAGCGCGAACAACCGTTTAAGCTCCGCGTCGACAACGTCGCGCGGCAGGCGCGTCATCGGGATGGCCGAGCGCAGCAGGCCGCCCGCCTCCGGCAGGGCATCGAGCACGCTAACGGCAAAGCCGCGCCGGATGAGCTGGTAGGCACAGGACAGGCCGGCAGGTCCCGCGCCGACGATGGCAATGCGCTCTTTGCGGCTGCCCTTTTTGGCCAGCCACGGGTAGGCCCAGCTGTGCTCGATCGCCGCATCGCCGACGAAGCGCTCCAGATCGTGGATGGCGATCGCCGTATCGAGGCTGCCGCGGTTGCAGGACGTCTCACACGGATGCGGGCAGACGCGGCCGGTGATCGCCGGCAGTGGATTGGCGGCAACCAGCTCTTCCCATGCCTCCTGCAGCCGGTGTTCCTGGATCTTGGCGATCCAGGCCTGTGCATCCTCGCCCGCCGGGCAGGCATCGTGGCAGGGGGCGCAGCGATGCTGATGGAACGGGGCTTCGACCCGCCAGGTTCCGGTCTTGAAGGCCAGCGAACTTCCGGGTTCGGCCCAGGCGCCGCGCGTCATCACGTGCTTCTTGGCGGCGCTCATGATACCAGCCCTCCGCGGCGCACCGTATCCGCCTCCTCGCTGTCGAGAGGATCGGCATGATCAATGGCCAGGCCGTAGGTGGAGATGTTGTGGTCGGCCAGCGCCTGCAGGTGCTCCCGCTCCTCCAGGGCGCGCGGATCGTCGCTGAACAGGTGGCGGAACCGTCCCTGGGTCTTCAGGTAGTCGACCACCGGCCTCGGCTTGTGCAGCGGCATCACCTCGGTGACCTCGCCACGCTCCAACTCGATGATCGGGAATAACCCTGTCTGCACCGCCAGGCGCGCGATCTCTATGGTCAAGGCGCCGTCGTGACCCCAGCCGAGCGGGCAGGGGCAGTGCACCAGCAGGAAGGTCGGTCCCTCGATGTCGATGGCCCGGCGCACCTTTTTGCGCAAATCGGCGGGATAGGCGACCGAGGTGCTGGCGGCATACGGAACATGATGGGCGGCGATGATCGACACCAGATCCTTCTTCAGGTGGCGTTTGCCCATGCGCGCCTTGCCGGGAGGCGAGGTGGTGGTGCGCGCCGCATGCGGGGTGGAACTGGAGCGCTGGATGCCGGTGTTCATGTAGGCCTCGTTGTCGAAGCAGACATAAAGCACGTTGTGGTTGCGCTCCAGCATGCCGGAGACCGCCTGGAAGCCGATGTCGAAGGTGCCGCCGTCGCCCCCGAAGGCCAGTACCTTGCTCTGCCGGCCCTGGGCCTTCAGCGCCGCCTCGATGCCGGAGGCGACGGCGGCGGCGTTCTCGAATACCGAGTGTATCCACGGCACGCGCCACGCCGACTGCGGCCAGGGCGTGCTGAACACCTCCAGGCAGCCGGTGGCGTTGGCCACCACCACGTCGGGACCTGCGGCCTGCAGCACCAGCCGTGCCCCCAGTGCCTCGCCACAGCCCTGGCAGGCACGGTGCCCGGATTCCAGGCCGCGGAAGCGCGGCTCGATCGCGCGCAGTCGTTCGATGTCCTTAATCTCGATGGTTTCCGATGGTGTGGTCATATCAGCGCTCCCCGGCCGGCAGTTTTTGCAGTTGGACATCGAATATCGAGAAGGCGTCGCGGGCCGGCTTGGAACTGGCCTTGAGGATGCGTTCCAACAGATCCAGCGGCATGTCGCGCCCGCCCAGGCCGGCGGCGTAGTTGTACACCTCCGGTGGCTGCGCCATGCGTGACAACGCTGCGCGCACCTCAGCGCCGATGATGCCGCCGGCGCCCGGCGACAGGGCACGCTCCAGCACGATCAGCTTCTTCACACCCTTGCACATCCGGCGCAACTCGTCCTCGGGGAAGGGGCGGAAGCAGCGCAGGGTCAGCAGCTTGATCTTTTCTCCCTCGTATTGGGCCATGGCCTCGCGCAGGGTGCCCAGCACCGAGCCGATGGCCAGGATCGCCGTATCGGCGTGCTTCGCACCCTCCTCCCGGATCAGACCGCCGCTGGCACGCCCCGAAATCGCCTGCCAGTCCTTGTCGGCGGCGACGATTTCGTCAGCTGCCTTCAGCATGGCCCGGTGATGCGCATGACGAATCTCGGTGAAGTAGTCCGGGGTGACCAGGGTGCCGAGGGTGATCGGCTGCTGCGGGTCGAGGGTGCGCGAAAAATGGAAGGAGGGAAGAAAGGCATCGACCTGTTTCTGCTCCGGCAGGTCGATGATCTCCAGCGTGTGTGTCAGCGTGAAACCATCGACGCAGACCATCACCGGCAGCTCGGTGCGCTCGGAGATGCGGAAGGCCTGCACCGTCGTGTCCACGGCTTCCTGGTTGCTGCTGCAGTACAACTGGATCCAGCCGGCATCGCGCACGGCCATCGAGTCCTGGTGGTCGTTCCAGATCGAGATCGGGGCGGATACGGCGCGGTTGGCGCAGGTCAGCACCATCGGCAGGCGCATGCCGGCGATGTTGTACAGCACCTCGGCCATCAGCAGCAGGCCCTGGGAGGAGGTGGCCGTGTAGGAGCGTGAGCCGGCGGCGACGGCGCCGAGCACCACCGAGGCGGCCGAAAACTCGCTTTCGACGCTGACCATCTCGCAGTCCAGCACACCGTCGGCAATCAGTTTGGAGATGTTTTCGACGATATGCGTCTGCGGGGTGATCGGGTAGGCGGCCACCACCTGCGGGCGGCACTGGGCCACGGTCTTGGCGATGGCCTGGGAGCCTTCAAGCGCTTGCTGCAAGTCGATCCTCCTTCCACAGCCCGGCCGGCACCCTGTCGGCTGCCAGCTCCACCAGCTGCTTGTTCTTTTCCAGCACTTCGCCCTTGAATCGCTGCTCCAGCGCATGCACGAGGCTTTTGTGCGGCAACAGCCCGGTCAGCGTCAAAAAGGCGGACAGCAGCGGCACGTTGGGGACGTCCTTGCTCACCGTTTCCAGCGCCATGGCCGTGGCCGGCAGCGTCACCGTCGGCTTCCCGAGCTGCTTCGACATCTCGTCGGACGAACGGGTGGAATTGAGCAGGATGGCGCCGCCGGGCAGCAGGCCGTCGGTCAGGCCCGGTTCATGCAGCAATGTCTGGTCCTGGATAATCAGATAGGCCGGGTGCAGCACCTGATTGCGCCGGGAGATCGGCACTTCGGCGATGCGCACGAAGGCGACCACCGGTGCCCCCCGGCGTTCGGCACCGAAGGCCGGAAAGGCCTGGCATTGCAGGCCCGAATCGGAGGCAGCGATGGCCAACAGATAGGCTGCGACCACGTTGCCCTGTCCGCCTCGGCCATGAATGCGGATTTCAATCATGAAGATGGCTCCCGTGTTGGTGCTGCTGGATGGATGTCATCCCGTGCATGAGTGTAGACGGCATTGATGCAGGTTGCATCGTCCTGGGGGAGGAAATATTGCGTCGGATTTTGCTGTTCCACCCTGTTCACGATACAATGCGGCGCTTTATTGGGGGTTGCGTCCATGCATGAGCCGATGTTCGTCGAGGCGCTGACATTTGATGATGTGCTTCTGGTGCCGCAGGCCAGTTCCGTGCTGCCGAAGACGGCCGATGTCTCTTCGCAGCTGACCCGCAACATCCGCCTGAATATCCCGGTGGTATCGGCGGCGATGGATACCGTCACCGAATCGCGCACGGCGATCTGCATGGCGCAGGAAGGTGGCATCGGTGTGATCCACAAGAATTTCGCCCCGCAGGAACAGGCCGCTGAGGTGCGGCGCGTCAAGCGTTACGAGGCGGGCGTGGTGCAGGATCCGCTGACGGTGACTCCGGAGCACACCCTGGCACAGGTGCGCGAGCTATCGCTTCAGAACGGTTTCTCCGGCTTTCCGGTACTGGATGCCGACGGCAAGCTGTGTGGCATCATTACCAATCGCGACATCCGTTTCGAGAGCGACGCCGATTGCCTCGTCAGCCAGATGATGACCCCGCGCGACAAGCTGGTGACGGCGGCGCCGGGCACGGCGCTGGATGCCTGCAAGCAGCTGTTCCGCGAGCATCGCATCGAGAAACTGCCGGTCGTTGATGCTGATGGCTATTTGCGCGGCATGATTACGGTGCGCGATATCGAGAAGTCCACGGCCTTTCCGAACGCGGTACGCGACAGCTACGGGCGGCTGCTGGTGGCGGCAGCCATCGGTGTCGGCGAGGCGGAGCTGCAGCGTTTCGAGACTTTGCACGCCGCCGGTGTCGATGCCGTGGTGGTTGATACCGCGCATGGCCATTCGAACGGTGTCATTGAGCAGGTGCGCGAGATCAAACGCCGTTATGCGGATATCGAGATTATCGCCGGCAACGTGGCCACAGGAGAGGCGGTGCGCGACCTGATCAAGGCCGGCGCTGACGCGGTCAAGGTCGGCATCGGCCCCGGCTCGATCTGCACCACGCGCATGATTGCCGGCGTCGGCGTGCCGCAGCTCAGCGCCATCGTCGAGTGTACCAAGGCCGCTGCCGGCTCCGGCGTGCCGATCATCGGCGACGGTGGCATCAAATTCTCCGGTGATTTCGCCAAGGCCGTGGCTGCCGGCGCCGACACCTGCATGTTCGGCTCGATGCTGGCCGGTACCGATGAGGCGCCGGGGGAGAAAATCCTGTACCAGGGCCGCGCCTACAAGTCGTATCGCGGCATGGGCTCGCTGGCGGCGATGAAGAAGGGCAGCAAGGACCGATATTTCCAGGGCGATGTTGACGAGGCGATGAAGCTGGTTCCGGAGGGCATCGAGGGGCGCGTGGCCTACAAGGGAGCCCTGTCCGATATCCTGCACCAGCTGGTTGGCGGCCTGCGTGCGGCGATGGGCTATGTCGGCGCCGCCGATGTGCCCGAGATGCACAAGAGGGCGAAATTCGTGAAGATCACTGGTGCCGGCCTGCGTGAAAGCCATGTGCACGACGTGGCGATCACCGAGGAAGCTCCCAATTATAGGCTCGACTCCTGACCTTCTGGCCGATAGGAACAGGGTATTCACCACTGAGGACACAGCGGTCACGGAGAATATTGGCAATCACTCGAGGCATATGAATGTCGGATGGCCTCGGCGGGGCTAGCAATGTTGGTTGGCAACTTGAATTGCATCCTCTGAATCTCTGTGCTCTCGGTGGTTAAAGGATTTCATATCGATGGAAAAGATTTTGATTCTGGACTTCGGCTCGCAGTACACGCAGCTGATCGCGCGGCGGGTGCGCGAGGCCAAGGTCTACAGCGAGCTGCATCCGTGGGACATGTCGGAAGCGGCGATCCGCGAGTTCGATCC
>Ga0307418_1000185_pt1 | contig 18164 bp, 16 predicted proteins | sample SalMarWE160220MG_2_FD_202160 | JGI IMG/M metagenome (GOLD analysis project Ga0307418, IMG submission 202160) | Salt marsh sediment microbial communities from the Plum Island Ecosystem LTER, Massachusetts, United States - WE1602-20 | ecosystem: Environmental > Aquatic > Marine > Intertidal zone >...
GAGTGGCACTAGTGGAAGTTCAGGTACATCAGGAACTAGTGGGTCTTCTGGAACTTCTGGTAGTTCAGGAACTAGTGGGTCTTCTGGATCAAGTGGCACTAGTGGGTCATCAGGAACTTCTGGTAGTTCAGGAACTAGTGGGTCTTCTGGATCAAGTGGCACTAGTGGGTCATCAGGAACTTCTGGTACATCAGGTATTGATGGTACTAGCGGATCTTCTGGGTCAAGCGGAAGCTCTGGCTCAGGAGGTACTAGTGGAACATCTGGAATAACATCTGGACAAATTCTATATCTTCATGAAGAAATAGCACAAGATGCAACTGGATTTGAATCATTATTAATTGTTCCAGTGGATGATGCAGAAGATACAGATACAGCAGTTGTTAATAATACAACAGGAGAAGTTCTACTAGATAAATATATTACAACAGTTGGATATCCAGGATTAGGTATTATACCAGCTGGTTTTTGGGAATTTTCAACTTATGCTTCTGTTGATTCAGATTCTGGTATTACAAAGATTATAGCTAGAGTTTATGAATATAATAATGGTATTGAAACAGAATTATTTAATGTAACAACAGATGAAATTAATGGATCTTCTCCAAGTCTTTATGATGCTGAAGCTCCACGATCAGACTATGTAGTTGATTCTACTAGTAGGATTTCAGTTCATTACTATGCTTTTACTGATTCAACAACAAATGTAACTGTAAGTTTATATTACGAAGGACAAGCACACTATTCACATATCCATACTCCATTGTCAGTGTCTTCTGGTTCATCAGGAACTAGTGGTACATCAGGCAGTAGTAGTAGCTCTGGAACATCAGGCACAGGAGGTACAAGTGGTTCATCTGGAACATCAGGAACATCAGGTAGTTCGGGATCATCTGGAAGTAGTGGCACATCTGGCAGTTCTGGTACTTCTGGATCTTCAGGAATCTCAGGTACGAGCGGCTCAAGCGGTTCATCGGGCACAAGCGGAACATCTGGCACAAGCGGTTCGTCAGGAACATCAGGTACTTCGGGATCATCTGGCTCAAGCGGTTCATCAGGAACGTCGGGAAGTTCTGGATCATCTGGCACAAGCGGTAGCAGTGGAACTTCTGGAATTGATGGTACAAGCGGTACAAGCGGATCTAGTGGATCGTCAGGAACTTCTGGGAGTTCTGGTATCTCAGGGTCATCTGGAACTTCTGGATCTTCTGGTAGTTCTGGTACATCAGGAATAGATGGAACTAGCGGTTCATCAGGAACATCGGGAATAGATGGAACTAGCGGTTCATCAGGAACTAGTGGTACGTCTGGTAGTTCTGGTTCATCTGGCTCTAGTGGTACGTCTGGTAGTTCTGGTTCATCTGGCTCTAGTGGTACATCAGGAAGTTCAGGATCTAGCGGATCTTCAGGAACCAGCGGAACATCTGGAGAATCTGGAACAAGTGGTACGTCAGGCAGTTCAGGTGCAAGTGGGACTAGTGGGTCATCTGGGACGTCAGGAACATCAGGTTCAAGTGGGACTTCTGGAGCTAGTGGAGCTAGCGGAGCATCTGGTACTTCAGGAACATCAGGAACATCAGGAACAAGTCCAACAGGAGCTAGTTCTGTAGGTCAGTCACAATTAAAAACGTCAATTGGTTCTGTAAATACAGGATTACAAACCGGTCAAGTTTTTGCAATATCAGGTGGATCATACTGTTTTTATCCACAATTAAAACTGACTGGTACTCCAGGAGGAGCATATTGGGGGTACGATGTTACTAATGCTAGAGGAGCTCAATCTGCAAGTAGTGCTGGAACTTCATATACTACTAGCATACAAATATCTACAAGTTCATCAATATATCATGTGTATGCCCAAACTAGATATGTTACAGCTTCAGGTGAACTTCATTGGATGTTTCTTTTGATTGATAAATCTACTGGTAAAGTAATTGGTAGAACACAAGCACCTGACCATGTTTGTTTTGGTAATAGGGGAATAGAACATCCATTTATGGATTATGATCCTTCTAAACATGAAATAATTGTAGTTAATCCAACTCTTGATGAAGTAAAAGAAATAACTACTGCTTGTATTCCAAAAATTGGCGGTGGTTATATGACACTAAAAGATTTAGAAAATAATATAGAAGAAGATTATTCACTACCTGAAAGAGATTTTATGGAAGTATTTGACGAGTTGTTTGAAGTAGATGAATCTAATGAAGATGCCTGGTATGATGAACCAATAACAGTTGGACTACCAAGAACATTTAAAGGAAATCCTGTTGATTGGAGATTTGTTCCTCAAGTAGATAGTGAAGGAAAACAAACGCTGGTTACTCCAGTAAAAGCAGTTATACATAAACCAGATTATATTACAAAACTAAAAATAAATAGGAAAAAGTAAAATGATATTAGGAACAATTGATAAACAAACAGAAGAACATTTTACTGTTACAGATACTAACGGAAATCTAATTTCTTCTCTTGATGGAACTTCTTTTACATCTTACGTATACAATCCCGATGGAACTGAAGTATCATTATCCGTAAATGGTTCAGTAATTAACCTTGGAAATGGAAATTATAAATATCGTTTTACTCCAAATCAAACTGGAACTTGGTATGTTGTATTGATTCATCCTCTTTATTTTCCTTGGGGTAAAGCTGATGACATTCAAGTATATCAAGGTGATATTAGTGATATCTATAGTAATGTTATAAAAACACTTGGTCTTGTTCATAGAAATATTTATATTGACGAAACTAGTTACGATGATAATGGAAATATGATTTCTGCTCGAGTTAGAATTTATGACAAAGCATCAAATGTGGGAACAAATACTGGAGTTATTGAAACATATCTTATTACTTCAGATGGAACTGAGTGTGGCAAATTTAACTACTGGACTCAAGTAGTTATGTAATAAACTTTAGAACAAAAATAAAAGGAGATTCAGATGTCAATAGGTATTGCAACTATGGGGTTGTTTAGACCATGCTGTGGAACGACAGTAGCAGGAGGAGGCGGTGCACCTCCATATCGTCAGAACTATGAAGAAGAAACAGCTCCAATAATAAGAGTTTTAAAAGTTGATTCCAAAACAATTTCAAAATCTTCTTTTCCTGATAACTTAAAAGTAAAATTGCGTGATGAATAATTGAGGAATTACAATGATAAAATTAAATACTACAGAAGGTAAAGAACTATCTTTTGAAGTTCAAATAGAAGGTGTTCTTAATTATGATAAAATAGAAAGTTATTTTACAGTGGTGATTAATGAGATCCGTTATAGTTTTCCATGTAAAATTTCTGAAGATTCAATAGTGGTTGATATTCCACCATTGAGTAAAGTAATTGGTCAAAGAATAAAAGAAGGCAATGAAGTTGAAGTTAAGCTTGAAGTTATTGCTGATGGTCATTATATTTCTCCATGGTCAGATACTGCGAAATTAGTTAAACCCTTAGTAGTTGAAGCAAAAATAAAAGGTGATGAAATTTTAGCTCCTAAAGTAGAAACCAAGTTAGTTTCAGAAATAAAGAAACCAATAAAGAAAGTTGTTGAATCAAAGCAAAAGAAAAGTTCAAAAAAAGAGATAAATATAGAAGAATTTAAAAAGAATTTAAAAGAAGAAGATATTTATAAAATTATGGAAAAACTTGGTTCTAAAAATAAAAAGATCCAAAAGATAATTTATGAACAAGCATGTACTGTTTCAAAAACTCAACAACCACAAGATATTTTAAAAAGCGTTATAAAAATATTAAAGAGGGGAGGAAAGTAAATATTGAGGACTTGCAGATTAATCTGGAGATTAAGGCGCAAACAACAAATTTGTTCACCAAAAAAAGAAATAAAAATTTTAATACTAAAAAAGAAAAAACAACGAGAAAAACATGGAACTCACTGTAGATATATTTAGGATGATGAGAAGTGACCAAGGAACTCTTGGCATTCTTTCTTTTCAAGGTTTTCGATGTTATACATTAGAGTTGCCTTGGAAAGATAATGAACATAATGTATCATGTATCCCGAAGGGGATATATCAATGCAAAATCAGAGTGTCGCCAAAATTTGGAAAAGTATATTGGGTTTCAGATGTTCCTGATAGATCATATATTTTAATACATCCTGGAAATTGGGCAGGAGATACAACAAAAGGTTTTAGAAGTAATGTTGATGGATGTATCCTGCTAGGTCAAAAACGTGGAACATTAGCTAAACAATTAGCAATATTAAATTCACGAATAACTGTTCGTAGATTTATGGAAGCAACTGGCGAACAGCCTTTTACTTTGAAAATCTGGGAAGAGTTTTAGGAGAAAATTATGTTTGGATTAGACACAATATTAGGTGGTCTTACTGGTATAATTGGAAGTGCTATCACAGCTATAACCAATTATAAAATGCAAAAGCTAAAAAATGAACATGACCTCGCTATGGTAAAAGCTGAATCGGAAGCTATGAAAGAAGAAGCTAGAATGCAGATTGAAGTAACAAAAACACAAATTCAAGGAGCTGTTGAACTGGCTGATGCTCAAGCATATAAAGATTCACAAACTGCTGGAAATCAACAAATGTTTTCAGAAAAGTGGATTGATAAGTTATTCAGTGTTCAAGGAAAGTTTGGGAGATTCTTTGCTATTCCAGCTGCAGTTATAATTTCTGTTTTGTTTGGTTTCGTAGATTTCTTAAGAGGATTTATGAGACCTGCCCTTACTATATATCTTACTGGTATTACTTCTGTTCTAACATATTGGGCTTGGAATATAATGAAGCAACATGGAGTGGATGTATCTGCAGATCAAGCTATTTCAACATATAACCAAGTTAGTAGCATGGTTTTATACTTGACAGTATCATGTGTAACATGGTGGTTTGGTGATAGAAGAATGGCTAAATTTCTTACACATATGGATAACAAGAACAATAATAATGTTAATATAGGAATGTAAGGAGAAGTACAATGGCGAAGAAAAATGGAGACGAACCTAGAACAGTAAAGTTTTGGTTATCAGTAGTTAGCGGAATAATTGGTATATGTATTACTGTTGGTGGTGTTGTATTTACAATGGAAACTAGGTATGCTAAGGCAGCAGCTGTTGATAAAAAGATTGAATTAGTCTCTAATGACATTCTCAAAACTATTCAGCAAGATAGAAAAAATTCCAATATAAAATTTTACCAACAACTTGTAGAACAAACCAGAGATAAAATAGAAGAAATTTTACAAAGACTCCAATTTAAACCAAACGATGAGTTTTTGAAAAGTTTGTTACAGCAAGAAAAAAATAAATTAGAAAAATATCAAAATAAGTTGGATGACTTATTAAAATAATGGAGGAGTAAAAAGATAATGGATAAACAATTAAGAATAGTTGCTGGAGCGATAGTTACAGAATCAAAATTAAGCAAAGGTGCTAAGTTGCAGCTTCTTAATTTTATTCAAACAGAAGCATCTGATGTTCAAGTTAAAGCACTATTGCTGGATGGAAAAATATTACCTAAAATTAGTCCACTTGAAGAACAAGTTATAAATGATAGATTTGAAAATTTAAATGAAGGAATGGCGGCGAACCTTATAGCTATATTTTTAAAATCTTTATCAGATCATGCTACAATGATTGCTAGTTATGGATTTGGCCAATGGGTAAAAGCTTTTCCAGACTATGTTAAACTAGCTTATCAGTCAGGAAACATGGCTGGTGCGTGGATGGGAGTAAAAGGATTGGGCGCAGCAAATGCTGCAGCAGCAGCGGCCCCCCCATTAATAGCTGGTGGTGTTCTTGCAACTTTAATTCTATTGATGGCTAGAAAAGCATGGAAGTCATATGGAACAAAAGTTAATAGAGAATGTGCTAAAGCACCAGATGTTGAGAAATGTAAAATGGAAGCTAAACAAAAGATATTAAAACAAAAAATTGCTGATCTTCAAAAAGCTAAATCATTTTGTAAAAAGTCAAAAAATCCTCAAAAATGTACTACAAAATTAGATAAAAAAATTTCAGCCTTGAAAGCTAAATAATTTGGAGAAAATAAAATGGATAAAAAATTAAGAATAGTTGCTGGAGCGATAGTTACAGAATCAAAATTAAGCAAAGGTGCTAAAACACAACTACTTAATTTTATTAAAGAAGAAGCAACTGATGTTCAAGTTAAAGCACTTTTGTTAGATGGAAAAATAGTTACAAAAATTGATGAACAAACTGAAGAAATTATTAATTCTAGATTTAAACTAAAAGAAGTTACGAATTTTGCTGATACGTACTATACGCTAAGTCACGGAGAATATGTAACTCAATCTCTACTAGCTGCAGCAGCAATTATTTTCATGAGTTGGAAAATTTTGGAAAAAATCTCGACTAGTAAAGAATGTAAAGACTATAAAGGCAGAAGTAAAGGCTGGAAAATATGTGAGAAGGGCGTATTAATAAAGAAATACAAAACGCAACAAAATTTTATTAAAAATAAAATGACGTTATGTAAAAATACAAAGAATCCAGATAAGTGTACGAAAAAACTTAATGATAAAATTTCTAAATTAGATACTAAAATAAAGAAACAAGAAGTATCTATAAAAAATCTTAAGAAGAAAAGTTAGTGTTTATGGAGGAGTAAAAGATAATGGATAAACAATTAAGAATAATTGCTGGAGCGATAGTTACAGAATCAAAATTAAGCAAAGGTGCTAAAACACAACTACTTAATTTTATTCAAAATGAAGCTACTGATGTTCAAGTAAAAGCCCTTTTGTTAGATGGAAAAATAGTTACAAAAATTGATGAACAAACAGAAGGTATTATTAATGATAGATTTGAAGTTTCTGAAGCTGGTGGAAGAGTTGCAAAAATAAGAAAAACATATGCTAGTCTTGCTGGTGCAGGGGCTGGACTAAACGCATTTTGGCTTGTGTATAGAACTATTAGATCACAATTTGATAAATGCACAAAAGCATGTGGGTCATATGAATTAAATACTTCAAGAAGACAACATTGTATGATTAAATGTAAAGTAGATAAGTATAAAGCTATGTTAGCTGCTGCTAAGAAAGCAGGAAATGCTAAAGAAGCTTCTAAAGCAGAGAAAGGTTTAAGAAAAGCTACTGCTTTATTACAAAAATCTCAAAGTTCATTTTCAAAACGAGGAGCAAAAGAATAAAGAAAGGAATCTGTAATGGGTTATAGAAAAAGAATTGAAGCACTTTTAAAAGAAAATATGACAGATCAAAGTTTTTCTTTATGGCAAGGAATAGATAAAATGCTTCCCAACATATGGAATAAACCTACATCATCAACTGGAAAATACCATAGAAAAGCGAATGGAGAAGTAGCTACAATTGCTGAACATGTTTATGAAATGCTATATGTAGCAGTTAAGCTATTTAGTATGTTAAATATAGTTAAAAAGACATCGGGCGCTGATAAAGTATTATTTGCTGTAGCATTGCATGACGCAATAAAATATGGTCAGATGGGTACAAGAAGACATACTGATAATAAACATGATAAAGAAGCTGGAGATATGATAGCTTCAAATCGAGAAACTTTTCTTAAATTGCTTACAGAAGATGAGTTTTATACACTAGAAGAATCTGTTAGATTTCATAGTGGTAGATGGAGTACTGATGCTCCTAAGAATAAAGAATTTACTTTTAGAGATTATAAACCTGAAACACTGGTGCTCCATATGTTAGATATGTTAAGTACAAATGATCTAATTCAAACAGATGTGAGGGATTAATGACATTAGCAAGTACAGCTTTAGTACCAGAACTTCAGTACTATATAAATAATTTTGTAATTTCATCCGTCGTTAATAAATATGAAGTTCCTGTACCAGTTACTGTAGATGAAATTTTTTTAACACCTGGAACTGTTGTAGAGTTATTATTTGCTGATACTTTTTCATCTAGTACTTATACATATTTATATAAGGAAGAAGATAGAGCATCTTGGCCAGTATTAACCAGACAACGTTTAATGCTTTATCCTTCATCAAAATATTATATTCCATCGACTACAGGCGGAAATATTTTTAATTTACAAGGACATGACTTTATATTATTAGATTCTTTACTTAAATATAGACAAGATTCAACATCATTGACTATAGTTGATTCAACATCTGTATCATTTGTTGATTCCATACCAGCGATTTTATATGCGAATTTTGAGACATTAAATACTCCATTATCGAAGTTAATTTATTTATATTTACAATTGAAGATTTATAATAACTATAGCAATTACAACAATTTAAATTTGATTACAACCGGAACTCTACTTGAAACTTGTTTTGAACTAAAATTAGTTGACGAGTTTTTTACGTTTATGACAGATAGAGAAGTGTCATTTGAGATCTGTTAAGGAGATTAAATGTCTAACATAGATTCTTTTTGGGAAATCTTTAATGCAATCAGTACGGGCAGCGGTAATATTACAGATGCATTAGATTCCCTAGCAAAATCAGATAAAGCAAAACTAGAGAATTTCTTTAGTAGTGTTGTGGATCAATCGTCATTTGATACTACTGATTGGGATCGTTTAAGAAAATTTCTTATTGATCTTTATGCTTCTCATAGAACATTTGCAACTTCATCTATTCATGCTTCAGATCCTCACTCTTTATCAAATTCTGATCTTGATGAACTTTTTAGAAGTTTTGGTTTTCCGTACTCAACATCACTTCATGGTTTTGATGAAAACCCTCTAGAACAAAAAATTCAGTTTTTTTTAGATCTTGTAAATCTATATAAAGTAAAAGGCACACCACAATCTATCTATGATGTTTTAAATTACTATGGATTAACATCATTAGATATCTATGAGTTTTTTCTAGAACTTAAATCTGCAACATCACTTCAATTCAAAGGAACAGCAGTTACAGGATCTTCAATTACACCAAACAGAATTATTCTTCCGTTTGAAAATTTAACAGCATCTGATCCGCACTGGTTATATACTGCTCAACAAATTTTACAACTAAACAATATCAATAAAATTAATCTTCCATCTAAAACTCCTTATTTGGCTATTCAACCTATAATTGATATTGATGGTCCTGAGATATCAATTTTAGCAAGAGCAGTTCAAGACCAATATGATTATTATACAACATATGCAACTACTCCTATAGCAAATGCTGATATTTCAGTTGTTGGAGAAACAAGAAGTTTATTAGAATTATATCTATCAACAATATATGTATTTAATAAATTATATTCTGTTGGTGTTGTAGCAGACAGATTTAAATGCTATGATGGAACTAATACAAATGCTATTGATATAGTTTCAGAATATAATTCAATAACAACACAACCAACAAGTAGAAGTAATTTAATAACTAAATATGACCAGTATATAAATAATTTCTCAAGATTAACTTCAACTAACTTTTTACAAAATTCTAGTGATGCTGGTACATATCTACAACAAATAGCTCCAGACATTAAAGCTGATTTAGATAGTTCTGGAGATTTAGAAGATGTTTTATCTTCGCTGCTTAGAGATTTATCAACGTGGGTAAGAACTAATTTTGGTCTTGGTTTTGTAAATTTTAGTTTTATTCTATTTGGTATTCAAGCGTTCTTTGAAGATATAAAACAAGTTATAGATTTTTTTAAACCATATAGAGCAAGGATCGTTTTATTAGAATCATTACGAATATCTGATAGACTATTAAACTCAATTGTAGTAGAAGACAAGGTTTCATATGATGCAGATATTAATGTATATGATTTTGTAACTGGCGATAGCACCCCTTGCTGCAGCTCTGATACACCTGTAGATGCTACTTCTATAATTCAATGCGAAAACTCTACAAAATGTACAAGACATTATTTGGAGAATCCATCCTCAATCAGATTTAGAGGTTTTTGGAAGCTTGGAGAGTATTATGAACTTAATGATGTAATACCTGACAAAGATAATAATCAATATATTTGTACATCAGCACATTATGCTCTTACTACAACAAAACCGCCTACAGGTATAAGCTATGCAAATTATTGGGATAAACTTAGTGAGATAGTTTGCCAAGATAATACAAGCGCTACATATTATTCACGAGATACATTTGATTGCGGTTCTAATTTTGACTATGGCGCAGTAGTAAATGAAACAACTGAGATTTATCAAGAAGATACTATTTATGACCATATGAGATGCCCAAGTGATAGTAGCGCATTTGTCGTTTCTCAATTAAATGATTATAGTTATAACACAAATACAAAACATATTCCATATTCTTCTCCTCTAGATCCTAATTCAACATCGTTTACAATATTATTTGATAGAACTATTGATTCTACAAATTATATTCCTTTTGTAAGTATACGAAATGAATCTGGAAGCGGTGCATCCTTTGCATCAATAGTTACTAATAAACGAACTACAAGTTTTGATGTTCTTCTATCAGGAAAAATTGAATCAGATCGATATTATGCAGATTGGGCTATTGATTCAACTGGAATTACTGGAGTATATAATTTATCTGCTGGAGACTCTACAGCAATAGTATTACTCACAAGCGATTGTACATCAACAGACTATGCAATAGCATTAACTTTATCAAACTATGTTGATACTATTCCTTCTCTATTTTTGTTTGATATTATTGATAAGAAGCCAGGTTATTTTATAGTTAGATTCTCTGAACCTATGGATTCTGATAACTATAATATTGAGTGGAGTGTTTGTGATTCAAAAGGAACTCATGGTAAATATGATCTTCCACTTGGAGTATCAGAAGTAACTATTCCCGTTACTACAGTTTATAGTAATAAACAGTATCCAATATTTGTATCTGTTCAATCTCCTGGAACTATAATCTCTGAAGGCGGAGGCGGAGACGGAGGCGATTCTCCAGGAAGCTCAGGAATAGATAGAGGTATTTTTGGTGGTGGACGAAATGGCAGTTCTGTTAATGTTACTACAATCCAATATGTAACTATTTCGACTATAGGAAATACTACTAATTTTGGTGATTTAACTAATCCAAGAACTTATGGAGCAGCAACTTCAAATGGTAATAATGAGCGAGGTGTTTTTGCTGGAGGAACTACATCTAATGCTACTATTGATTATATAACAATAAATACTCCAGGTAATGCTTCTTCATTTGGAAATCTGTCAGTTGGAAGATATTTATTTTCAGGATTGTCAAACCCTAATATTGATCGAGGAATTTTTGGTGGTGGAACTTCCGGAGGCGCTAGTGATGTTATAGATTATATTGGCATTTCTACATTAGGAAATGCTTTAGATTTTGGAAATTTAACTTTTGCAAGATTTGGATTGGCTGCAACATCAAATAATTCTAATGATCGAGGAGTTTTTGCCGGAGGATATATTTCGGGTTATACAAATGTTATTGATTATATTACTATAAGTTCACCAGGTAATGCTACTGATTTTGGAGATCTAAGTATAATTAGGGGCGATGTTTCTGGAACATCTAATGGAACAAACGAGCGAGGAGTTTTTGCTGGAGGAACTATTAATCCACCACCAACAAGGACTAATACTATTGATTATATAACAATTAACACTACTGGAAATGCTTCTAATTTTGGAGATTTATCAGCAGATAAAGGTGCAACTGGAGCAACTTCAAATGGTACTAACGATAGAGGAATAGTTGGTGGTGGTATTATTGGTCTTACTACTTCTACTAATGTAATTGACTATGTTACAATTTCTTCTACTGGTAATGCTAATGATTTTGGAGATCTAGACGATACACTTGCAGGATTATTAGCAACATCTGATGCTGGTGCTGTCTCTGGAGGAGGTGGTGAAAGTTCAGGAGATACAGGATTATTTGCTGGAGGTAGTAGTGGTGGTGCTATAAATAATATTGAATATGTAACAATTTCAACAGTAGGAAATTCTGCAGATTTTGGAGATTTGACACTAGCCAGACTATATTTATCAGGAGCATCAAACTCTAATAATGAACGAGGAACATTTGCTGGAGGATATTCAAGCATTTCTACAATAGATTATGTAACTATAAATACTCCTGGTAATGCGTCTATTTTTGGAACGCTTACAGCAGGAAGATTTAACTTTGCTGGAACATCAAATGGAACTAATGAAAGAGGAGTTTTTGGTGGAGGTGCTTCAGGTGCAGGTACATATACATTTTATAATATTATTGATTATATTACTATTAGTACAACATCAGCTGCTTCTAATTTTGGTGATTTAACAGTTGCAAAACCTTCTCTTCGTGGAACATCAAATGGAACTAATGAAAGAGGAGTTTTTGGTGGGGGTGCTATTAGCTTTGTAACGTTCATAAATGTAATTGAGTATATTACAATTAATACATTGGGAAATGCTAATGATTTTGGTGATCTTACTGTTAGTAGAGCTAATTTAGCAGCTACATCAAATGCTACTGATGAACGAGCTATTTTTGGTGGTGGTGTTATTAATACTGCTCCAATAAGAACTAATATTATTGATTATGTAACAATAAATACTACAGGCAATGCTAGTAATTTTGGAAATTTATCAACTGATAAAGAAATCTTAGCTTCAACTTCAAACGGAACGGACCAAAGGGGTTTGTTTGCTGGTGGGCTTGGTTCTGCAGGAACATCAGATGGAATTGAATATGTTACAATAAATTCACCTAGTAGTTCTACTAGTTTTGGAGTTTTAACACAAGCTGTACTTGGTTTAACTGGAACCTCAGATGGTCCAGCATACTCAACTGGAGGAGGTGGCGGTGTTCCAACTTCTACACCTACATCATTATATTCACATTTGATAACTTCAAAAACTATAGATTCAATAACTGTTGAATTATCAGGAGCTACAGATTCAACAAGTTATTCACTGCTATGGTTTTCACCTAAACTTGAATTTGAAGTAAAAGAAGTATTTAGTATGGATTATTGGCAATCCGGTGGTTTTAGAGATTTTGATGAAGAAGGAACATTCGATTGTACACATGGTTTTGATCTAGTATTTATAACAGTTGAAGAAGCTCTACTAAGCTACTTGTTACTTGAAAATAACGATCATTTACTACAAGAAAATGGAAGTGGAATCTTACTATAACTAAATATCCTTCCTAGTGTATTTCTATTTTTTTTAGATTAATTCCCACTATTTATCTCAGTAGTTTTCCATATTATATAGAACAAAATATAAATTTATAGTAGGAGGATATAATTTATATGTCACAATACAAGGAAGAGATAATAAAGCTTGCTGATACCACATTATTAACCAATAAACAAATTGCTAAAGTTGTTGGTTGTGGTGAAAAAACAGTATATAAATATGCTGGAAGTTTTGCAAGTAGATGTGAGAAAAAGTCTTCTATGAATGATAAATTATATGAAATCCAAAAAACAGTTCTCCTTCCAGATATACACTATCCACATATTGATCCCAAAGTTATGGAATCAGTCAACCAATTTATTTTTGAATATGAACCACATGAACTAGTCTATATGGGAGACCAAATGTCATTGGACTGTATTTCTGGATGGAACAAAAGAAAACCATTATTAAAAGAAGGGCAAAGGTTAGTAAATGATTATGAAACTTTTGACAGAGATATTTTAAGAGTACATGAAACTCTTACAGCAGATGACACAAGAAGAACATTTTTAATTGGAAATCATGAAGAAAGAGTTAACTGGTATATTCAAGAACATCCAGAACTTGAACAACTTATAGATATTGATAGAAACTTGAACTTAACAGAACGAGGATATAATATTATTCCATTCAATCAAATATATAAACTTGGAAAATTAAGTGTTATCCATGGATACTACTGGAATAAATATCACGCTGCAAAAACTTTAGAATCATTTGAAGGTAACGTAGTTTATGCTCACGTTCACAATCCTCAAATATATTCAAAAGTTTCTCCAGTAGATAGACGTGGGTATCATATGGCAGCTTGTCTTGGTTGTTTATGTAACATAAAGCCAGATTATAAAAAAGGATTACCTAACTTTTGGGTAAATCAATTTGGTGTTGTAGAATGGTTGCCAGCAACTGGTTATTTTAATCTTACTCCAATAACCATAATTGATGGTACATTTATGTGGAATGGAACTTATTATGGTAAAAATTTATAATCTGTATAAATAACTAGAACATATATATGAGAATTGCCTACATGATAATACTCAAATGGGTTTAAAAAATAACTTAGGCTTCTAACCCATTGGCCTATAAGGAGGAAGTATCATGACTTATAAAGATAATTTCGTTGTCGAAGTAAAATGTAGGGGGAAAATCCTACGAATAAAAGAAGACACAGTATCCCTTCCGTTTGGTAGTGAATACTCACTACTTTTAAAGAACTTAGATTCTAGACGTGCCTCAGTAAAAATTCACATTGATGGTCAAGACATTCTTGACTACAGTTCGTTAATTCTTAATGGAAATTCTAGTACAGAATTAGAAGGATTTTTAAGTGGAAACGTTGCTAAAAATAAATTTAAGTTTATTAATAAAACAAAAGAGATTCAAGATCATCGAGGTGATAAATTAGATGATGGCTTAATTAGAGTTGAATTTGCTTTTGAAAAACCGTTTCCAGAAGTAAAAAAACAAATCATAAATGAAGAACATCACCATCACCATCACCATCACGAGCATCATGAATTTACACCAATATATCATTGGTGGCCACAATGGACATATAATAGTAATATTAGTAGCGATGGAACTAAAAAATATATGAACGATTATACTCTTTCTAATTCTAGTGGAGACGTTATTGGATCATCAATGAAAGATGAACCAACTGCTAGGTGTTTTAATGTTCAAGAAGAATCTCTTGGGGTTCAATCTCTTGGACAACCATTGGACGACGAAGGAATAACAGTAAAAGGTTCTGAATGTAACCAGCAATTTATGTATGGTTCAGTAGGTGAATTAGAACAATCTAAAGTTATTGTTATTAAAATGAAAGGCATTACTAATTCTGGTACAGTAGTTCAAGATCCAGTTACAGTTTCAACTAAACTCGAATGTCCTTCATGTGGACGAAGATCAAAATCATCAGCAAAATTTTGCTCAAATTGTGGAACATTTTTAGAGTAATTTAAAAAAAATTATGTAGGTAATTGCAAAAGGTCACAAAACTTTGAACAGATGTAGCTTCATTGTTTTTGTGACCTTTTTTACATCTAAACACGGAATATTTCTAGAACAAAATATAAATTAACTTCTTGCAGAAGGATTATAGACTATGAAAAAAATAAAGGATACAACCATAGAGGCTAGAGATTATTATGGTGAAAACTGTTTAGTTGATGCCGTTAATGGAAAAAGATCTCTAGATAGAAAACCTCAGGGCGAAGTTCATATTTTTGAAGCTACAGAAGATGGAAAGAAAAAATTAGTTCATAAGAGTAACTTAGTTGTTTATTTAGGACGAGAAATGTTGGCACAAAGAATAGTCAATACTGATAATACTTTAGTTACGCCAACTAAAGATGAATTTATCTCATGGATTGGAGTGGGTGATGGTGGAGTTCAGCCAGCTGATCCTCTTGATCCAACACCACCAACCAATGCAGATGATGAATTATCTTCACTAGTAATGATGAGCGATACTACTTCATCATACGGAGACTATCATGTATATGATGGTGCAACATACCCAGATACTGGTTACTATAAAAAACAATTTGATTCTGTAACATTTGAATCTGACTCATTAAACGATGATAGATATTTAGTTATTAAAATTACAGCAACAATCGGAACTAATGATGCTAATGGACAACAGTTAAGCGAAGCGGGATTATATTCAGCAGAAAGTGACGGTGCGGGATATAATGGAAACTTCAGTTTATTTGCTCGAGTTACATTTCCATCATTAATTAAAAATTCAGACAGACGTTTAATTTTTGTATGGTATTTATACGTATAAGGAAATTATAAACAAAAAAAAGTAAAGGATATTGATTTGGGTTAATAGAGAAATTATACTACTAATTATAAAGGAAAAAACACTAATAGAATTTAATAAGAATTTAAAATTTAGGGAGGTTTAACCCATGTCAAATGTATCACCTGGTGTTTATACTAAAATTATAGACCTGTCAACATTTGTTCAGGTCGTACCATCAACAATCGGTTTTCTTTGCGGTTTTTCAAAGAAAGGCCGAGATAATGAATTAGTTCTTGTTGGCTCAAGAGCTGATTTTATTAACGAATGGGGCGAGCCAAATATACAGGACTTTACAAAAGCTTATGGTCAAGGTCCTTATATTGCTTATAACCATTTAGGCGAATCTGGAGCTCTATACTGGATTCGTTTGCTTTCAGATGATGCTACATATTCTAATATGAGAATTGATGCTACTTTAGGAGATTCTACTGCTGGCATCTCAATTACTTATGTAGATAGTCTAAATAGCAAAACCGAAATACAAACCAATCTAATCGCCGCTGGTTCAGCAAAACCAATTATGTTCTTATATCCAATTGGCCGTGGAGATTATTACAACGCTCTTGGAGTAAGAATGACAGTTCATTCAAATCCAACCTTAACTGGAGTATATGTTCTAGATATCTATGAAAAACAATCAGATGGAAATGAGTTAATTATTGAATCGTTTGATGTTTCTCTAGATCCTCAAGCAGTTGATACAGCTGGAGATTCAATCTTTATTGTAAATATTCTAGAAACATATTCAACAGTTCTTCGAGCACAAATGACATTAGCAAGTGGCGAGTATACTGATGGATATAAATTGATTGCTAAAAATTATGATAAAAATATTGGAACAGTGACTGTTGACTTAACTGCTGGAACTGCTTATATCTCAGATACTAAACAAGATTTTTCTGATTGGGAAAATCCTACTGAAACCGGAGATGCAAGTTATGTTGTTATTGCTAAAGATGCAAAAGGAATTGAAATTTGGGGTTGGTTAGGTGCTGCAGCTGGAGTTGATAATGATGAAATTCATGTATTTGCAGATAAAAATCTAACAGGAGCAAGTCAAGGTTGGAATGGTAGTACTGCATCATTTGATACTGATTCAGATATTTCATATTTTATCAGACAAGCATATGGAAGTGTTGATTCAGCATTTACTTCTTCAGAGCCAAAACCATTGAGAAAAGGATCTGAAGGAACATTAAGACAATCTGATGGCTCATTAGATACAACTGAAGCTGAAACTCTTCTTGAAGATGGTTATGCTGGTTTAACTGATGACGCAATTCTTGATCCAGAGAATGTTTATTTTACTTTGGTATATGATGCTGGTTATCCAACTGATGTTAAAACTGCAATTGCAAATCTTTGCGAAACAAGAAGAGACTGTGTAGGAATTCTTGATAATGGTGATAACTCAACTGTTAATTTGGCTCTTTCTGCACGAACAAACGATCATACATTTAATACTTATTTAGTAGCATTATATGAATCGTTTAATAAAGTTTCCGATCCATTTACAGGAGAAGATATTTGGTTTTCACCAATCTACCATATGTCTTATTTAATTCCTAGAAATGATAATGTAGCAGAGATTTGGTATGCAGCAGCCGGTTTTCAACGTGCTGCAATTGACTCAATTAAAGATCTAAGATTTAATCCAAGATTGGGTCAGAGAGATCAACTATACTTAAAACAGTTGAATCCAATTGTTAAGTTTGCTCAGGGTTACGTTGTTTGGGGTCAATTAACATCACAATCAAAAGCAAGTGGTCTGCAAGATTTAAATATAGTAAGATTGGTTTTATATTGCAAACGTGCTATTGGTCAATTCTGTAAAAATTTTATTTTTGAACAAAATGATCCTATTACCTGGGGACAAGTATCAACAGAAATTGTATCATTCCTTGAAGTAATTAAGAATAGAAGAGGTTTAGATAGTTACTCAATAGATGTTGGAGCAACAGACTATGAAAGAAAAACTAAACGTTTTCATGTTAACGTAATTCTTCAACCTACTAGAACAGTTGAACAAATTGAACTGAACTTCTTTATTGAATAATTTGTACAAAAAAAGAGTCGCTTATTTTTTAGGCGACTCTTTTTTCCGTTATAAGTTACCTTTCTGAAAATAAATTGTTTGAATCAAACATAACGGTTTCGATTTTTTTCTTTTTTATTTTATCAACTCTTGTAAGATCAGCTGGATGCCATTTCCAAGTTTTAATAATTACTGTTTGTTCACCG
>Ga0307418_1000186_pt1 | contig 18131 bp, 14 predicted proteins | sample SalMarWE160220MG_2_FD_202160 | JGI IMG/M metagenome (GOLD analysis project Ga0307418, IMG submission 202160) | Salt marsh sediment microbial communities from the Plum Island Ecosystem LTER, Massachusetts, United States - WE1602-20 | ecosystem: Environmental > Aquatic > Marine > Intertidal zone >...
AATCGGATCTTGAGCACACAGCCCAGGAGGAGGCACCAGAGGTTGAGGCTGGTTATGAAACCATAGTCCGGACGCCCACAGAGGTGGTTTCGCCGGGAATGGAATTGGATCTGCGCGGTCAGCAAGTGGATGAAGCCCTGGAAAATCTAGGATATTTTTTGGATAAAGCTTTTCTGGCGCGTCTGCCCTGGGCCCGGATCATTCACGGTATGGGCACTGGCAGGCTTCGGAAAGCTGTCCGCGATGTCCTGAAGGCACATCCCCAGGTGGATCATTATGAACCAGGGAAGGAAGGAGAAGGGGGAGATGGGGTGTCAGTGGTAAGTTTTACGGAATGAGCTGCGGTTCCGAAACATCGTAGATTTCCATGAATATTTTAAAAATACCGGGTATGAATCCCCGATCTAAGCAATTCAAACCCCTCTAAAAGAGGGATTTCGGTTAATGTAAAATCAAATATTAATAAGTAAAGGGGGAATCGATGGGATCGTCATACCATCAGCGGTTCTACCATTTTATGTGGGGAACTTATAAACAATCTGATTTGATCGATAAGGAAATGGAAAAAGATCTAAGGGGGTTGATTCAATACTAGATTGAGGGAAAGGAATCTGAGCTGCTAAATTTTGGTTGTACGTGTGATCAGATCCATCTCCTGGTGAGACTGCATCCGGCGGTGAGCGTTTCAGACATCATTGGTGATGTAAAAGTGTATTCTTCTTATATAACATCCAACCAGATCTATCCCGATAGTGGTTTCCACTGGCAAGGGGGATATAGTGCTCTACCATTTTCTAAAAAAGAATTATCAAGATTGATCCATTATATTGAAAAACAAAAAGAACATCATAACCAGCAGAATCTCAACCAGACATGTGAATTGGATGGATCTTAGAAAGCGTCCTTCAGGATGTTTTGGTTTGAAGCAGCTCCCGGTTTTAGCCGGGAGCCAGGCAGGTTAGTTAATATCTTCATGTGAGGCGTCTGGGGCCAGTTTACCTTCACAATCTCCAAATAATTCCCTAATCATTTATTTATACTTTACTCCTATACTGTGAGTATTACTATATTCACAATACAGGAGTTCGATCATGAAAAAAATGTTATTGGTAGTTTCAATTCTAATAGTTGCAGTTGTGGCCTTAAGTGTCGCTAGCCCTGCAATGGCATCCGATTCACTCAAAGGTGGACCACGAAACGGCGATCCTGAAGCATTGGGACTTCGGAGAAATTCTTATCTGGGAGAACTGGGTACAGGAACAGGTATTCCAGTTAACCAAAATCTTTCCATCAATCAGGAAATTGCCATGGATGGCTTGCTGGATGACATCATCCATGAAAATCTGGCCAGCGAACTTGGTATTTCCCCAGAGGTTTTGGCTGAGCGTTTAGCCGCAGGTGAGTCCATCTATGATATTGCTATCAGTTTGGGTTTTGATGCGGCTTCATTCAGCGCCTTGATGGCTGATGCTCGGGCCGATGCCCTGACTCAAGCTGTTGATCTTGGTCTGCTTACCCAGGCACAAACAGATTGGGTGGCTTCACGGGGTTTTGGAAATCCAGTGTTTGAGAATGGGGATGATTGCAGAGGAAATTAGTACCAACAATAAGAGCTCATCTGTTTTCAGAATAGCTCGGAAAATAATACAAACAAAGGCCTGTTATCTAATGACAGGCCTTTGTTTATTAATGGGACCTTCTTCGATAATGAAAATTCAATTCCAGATTTATATGGGTCAATTTGGTTAAAAACCCGGTTTTCCGGGGAACCAAATCTTAGAATTTTTCGTCATAAGTTAGAATAATAAATTTAATAAGATGGAGTAACTTATGAACGACTTAAAACATTATAAAAAATCATTGCTTATACTTTTAGCTATTTTGATTTTGCTTCTGACGGGCTGTTCAGGCATCGCTGGATGGATTCCAGGAGGATCGAGTTCCCAGATGCTGGTTTCAGAACTGCCCCGGGCTGATGTGAACGATAATTCCAGGGCAGATCTGGATCAATTGGCTGCCGGAAATAGGGCTTTCGCTCTGGATCTATATCATAAACTGGAATCCAGAGAAGGTAATCTGTTTTACTCTCCTTACAGTATATCCTCTGCTCTGGCAATGACCTATGCTGGAGCGGATGGGAAAACCGCTGAGGAAATGACAGCAGTGTTCCATTTTCTGCTGGAAGAGGACAGGCTGCATCCGGCTTTTAATGCCCTTGATCAATATCTGGAAGATCTGGCAAACCAGGAAGTACCGGATGATGTGGGTGAAGTATTTCAGCTTAATATTGCCAATGCCATTTGGGGGCAGAAGGATTTTCATTTTGAGAGTGATTTTCTGGATACCCTGGCTGCCAATTACGGCGCCGGATTGAAACTGCTGGATTACATCAAGGCCCCAGAAGCTTCCAGGGTGACCATTAATGATTGGGTCAGCGACCAGACCAAAGAGAGAATCCAGGATCTAATCCCTCAGGGTGCGATCAACAGCGATACCCGGCTGGTTTTGAGTAATGCTATTTATTTTAAAGCTACCTGGCTGGAACCTTTTGAAGAATCGCTGACTGACGATAAGATTTTCCATGGTCTGGATAGTGAAGAATTCATGACTCCGATGATGAGTCTGGGTTCGGATGTTAGCTTGCCTTATTACCAGGGGGATGGATTCCAGGCGGTAGACTTGCCTTACCTGGGCGGTCAGACCTCCATGCTGGTACTGATACCAGATCCGGGAGATTTTCATGAATTTGAGGCCGGCTTGAACGCAGACACCCTCGATCAGGTGATCGGAGAATTGGTCTACAGACCCATTTATTTGAGCTTTCCCAGATTTGAATTTGAATCAGAGATCAGTTTGGCACAAACTCTGGCTGAAATGGGCATGCCCACCGCTTTCAGTGATGGGGCGGATTTCTCAGGTATGACTGGTGCCAAAGATCTCTTCATCTCCGATGTTTTTCACAAAGCTTTTGTCAGCGTTGATGAGGAAGGCACTGAAGCGGCCGCTGCTACAGCTGTGGTTATGACACTGACCGCTGCTCCTGAGAATCCCTTACGTCTGGATGTGGATCGCCCCTTCCTGTTCCTGATCCGCGACCATCAAACCAATTCGATCCTGTTTATGGGCAGGGTGGTGGAGCCCTAAAAGAACTTTCTTTGAAAATATTCCAAAAAGATAAGTGTATTCCAAAAAAGAAAAAATCCCTCGCGAGGGGGATTTTTTCTTCTTTGTTCATAGTCAAAAGAAACCGTTAATTTTCTCAACCATTATTTTCGAGCTGCCGGTCCCCGTCTTCTGTTTTCGGGGCTAGGCTTAATTTTTATTCCGGTAGAAATGTCAGCTCCAACGTCATACCCCAGCGCAGGTCCGGAAGGCTTTCATTCAGGCTGATGGTGACGGTGTAGATTATATCACCTGCCTGTGTGGTGAAGGATTGGCCGATGGTTTCCACAATCCCTGTCAGAGTGGCTTCCGGGAGAGCATCAGGCCTGATTTCCACCTGCTGCCCTGCGAAGATCTTCACTACTTCGAGTTCTGTCAGGTCGCTGGTTTCGATCATAAACTGGCGCAGATCAGCCAGCTGAAGCGCCCGGCTTTCTGGCCCTACAAATTGGCCCAGATCCAGGGATATGTCGGTCACAGTGCCGGCAAAAGGAGCAGAGAGGGTGTAGCTGTCCAGGGCGTTCTGGGTTGCGGTCAGATTGACTTTAGCGCTCGAGAGACGAGATTCCAGGAGGGCTTTTTGATCCAGATCAAAGCCATCCTCCAGCCACATCTCATATGACCGTTTGGCCTCAGCTTCAGCAGCCAGAGCGGCATCCAGAGCGGCCCGGGGCCCGTCGATCTCCCGCCTGGCTTCTTCCAGGTCGCGCTGAGCCTGGTTGTAATTTTCCTGAGCTTCTTCCAGGTCGTCATCGGCTGATTGCCTGGCGTAGTTGACCTCGTCGACATCCCGGTATTTATCCCATTCATCCTGGGCGTCTTCCAAATCAGATTCCTTGTCGCGAACCTCGATCAGGGCATCGTCAACCCGATCTTCCAGGTAATCCAGATCCAGGTCTTCCCATTCCTGTTCGGCCTCTCCCCTCAGCTCCTGGGCGTCCAGGTAAACCTGCCAGGCCCCCGCGGCGCCCAGATCCGCTGTGCGGGTGAACTTGTCATAATCCTGCTGGGCCAGGGTGAGCTCCAGTTCAGCTGCTGCCAAACCTGCCTGAGCCGCCTCACTATCCTCCAGGCGTATTAAAGCTTGCCCTCGAGTGACATTATCGCCTTCCTGGACCAGGATCTCAGCAACCCGGCCCTGGACAGAGAAGTTGAGCCAGCTGGATTGGTCCGGTATCAAGCGACCCTCAGCGATGACATAATCCCTGCTGATGGTATTAACCACTGTCGGGGCAGGAGTGGCCTCTGTGGCGCAGGCACTCAGTACCAGGGAAAGAACCAGACCCAAACCCATTATGAGCATCCATTTATTTGTTTTCATTTTTTGTTCCTTTTTTAATGGCAGACCTGCTTTAGCCTGCCTTATTCATAAGCTAATACTTCACGAATGGTCAGCCGCGCCGCGTTGCGGGCGGGCAAAACGCTGGCCAGGGATGAGAGCAGGATCACAAGCCCCAGCCAGATAAAATATCCCGTGGGTGTAAAAACCACCGTAATAGGGGTGGCAAAAATGGCGTTGCTGACGATGGCGGAGAGCAAATAGGTGATGGGTACCGCCAAGATCATTCCCAATCCAAAGGAAATTAAACCAATTAATAAACCTTCCACGATCACCATGCGCACAATCTCCCAATCGGTGGCCCCGATGGCCCGCATGATGCCGATCTCCCGGGTGCGCTCCAGGACGTTCATGCTCATGGTTCCCGTCAGACCCATTGACCCGACAGTAGCTGTCAGAAGGGCCATGATCAGCAGGAAGGTGATCAGAATATCGAGACTTTCCGAGGCCTTATCCAGGGTAGATAATCCGGGGGTAGCTTCCTGAACCTGGAAACCCTCAGCCCTGAAATAAGCGTCCAGTTCTTTGGCCATCAATTGCTGGTAAGCCCGATCATGCTCCAGGGTGACAATCCGGTAGGAGAAAGAGCGGTTAGCCAGGTTCTGTTCCCGGGAAAAATACTCATAAGGCGCATAGCCGATCACTCCTTCCAGGCCAATGAACTTAAATACACCCACAACCTGCCAGGATTCAACTTTCCCCTGGATATTCAGCGGGATAGTGTCCCCTATTTGCAGATCTGGATAATAATCGTAAATTCCTTCACTGATATCCAGCCTTTTCTCATCACCGGGTAAAATCCAGCGTCCAGACACCAGCAGAGGAGATACCAGTCCGCTGTCTGCTGGAGGTGCCAGGATGCTGATATTTTCAGCAGTCGAGCCGTCAGGGAACTGGATCTCTGCCGTGCTGTAGGTCCAACCTTCCACGTGGGTCACCCGCGGGTCCTGGTAAGCGTACTGCTTGATCTCTTCCAAACGGTAAGGCCGTTCAAAATCCAGGGTGACATCCGCCAGAAAATAATTGCCGATATTATCCACGTAATCATGCAGGGTGACCCGGACATTAAAGACAGAGATAAAGATGGCCCCGCCCATGGTGAGCGTAAAGAGAGTCAGCATTAACCTGCCTCGCTGGCGGAAGGTGTTGCGCAAAGAGATCAGCATTTGGCGGGGAATACGGATGCCCCGGTCGGCCAGAGCCCGGGTGGTTTTCAACTGGAAGTTCTCAAAACGGGATCCCTTATCCCTGCCCTCTGGATCTTTGTCATTGGTATCCCTGGAACCATCTCCATCCAGGGCCTGCTGGACAGTGACCTTTGAGCCCTTGATCACGGGAACAAATCCGGCGATCAGGGGAACCAGGAGACCTACCGCTACCTGGAGGATAAAGGAAATCGGTACAATCCTGTATCCCAGTAATGAAAAACCCATCTTGTCAGCAATATATTGGGCTAGCCAGTATGCACCCTGGCCGCCAGCCGGGATGGCGATCAAAAGGGATAACAAACCAAAGACTAATAGCAGCACCAGGTACATCCTGAAGATGATCTGATCCTGTCCGCCGATCAGTTTCATGACCCCGATATGGCGCAGATGCTGATTCAGGAGACCGCTGAGGGTATTGGCAATCAGTGAGCTGGACAGGAAAACGATCAATACACCCAGGGCCATCAAGATGCCTAATACCGCATTGATGGTCGGCTCCAGGGGATGCTGGTGGGTTTTAGAGATAAAAGTTCGTCCGACAACATAACCGTTTTTATCGATCTTCTCTTTCAGATCAGCCAACACAGTCCGGATCTGGATCTCGTCATCCTGGCCGACCTCGACTGTCGCAAAAATACGGTTATAAAAATCCGGCTCGGCAAAGAATTTCAGGGTATCGGAGGTGATATAGGCCAGGGGCGGGGACAGAAAATCGATCGCGCCAGTGGAGGAATCCTGAACGATGCCAGCCACGAATATTTTTTTGATGGTTCCGTCCCGGAGCTGGACTTCAAGATATTCTCCGGGAGATATCTTGATATTTTCCAGGACATCACGCTCTAGAAGGATTTGGTTTTTCTCTGGTGCCACTGCACCGCTGACGGGTTCGAGCAGGTTTATGCGATTCTCTGTAAAATCTTCCAGGGCCAGCACATCAACCGTGATCCAGCGGGTTTCGCCCTGGGGTCTAACCTTGAGATTAAAGACACGGCGTGCTTCGGCTTCCTGGACCCCCTCAAAATTCCGGACCGTATTAAGCAGATCCTGGTCAAAATCATCCATCCTGATTTCCATATTGGAGGGATTGTTGGCCGCATAGCTGGTGCCCATGTCCTCGGAGATGATCACATAGGCCCCGGCAATGACGCCAATAGCAAATACACCCACGGCAATGGAAAAAACCACCAGTACCGTGCGGGCTTTATTATCGATCAGATCTGAGAGCACTTTTTGCCAGCGGGGGCGCATACTTATCTCCTGTCAGGTTTTCAGCCGAATAATCCTCTGGTCTTTTTTCTACGGTCAGCCGCTTGTCTTTTCTTGAGTCTGTCCTGAACCATCTTAGTAATGGCTTTTTCTGTCAGTGGTGACTGGTCTATCAGCCAGTTAAAATCTTCCCGGGAAATGGACAGAAGGTCGACCGGGCCATCCACTGAGGCCCGCACACTGGCAATTGACTTACCGCCGCTGAGCAGTTCCATTTCGCCGAAGATGTCGTTGCGCTGTAAAGTTGAGATGAGCACATCGTCGCTTCGGCGCTTCTTTAACACGATATCTACTGCCCCATTCTGGATCAGGTAGAGGTTATTGACCGGCTTTCTGATCTCGATGATGGTCGCCCCCGGCTGAAAATGGAGAGGTTTGACGCGGTGGCCAAGTTCCATCATCAGCGGATGGGTTAACAAGGGCAGGGACTGGGCGATGGTCTCGTTGACCAGTTCGCCGTCGGAAATGAAGACCGTGCGTGAAGCCCTCTTGGTCATTGAGGGGTCGTGGGTGACCATAATGATGGTTTTTCCCTGTCCGGAAAGTTTTTCAAACAGTTCGATGATTTCCCCTGCGGAGCGGGAATCCAGGTTGCCGGTAGGCTCATCGGCTACCAGGATTGGGGCATCGTTGGCCAGGGCCCGGGCGATAGCCGCACTCTGCTGCTGTCCCCGGGAGACTGCCCGGGGGAGCTGCTGGGCCTGTCCTTCCAGGCCGACCAGGGCCAATAACTCAAGGGCTTTTTTGGGCCGCTGATCAATATCGTATTTGCCAACATAATCCATCGGCAGCATGACGTTTTCCATCAGATTAAGCATAGGTAAAAGCTGGAAAAACTGGAAAACAATACCCAGGTTTCGCCCTCTCCATAAGGAGCGTTTGCTTTCACTCATGGCATAAAGATCCACTCCGTCCACCAGGACCCGTCCGCTAGTGGGGTGGTCGATACCGGTCAGCATGTTAAGCAGAGTTGATTTGCCGCTGCCAGACTTGCCGATCACAGCTGCAAATTCTCCCCGCTGGAGGGTGAGGTCGATACCCCGCAGAGCAGTGAATTCCCCTGCCGCACTGCTAAAGGTTTTAACCACTCCCTGCATCTGGATCACCTCTGTCTCCTGGACCGGAAGGGCTGGGCTGGAAAGACGACCGCTCACAGCTCTCCTCCTTCCTTAATCAGCTCACCATCGGCAATGTTGACGAAACGTGAGAATCGGGGCAGTAAACTACGGTCATGAGTGACCATGATAATCGTGCGGTCTGCTCCTAAAAGTCCCTGAAAAATGCTGAAGATATGATCCGCTGTGACAGAATCCAGGCTTCCGGTAGGCTCGTCAGCCACGATCAGGGGAGGGTCGTTGGCCAGGGCCCGGGCGATGGCGACCCTTTGCTGCTGGCCGCCGGAAATCTGGGAGGGAAATTTATAAACGTGCTCGGAGAGCTCAACCATCTCCAGCAGCTCGAGGGCCCGCTCTTTGGATCTGCGGGGATGGAACAGTCCGCTCATATCCATGGGCATCATTACGTTCTGAACCAGGTTGAGCATGGGTAATAGTTGAAAGGACTGGTAGATGACACCCATCGTGCGTCCACGCCAGAGAGTAAGCTGATTTTCAGTGAGCTCGGTCAGGTTGAGACTGGAGCCATTGGCCTGCACTCGCACCTCACCAGAAGTTATTTGATCGACCCCGGTGATCATATTAAGCAGGGTTGATTTTCCAGCGCCTGATTTTCCAACCACGCCCAAAAATTCGCCGGGATATATATCCAGATTTATGCTTTTTAGGGCAGGGAAAGCCCCGGCTTTGGTATGGTAGTCCTTGGAGACTCCCCGGAGTTCGATCAGGGGAGATATCGAGTCGGTCATTAGTTCCTGAAATCCATTTTGGGTTGAATAATTAAAACTTTCATTGTCGTAAATACCTGATCCCTTGAGGGAGTCAGGCCTCGCCGGTCATCACCAGCCAGGTGGGTTTGATGATCAGGTTAGTGAAAATATCCCCCATTTTCTGGGGAGAATTTGGCAGGTCGTTATCGAGCCACCAGCGCATGAGAGAAAAGACCGAGGCGATGATGTGGTTGGCAGCTACCTCGGCGGGAATATTCTCCTGGGGCATAGCCGACAAGAGCAGAGCGGCCTTTTGGCAGGCCCGGTCCATCACCGGTTCAAGCACAAAACGAAGGTTGTCATCCAGCAGCAAAAAACAGAAAATCTTCTGATTGTCCTTGATGTGCTGGAAAAGTGTGTGTCCAACCTGCTGGAAAAATTCCACCGGATCCGCAATCATCTCACCCGACAGGGGAAGGTCCAGGATCTGATAAAAATCATCTAAACGGTCCTGGGCTACACTGACCAGCAGCTCGTCCAAACCGGTGTAATGCCGGAAATAGGTCCGGTAGCCGATATCAGCCCTGTTGGTGACATCCTGGATGGTGATGTTCTTGTAGCCCTTTTCAAGGGCCTCGGTAATTAAGGCCTCACCCAGCAGTTTTCGGGTTCTCAGTATGCGGCGATCCTCACTCATAATTATGGCACCTTTGATGCATTATGGCATATGAAGGGTCATAATTCTAGTGCCAAGTTAGAGATTGGTCAAGGTGCTGGGGATCATAATTAGCATACAGAGATGTTAGGGGAAAAATGACAGGAGTCACGGGAAACTCAGTGGATGTTGAGTTTCCGGCGTAAGATGGAAGATTCCTTGCTGATGAGTCGAGAATACTTTACATTATGTAAAGAACACTTGACACAGAGAAAAAATCATTGTAGAATGTGGTTGTCAAGTATGCTTTACATAAGGAGAAAGGCGAAAATGAATCCCAAAGAACAGCGATCCATTGGAAATGACAAGATCAGAACAGTTATCATGACCGCTATCACAGGTGGGGCTTTTGGGCTTTTATATGGGTATGGTTTTGAAATCAGCCTGTGGCTTGGTGTTTTAATCGGTGCCCTGTTTGGTGCAGCTGTTGGCTTTCGGATCAGTAAACGGCCTCCCAGGATGGAATATCCCATGGCCATATTCCACCGGATCATGATGGCGGCGACTTTCCTGCTGCTGACCAGCTTTGGATACAGCTATTTGCTTGATCAGAATTTAAACCAGACCCAACAGTACTGGGCAGCAGCCCTCCCCTTGCTGGGATGGTCGATTCTTGTTGTCAGCATTGGGCTGGCAATTGCCAGCCTGGATGAAATGCAGCGCCGGATTCAGACCGAAGCGATTGCGATAGGTTTCGCGGGAACAGCAATCTTCGTTGGAGGGTACGCGCTGTTCCAATTTGCAGGTCTCCCAGAAGTGAATGTAGGCCTGGTGTTGTTAGCCATGTCAGGCTTCTGGTTAGCAGGTAAATTATGGACCTTATGGAGATACCGGTGAGAAGCAGATTGAAAGTATTGCGAGCTGAGAGGGATTGGTCCCAGGCCCAGCTGGCTGAAGTCTTGGGTGTCTCCCGGCAGACCATTAACGCAATCGAGACCGGGAAGTATGATCCCAGTTTGCCCCTGGCATTTAAGATGGCTAAACTATTTGAGCGTTCGATCGAGGATATATTTTTGCCGGATGAAGTAGAGGAAAATTAGTATGTCCCAGGTCCTCCCCTGGTTAATAAAAAAGCGCCATCTTGAAAGGATGGCGCTTTTTCATATTTGTTACCCTAACCTTGCCAATTCCTCTTCCGCAACCTCAGGTTCGAGTTTCTTGAAGAGCGGTTTGGGTTTGTTAAAGGGCCGGCCAGCCTGGATATCGCTCAACTGCCAGTCACAGCAAACCTCTCCTTCACGATAACGGAGTACAGTATGCGTACCCAGGTTGTCGCTGATCTCTTCGGTATACTGCTTTCCAAAGAGTGGCTTATCATAACCAAGGGTGAGATGCAGCTGTTCACAAGTAAATGGAAGAACCGGCGCAAAAAGGACCTTGAGGGAGTCAATGGCCTTAATTGCCGTGTAGATGGTTTTTCCGGCGCTTTCCTTATCTTCCTTGATCTCAAACCAGGGGGCTTTATCATCCAGGTATTTATTCACTTCACCTGCCAAGCGCATGGTTTCAGTCAGCGCAACCCGCAGTTTAACCCGATCATACAGGTCCCCAACCATCTCAAAACCATCTTCGATGATTTTCAGGATAGCAAGATCCTCAGGGCGCAACTCCCCGGGATCCGGGACTATACCATCCCACTGTTTATGAGCAAAGGATAGGACCCGGTTGACCAGGTTCCCCCAGGTGGCGACCAGTTCGTTATTATTGCGGGTCACGAAGGCACTCCATTCCCAATCTGCGTCCCGGGTTTCGGGCATATTGGCAGTCAGATAATAGCGCAGGGGATCAGGGTCATAACGGGAGAGAAAGTCCAGACCGTCCACTACCCAGTTGCGGCTGCCGGAGATCTTTTTTCCCTCCATATTCAGGAATTCGTTAGCTGGAACATCATAGGGAAGCACCAGTTCGTGGGAGTCATCTTCATCAAAGAGGGCCCCGAATTTATTTCCAACACCGGCCAGCTCTGCCGGCCAGATCACGGCATGGAAAGGGATGTTATCCTTGCCAATGAAATAATAAGCCCGGCTGTCTTTGTTGTACCACCAGTCCTTCCAGCGTTCCTGATCTCCTGAAATGGCGGCCCATTCAATAGCTGCAGAAAGATAACCGATCACAGCTTCAAACCAGACATAGAGGCGTTTCTCTTCCCAGCCCGGCACTGGAACAGGTATTCCCCATTTCAGATCACGGGTGATAGCCCTCCCGTGAAGGTCCTCGGCCAGGATTTGACCCAGGGATTGGCGCAGAACATTCGGCCGCCAGTAATCTTCCCTCGTTTTGAGGAATTCCACGATTTGGGGCTGGAGAGCGCCCAGATCAAGGTAAAAATGTTCCGTTTCCCGAAGTTCCGGGGTTGAGCCATCCATTTTGGAGCGGGGATTGATCAAACCATTGGATTCCAGCAGGCTGCCGCATTGATCGCATTGATCGCCGCGGGCGTTCTCGTAACCGCAGATATAACAGGTGCCTTCCACATAGCGGTCAGGTAAAAACCGTTCCTGGGTGGTCGAATACCATTGTTTCTGGGTTTCCACATAGAGGTAGCCCTGTTCTTTCAGGGCGCTGAACATCGTTTGGGAAACTTTAAAATGGTTCTGTGTGTGGGTGCTGGTGAAGAGGTCGTAGCTCAAACCGGATTTCTGAAAAAGATCCAGGAATTTGGCGTGGTATTCCTTGTAAACTTCTTCAGGAGTTTTGTTTTCCTGATCTGCCCTGACGGTGATAGGTGTCCCGTGGGAATCGGATCCCGAAACCATTAATACCTTATTTCCCTGCAGCCGATGGAACCTGGCATAGATATCAGCCGGGAGATAGGATCCGGTCATATTGCCGACATGGATATCAGCGCTGGCATAAGGCCAGGCTACGGCGACGAGGATATTTCTATTCATGGGTTACTCCAATAAAATGCTTAACAAAAAAAGCTGCCCTTGATGGACAGCCATGGTTATTAGTTTATTTGCGGATCAGCGATCTTTTCTAATCCGTACGGCTGCCATATTCAAGGGTGGGCTCACTTGGCCCTTCCTCATGACCATCATCATTGCAGCTAAAAATCCAATCAGAAATAGAATAAACACAGCAATTTCCTTTCTTAAACTTTATCCTAGTCTATATTGGGAGGGGTATTTTGTCAACCCTGGCTAGAACCGAGTGTCAGCCTGACAGTTAAACCTTATTCGCCCCCTTCCAGCATTTCGTTTTTAAATGGTATATGAAGATTTCCAATTTTAATCACCGGCTGTAAAAATGGAACCGAATCGCCAAACTCAAGAGGCCAGGTAGGGGCGGTGACATTTCCCAGTGTTTTACCATTTAATGTTGCAGATCCTCGTGTGATTGTGAAAAGTCGATCTGTCGCCCCATGATAATAGGGTTTCCCTTTTTCAGTCTTCCCGAATATCTTCGATCCCTGTTTGGCCACCAATAAATTTACCAAGAAGTCCGAAATTGCCAAAATGGGCTTGGAAACTTTAATAGAAGTGGGCGGACTCCCTGAAAGACCAACAATCAGACGTGACCAAAGGGTCTCTTTTAAATCTAATTCAACCTCAATCTCTTGGTCACCATTAATCGATTCGCACCTGATATTCAGTTGTTTTCCCACGTCAGATTCAAGGGAGATTGAAGCATCCCAAATCTCGTCAAAGACATGATAAAGGCAGACAATCTCGCTTGATGCTGGAGGATCAGAAAAGAGGATTCTTTTATTGTCTGGTGTTATTAACCAGAGATTTGAGAAGGAAGAGATTCGTGTCGGAGTTGAATCCCAGCTGGCTAGATAGATATAATAACTACTTGAAAATGGGATAAAAGAAGACTGGTAACCATGAAATGCCTTGAGGTCCAAAAGATCCACAGCATACCTCCATTAACGATTAGTCCTGTAATCTTACCGCTGAAGAGATAGGTACATACACCTCATGGAAAAATTCAACCCCCTCCGGGACCTGATGTTAATGATTATATATTAAGAGACGGGAAAGGGAGGAATGGATTCAATGACCGACCCGACCTGCAGGCGGTGGAAGCGGGCATAGATATCAGCCGGGAGGTAGGAACCGGTCATATTGCCGACGTGGATATCAGCGCTGACGGAACCTTTGAAACAGTCCAGAAAAACGGTATAAAGATTCCAATGTAGGACTGATATAATTTAATTATAAAGATATCAAGGAGAATTACCAGCTTTGCTGGATAACAGGTGTAAAGTGCTTGTTTATTATTAAGCTTCTCCATCTATTGAAAGTTTCCAGAATCAAACCCCTTACTGGTTAAAACTGAATTGCGGTACTCATCATCTAAACCGTTGATCTTACCAAGCATGCTCAATAAACACGGGAGGAGAACTATGCGCCTCAAAAACATACTTATTTTGACAATCTTCTTCTTACTGACTTCCTGTATGCCTATAAGCTGTACCCCTCCAATCATCAATGTAAATTGTAATGAGGCAAGCCTGATTGATGCCATCACTAAGGCCAACCTCGGCCCTGGGCACAATACACTCATTTTGGATGAGGATTGTACTTATGACCTGGCAGCGGTGGATAACTATATTACTGATGAAGAGTATTTTGGAAATGTGGGGGGAACCGGGCTCCCACCAATATCAACGCCCATCACCATAGAAGGCAACAATGCCACCATCCAACGCCATGTTGGAGCGCCTAATTTTCGCATTTTATTTGTCACAAGTACAGGTGATCTGACCCTCAATGATCTCTCCATACATAATGGAGCTGCCCTTGAGGGCAACAAACGAGGTGGCGGGATATATGTCAATGGAAGCGTCCTGACACTTGAAAACGTCCAGGTAGACAATAACACGGCGGATCTTTTTGGGGGTGGCATCTATAATGACGAAGGCTCACTAACCATTACCAATAGCTCTGTTAATTATAACCAGGCAGTAAGTGGAGGAGGCATAGAAAATAATTCAGGAACTATTATCGTTGATGGGGACAGTACTATCACCAATAACACGGCAACGATTCATGGTGGAGGCATGAGTTCCTTTGGGGGAGACCTGACAATCAATGGCGGACAGGTAACTAACAACCAGGCTGGTTCTAGTGGAGGAGCAATAATAGTGGATGGATATTCTCCCTTAACCTTCCTCACCCTGGACGGTGTCCTTTTTGAAGGAAATACCTCCAATGACGAAGGAGGCGCGATCTCCATGTCAGATATCACCTTCTCCATCATGGATTCCACATTTATCAATAATCAAACTTCAGGAGCAATAGGTCCTGGTGGGGGTGCAGTAATTATCAAGGATTCTGCACAGGGAACCATTGGCGACGGTTCCCTGTTTGATGGGAATTATTCACAAGGTTTTGGGGGAGCGATAAGTATTAATAAATACAGCGGCGGAATTGTCTCCATCTATGACACCACGGTTCACAACAACTCTTCTGAAGGCCGAGGAGGTGGGATCTATAGTCATGGATCCCTCTTCATTAACAACTCCACCATTTCCGCTAATACCACGCTGACTGATGAAGGTGGAGGTGTATATAGTCAGAATGGCGAACTGATCATCCAGGATTCGACCTTTTCTAATAATTCTTCTGCTTCGCAAGGGGGCGGTGTTCGTGCCTATCAGAGCACAATAACCATGATGGGTTCCATATTTCAAGGAAATCAAACCTCAACATCTGGGGGTGGTCTTTCAACTCAGTACAGTACTGTCGATATAAGTGATGGTTCTATCTTTGATGGAAATACAGCCCAGGCTCAAGGCGGCGGAATCTATAATGGACAAGATTGCGTGATGACCCTGCAGGATAGCACAGTATCCAATAATCAGGCCTCTGTATCAGGGACAAATCTTGGAGGAGGAGGTATAAGTAATCACCAGGGAACAATGACAATCACCACCACCGCTATTTCCGGGAATACATCCGGGTATGATGGCGGCGGGGTGGTAAACAATGGATTTATGTTGATCACCCAGAGCACCATCAATAATAATACTGCTGCCAATCAAGGAGGCGGCATTTGGGGTGGTAATTTATCCATCATCAACTGTACCGTGTCTGGCAATCATGCTGATAGCTCAGGGGGGGGAGTTGCTGCCCTCTCCAATACATCTATTTCCAACAGCACAATCGTACATAACACAACTGATTATTGGTCCGGAGGTGGTATATCCTCACATCCGAATAATACGATTAAGAATTCAATTGTTGCCTTAAATACAGCAGCCCAATTGTATCATTCAGACTGTGGGGTCAGCCCCCCATTAAATGCTGTTGGGGAAAACCTGAGCAGCGATTACGATACCACCTGCGAGTATTACGGATTTACTATTCAAGCTGATCCCCTGATCGGTCCTCTGGCGGATAACGGAGGGCCGACATGGACCCATGCTTTACTCCCTGGCAGTCCGGCTCTAGATGCAGCCGCTGATTGCACAGATAGCACCGGAACCCCGTTAACCTTTGACCAGCGGTTTGCCTCTCGTCCAGGCGGCCAGGCGTGTGATATCGGTGCGTATGAAGATTCAGATACCTTTGTGCCACCTCCTGCTATATTACCGACCGTTCCTCCGCCTCAGGCGCCTGAACCGACCGATGAAACGGCCAACTGCGATCCTTTCGCGGGACTGGAGATCTCGGTCCACCAGCTGAATATCAATCCAGAAACCATGGTTCTGCCAATATACCTGCGCTTCCCCGGGGCTGTACCCGAGATCGGAGAAGACGGAATCATTCCCTTCCGGGGAGAGCTGGGCGGTGGGGAATCCAACCTCTGCAACCAACAGGGATTTGAGGATCGGCTGTACTGTATGTTCACACTCCAGCCATCCGCTCCGGGCACTCTCCAGGATCTGGAGATTTACATGGCCGATTGTCCAGACCCGGTTTTGACGATACCCAAGGTGACGATACCGGAGTTAACGAGAACCGATCAGCCAGGTACGAGCTGCACTGCTGACCTTACCTCTGGTGATTGTGAGGCGGCCGGAGGGCATATGAGCTCTGGCGGTGTGCAAACAGCGCCGAAATGCATTTGCCCCTGATGGAATGATGACTAAAATAAATCGAAAAGGGCGACGCACCGCGTCGCCCTTTTTTATAAATACCCAGGTTAAGAAGTTAGACCAAGGAATATTGATTAGGGTCATGGATAATAATGCGATCAGACAAACCTGTTGAAGGATCCAGTACCACAAAGGAATATTAGCACTTGAATAAGGCTGTCAGCGTGAAAATAACTGGAAGGGTAAGTGCCAAACAAAGTTCAATCAGGCGTGGATAATGCTGGAAACCAAGGCTCCAGATCTAACCTGGAGCTTGGGTGTTAACAAGCCAGTCTATCCCGGCTCTTGACCTGATCCGGCAACAAAAGAAAACACTATTGAAATTGTTTTTTTGACAATTCCAATCCTGTTTTCCTGATCCAGCGTATCGGCAATGCAGAACAGCCTGAGAATGTGACCTTAATCTTAGAGCTGGCAAATCCGGCAGCTTTATTAGGAGTTTGGAGGCTGCCGGCAGGATCCCCGGGGGTGTTATCGGTGAGGCAAAGCGGGAGAGCCACCCCTTGGCAATTTACCAAAGTCTGATCGGCAAGACGCCAGTATACAATAGTGCGCCAGGGACCTCTTCAGTGTGGATATGTATATCCCTTCAGATACCGTCGTTACTTCTCCTCGTCCTTGACCGTCTGGTACAGATCATAGGCTTTCTCAGGTTTCTCGCCGCCATGCACGATCGCCCTGATCGCTTTCATCATTCCCAACGGCGAATCGGACTGGAAGATGTTGCGCCCCATGTCCACACCGGCGGCTCCCTGGTCAATGGCATTATAAGCCATCTTCAGCGCGTCCAGCTCTGGACGCTTCTTGCCTCCAGCAATCACGATCGGAACAGGACAGACCGACGTCACCGTTTCGAAGCCCTCATCAACGTAGTAGGTCTTCACGTACTGGACACCCAACTCGGCGCACATACGTGTGGCCAGGCGGAAGTACTTGGCATTTCGCTCCATATCTCGGCCCACAGCGGTGACAGCCATGGTGGGAATTCCATACCGTAGACCTGCATCCACCAATCGTGTCATATTCACCACAGAACGAGACTCGAACTGGCCGCCGATAAAGACCTGGATGGCCGTAGCACACACTCCAAGCCGGATGCAGTCCTCCATATCCATGGCGATCTGCTCGTCGGATAGCTCCTTTAGAATGCTTGGTCCCCCCGAGGCCCGGATCACTATCGGCTTGGTAACATCTGGTGGTATGATGGTGCGAAGAATGCCACGGGTGCACATCACCACGTCGGCTTCCGGTACCAGCGGCATGATGCTCACATCAATTCGCTCCAACCCCGAGGTAGGTCCCTGGAAATAGCCGTGGTCGATGGCCAGCATCACGGTGTGCCCGTCCTTTGGGTTGAAGATCCGAGCCAGCCGGTTCTTCATCCCCCAATCGAGCTCCGTCGAACCTTTTAAGAAAAACAGCTTTCCTTTTTGGGGTACATTTTCGTAGTAATTTTTTCCCTCTTTGTCGGCTTCAGGCATAATTATATCCTCCTGTCTGTTCTGTTATCGTTATGCTTCCTTCTTCGTCTTGATCTGGAACTTATTTTATTGTGTCGATCAAGTCTT
>Ga0307418_1000187_pt1 | contig 18103 bp, 16 predicted proteins | sample SalMarWE160220MG_2_FD_202160 | JGI IMG/M metagenome (GOLD analysis project Ga0307418, IMG submission 202160) | Salt marsh sediment microbial communities from the Plum Island Ecosystem LTER, Massachusetts, United States - WE1602-20 | ecosystem: Environmental > Aquatic > Marine > Intertidal zone >...
ACCTCCGATCCGCATTTTCTCGCCACCGGAGATCACCCTGATCGAACTGCAAAGGCCATAGCGCATTTACCGGTGAAGGACCTGGTGAGGCTGGAGGCAACAGGATGGGGTGCATACCGCTGATGCGTGCACTGCGTCATCGCAACTATCGCCTCTTTTTCTCAGGACAGAGTGTTTCCCTGGTGGGTACGTGGATGACGCGCCTGACCGTTAGCTGGCTGGTGTGGAAGCTGACACATTCGGTGGTGATGCTGGGGCTGGTCGGGTTCGCCGGGCAGTTTCCGACCTTTTTATTCGCACCTTTCGCCGGGGTGTGGGTGGATATGACCGATCGCTTCCGCGTGCTGATGGCCACGCAGCTTTTTTCGATGCTGCAGTCGTTCGCGCTGGCCGTCCTGGCGTTGAGCGGAGTCATCCAGGTCTGGCATATCCTGGTGCTGCAAGCCATTCAGGGCACGATCAACGCCTTCGACATCCCTGCGCGCCAGTCGTCGATGATCGACATGATCGAGAATCCCCAGGACCTACCGAATGCCATCGCCCTGAATTCGTCGATGGTCAATGGAGCCCGCCTGCTGGGGCCGTCGATCGCCGGCCTCTTGATCGCATGGGTCGGCGAGGGATGGTGCTTCTTTATCGATGGCACGAGCTATATCGCGGTCATCGCCTCCTTGCTGGCCATGCACATGGTACGGCGGCATCGTCCGCTTGAGAGGAAAGGGGTGTTCCGCGAACTGCATGATGGCATTCGGTATGCGCTTGGTTTTGTTCCCATCCGGGCGGTATTGCTGCTGCTGGCGCTGTTGAGCCTGGCCGGTATGCCCTACACCGTGCTGTTGCCGGCGATTGTCGTCAAAGTGCTGCATGGTGGGCCGCACACACTGGGATTCATGACCGGAGCAGTGGGCTTGGGTGCGCTCGTTGGCGCGCTCTACCTGATGTCAAGAAAGACCGTGGTCGGGCTGGGGCGCCTGATCCCGGCTGCCGCCGGCCTGTTCGGCGCCAGTCTTGTGCTGCTTTCCTTCTCCCATGCACTGCTGCCGTCGCTGGGCCTGATGTTTGTTGCCGGCATTGGTTTCATGGTGCATATGGCCGCCAGCAACACGATCATCCAGACCATCGTGCGTGAGGAGATGCGCGGGCGGGTGATGGCCTTCTATGCCATGGCCTTCATGGGCATGGCGCCCTTTGGCAGCCTGATGGCCGGCGTGGTGGCGGCGCGCATCGGTGCTCCCGAAACCATCCTGGCCGGCGGGGTGATCTGCATGCTGGGGGCGGCTCTGTTCTGGAGAAAGCTGCCTGCGCTGCGCAAGGTTATCCGGCCGATTTATGTCGAGAAGGGGATCCTGCCGGAACTCGTGACCGGCCTCGGCAGTGCCGCCGAACTGGAACAGGAATCGGAGCACTGAACGTCGGCGCTGGCAACATCAATGTTCGCGGGTTTTCAGGAACTCGATATCCGGCCATTGCTCCTCGGTGTACTTGAGCTTCCAGGCGCTGGGCGCCAGATAGGCCAGGTGTTCCTCGGCGTCGACCGCCATGTTGGCCGGAAAGGCCTTCTCGAATTCGGCCAGGCGCTTCTTGTCCTCACATTTGATCCAGCGGGCGGTGGAGAAATCGATCGCCTCATAGCTGGCATCCACGCGGTACTCGGTGCGCAGGCGCTCAATGGTGACGTCGAACTGCAGGGCGCCGACGGCGCCGAGGATATAGTCGCCGCCGAGCTGGGTGCGAAACACCTGCACCGCCCCTTCCTCGGACAGCTGCACCAGCCCCTTGTGCAGCTGTTTGCGCTTCATCGGGTCTTTCAGGCGCACGCGGCGGAACAGCTCCGGCGCGAAGTTCGGGATGCCGGTGAAGCTCAGGTCCTCCTTCTCGGTGAAGGTGTCACCGATCTTGATCGTGCCATGATTGTGGATGCCGATGATGTCGCCGGCATAGGCCTCGTCGATATGCGCTCGGTCCTGGGCCATGAAGATGATGGCGTTGGCGAATTTGACGTCCTTGCCCAGCCTGTGGTGATGCACGGTCATGCCGCTCTTGAACTTGCCGGAGCAGATGCGCAGGAAGGCGACGCGGTCGCGGTGGGCCGGGTCCATGTTCGCCTGGATCTTGAAGGCGAAGGCCGTGAAGGCCGGCTCGAACGGCGATACCTCGCGCTCGACGGCCCGGCGCGGCAGCGGTGCCGGCGCCATCTCGACGAAGGCGTCCAGAAGCTCGCGCACGCCGAAGTTGTTGATGGCACTGCCGAAGAACACCGGCGACTGGTTGCCCTTCAGGTATTCGGACAGGTCGAACGGATTGGCCGCACCCTCCAGCAGTTCGATATCGGCGCGCAGGTCATCGGCCTGCAGGCCCAGCAGCTCATCCACGCGCGGGTCGGATAAATCGCTGATGGTGGCGATGTCCGCATCCGCCGTGTCGCTGCCTGCACGGAACAGGTTCAGCTGTTTGCGGTGCAGGTTGTAGACGCCCTTGAAGGATTTGCCCATGCCGATCGGCCAGGTCATCGGCGTGCATTCGATCTGCAGCTTGTCCTCGATCTCGGCCAGGATGTCCAGTGGTGGCAAGCCGTCGCGGTCCAGCTTGTTGATGAAGGTCATGATCGGCGTATTGCGCATGCGGCAGACCTCCATCAGTTTCTTGGTCTGCGGCTCCACGCCGTTGCCGGAATCGATGACCATCAGCGCCGAATCGACGGCGGTCAGCACGCGGTAGGTATCCTCCGAGAAATCCTGGTGGCCGGGGGTGTCCAGCAGGTTGACCTCGTAGTCGCGGCCATCATGCGCGTAATTGAACTTCATCACCGAGGAGGCGACCGAGATGCCGCGCTCCTGCTCGATCTTCATCCAGTCGCTGGTGGCGTGGCGGCTGGCCTTGCGCGCCTTGACGGCGCCGGCCATCTGGATGGCGCCGCCGAACAGCAGCAGCTTCTCGGTCAGCGTGGTCTTGCCGGCATCCGGGTGGCTGATGATGCCGAAGGTGCGACGCCTGTTGATTTCCATTTCCAGTGTGCTTGTCACATTCACCTCGCTAATTCGCGGCGCATTGTAGCGTTTCCGGCCGCTATCGCTAACATCGCCTTATGCAGGACATCCGCGATGCGCTCGTGCAGTACTACCGCTGGCTGCGCCGATACGGCTACAACGATTCCCATTCCGGCAATATTTCCGCCCGAAACGACGATACGATGTGGGTGACGCCGACCGGGGCCTGCGCCGATACCATACATGCGGCCGATTTTGTCGCTTGCAGTATGAATGGTGATATCGGAGAAGGGGCCTCGGGCGACGCCAACCTGCATCTGGCCATCTATCGGGCCAATGCCAGGGCCGGGGCCGTGATACACAGCCATTGCCCATATGCGGTGGCGCTGACGCTGAACGGTGAGGACTTCGAGCCGCCGGATTTCGAGGGCCAGTTGTATTTCCCGCAGGTGCCGGTGGTCAGCGTGCCGTATGCGGCCTATTTCCAGGATGCGGCGCCACGCGTGGCCGAGGCGCTGGCCGCGCATCCGGTGGCTATCGTGCGCGGGCATGGCGTTTACGCCTGGGGCGAGAATCTGAATCAGGCCTACAAGTGGACGTGTTCGCTGGAGCTGTCGGCGCAGACGGCCTTCATCGGCAGGCAGGCGGGTACATGCTGATCAGGGCGCTTGTATTGGCGCTGGTCCTGGCCTGGCCGGTTATCGGGCAGGCGGCGGGGAGCATTGTTTCGCAGGGCGGCCGCTATGCCCTGCAGCCGGTGGTGACGGGCCTCAAATCGCCGGATTACGTCACCGGATCCGGCGACGGCAGCGGCCGGCTGTTCATCGTCGAGCAGACCGGTCGCATCATCTCGTGGAAGCATGGTCGGCGCCGCGTGTTCCTGGATATCCGGGGCCTGGTCGACGCCGGTGGAGAGAGGGGGCTGCTCGGTCTGGCCTTCGACCCCCATTTCAAGCAAAACGGCCGCTTCTATGTCGATTACACCTCGGGCGGCATGTTTGTCAGTCTCGACTCGGTGATCGCCGAATTCCGCGTTATCGGCAAGAGCCGGATGGTGATCGACCCCAGTGGTGAAAAGCTGATCATGCGCACCCCGCAGCCATTCACCAATCATAACGGCGGCCAGTTGGCCTTCGGGCCGGATGGCATGCTGTATATCGGTTTCGGCGATGGCGGCCTGGCCTATGATCCGCTGGGCGCTGGCCAGAACCTGGAAACGGTGCTCGGCAAGATCCTGCGCATCGATGTGCATCACCAGCAATATGGCCGCCCATACGCCATCCCGGCCGGCAACCCCTTCGTAGCGAAGGATGATGCACGGGGAGAGATCTGGGCCTACGGGCTGCGCAATCCCTGGCGCTTTTCCTTCGATCCGGTGACCGGCCGCCTGTACGCCGGTGATGTCGGCCAGAATTCACGCGAAGAGATCGATCTGATCAAACGCGGCGGCAATTACGGCTGGAACATCATGGAGGGCGATATATGCACCCCGGGGATCAAGGCCGATTGTGATCCCAATGCCTATATCGCGCCGATCCTGGTCTACGGGCGCAAGGAAGGAAAGGCGGTGGTCGGTGGCTATGTCTACCGGGGCAAGGACGTACCGTCGCTTGATGGCCGCTACATCTTCGGCGATTACGTCAGTGGGCGCATCTGGGCGGTCAAGCTCGGCCCGGATGGCTCGGCCGAGAAGCGAACGCTGCTGTTCGATACAGGCAAGCATATCAGCTCCTTTGGTGTCGACGATAACCAGGAGCTGTATGTCGTCGATATCGCCGGGACCGTCTATCGGCTGGCAGCCAAGCGATAGCCCTGTGGGCACGGGGGTGAATTCCCGCCAGGGTGGCGCTAGTTTTCGAGCATATCGTATTCAGGAGTTGAACCATGGCACTCGTCGCTTCCATTCATGTCGATCTCGGCTGGCAGTTGCCCGATCTGGAGTTGAAGGATACCGACGGCAAGGCCGTACGCCTGGACGGGCAGATGGGCGAAAAGGGCCTGCTGATCGCCTTCACCTGTAATCACTGTCCGTATGCGATAGCGGTGTGGCCGAGGCTGATCCGCCAGTCCCGCACCTTCCGGGAGATGGGCGTCAACACGGTGGCAGTGAATCCGAACATCCACCCGGACTATCCGGAGGATTCGATCCCGGCCATGAAGGAGAAGATCGCCGAATGGGGCATTGATTTTCCCTATCTGGCCGACGAGACCCAGGATGCGGCCAAGCTGTTCGAGGCCCAGTGCACGCCGGATATCTACCTGTTCGGCACCGATGGGAAGCTCTATTACCATGGCCGCATCGATGACTATTGGAAGGACGAGGCCAAGGTGACACGCCAGGAGCTGGCAGCGGCCGTGGATGCACTGGCGGAGGGCAGGCCGGCACCGCAACCACAGCACCCGACCATCGGTTGCTCGATCAAGTGGCGCGATGCCTGATTGCAGTTGAAGGGAGGATGCTCATGGCGGCGCTTTTGGCGCCGCTTTTTTCTTGTCGGGCCGTCGGATTACTTTGCCGGCGGGTGCGCGGGGAACTTGTAGCTGGAATGGCAGCTGATGCAGCGGTTCATGCTGTCGGCCAGTTTCATCTGGATGGTTTTTGCGTCCTTGCCCTGATGGGCCATGATGGCGATCCTGTCGAAATCGCGATGCATGCCGATGGTCGCCTGCTTGTACTCGTACGGAAGCTTGGCCATCGTGGTGATGTGTATGCGCTTCATGGCCTTGGAACCAACCGGTATGGCCGCTCCCTCGATCTGCCGCTTGTCGTTCTTGACCAGACCCTGGACGATCTGTTGCACGGCCAGCTCGTAGTCACGCATCTGGGCCAGCTGCTGCGCACGCTCAGCCGGCGATAGCTCGATGGCGATACGCTCGTTCGGCACAGGCCGTGTATCCCCGGCGATGACGAATTTGTAGAGCAGGCCGGCGATGATGACGAACAGTACCACAATGATCAGCTTCGATTTCACGACATCCTCCCTGACATGCCGGCGATTTGCGAACGACGGTATCGCCGGCTAGCGCGTGAACAATTCAATGGTCTTGCATTCGGGATAGCGGCCGCACACCCAGAACAGTACGCCCTTGTATTTTCCAGATTTGGCCCGCTTGAGCACCATGCGGCTTTTGCAGGTTTTGCAGGCACGGTAAGCCTCCATTGATACGGTCGCCACCATCTCGTCGGGGGTCGGCGGGCGCTCCTTCAGGATGGGTTCAAGCATGCCGCGAATCTCCGGCATGGAATAGGAGGTTTTCACCGGCAGGCGGAAATAGAGGATGCCCAGTTCGTGCAGAAAATCACCCAGCGTGAAATCGCGGTGGCCACTCGCATCTCCCAGCTCGATGGCGCATACCACCGCCAGATTATCCTTGCTGCACAGGATGAAGTCGACGTCGCGTACTCCCTTTTTCGAGACCCGATCAAGCAGGGCCTTGTCCACACCCTGCTTGACGACGGCGATGTCCGACAGCGATACCTTGGCCATCACATGGTATTCCTTACCGGCCACGATGTGCAGGGTGTTGAAGCAGGCGAGCTCCGGCGGCGTCAGCAGGGACGGGATCTGATTGCCGGAGATTTCTCCGGATACCGGCGGCATGTGGCCAGCGGCCGATTTCCTGCCGCGTCTGGCCAGCCAGATGAACACGGCCAGTGACAGAACCAGCAGGACAATGATGCCGATTTCGATCAGCAGCGGGACGGTTGTCGGGCTCATGCCGTTATTGCTCCTTTCGGCCGGGATGACGTTGGTCTGTGAGAATGGCCAACGCGGTCGGCAATGGCAAGCCGCGCTCCCTCACCCAAGCCGCCCCAAGGATGCTATCGCAAGGTGCCGGATTCAAGGTGTGATCTGTGCTCACATATCAGCCATGTGATGGCCATGGTATCGATGGTGATTGGCTCCTGTGACAGGCTACAGCCGATGCGCCTCGAACCAGTTGTAGCCTGCACCGATGTCCACGGTCAGTGGCACGTGCAACTGGACGGCTTGTTCCATTTCATGGCGGATGATGTCCGATGCCTCGCGCTGCCGGTCAGCCGGGGCCTCCACCACCAGCTCGTCATGCACCTGCAGAATCAGTCGGGCCTCCGGCATTTCTTCCTGCAGGCGCCGGTGCAGACGGATCATCGCCACCTTGATGATGTCGGCAGCCGAGCCCTGCAGCGGCGCATTGATGGCCGTGCGTTCGGCGTACTGTCGGTTGGCACCGTTCCTGGCCAGGATGTCCGGTACGTAAACGCGGTGGCCGAGCAGGGTCTCGACGTAGCCCTGGGAGCGCGCCGTCTCCAGCGTGGCGTCCATGAAGGCCCTGATTTTCGGGTATTGGCGGAAGTAGGCGTCGATGAACATCTGGGCCTCGCCGCGCTCGATGCCCAGCTGCCGGGCCAGGCCGAAGGCGCTCATGCCGTACAGGATGCCGAAGTTCACGGCCTTGGCACGCCGGCGCATCTCGCCGGTGACGGCATCCAGCGGCACCTGGTTGACGGCGGCTGCGGTGGCGGCATGGATATCCTCGCCGCGCGCGAAGGCGGCTGCGAGTTGCTCGTCGCCAGAGAAGTGCGCCATCAGTTTGAGTTCGATCTGCGAGTAATCCGCCGAGATCAGCACATGGCCGTCCTCGGCCACGAAGGCCTTGCGGATTTCTCGTCCCTCGTCGCTGCGGATCGGGATGTTCTGCAGATTGGGGTCGGATGAGGACAGACGGCCGGTGCTGGTGATGGCTTGATTGTAGGAGGTGTGCACCCGCCCCGTCTGTGGGTGGATCAGGGCCTGCAGGGCATCGGTATAGGTGGACTTGAGCTTGGCCAATTGGCGCATCTCCAGGACCAGGCGCGGCACCTCGTGTTCGTCGGCCAGCTTCTCCAGCACCGATTGGTCGGTGGCCCACTGGCCGCTTTTCGTCTTCTTGCCGCCGTCGATGCCCAGCGTTTCGTACAACAGCTCGCCGAGCTGCTTTGGCGAATGGATGTTGAAGCGCTGGCCGGCTGCATCATGGATGCGTTCCTCCAGGGTGCGGATGCGTTCGCCGAAGTCATTGGACAGTCGCGCCAGCATTGCACGGTCGAGTCTGGTGCCGGTCCATTCCATGTCGGCCAGCACGTGGGATAGCGGCAGCTCGATGTCGTCGTGCCGGGCCAGACGCCCCTCGTCGGTGAGGCGCTGGCGCAATAGCTCCGTCAGACGGAAGGCGACCTCGGCATCCTCGCAGGCATAGGGTACGGCCGTCTCCAGCAGCACCTCGGCGAAGCCGATCTGCTTCGTGCCCTTGCCGGCCACCTGTTCGTAGCTGATGCAGTGATGGCCGAGATACTCCTCCGCTACACGGTCGAGCTTGGGAGGATACCGGCCCGGATACAGGCAGTAGGCGAGCAGCATGGAGTCAGCCTGGACGCCAGCCAGCGTGATGTCGGCCCGGCGCAACACCTGCATATCGTATTTGAGGTTGTGGCCGCACTTGGGCCTGTTTGCATCCTCGAGCACCGGCCTCAGGGCCTCGATGACTGTATCGCGTGGAAGCTGCTGTGGGGTCGGGGTCAGCATGTCCGCCGCCCGGTGGCCGACGGGTACGTACCAGGCTTCGCCGGCTTTGCAGGCGAAGGACAGACCGACGATGTCGGCATCATGCGTATTGAGCGAGGTGGTCTCGCTATCAATGGCGATCAATGCGGCTCCTTCCAGCTGAGCCATTAGCGCTGCGAGCTTGCCCTCGTCGTCGACCAGGTGATCGGTCCGTGAGCCAGACGAGGGCACAGCCGCGGGCGCCGGGGTGGGCGGCGAACTTGGTGAGGGCGGGGCATTGCCGCCGAACTCGTCACTGAGACGACGGAATTCCAGTTCGCCGAACACCGTCGCCAGCCTTTCGCGGTCCGGTCCGCGCAGAGCCAGATCTTCCAGCGACTCCGTCACCGGAACCGTGTCGCATAGCTCCACCAGCTTATAGGCCAGGCGGGCGGCATCGGCGTTGGCAAGCAGGGACTCACGGCGCTTCGGTTGTTTGATCTCTCTGGCATGGGCGAGCACACCGTCCAGGCTGTCGTAGCCGGCGAGCAGTTCAGCAGCGGTTTTCGGACCGATGCCGGGTACACCCGGGATATTGTCCGAGCTGTCGCCGACCAGGGCCAGCAGGTCGCGGATCCGTTCGGGCGGCACGCCCCATTTCTGCTGCACGGCATTCTCGTCGTAGGTGACGTTCTTCATCGTGTCGAGCATATGGATGCGTCCGCCGACGAGCTGCATCAGGTCCTTGTCCGAGGAGACGATGGTCACATCCCAACCTGCGTCCGCCCCGCGCCGTGCCAGGGTGGTGATGACATCGTCCGCTTCGTAGTTGTCGAGACAGATCAGTGGGAAGTTGAAGGCGCGCGTAACCTCCCACACGCGGGGCCACTGCATGGCCAGCTCCTGCGGCATCGGCGGCCGGTGTGCCTTGTACTCGGGATAGATGGCATTGCGGAAGCTGCCGTCCTTGGGATCGAAGGCGACGGCGACATGGGTCGGTTTCAGCTTGTCCAGTACCGAGCGCAGCATCTGCACGTAGCCGAATACGGCATTGGTCGGCTCGCCCTTGGAGTTGGACAGGTGGCGTACCGCGTGGAAGGCGCGGTACACATAGTTGGGGCCGTCGATCAGAACCAGGTGGGACATCGGATGCCTAACGGACAACGCGGTCGCGTGTGAATACCCAGGTATCGCCATCCGACATTGACGGGCTGAAGGCATAACCCTCGCGATCGAAATTCTTGATCGCCTCGATGTCGTGCAGGCGTTCATCGATGATGTAGCGTGTCATCAGGCCGCGGGCACGCTTGGCAAACAGGCCGATGACCCGGTAGGCAGCGTCCTTGCGCTCCTTGAATACCGGCGTGACGATGCGTGCCGCAAGCTTGTCCGGGCGTATGGCCGAGAAGTATTCATTGGATGCGAGATTAACCAGCACGTCGTCGCCCTGTGCCGCCATGGCCCGGTTCATTGCCTCGCTGATGGTATCCCCCCAGAAGGCATACAGGTCCCTGCCGCGCTCGGTGGCCAGCTTTGTGCCCATCTCCAGGCGGTAGGGCTGGATCAGGTCCAGCGGCTTCAACACGCCGTACAGGCCGGAGAGTATGCGCAGATGATCCTGGGCGAAGGTGAGGCTGTCGGCATCCAGCGAGTCTGCGTCCAGGCCACGGTAGACGTCACCACGGAAGGCCAGCAGCGCAGGGTGGGCGTTGTCCGGGGTGAACGGGGTGGAAAAGGCGCGAAAGCGCGCCGCATTCAGATCGGCCAGCTTCATGCTGATGCCCATCAGCTCGGCCAGTTCGAAACTGTCCTTGCCGCGCATGATGCCGGCCAGGTTCATGGTCTGATCAAGCAACTCCGGCTGGGTGACGCCGGCCACCGCATGGCCCGCCTGCATATCCATTTTCTTGGCCGGGGAGATGACGATCAGCATGGTGCCTCCATGCCTCGAAGATAATCGCTGGGAAAGCGGGCGGCCAGCCTCGTCTCAGTCCCCGCGACGGAACGGTGTCAGGCGCTGTGCGTCGAGCATGTAATGGTCGATGCCCTGGCGCTCGCGTTCCAGGAATTCTTCGATGGCACGGCGGAAGCCGGGGTGGGCGATCCAGTGCATGCTGTAGGTGGGCACCGGCACCAGGCCGCGCCCCAGCTTGTGCTCACCTTGGGCCCCGGCCTCGAAGCGTGTCAGCCTGTGGACGATGCAATACTCGATCGGTGCATAGTAGCAAAGTTCGAAATGCAGGCAGGGCAGCTCCTCGAAGCTTCCCCAGTAGCGGCCGTACAGCGTGTCCGGGCCCTGCACCAGCAGGGCGCCGGCGATGATGCGCCCGTCGCGCTCGGCCAGGCACAGGCGGAAGGCATCGGCCATATCCGACGCCCACAGGTGGAAACATTCCCGGTTCAGGTAGGCCGGGCTGCCCTTGTACAGCGTGTGCCGGCGATACAGGGCGTACATCGTATCCCACTGCGCCGGCGTGGCCTCGTCGCCCGTGATCATACGGATGCTGACCTGTTCACGCGCGATGCGGCGTTCACGCCGGGCCTCTTTACGCCGCTTGGCGGAGAAGCCTGCTAGGAAATCGTCGAAATCCCCGTATGCATGGTTGTGCCAATGGAACTGGCAGTCCTGTCGCCGCAACAGTCCCATCCGCTGCCAACCGGCCGCTTCCGCATCTGTCGGAAACAGCACATGCAAAGAGGAGACGCCCATGCCCTCGGCCAGCCGGATGGCCGCCGAGCGCAGGCTGGCGGCTACCGCCGCTGCATCCGCGCCGGGATGCACCAGCAGGCGCGGGCCGCTGGCCGGGGTATAGGGGATGGCCGACACCAGCTTCGGATAGTAATCGATGCCGGTGCGGGCATAGGCCTCGGCCCAGGCCCAGTCGAACACGAATTCGCCGAAACTGTGATTCTTCAGATACAGAGGCAGGGCGCCGACGACATCGTTTCCCTGTCGGCAGATCAGATGCATCGGTGTCCAGCCGCTGGCCGCAGCCACGCAGCCGCTGGCTTCCAGTGCATGCAGGAAGGCGTGGCGCAGGAATGGCTGGCCGGCGGTCAATGCATCCCATTGCCCGGCCGGAATGTCACCGATGGTGTGCAGGGTGTCGCAGTGCAGTCCGGGGATATCCATGCACGGATCATTCCGCACGATGGCACAGCGGCGCAAGCGCTTTGCCTTTCAGTTGTGCTGTGCCATCTTCCAGACATGGCTGAGCGAATGAACTCCCGGGCAGACGAGGATGTGCGCTGGATGCGCCGGGCGCTGGCGCTTGCACGGCGCGGCATCGGCACCACGCATCCCAATCCCCGTGTCGGCGCCGTGGTGGTCAAGGATGGGGCCAAGCTCGGCGAAGGCTGGCACGCCTTTCCCGGCGGTCCGCATGCCGAGATCGAGGCACTACGGGCGGCAGGCGATGCAGCCCGAGGTGCTACGCTGTATGTATCTCTGGAGCCTTGTGCCGCACACGGGCGTACGCCGCCGTGCAGCGAGGCCATCCTCGAGGCCGGCATCCGCCGCCTCGTCTATGCCTCGGCCGATCCGAATCCGCAGATGGCTGGCGGCGGCCAGTGGCTGAGCCAGCATGGTGTCGAGGTGCGCAGCGGCGTGCTTCATGCCGAGGCGGATGCGCTGAACCGGCCTTTTTTCCATCATGTGCACCATGCCCGGCCGTTCGTGCTGGCCAAGGCGGCCATGTCGCTGGACGGCATGCTGGCCACCCGCACCTATCATTCGCAATGGATCAGCGGTCCCGAATCACGCCGGCATGCCCATCGTATCCGCGCCGAGTCCGATGCCATTCTGGTCGGTGCCGGTACCCTCGAACGCGACAATCCGTCGCTGACGGTGCGCGATGCGCATGTGCTGGGCCGTCCGCCGCTCAGGGTGATCATCGCCGGACGCACGCCGAGCTTTCGTGATGACTACCGCATTCTCAAGGGTGAGGCACCGACACGCCTGTACGTGCGTGAGCGCAGCCTTCAGGCAGCCCAGTGGGAGGCTGCCGGGGTCGACGTGGTGCAGGCAAGTACCCTGCATCAGATCCTGACGCATCTTTGCAGCGATAACCGCCTGGCGCTACTGCTGGAAGGCGGGGGGCGCCTGCATGCCTCGTTTCTCGAGATGCGCCTGACCGACGAGGTCGTGTTCTACCAGGCGCCCATCCTGATCGGCGGGCATGAGGCGGTGAATTTCTGGAACGGTATCGGTTGTTCCCGGTTGTCGCAGGCTCCTCGTCTGGAAGATGTGCAACGGCGCATGCTGGGAACGGACCAGTTGATCCGGGGACGTGTCGTCTATCCCGACTGAGGACGCCGGGCGTCCGACCCCCTTCTGCTTCCGTGAACGCATACCCTTGCTGCTGCCAGCCGCCGGCTGGTTGGCCGGCCTGTTGCTGACCCGCACCGATCTGTTGGACATCCCCGAGGCGATGGTCTTGGCGGCAGCCGGGCTGCTGCTTGGGCGGATACGTCCCACGCGATCTTTGGCCGTGGCCCTGGTTGCCGGCGTGGTCTGGGGCGGGGGCTCGCTGATGTGGGATGCCTATCGCCTGCATGTCGATTCCTCCTGGAGCGCGGGCGAGCAGCGCGTGACGGCCGAGATCGCGGGAATCCGGGCCTATCCGGATCATCGCCTGCTGCGTCTTGCCCGGGTACGGCGATCCGATGGGGCCAGGCTTTCGGCCGCCATCCAGGCCTCGCTATACGGTCGCGGCCCTGAATTGCAGCCGGGCATGCGCATCGCGGCTGCGGGATCCTGGCATGCGCCGCGCAACGCAGGTAATCCGGGGGCGTTCGATTATCGCGCCTATTGTTTCGATCACGGCATCGCCCTGGTCGGCAGCCTGCGCGGCACCGTGCATATACTTGGCGACGACGCCTCGTGGCTGCAGATCTTGCAGCGGAGAATCGGGCAGTCGCTGGCACCATTGCCGCAGGCCGAACAGGGCGTATTGCGGGCCCTGCTGCTGGCGGATCGCAGCCGCATTCCGGTGGGGATACAGGATGATTTCTCCGCCACCGGCACCGCGCATCTGCTGGCCATTTCCGGACTGCATGTCGGCATGGTCGCTGCCTGGGCCTTTTTCCTGACCTGGTGGCTGCTGACGCGCCGTGAGCTCTGGATCGTCAGCCTGCCGGTGCGGCGGCTGGCGCTGGCAGCGGGCGTGATCGCCGCCTGTGCCTACGCCACCCTGGCCGGCTGGCCGTTGCCGGCGCAGCGGGCGGCGATGATGCTGGCGGCCGCGGCCATTGCCTGGCTGCTGCGTCGGCGCAGCGAACCGCTGAACACCCTGCTGGCGGCATTGATGCTGATCCTGTTGATCGACCCGGCCGCCATCGCATCGCTGTCCCTGTGGCTTTCCTTCGCCGCTACCGCCGGCATCCTGCTCGCGCTGGCCAGGCACCAGGCCGAACCGGGACTAGGGACATGGATGACGGGCATGCTGGCGGTAACGGTGGTGGCGTCGCTGGCGACCCTGCCGATCATCGCTGGTGTTTTCGGCAGGCTGCCGCTGTACAGCGTGCCGGCAAACCTGGTGACGGTACCCTTGTATACGGTCCTGATTCTGCCACTGGCACTGGTGGGGGAGGTTCTGTCCCTTATTGGCGGCGGGGCATGGGCCACAGCCTGTTTCCGACTGGCTGGCTCGCTGGTCGACATCGGCGATCACCTGCTGGCGGCCATGCATACCTGGCCTCTGGGAAATCTGTGGGTGCCCGATCCGCCTGCGGTGACCGCTGTGTTTTATGCAGCCGGCATGGGTGCGGCCTTGTTGCTCGTCTACCGGGGCCGCAAGCGGACGGGTGCGGTCGTGTTGATGGCCACATTGCCGGTCTGGGGGGTCTGGGTGGCGATGGAACGGCCACCATCGCAAGTCCAATGGGTGGTATGGGATGTCGGACAGGGGGCAGCGTCCAGCCTGCTGACGTCGGATGGAAAGGTCATATCGGTGGACGTGCCGGGGCCGGCAACCAGTCTGTTCAACGGAGGCACCAAACTTGCCGCCGGATTGCGCGCCATGGGCCTGGTGCATGTCGATGTGCTGGTGCTGTCCCATGACCAAGCGGATCACATGGGAGGTGCTGGCCGCCTGTTCACCCAGGAACGGCGTGTCGGCGAACTGTGGCTTGCAGACGTGCCGGCCAATCATGCCCGGACAGAGCTTCGGCGGCTGATCGCCCGTGTCCGGGCTGGAGGCGGAAGGGTGCGTTGGTTGGCACGGGGCGATCATATGGATTTCGGCGATACGGATATCCGGGTGCTGTGGCCGCCGCGCGGCGCCAAGCCGGCCGAGCCCAACAATGCCTCGTTGGTGCTTTCGGTCGCCCCAGCCGGCCATCGGCAGCGATTGCTGTGGCCGGGCGATGCCGAGGCCAAAGCAGAGAGAGCCGTGCTGGCGGGTGGGATCGTACCTCACTGGGCCATGCTGATGCCGCACCACGGCAGCCTGACCTCGAGCAGTGAGGGCTTTCTGCAGGCGCTGCACCCCGCCGTGGCCATTGCCCAGACGGGAGTCGGCAACCGTTACGGTTTCCCGAAGCCCACCGTGGTCCGCCGTTACCAGAGCATCGGTGCCCGGATATGGAATACTGCCGATGGTGCGGTCATGGCACGCTGGCTTCGAGGTAGCGGCGATGTCATCGTGCAACAGTTCCACCAAGATGCTGAGGGGCGACGCGAGCGCGCATTGCAGTGGTGGCAGGGGTCTCTATAATCGCCGGCTCAAAGCCGACCCAGGACGGGGAACGGTGATGGAGGAGGCGTCAGTGATAGCGTTTTTTCAAGCAGGCGGCACGACGATGTATTTTCTGCTCGCCGCCTCGATTATCGCCCTTACCCTGATCTTCGAGCGCAGCTGGAGCCTGCGCCGTTCGGTGGTGATTCCCCTCAAGCAGGTGCAGGACGTGGAGAACGCCGTCAAAGCCGGTGATGTGGACGGTGCCATGCAGGTTTGTCGCGGATCCAACACCACCATGGGGCGTATCCTGTGGGTGGCTCTGAAGAATCGCGGTGTCAGCCGCAACGTAATGAAGGAGATTCTTGAAGAGATTGGTAGGCAGGAGGTTGCCTATCTAGAACGATACATCAATCTGCTTGGCGTCGTCGCTTCCGTGGCCCCGCTGCTGGGACTGCTGGGGACTGTGCTCGGCATGGTTGAGGTGTTCGACCAGATATCCTCCGTGGGCATGGGCAATCCGTCCGTGCTCGCCGGCGGCATCGCCAAGGCTCTGAACACCACCGTCGCCGGCCTGTGCATCGCCATTCCTTCGTTGGTGGCTTACCGTTTATTCGATTCGCGGGTCAACAACTTCGTGGTTGAGATCGAGCACCATGCCCTGCGTTTCGTGGAGATGCTGAAGGGCGAGCGCCAATGAATCTGCGCAACAAGCGCGGGGCCGAGGTTGGCATCGATCTGACGCCGCTCGTTGATGTGGTGTTCATGCTGCTTCTGTTTTTTATGGTGACGACGAGCTTCAATGTATCGACAAGCCTGAAGCTGCACCTGCCGACCAGCCATTCCTCCGCCAAGGAACAGCAGATCAAGGAGGTGAAGATCCAGATCGATGCCTATGATCAGTTATATGTACAGGATGAGAAGGTCAGCCCCGATCAGTTGCGCGAGCGAATCCTGAACGTGAGCAAGGGTGACCCGAACATGCGGGTGGTGATTCAGGCCGATGCCAATTCCCGCCACAAAAGCCTGGTGCTGGTGCTTGATACCCTGCGCCAACTGGGCATGGGCAAAGTAGGCATTGCCACCGTTCCACCTGGCCAACAACACTAATGCGCATCGCCCAGAAATTCGGCGGCACGTCGGTCGGCAGTCTGGAACGCATCCGCAAGACAGCCGATATCGTTGAGCGGGAATGGAAGGATGGCCACGAGGTGGCGGTAGTGGTCTCGGCCATGAGCGGAGAGACAAACCGGCTGCTGCAGATGGCGCGGGATCTGGACTATCGCGCCGCACCGCGCGAGCTGGATGCGCTGATTTCCACCGGCGAGCAGGTCAGCGCCGCGCTTCTGGCCATCGAACTGTGCCGTCGCGGATTGAAGGCGTTTTCTTATAACGGCATGCAGGTGGGTTTCCAAACCAGCAACCATTTTACGCGTGCCCGCATCCGTGGCATGAACGCCGACAAGTTTCTCGCGCATATGTCCCGGCGCGAGATACCGGTGTTTACCGGTTTTCAAGGCATGGACGAGGAAGGCAACATTACGACCCTGGGTCGTGGCGGTTCGGATACTTCGGCTGTAGCGGTGGCGATCGCCCTGAAGGCGGATAGCTGTGATATCTACACTGACGTGGACGGTATCTATTCCACCGATCCACGCATCGTGCCCAGGGCACGCAAGATCGAGCATATCAGCTTCGAGGAGATGCTGGAGTTCGCTTCGCTCGGGGCAAAGGTGTTGCAGACGCGCAGTGTGGAGTTGGCCATGCGCTACAACATGCCGATTCACTTGCGCTCGAGCTTCAAGGATGTGCCGGGGACGCTGGTGACGCAGGAGGACAAAAGCATGGAACGAGCGAGCGTGACAGGTGTGGCATACAATCGGGACGAGGCCAAGGTCACCGTACAGGGAATCCCGGATCGCCCCGGTATTGCCGCCAGCCTGTTGGGGCCGGTGGCTGAGGCCGGCATCAATGTCGATGTGATTGTGCAGAATGTCAGTGAGCAGGGTTTTACCGATCTGACGTTCACAGTGCCCTCCGCGGATCTGGACACGGCTTTGGATGTGATACGCAAGCAGGCCGAGGCGATGCAGGCGCGCAATGTGGTCGGCGGCAGCGGCTTGGCAAAGGTGTCGATCATCGGTGTCGGCATGCGGTCGCATGCGGGTGTGGCCCAGAAGATGTTCGAAACCCTGGCGAAGGCCGACATTAATATTCACATGATTTCAACCAGTGAGATCAAGGTGACGGTGGTGATCGCTACCAAGGATGTGGACGCTGCCGTACAGGCCCTGCACACGGCTTTCGGGCTGGATGTGGAGGAAAACGCCACTGTTGGATGATTTTCTTGCTTGCAAAAGTCGCTTATTCGGTCTATTGAACGCTGATAGGGAGGGTTCATGCTAGTCTTGACACGCAAGGCCGGCGAGGTGATCACGATCGGCGACAATATTCAGGTGCGCGTACTGGCCATCAAGGGAGGTCAGGTGCGCATCGGCATTGAGGCACCACGTCAGGTTTCGGTGAACCGTGAGGAGGTGCTGCGCTCCAGGGTTGATCCCACTGGGATGCAGCTATCTGCCGTAGGCGACGAGGAATTATGAGCAGGATTTCTGGTTAACCGCCGCCAAAAGTTTTTTCTTGCATGCATAATGATAATGGTTATCATTATGCAATGTCCCGGTTAACGTCACAGCGCCAGGCGATTCTCGATCTGATCCGAAGTTCCGATACGCACTGGGAGGCGGAATCGCTTGCCCGTGAACTGGCGGATCGCGGGCAGTCCATCGGTATCGCCACCGTGTATCGCGGGCTTGCCGCCCTTGAGGAGCTTGGGCTGATCGGCAGCATCCAGTTCGGCGGCAAGAAACGCTACGAACGGATCGACAAGGGACATCACGATCATCTGGTGTGTACGGGCTGCGGTTCCATCGAG
>Ga0307418_1000189_pt1 | contig 17999 bp, 9 predicted proteins | sample SalMarWE160220MG_2_FD_202160 | JGI IMG/M metagenome (GOLD analysis project Ga0307418, IMG submission 202160) | Salt marsh sediment microbial communities from the Plum Island Ecosystem LTER, Massachusetts, United States - WE1602-20 | ecosystem: Environmental > Aquatic > Marine > Intertidal zone >...
TGTCCGCGCGTGGTGGCGAGGGCCCGGTGTGGTCTCCGGACGGCCGCACGCTCTACTACCTGCGGGGTGACGGGGAGATGATGGCCGTCCGCTGGCCTCCCCCGGCCGACGGTCCCCCCGAGGCGCGGACACTCTTCCACCTGAGCCCCGGGCTCAACAACACCTGGGTCAACGCGAACTACTACACGCCCTGGGACGTGTCGGCCGACGGGCGCTTCCTCATGATCCAGGAAGCCGGAGGAGCCGGGAGCACGAGCACGCCCCTCATCGTGGTGGAGAACTGGGACCGGGAGCTACGGAAGGAGATGCGACAGTGACCGCACCCGATCGTCTCGCCGCCGCCCTGTCCGACCGCTACCGTATCGAGCGCGAGCTCGGTGAAGGCGGCATGGCCACCGTCTACCTGGCCGAGGACCTGAAGCACAACCGGCAGGTGGCCATCAAGGTCCTCAAGCCGGAGCTGGCCGCCGTCCTCGGCGCCGAGCGCTTCATTCAGGAGATCACGACCACCGCGCAGCTCCAGCACCCGCACATCCTGCCGCTCTTCGACTCCGGCACGGCCGACGGCTTCCTGTTCTATGTGATGCCGTACATCGAGGGCGAGACGCTCCGGGACAAGCTGAACCGCGAGACGCAGCTCGGCATCGAGGAGGCAGTCAAGATCACCACCGAGGTAGCCGACGCGCTGGACTACGCGCACCGGCACGGGGTGATCCACCGGGACATCAAGCCGGAGAACATCCTGCTGCACGATGGGCGTCCCATGGTGGCGGACTTCGGGATCGCCCTGGCGGTGTCGGCCGCCGCCGGCGGCCGGATGACCGAGACGGGCATGAGTCTCGGCACGCCGCACTACATGAGCCCGGAGCAGGCGACGGCGGACAAGGACCTGACGGGGCGGAGCGACGTCTACTCGCTGGCGAGCGTCCTGTACGAGATGCTCACGGGCGATCCTCCGCACGTGGGCAGCTCCGCCCAGCAGATCATCGTGAAGATCATCGCCGACGAGGCACGGCCGGTGGGGGAGGTTCGGAAATCCGTCCCGCCGAACGTGGCGGCGGCGGTAGCCAAGGCCCTGGAGAAGCTGCCTGCGGACCGGTTCGAGAGCGCCCAGGCGTTCTCCGATGCCCTGGCGGATCCCACCTTCCACTTGGCCGGGAGCGAGGGGGCAGGGGTGGCGGGCGCCGGCGCCCGCCGACCGACCGGCCTGGGCGCCCGGCTCCGCGACCCGTTCGTCCTCGCGCCGTCCCTCGTGGCTCTGGCCGCGGTGGTCGTGGCGGTGCTGGTCGCCCGCCGCCCCGCGCCGACGGTGAGCGCGCTCCCGCCTATCCGGTTCGTCCTCACCACCACGGACAGCATCAACCCGCAAGACGCCGCGCCATGGCCGGGGGCGATCTCGCCGGACGGGGGCACGGTCGTGTACCGGGCCGTGGGGTCCGACAATAAGCCCAGGCTCTACTCCCTCCGCACCGACGAGCTGGAGGCCCATCCCGTCCCCGGGACCGAGAACGGGTACCAGCCGTACTTCTCCCCCGACGGCAGCTGGCTGGCCTTCGAGCAGAACGGCCAGGAGCGCAAGGTGAGGCTCGACGGGAGCACCCCGGTCACCGTCACCGGTGGGGGCGTCTCGCAGAACGGCGCGACGTGGACCCCCGGCGGCGAGATCGTCATCGGGAGCTTCGGGTCCTTCAAGGGGCTCGCCATGGTGAGCGCCGGCGGCGGCAAGGCCGTGGCGCTGACGCAGGTCGACACGACTACGGGCGCACAGACCCATGTGTGGCCCGTGGCCACACCGGACCCCGACGTCGTCGTCTTCACCATCTGGAGCGGTACGCTGGCGTCCTCCAAGCTGGCGGCCGCGACACTCCCGGGCGGCCACGTCACGCCTCTCGACCTCTCGGGGATCCGGCCCCTGGCTGTCCTCGACGGCCATCTGATCTACGTCCAGGCAGACGGTTCGGTCATGGCCGTCCCCTTCGACGTGCGCCGCCAGCGCGTGACCGATGCGCCCCTGCCGGTGCACAATCCGGTGGGTGTGGATCGGGCGGTGAACGGGAACTCGGAGATTTACGTCTCCAACGGCGGGAGCCTCATCACCGGCACCGCGAACTCGACGGCACAGTTGGTCTGGCTCTCCCCGGACGGGACGACCCGGCCCGCGATACCGGGCGTCCGCCACTACGACTGGCTGGCGCTGTCGCCCGACGGGCACCGCATCGCCGCGGTGGTGTCGGACGGCCAGGGGAGCGACGTGTGGATCTGGGACGGGGCGCTGTCGACGTTCTCCCGGCAGACGACCGCGGGAACGGTCGCGTCCGTGGCGTGGATGAGCGACGGTTCAAAGATCGTGTACGTGTCTCCGGACAGCGCCGGGAAGCCGGCCGTATGGTCGCAGCCCGTCACCGGAGGCTCGCCTCCCCGGGAGTTGTTCGCGGGCCCCGACATCATCGTCCAGGCGGTGCTCACCCCGGACGGCAAGTCCCTCGTCCTCCAGGCCTTCCACAACTCGTGGGACCTCATGCGGGTCCCCCTCGACTCCACTCCAGTGTCGCGACCCTACGTGGCGGACCGGTTCAACGCGATCCAGCCCAACATCTCGCCGGACGGGAGGTGGGTCGCGTACGCATCGGATGAGACGGGTCAAATGGAAGTGTACGTCCGCTCGTTCCCCGATCCGTCGAGGAAGATGCAGGTCTCCACCGGAGGGGGGAGCCTTGCCGCCTGGTCGGCGGACGGGGGGCGTCTCTACTACGTGAGTTCCACCGGCAGCCATTCCATGCTCGTCGATGCCCGCCTCCGCCTGTCACCCACGCTGAGCCTCCTCGGGCGCGACACCGTCCGATCGCTGGCCGGTTTCACCGGTCCGACCTACGCGGTCTCTCCAGACGGTGCCCAGGTGCTCGCCGTCAAGCCCGTCTCCGCTGGATACCGCATCGTGGTCTCGCCCAACTGGGGCACCGAGCTGAAGGAGCGGCTGGCGTCGAGCGGGGGCGGGGGAGGGAAGAAGTGAGCACGGTTGTGGGCCGCATCGCGCTGCTCGCGGCCGCCTCGGCGCTGGGCGCCCTGCCCGCCAGGGCCGTCGCGCAGAGTCACCCCGCGCCGTTGGTGCAGCGAGGGGACGAGATCCTGCTCCTCGGGACGAAGGGCGGCCCGGACCTGAACCGGGATCACTCGGAGCCAGCGACGCTCCTCGTCGTGGACGGGCGGCCCTATCTCATCGACTGTGGGATCGGCACGATGCGGCGCTTGCTCCAGGCGGGGGTCCGCTCGCCCACCATCCGCAGGATCTTCCTGACGCACGACCACCCGGATCACACGCTCGGCCTCGTGGCCGTGATGGCCAACGACTTCAACCGCACGGATCCCACCGGCGGGCCGAAGGCCACGGGCACGTTCGACGTCTACGGGCCCCCGCACGCGTCGGACCTGGTCGCCGCTGCGTGGCGCTTCATCCGGATCCCGTACGGCATCTTCGCCGCTGAGCATATCGGCAGCGGCACCCTGACGAACCCGTTCAGGGTGCACGTCATCGACCGCGACGGCCTCGTCTACCAGGACGACCGCATTCGCGTCACCGCCGTGGAAAACACGCACTACCGGCTCATGCCCGCGAAGGACACCGCCCGCATGAAGTCGTTCTCCTACCGCTTCCAGACGCCGTACGGCGTCATCGTCTTCACGGGGGACACGGGGCCGAGCGAAGCCGTGGAGCGGCTGGCCAGCGGAGCGGAAGTCCTGGTCTCGGAAGTGGAGGACCTGGACCGTATCCGCAGGGCGGTGACATCGGGCCACGGGGCGGGCGGTGTGGAGTCACCGAGCACCCGGGCGCTGCTCGAGCACCTGCGGCTCGAGCATCTGAGCATGAAGGCGGTGGGCGAGCTCGCGTCCCGGGCACACGTGAAAGCGGTGCTCCTGCACCACTATGTGCCGCCGGAGGATACGGCCACGTACGTCTCCGGCGTGAAGCGGTTCTATGCCGGCCCCGTCTTCGCGGGCCTGGACCTCGCGCGCTACTGCCTCGGCCCCTCAGGGGACGCGGGCCGAGGGCTCAGGCCGTGCCGATGACCGCGGGCTGCGTGGCCACGGCGGGCTCCGGCAAGACGCTGGCTGAATTCGCGCCCTCGCAGCATCTTGGCGTCGATGCCTGACCCCCCCTCCCACCTCGCTTCCGCTCTCAAGGACCGCTATCGCATCGAGCGTGAGCTCGGCGAGGGCGGCATGGCCACCGTCTACCTGGCCGAGGACCTCAAGCACCACCGCAAGGTCGCGATCAAGGTGCTGAAGCCCGAGCTCTCCGCCGTGCTCGGGGCCGAGCGCTTCGTCCAGGAGATCGCCACCACCGCGCAGCTCCAGCACCCCAACATCCTCCCGCTCTTCGACTCGGGAGAGACGGACGGCTTCCTCTTCTACGTGATGCCGTACGTGGAGGGGGAGACACTGCGGGACCGGCTCGACCGCGAGCGGCAGCTCGGCGTGGAGGAGTCCGTGCAGCTGATCCGCGAGGTGGCCGACGCGCTCGAGTACGCCCACGAGCACGGCGTGGTGCACCGGGACATCAAGCCCGAGAACATCCTGATCCACGCCGGTCGGCCCATGGTGGCGGACTTCGGAATCGCGCTGGCGGTGTCGGCGGCGGCGGGTGGGCGGATGACGGAGACGGGGCTGAGCCTGGGGACGCCGCACTACATGAGCCCGGAGCAGGCGACGGCGGAGAAGAACATCACGAACCGCAGCGACGTGTACTCGCTGGCGAGCGTGCTGTACGAGATGCTCACGGGGGACCCTCCGCACCTGGGGGCAACGGCGCAGCAGATCATCGTGAAGATCATCGCCGACGAGGCACGGCCGGTCCGGGAGATACGGAAGTCGGTTCCTCTCAACGTGGCTGCCGCCCTCTCGAAGGCGCTGGAGAAGCTGCCGGCGGACCGGTTCGAGAGCGCGAGGGCGTTCGCCGACGCTCTTGCGGACCCGGGCTTCCGCATGGCCGGACCCGAGGGCGTGGGCGCCGGAGGCATCTCCCCGTCCGGGCCCGTCGGCTGGCGCGGGCGGTTCCGCGATCCGGCCTTCGTCGCCGTCTCCGGCGTCGCGCTCGCGGGGATCGTCGCGACGGTGCTCCTCGCACGCCGGGCGCCGCCGGCCGTGAGCACGCTTCCGCCCATCCGCTTCGTCCTCGCCACCACGGACAGCGTCAGACCCCTGGACAACGATGTTTGGCCAGGCGCGATCTCGCCGGACGGCGGCACGGTGGTGTATAGCGCCAGAGCGCCCGACGGGCGGCCGATGCTCTACTCCCTCCGTACCGACCAGCTTGAGGCGCATCCCATTCCCGGGACGGTCGGCGCGATGCAGCCGTATTTCTCCCCCGACGGTACGTGGCTGGCCTTCGAGCAGAACGGCAACGAGCGCAAGGTGAGGCTCGACGGGAGCACCCCGGTGACCATCACCGGCGGAGGCGTCTCGGGGAACGGCGCGACCTGGACTCCCGGTGGTCGGATCGTCATCGGCGCCTTCGGCTCCATCCAGGGGCTCGCGCAGGTGAGCGCCGGCGGTGGTGAGGCCGTGGCGCTGACGCGCGTGGACTCGGCGCAGGGCGAACGGCAGCACGTGTGGCCCATCGCCACGCCGGACCCGAACGTCGTGGTCTTCACGGTCTGGTACGGGGGTCTGGGGTCGTCGAAGCTGGCGGCCGCGTCGCTGGACGATGGCCGCGTCACGCCCCTCGGCGTCCCGGGGATACGACCCCTGGCCGTTCTCGACGGCCACCTCGTGTACGTCCAGGACGACGGCTCGGTCATGGCCGTGCCCTTCGACGTGCGCCACGAGCAGGTGTCCGGCGCGCCCGTGCCGGTCCATGACCGCGTCGGGGTGACGCGCACGCTCAACGGCAACTCGGAGATCTACGTCTCCAACGGCGGGACCCTGATCACCGGAGAGGCGAGCTCCACCGGCCGCTTAATCTGGAGGTCCCGCGACGGGACGACCCGACCCGCGGTGCCGGGCGCCCGCCAGTACGACTGGGTGAGCCTGTCACCCGACGGTCAGCGCATCGCTGCGGTCGTCTCGGACACCGAGGGGAGCGACGTGTGGATATGGGACGCGGCGCTGTCGACGTTCTCCAGGCTGACCACCCTGGGGACGGTCGGATCCGTGGGCTGGACCCGCGACGGCTCTAGCGTCGTGTACGTCGCTGCGGACAGCGCATCGCGGTACGGCGTGTGGTCCCAACCCATCACCGGTGGCTCACAGCCCACGAAGTTGTACTCGGCGGCGGATCAGAGTTACGCGGCAACGCTCTCCCCGGACGGCACGTCCCTCGTCGAACAGGTGTTCCGTGGCTCTTGGGACCTCGTACGGGTGGCACTCGATTCGGGTGCCGTCGCCCGGCCGTACGTGGCGACGCGGTTCAACGATTTCCTTCCCGAGATCTCGCCCGACGGGAGGTGGGTCGCGTACGTCTCGGATGAGACGGGTCAAGGGGAAGTGTACGTCCGCTCGTTCCCGAATCCGTCGAAGAAGATCCAGATCTCCACGGGGGTGGGCAGCGGCCCGCATTGGTCGGCCGACGGGAGCCGCCTCTACTACCTGAGCACGGCGGGCAAAGCCGCCGTGCTCGAGGCGCGCGTGAGCCTGGCTCCCACCTTCCGCCTCCTCGGGCGGGACACGGTCGTGTCGCTGGCTGGTCTCATCGCGGCATACGCCGGAATCTCGCCCGACGGTACCGAGGTGCTGACCGGCGAGCCGGTCTCCAGCGGCTACAGGCTCGTGGTCTCCCCCAACTGGATCACCACGCTCAAGAGGCGGCTCGCGGCCAGCGAGGGTGGGGGTATCCGGCGATGAGAACGGTCCCGCGGCACGCCATCGCGTCAAGGCGGGCGCCCTGGTGAGGTGGGGGTCGGGCCCGAGGGCAACCAGCCCGGCCATCCTGGCCTGAGCCGGGGCACGGCCACATCTTGGCGCGCAATGCCCGACCCGACCCCCCGCCTCGCCGCCGCCCTCTCCGACCGCTACCGCATCGAGCGTGAGCTCGGTGAGGGCGGCATGGCCACCGTCTACCTGGCCGAGGACCTGAAGCACCACCGGAAGGTGGCCATCAAGGTGCTGCGCCAGGAGCTGGCGACGACGCTCGGACCTGAGCGCTTCCTCCGTGAGATCGAGACGACGGCGAACCTGCGGCATCCGCACATCCTGCCGCTCTTCGACAGCGGGCGGGCCGACGACCTGCTGTACTACGTGATGCCGTACGTGGAAGGCGAGACCCTGCGCGAGCGGCTGAAGCGTGACACGCAGCTGCCCGTCGACGAGGCTCTGCGGATCGCCGCCGAGGTGGCGGACGCGCTGGGACACGCCCACGCTCGCGGCGTCGTGCACCGCGACATCAAGCCGGAGAACATCCTCCTCGAAGGGGGCCACGCGGTGGTGGCGGACTTCGGCATCGCCCGCGCCGTGGACGCAGCCGGGGGAGAGCATCTGACGGAGACCGGACTCTCCCTCGGCACGCCCACCTACATGAGCCCCGAGCAAGCGGCGGCTGAGTCCGAGCCGGACGCGCGCTCGGACCAATACGCGCTGGGGTGCGTTCTCTTCGAGGTGCTGGCCGGACGGCCCCCGTTCACCGGCGCGAGCGCCGGGGCGGTGGCCCGGCAGCACATCGCGGTGGAGCCGCCCCCGCTCTCGGCGCTCCGGCCGGCGGTCCCGGCCGCAGTCGCGGCGGCGGTGCGGAAGGCCCTCGCGAAGGATCCGACGGACCGGTTCGGCGACGTGGGAGAGTTCCGGGATGCCCTTCGCGCCTCCGCCACGGCGGGAGGGGGCGCAACCGTCGCTGGACGGCCGCGGCGGCGTGCCCGGATCCTGGGTGCCGCGGCGGGCGTGGTCGCCGTCGCTGTCGTCGCCGTCATCCTCGTACGCGGTCGCGGCAACGCACCGGCCACGGACCAATCCTCCGTCGCGGTGCTCCCGTTCACGGATCTGAGCCCGGACCACGCGGATGCGTACCTGGGCGACGGCATCGCCGAAACGCTGACCAACGCCCTCGCGCAGGTTCCCGGTCTCAGGGTGTCGGAGCGTACTTCGGCCCCCTCGCTCCGGCAGCGTGGTGAGGACGTGCGCGTCATCGGCCGGCAGCTCGGTGTCGCCAACGTCCTGGACGGCAGCGTACAGCGGTCGGGCGGGAGACTCCGCGTGATCGCGCGGCTGGTGAGGACCTCGGACGGGGTCGGCATCTGGTCCGAGAGATTCGATCGGAGCGCGGACAGCATCTTCGCGCTGCAGGACGAGGTGGCGTCCGCGGTGGCGGAGGCCCTTCGCGGAAAGGTCCTCGCCAAGGGCACGACGGCAGGGACCGGGACCCGCGATCTCCAGGCGTATGACGCGTACCTGCAGGGGCGCTTCCACTGGAAGAAGCGCGACGTGCCCGACCTGGTGCAGGCCATCGGGGACTTCAACGAGGCCATCGCCCGTGACTCATCCTACGCCCAGGCGTTGGCCGGCCTGGCAGATGCCTGGCTGGTGCTCCCGTTCTACAGCGACACGATCCCCTCCTCCGAGGCGATCCCGCGGGCGCGCCGGGCGGCGGAGCGGGCGCTCTCGCTGAACCCCGATCTCTCCGAGGCGCACACGTCGCTCGCGTACGCTCTCATGGTGTACTACTGGGACTGGCAGGCGGCGGAGCGCGAGTTCCGGCGGGCCATCGAGCTGGATCCCCGGTACCCGACCGCGCACAAGTGGTACAGCGATCTGCTCCAGATGCTCGGCCGACCGGATGAGGCGCTCGCCGAGGCGCAGCGTGCCGCGGAGCTGGATCCACGCTCGCCCAATGCCCGCACCATCGTCGGAATCCGCGAGTGGGTCCTCGGCCGGAAGCACGAGGCGCTGGCGGATGTGGACAGCGCCCTCGTCATGGATCCCACCTTTCCCTTGGCGCTCAAGTACGCGGCGAGCTTCTCCTGGCTGACCGGCGACACTGCCGACTTCTTCACGTTTCGGGGGCGTCTGGCTGCCGTTTCCTCCAACAGGAGCGTTCCGGTGAGCGCGCTGCGCGCCGCGATGGCCGCTGGCGGGCGCGACTCGGTCCTCCGCGTCGAGGCCGACGCGCCCGGTGCCCGACTTGCGCCGATGGACCGGGCCCTCTGGCACACGCAGCTCGGCGATCTCGACGCCGCGTTCGCCGACCTGGACCAGGCCGTGAAGGAGCGGACCGTATGGCTCCTCTCGATCCCCAGGCCGGTGTTGGCGCCGCTTCATGCCGACCCGCGCTGGGCCGCGCTCCTGAAACGGATGGGCCTCGAGCCCATGCCCCGGCCTGGCGGAGGTGGACGATGAGGGACCGCGACCGCCTCACCGCGGCCCTCTCCGACCGCTATCGCATCGGGCGCGAGCTCGGGGCGGGGCATGGCCACCTGCCGAAATCCTGGCTCCACGGCCGTCGTAGCACCATTATGCCCAGATGCCCGACGTGCCCTCCCGCCTGACGGCTGCTCTCCAGGGCCGCTACCGCATCGAGCGTGAGCTCGGTGAGGGTGGCATGGCCACGGTCTACCTGGCCGAGGACGTGCGCCACGAGCGCAAGGTGGCGCTCAAGGTGTTGCGTCCGGAGCTGGCCGCCGTGCTGGGCGCCGAGCGCTTCCTGGCGGAGATCAAGACCACCGCCAACCTCCAGCACCCCCACATTCTCCCCCTCTTCGACTCGGGCACGGCCGACGGCTTCCTCTACTACGTGATGCCGTACATCGAGGGCGAGTCGCTCCGGGAGAGGCTGGATCGGGAGAAGCAGCTCGGCGTGGACGAGGCGGTGCGCATTACCCGGGAGGTGGCCGACGCCCTGGACTACGCCCACCGCCACGACATCATCCACCGCGACATCAAGCCGGCGAACATCCTCCTCCACGACGGCCGGCCCGTGGTGGCGGACTTCGGCATCGCGCTGGCGGTAAGCGCGGCGGGCGGCGGGCGGATGACCGAGACGGGGCTCAGCCTGGGTACGCCCCACTACATGAGTCCCGAGCAGGCCAGCGCGGATCGGGATCTCACGGCCCGCTCCGACGTCTACAGCCTGGGCTGCGTCCTCTACGAGATGATCGCCGGGCAGCCCCCGCACACGGGGCCCAGCGCCCAGTCGGTCCTCGTGCGCATCCTCACGGAGACACCCCGGCCCCTCACCGACCTCCGCCACACGGTCCCGCCCCATGTGGCCTCGGCGGTGCTCAAGGCCGTCGAGAAGCTCCCTGCGGATCGCTTCGAGAGCGCCAAGGCGTTCGCGGATGCACTGGACGACCCGACGTTCGTGTACACGCCGGCGCCTCCGGCCGAAGCCGCCCGACGGACGGTCGCCGCGCCACCCGCGCGGCCCAGGCGTTCGAAGGTCGTCGTCGGACTCGTGGGCGCCCTGGTCGTCGCCGTGGCGGCCGGCGCGTGGGGCTGGCTACGTTCGCCGGCCGCCGCCTCTCCCCGCCGTCTCGAGGTGGTGCTGGACAGCTTCACCGCCGACTACGGGCCGGGGGTGGCCCTCTCACCCGACGGCTCGACGCTGGTCTATTCCGCCACCGACGGACGCCTCTGGCGCCGGAGCCTCCGGACGCTCGAGGCGACGCCGATCCCCGGCACCGAGGGGGCACGTACGCCCTTCTTCTCGCCGGACGGCAGGGGGGTGGGGTTCCACCGGGGCACCCCGGCGAGCTCCAGCTCCCTGTCGACCGTATCCCTGGACGGCTCCCCGCCCGTCCAGCTCGTGGGCGGTGCAGGCACGGCGGCCGTCTGGCCCGGGGGGGCGTGGTCCCGGGACGGATTCATCTACCACGTCACCCGCCGGCACGCTCTCTATCGAGTACCCGCGGGTGGCGGGACCCCGGAGCTGATGGCCGACACGACCCAGGGGAGGTTCGTGTGGCCCACCGCCCTTCCCGGGGATGCGATCCTCGTTACGGTGAACGCCACCAAGTCGGGCGGGTTCGACGGCTTGGGCATATTCCATCCCGGGAGCCGCAGTCTCACCCGGCTCCTTCCCGACCTCACGGGAGATCAGCTCCCCTTGTTCGGGCGGTACGGTGGGGGATACCTGTTCTGGGTCAATGCGGCGCATACGCTGATGGCGGCGAGGTTCGACGCGGGCGCCGACAGGGTGGCCGGTCCCTCGTTCCCCATCCAGGCGAATGTCACGGACGCCGGGGGATCCTCGTTCCGTGTGGCCGTCGCCGGGGACGGGACCCTCCTCTACGGGTTCGACACCGGTCGCGGCGCCGGCGCCGGCATCGGTGGCGCGGAGTCGATGGGGTGGGCCGACCGCTCGGGTAACGTCTCGCCGGTGGCCGGCGACCTCAGCGCCGACGCCGGCGACTTCGATTTCCTCCGGCGCTCCCCGGACGGTCGCTACGTTGCCGCGGAGGTCCAGAGCGGCGCAGACCTCTCGCCGGACGAGCAGCACCAGATCTGGCTGTACGACCTCCAGCAGCGCACGTTCTCGCGCTTGACGGTGCGCGGCACCACGAACGCGGCGCCCGAATGGCTGGACGGAGAGACCGTGGCCTACCTCTCGAATCAGGGCGGAGCCCCCGGGGCGATCTGGGCGCAGCGCATCGACGGCTCGTCCCCTCACCTCGTCGTCCGGCTCGGCAGACCCATCGAGGAGTTCTCGGTGATCAGGCCGGGGGGGGGCTTCGTGGTCACGGTGGGAGGCGACACCACCGGCTTCCGGGATCTCCGCACCGTGCCGGCCGGGGACAGCGCGACGTCGCGCCCCCTGGTGACGACACCGTTCGACGAGTACGCCCCGGATGTCTCTCAGGACGGCCGCTGGTTGGCGTACGTGTCCACTGTCTCGGGCCATCCGGAGGTCTATGTCCGCCGCATCGACGGCAACGGACGCGCGTGGCCCATCAGCACCGGTGGAGGGGACTCGCCCAGGTGGACGCCGGACGGCAAGAAGCTCTTCTACCGTGCTCTGCCCAACGAGATGACCATGGCCGAGATCGACCTGGGGCAGGAGCCGCGCGTACTTTCGAGGACCACGCTCTTCCGGATGGAACCACGCTTCGAGGTTCATCTGGGGAGGCAGGAAGACGACGTCTCGGCGACAGGCGACACAATCCTCGCCGTGCTCGAGGCGGCAGGGACGGTCATGACATCGCACTGGGTCATGGCCTTCAACATTCTCGACGAGCTGAAGGACCGCGGGAAGGAAGCAAAGCGATGAGTAACCGTCCGAAGTTCTCGGAGATCGACTCCTGGGGAGCGACGCACGTCGGGAAGGTGCGCAAGGACAACCAGGACCACTTCTTCCTGGGCCCTCCGATTCAGGGTGTACTGGCGGAGGCGTCCAGCATCAGCGAGAAGGGGGAAGTCCTCCATCTGAAGCGCCTCGCTTCCCTGGCCGTCGTCGCCGACGGCGTCGGTGGCGTGGGCGGCGGCGAGGAGGCCGCACGCCGGGCGGTGGAGAGCCTCGTCGCTTCTGTCTCGAAGTCCTTCCACGAAGCCGAGCGCAGCGAGTCGAAGGACCCCGAGGTCTTCTCACGCCTCCTCAACGAGGCGGCACTGGCCGTGCACGACAGCCTTCTCAAGACGGCCGAGGAGGAAGGCGGGGGACGCCGATTCGCCACGACGCTCACCCTCTTTCTCGGCCTTTGGCCCCACGCGTACATCCTCCAGGTGGGCGACTCCCGCTGCTACGTGTACCGTGACGGCGAGCTCTCGCTGCTTACGCAGGACCAGACCATGGCCCAGGACCTCGTGAACGCCGGGGTGCTCACCCAGACCGCCGCGGAGCGGACCCGATGGGCACACATCCTCTCCAGCGCGGTGGGAGGGGAGCAGGCCGCTCCGGTGGTGACCAGGCTCGTGCGCGACTGGGGGACCGTGATCCTCCTGTGCAGCGACGGGCTGACGAAGCACGTCTCCGATGAACGCATCAAAGAGCGGCTGGCGTCCATGACCAGCGCCCGCCAGGTAGTGGAGCAGCTCATACAGGACGCCCTGGACGACGGTGGCACCGACAACGTCACCCTCATCGTAGGACGGACGGTGGATCCGCCGGCTACGAAGGTCGAAGGCGGCGCCTGAGTTCGACGGCGCACCGGGAGAGCCCCGGCGGGCATTTGCCCGGCCGGGGCCTTCCGGCGCCCTCACCCCACGAGACGCAAGCGTCTCGCGGGGGCCATGTCTTCGCGGGTCTACTTGATTCCCGCGGCCTCCTCGAGCATGGCCGTCGTCAGCGACTTGGGCCGCTCGATGGGATAGCCGAGCGCCCGGTCCCACACGACGTTGGCCAGGGTCCCGATGGCCCGGCCGATGCCGAACAGCACCGTGTAGAACGAGTACTCGGTGATCCCGTAGTACCACTGGATCACGCCGGACTGCGCGTCGACGTTGGGCCAGGGGTTCGCCGCCTTTCCGTGCTCCTTCAGCACGTCCGGCGCGACCTCATAGATCATGCTGATGACCTTGAAGAGTGGGTAGTCCGGCAGGTTCTTCAGGCAGAACTCCCGCTGCGACATGTAGCGCGGGTCCGTCTTCCTCAGCACGGCGTGTCCGTAGCCGGGGATCACCTGTCCGCTGTTCAGGGTGTCCCAGAGCGCCTCCCGGATCACCTCCTGGGTCGGCTCCTTCCCGCCCAGCTTCTCGATGAACGCCTGCGTCCAGCGCAGCACATTCTCGTTGGCGAGGCCGTGCAGCGGGCCCGCGAGCCCGTTGATCCCCGCCGACAAGGCGTAGTAGACATCGGACAGCGCCGAGGCCACCAGGTGGATGGTGTGCGCCGAGACGTTCCCAGACTCGTGGTCGGAGTGCAGGATGAAGTACATGCGTGCCACGTCATCGTACGGCGCATCGATGCCCATCATGTGGGCGAAGTTGCCGCCGAAGTCCAGGTTGGGATCCGGCGCGATGATGTCGCCGCCCTTGAACTTCAGGCGATAGATGTAGGCGCCGATGGTCGGCAGCTTGGCCAGCAGGTTTGAGGCGTCCTCGTACATGGGGTCCCAGTAGTCCATCTTGCCGAGGCCCTCGTTGTACTTCTTCGCGAAGATCGACTCACGCTGCATCGCGACGATGGCGCTGGAGAACATCGCCATGGGATGGGAGTCTTCGGGCAGCGCGCGCAGGACGTCCCAGACGTACTGCGGGACCTGGGCGCGCTTCTTGAAGTCCTTCTCCACCTCCTGCGCCTGCTTCAGCGTCGGGATCTCACCGGTGAGGATGAAGTACCAGAACGCCTCCACGGAGGGGTAGTCGCGGCCGGCCTCCTTGGGCAGAGCTGCGAAGGTCTCCGGGATGGTCTTGCCCCGGAAACGGATGCCCTCCATGGGGTCGAGATAGGAGGTATCCGTCACCAGGCACCGGACCCCCCGAGCACCACCGATTGCCTGGCCGATGGTGACGTCGCCGAGCTTGACGTCAGAGTGTTCCTTGAGAAGCCGCGTGGTCCGAGGACGATGCTCTTCTATCTTCTGCCGCAGCGTTTCCTTGAGGCTGGACATTGCCATGTCTCCTTGGGCTTGTGTCCACTCGTCCGCGAGTCTCGGCCACAACGGCTCTGTCGTCGGCGGACAGGGGTAATGGGTTTCTGCACGGAAGGACCTTCTCTCATCACGAATCCCCTTCCGAAGTCAGCCGCTGTTTCGCCAGCAGGTCGAGCGGAAAAGGCTCGGTCTCCAGGAGTTCCGTGCTCTCCCGGAAGAACTTCTGCACATCTGTGAGATGCACGCCGATCTCGGTGGGCAGCCCTGTAGCGATCAGCTTGCGCGCTATGCGGACGTACTCGTCGTGGACCATGGTGACGAACCTGTCTGCGCCACGGTCCACTTCGGGAACCTCCCTGAGGTCGAAGTACTCCCGCACGCTCAGTGGTGCCTTGAGGATCAGGACCGGGGTCTTGTCTTCGTCTTCCTCGAGCCGCCCGCGCACGGTGGCCTCGAAGAGCATGGGTGAGAGATCCTCGTGCGTGATGTTCCACTCCCGCTCGTAGGGGCGGTGCGTGAACAAGTCGATCGCATCGTCCTCGCCAACGCCGATGGCGAAGATGCTGCCGGGAAACGGCGCCTCCGAGATCTTGTAGTCGGCGAAGATGATCTCGCCACACGTCGCGTTGCGATCGTCGGAGGAGGTCTCGCTCTTCTTCGCCCAGGCCGCCTTGCCGCTCGAGCGCACGTCTTCGAAGTCACGCAGGATGTCGAGCTTCTCGCATTCCAGGGGCGGTCTCGGGACATCGCTCACACCCTGGGCGTACGGAAGCGAGACCGTGATCGTCGTTCCCTTGCCCACTTCGCTCTCGATGGACAGGTCGCCGGAGAAGTCGGCGACGGTCTGCCGCACGAACACGAAGCCGAGGGAGTGGATCTCTCCGTCGAGGCTCTCCCGGTCCGTCAGGAGCTGCTGGATCTTCTCTTCGGGCATTCCCGAGCCGGTGTCGCGCACCCTCAGCGCCACCCGGTCGCCATCGACCGTCGCGCTGATGTTCAGAATGCCGACCTTCCGGTCCTTCATCCCGTCGACGGCGTTCATGACGAGATTGAAGAACATCCTGCGGAACCGATAGAGGTTGCCTTCCAGGACGGCGGAGTCCATGCGATCGACCTGGATCTCCACCCTGGCGCCGCTCTTCTCGGCCACGTAGCCACGGATGACGTGACGGACGAAGTCCTGGATCTCGACGGCGATGTCGAATTGCCGGGAGAGATCCTTGTCGCTCTTCTCGCCGTGGAAGTGCTGGATCCGGGCGTGGACGGCGCAGATCCAGCGGATGCAGTTCATGTAGTGGGAATGGGATCGCCCGCTGCGCGAATCCGGCGGCAAGAACGACAGCACCTTGTGGCTCCGACCCCAGCGGGGATCCAGGATCAGGTCGCAGATGTCGTAAACCGTGTCGATGTAGTCCCTGCCCAGCGCCAGAATCGTCTTGTCCGGCGAGAAGCTCTTCACGGCGTTGGAGTACTCCCGAAGCTCCTTGCGCTGCTTCTGCGCCCGGGTCTTGAGCTCCTGCAGATCCTCCGCGTGAATGGCCTGCGCCTGGCTTGCGTTGTAGACCTCCAGATCCGTGTTGACCGTGACGTGATAGTGGATGACTTCGTTGATGAAGCTCTCCACGCGCAGGTCGTGGATCAGGAACTTGACCTCCGCGACGTCTCTCTTGATGCCTTCCAGATCTTCGCTCATCGCCCTCTCAACGCGGATTCGAGAGCCGCAGGGGGCGTCGCCGTGGGGATGGGAAATCCAATCGGCGTGGGGCCCCGAGGAAGATGGTAGAGGGCGGGTTCACGAAGGGCAACGAGGGGTGTCGGTAGGTGGATGAGGCGAGAGAAATGGGCGTACCCCGGTTCGGTGGACAGGGTGGTCGGTGCGGTCAGATCGGTCTGTTTCTCCTCCCTTCTGCCGACGGAGTCGGACGCTTCCGCTGCTGTTGCGGCGCGGTGGATCTCAGCGCATCCAGGGGCTCTGGATGATCGACTGAGATGTTGGGCAGGGGCAGAGATCCCGCGCGGCCTCCAGGCTGGTTCTCCGCCTCCAAGGTCGCTGGCGAGAGGCAACCCAACGCGCAGTGGCGCCCGGGGTTGTACCAACCCCTCAATGTAGCGGAACACGGCCATCCTCGCCTCCACCGGGGAGCGCTCCGCGGGCCTCCCGGCGATCCGCGCCGCCATCCGGAGGGGACGCCGCCATCGAGGCGCCGGGCGCCCTCTCATCATCTCCGTCGTTTCCGGGCATTCGTGGGGAAAAGCCTTACTGTTTCGAGGAGCGTTTCCCGATACGCTCGTCAGCGAACGGCGGCGAGCTTGGAAACGGCGGTTCCTGCCTGCGCGGCAGTCCGTTGCCGCGGCCAGCCATCCATCATCGACAACACCGCACGGGGCTGTGGGGACCTCGGTGTCCCCGGCGACCCGTGCCTCAGGAGGCGCCTATGTCCACACTGAAAGAGGCCCTCGCGAAGCGTATCCCCGAATGGCGCAAGGAGACCGCCGACCTCCTCGCCGCGCACGGCGACACCGTGATCTCACAGGTCACCATGAGGCAGGCGTACGGGGGGATGCGGGGCGTGAAGGGCCTTGTCTGCGATACGTCCCTCGTCGACCCCTACAAGGGGCTCACGATCCGTGGCACTCCCATCGACCAGCTGGCCGATCGGAGCGCCGAGGAGATCCTGTTCCTGCTCCTCGTGGGTGAGCTCCCGAACCAGGACGAGCTCAAGCACCTCAAGCAGAACCTCTTCGTCCGCTCCGAGGTGCCGGACTACGTGTGGAAGATCCTCCGGGACATGCCGCACACGGCCCACCCCATGGACATGCTCATCACCGCCATCACCACCCTCGAGGAGGAGTCGGTCTTCCGGCGGAAGTACGACGAGGGCATGAAGAAGGACGAGTACTGGGTGCCGGCACTGGAGGACAGCCTCAACCTGCTGGCCAAGCTCCCGGCCCTCGCCGCCGGAGTGTACCGGATCCGCTATGACAAGGGTGACCTGATCCTGCCGGATCCCAAGCTCGACTGGGCGGCGAACTACGCCCATATGCTCGGCAACGACACGGCGGACTTCCTCGATCTCATGCGCCTCTACATGGTCCTGCACAGCGACCACGAGGGCGGTAACGTCAGCGCGTTCACCGCACACGTGGTGGCCTCGGCGCTGTCGGACCCCTACTACGCCGTGGCCGCTGGCCTGGCTGGGCTCGCCGGGCCCCTGCACGGGCTGGCGAACCAGGAGTGCCTGAAGTTCGTCCTGGGCGTCATCGACCGTTTCGGTGGAGCGCCGACGCCCAAGCAGATGGAGGAGTATACCTGGGAGGTGCTGAACAGCGGCCGCGTGGTGCCGGGATACGGGCACGCCGTGCTGCGGGCCACGGATCCGCGCTTCGCCGCCTTCCATGCGTTCGGGAAGAAGCACTTCCCCGAGGACCCGGCCTTCAAGACGGTGGCGGTGGGCTTCGAGGTCATCCCGAAGGTCCTGCAGGAGCATGGGAAGGCCGCCAACCCGTGGCCGAACGTCGACGCGGGCTCCGGCGCCATCCTGCACCACTACGGGA
>Ga0307418_1000190_pt1 | contig 17923 bp, 9 predicted proteins | sample SalMarWE160220MG_2_FD_202160 | JGI IMG/M metagenome (GOLD analysis project Ga0307418, IMG submission 202160) | Salt marsh sediment microbial communities from the Plum Island Ecosystem LTER, Massachusetts, United States - WE1602-20 | ecosystem: Environmental > Aquatic > Marine > Intertidal zone >...
CCTTTACTATGTGATGCCCTTCGTGGAGGGGGAGTCGCTCCGCGCCCGGATAAGGCGCGAGGGCGAGCTCCCCGTCGGCGACACCGTGCATATCCTGCGCGAGGTGGTGGACGCGCTGGCGGCGGCCCACGCCCAAGATGTGGTGCATCGCGACATCAAGCCCGACAACGTGATGCTGTCCGGGCGGCACGCGCTGGTCATGGACTTCGGCGTCGCCAAGGCCGTGAGCGCCGCCGGCGGGGAGACGCTCACCACGGCGGGGCTCGCCGTGGGCACGCCTCAGTACATGTCCCCCGAGCAGGCGATGGGACAGGAGAAGGTCGACCACCGCGCCGACATCTACGCCGTGGGCGTCCTCGGCTACGAGATGCTGACGGGAGAGCCGCCCTTCGCGGGCAAGAAGGGACCGGCCATGCTCTCGGCCCACGTGATGGAAACGCCCGTGGACGTGCGCGAGCGGCGACCGGGCATCCCGACAGCGCTGGCCGACGCGGTCATGCGATGCCTGGAGAAGAACCCCGCCGACCGGTGGCAGAGCGCCGAAGATCTCCTGCGGGCGCTGGAGGCCATCCCGCTCACGCCCAGCGGCGGCATGACGCCCACCGAGACGCGACCGCTCCAGACGACGGGAGGGCGCCGCTCCCGGGCTCGGAGCCGGTGGATCGCGCCGGTGGCCACGGCGGTGGTGGTGCTGGGTGGGCTCGTCGGGTGGTACGCTACCACGCACCACGGCACCCACGGGATCCGACGGATCGGCGTGCTGCCCATCGACGACGTGTCGGGCGAGGACGCGACGTTCACGGCTGCCATGCAGGACGCGCTCACCAACGCCCTCGGCCGTCTCGGAACCGTGGGGGTGGTCTCGCGCGGGACGATGATGTCGTACGCCGGCAAGTCGATCCCCACGAAGGAGATCGCCCGGCAGCAGGATCTCGACGCCGTGGTGGAGGCGTCGGTCTTCCGCGCCGGGAACGTGATGCGCATCGACGTCGAGTTCGAGGACCCGGCGACGACCCGGATCCTGTGGTCGAACGTGTACGAGCAGGACGTGACGAACGTGCTGAAGGCGCAGACGGACGTCGTCAACCGGATCGCGAGGGGCGTGGGGGACGTGCTGGCGGGCAAGAGCGAGGATTCAACCGAAGCCGCAGGAGCGAGTGGATGAAGGACTCGGGACTGGCACGACGTGGCTCTCCCCTTGCGCTGGTGGCGCTCCTGGGCGTGCTGGCCGGGTGCGGCAGCGAGTCGACGACGCCCTCGGTCACGCTTCTGTCTCCGCCGCAGGCGAACGACAAATCCCCCAGCTTCTCGCCGGACGGGAGTCACGTAGCCTATTGGACGCTCGGCGCCTCCGGCTACGTCCTCATGCTGGCTCGCGGGGACCGGAGCGCCCCCGTCGCGTTGGACACGGTGGGCGTGGCGTCGACGAGCCGGCCCGTCTGGTCTCCGGACGGGGCGACGCTGGCGTACGGCAGAGGGTACCCACCCCGCATCTGGGTCGCATCCCTCCGTGGCGGTCCGCCCCACCGGCTCACGAAGGGCCAAGGGCTTGAGATCCCGGCGATCTGGGATCCGCGAGGTGACGGCATCATGTTTGTGGCGACGACGTCGACGGGTTTCGCCGTCGGTGAAGTCTCGGTGGCCAGCGGGGACACGACGTCCATCCCTATGCCGGAGATCCCCGCCGGCGCGCGAGCGTTCCCTGTATGGTCTCCCGACCGCTCGCACATCGCCTACGACGTGAATGACGGGGACAAGCACACGATCTGGGTGGCGGACAGCCTTGGACAGCATGGGCGGCAGCTCACCAACGAAGGTTTCGAGTCCTTCGGAGGGTTTCCATGGTCCCCAGGCGGCTCCCGGATCGCGTACGTATCGCGGCGCACCGGCCGCGGAGACGTCTGGGTTGCGGACGTGGAGGACGACTCGCTCCGGCAGCTCACCAGAGACGTGCGCGAAGACTACGCGCCCGCATGGTCGCCCGACGGCCGATGGATCGCGTTCCTCTCCGATCGCGGCCTGCAGACGGACGTGTGGGTGGTCCCGGCGTCCGGCGGCCGGCCCCGGCGGGTCACCAACGACGGCGCGGTGGAGAACGACCTGCAGTGGGTCGGCAAGAGCACGAGGCTCGCCTTCACTACGCCCACCACCCACAACGGTCTGTGGACACGCTCGCTCACCGACACGCTCGAGCGGCGCATCACGCCCGACTCGATGGGGCTCACCCCCGATGCGTGGGACCTGTCCCCCGACGGGCGTTCCCTGGTCTTCCAGGTCGTGCACAGCCGCGGATTCTCCGATCTCGACGTGATCCCGGTCGCCGGCGGCCCGCCGCGGGTGCTGGTCACGAATGGCGCGTACAACAGTCAGGCGCTGTGGTCGCCGGACGGATCGCAGGTCGTCTACGTCTCCGACAAGAGCGGGAGCGACGACGTGTGGGTGGTGGACGCGTCGGGTGGGGGCCCGCGCGACCTGACGTCTTCACCGAGCGAAGTGGGCGACCCACAGTGGTCGAAGGACGGAACCACGGTCTACTTCGTGTCGGGTCCGTCCGTGGCGGCCCAGGACCTGTGGGAGGTGCCGGCGGCGGGCGGCGCGCCTCGACAGCTCACACACGTGGGTAGGATCCAGGGGGACTGGGTAGATCCCGCGTCGGGGACCGTCTTCGTGCTGGCGATCGGGGGAAGCGAAGGCCAGCTCGTGCTCGACCGGGTGTCGGGAGACGGCGCGCTGGAGCCGTTGTGGAACCGAACCAGCGTTCTCCTCCGCGGGCGTCCCTTCTCGCCTTCGGGTGATTCCGTCTTCTTTTCGACATCGTCCGGAAAAGGCTTCGCGAGCTGGCTGTTGCCGACACGCGGCGGAGAGGGCCGGCAGCTGTCGGGTCGAATCGGACAGCTCATCAGTTGGTCGCACGACGGCGACAAGGTGCTCTACATGACGGGTCCCGGGCCCGGAGACCTCTACGAGATGAACATCCGTGACGACTCGGTCCGGCGCCTCACGCACAGCCCCGCCGACGACGGCTGGTTGGCGTTCTTCCTCCCCGGAGACACGGGCATCGTCTTCCAGCGCCAGACGGTCCAGCAGAGGATCGCCGTGGCGGACGTGGCGAAGCTGATGGCGGGGACGGGGTCCAACCCCTGAGCCACGGTACGGACCCGAGAACGGTGTCCTCATCCGGGAGAGCATGCCCTTGTGTGGGGCTTGGTGGAGGTCGTTTGCGGTGAGGAACACACGTCGATTGCTCCTGATGGTCGTCCAGGCCGTGGTCGTCCCGTGCCTCCTGAGCGTCCCCGCTTCGGGTCAGCGTGCGCCGGCGACGGCGCCGGACTCCGCCGGGGGCCTCGTTCGCGTGGCGGAGATCCCGCTCCCCGGTCCCGCGGTGCGGTTCGACTATCAGATCGTGGACACCGCGGCGGGCCGCCTCTACGTGGCGCACATGAACGCGGGGACCCTCCTCGTCTTCGACACGAAGACGCGCAAGGTCATCGCGAACCTGCCCGGCTTCCCCTCCGTCCACGGGGTCCTCGCCGTTCCGTCCGTGGGCAAGGTGTTCGCCTCCGCCACCGGAGAGCACCGTGTCGTGATCGTGAGCGCGGCCACCCTGAAATCCGTGGCGCGCGTCGGTCCCATCGGCTATGCCGACGGGCTGGCCTTCGCTCCGCACGCGCGCCGGGTCTTCGTCTCCGACGAGTCCCGGGCCGGCAGGGAGCTGGTCATCGACGCGGTGGGGGACAGCGCCCTGGGAACGATCGATCTCGGGGGAGAGGCCGGCAACACGATCTGGGATCCGGTGAGCCGCCGGATCCTGGTGGCCGTGCAGACCCGCGCGGAGATCGCGGCCATCGATGCTTCCACCGCCCGGATCGTGGCGCGTTACCCCGTCACCGGATCCGAGAGACCCCACGGCCTCGTCATCGACCCGGTACGGAAGCTCCTCTTCGCCGCCGACGAGGCCAGGGCCGAGCTGTTCGTCATCCAGCTCCCATCCATGCGCGTGCTCTCGCACCATGCGGTCGGCGACGATCCCGACGTCCTGGCCGTGGACCCGCACCTGGGACGGCTCTACGTGGCCTGCGAGTCCGGCGTCGTCGACGTCTTCCGGGTGGAGGACGGGCGGGTGGCGAGCCTCGGTCGCCTCGCCATACCCCATGCGCATACGGTGGCGGTGGATCCCGTCACCCACCTCGTCTACCTGCCGATCCAGCAGCTCGGAGGGCGGCCGGTGCTGGAGATCTACCGCCCCGCAGACGTGGTACCCGATCAACGATAGCTGATAGGGTGCGTTGGCTGCCCTGACGCCCGGATGCCTGCGAGCTTCCGGCCCGCCGCGTCAGTAGCGCACCGCGTACTCGGCCTTCACCAGGAGCTGATCGGACGCGAAGCGTAGACGGCGCGGACTCCATCGGTCCACAGCCAACCCGTCGGGATCGCTCAGGTTGTGGTTGTACACGACGAAGAGCACGCCCAGCGGGCTGAACGTCCATCGGAGGCGGGTGTTCGTGCCCAGCGCGCGGCCTTCGCTGTCGTATTGGGTGAAGCTCGAGACCTGGAAGTCCGGCGATACGTTGGCGTTCAAGCGCACGCCCCAGACATCGGCGGTGAAGCGACCTCCCGGCAGGTGACCGATGTCGTGCTCGCCGTTCACCTCCACGGTGAGGAGGGGCTTCGGATTCCAGGTCGAGCTGAGCTCGATCTGGTGGAGCGTGCCGTCGTAGAAGCCGCCGAACCACCAGGTAAGCTGGGCCGAGAGCGCGCGCTTCGCCGCCAGGCCGCCCTCGAGGCGGAACCGCGTGAACCGGTGGACGCCGGCGGGCACCGTCACGCCGTTCGCCACGTCGAAGGGCTCCGCGAGACGCTCCCCCTGGGGCACGACGTTGAGCTCGAATCGGTCTCCGCTCTCCAGGCGGCAGTTGACGGGGGCCAGGAAGTAGCGGTAGCTCTGCCACCCACCCGTCAGACCGGCGACGTAGGTGAGCTCGTTCTCCCAGAAGCACTGCCGGATGGCCAGGGGTCCCACCCTGCCCGGGCGGGGCTGCCAGTTCACCTGGAGGGACGCCATGTGCACGCCTGGGCGGGGGACGAAGCCCAGCGACGGATCGAACGCGTCGCCGATGCGCACGTAGCTCGCCGAGGCCTCCACGAGGTCGTTGGGGTAGGACACGTGCGCGCCGAAGGCCGTGCGGTCGCCGACGAGGGAATCGCGGTGCGCGACGAGGCCCCACGCGCTCACGGAGAAGTTCTTGGCTCCCCGTAAGTGAGAGGTCCGGAACGTGGCGTCGGGTCCGATCATCCAGCTCCCACCCCGTCCGAGGGGGTCCCCGAAGGTGCCGATGAAGCCGACGGACGACTCCCCGAGCACGTTCTGCCGGACGCGCACCACCCCCATCGTCGCGGCCGTTGCGAGCGTGTCTCCGTCGCCGGTGTGCGCCACCAGGGCGCCGACGTTGGTGCCGCCGATGCGGCCGGTCAGCTTCGTCCCGACGTTCAACGGGACCGATGTGCCTTCCACCAGACCGATCCTGCGGCTGAAGAAGGGGATGACGTCCTCGTCGTCGCCGGAGCCGAAGGCGAATATGTCGGAGCCTTCGAGGAAGAAGGGGCGCTTCTCGGGGAAGAAGAGCGGAAAACGGGTGAAGTTCGTCCGACGGGTGTCCACCTCCGTCTCGGCGAAGTCGGTGTTCGCCGTGAACGACGCGAGGAGGTTGGCGCCGAGGCGCTGCGTGACGTCGACGCTCGGGTGCAGCGTGGTGGCGAGGCCGGTGTCGGGCACGGGCCTGCCCACGCCGCCGGTGAGGGCCGGCCGCACGCTGAGGCCGATGCCGAAATCGAGGTCCGGCAGGTCGGCCAGGTACCCCGCCTGGCTCGTCTGGCTCACCCGGTAGTCCCGAGTGGCGCCGGACCAGCGGTCGGTCTCCTGAAGACCCTGGATCCTCCGCTCGACGTTGAAGCCCCACAGATGCGTGCCCTCCCTGAACGCGAGGCTCCGCACGGGAATCCGGATCTCGACCGACCACCCGGATGGCCCCTGCATGGTCCGGGCCTCCCACACTCCGTCCCAGCTCTCGTCCTCGCCCTCGTCCTGGGTCATGACCAGGGCATCATAGCGGGCGCCCGAGGGATTCACGGCGAACACATAGCCGCTGCGTCCGTCCAGGAACGTGTCGAGGACCACCTTGATGTGGTCCTCGTTGCCGAGGTCCGAGTCTGGCGCTTTGGAGTAGCTCACCGGGGACACGCCGTCCGGTTGGTAGGCGACCACGCCGATGACGAGCTCGTCGGCGCTGGCCAGCACCCTCACGACGGTACGGGCCGCAGGCGACTCCCCCTCCCGGGGCTCGACCTCGGTCAAGGTCGAGATCGAGTCGGCCGTCGCCCACGCCGCCTCGTCCAGACGCCCGTCGAGGGTAATCGCGACGGTGAGAGGCGCGGCGGCCAAGGTCTCGCGCAGTGGGTCCTGCGGCTGCGCGCTCGCCTCCCGTGTCTGCGCGCGTGCCCCCTGCGGGCCGGACAGCGCCAGACCACAGAGGAGAATGGCGAGGAAGGTCCCGTGACGGCTCGTCGCCCCCATGCGCGGGGCGACCCGAACGCGGTCGCAGGGCGGTGTCAGCGCGTCGAAGACCACGAAACCTCCCTCCTGCGCGTATGCGTCTCGTCCGTCCGCAAACGTACCTCGACGGCCTCATGCCGCCAGACGCGCGTGAAACGAACGGCTCGGCAGCCCGTAGGGTGGGCCGCGCTCGGTAGCCAGAATCCAACCGTACCCTCCCCCGTGGTGTCGGAGTCGGTGTCATCGGGTGGGAGCGGCGCATGCACAGGTGAAGGACGTGAGGAGGGGGATGATGCTGGACGGGACGCGGAGGAACTTCGGTTACGCGCTGCGCACGCTCGTGAGGAGCCCGGGCTTCGCGCTGGTCGCGCTGGTGACGCTGGCGCTGGGGATCGGAGCCGACACGGCGATCTTCTCCGTGGTGGACGGCGTGCTCCTCCGGCCGCTCCCGTACAGTCAGCCGGATCGGCTGGTCTCGGTTCTGGAGGCCAAGAACCACGGCGGGGCCATGCGGGTCGCCTGGCCCAACTACCGGGACTGGCGGGAGGACAGCAAGAGCTTCACGGGCCTGGCCGCGCTCACGCCCTTCGACGCCACGGTCCTGGGAGGCGTCGAGCCCGTGAACGCCAGCATTACCCTGGTCGCCGCCGACTACTGGAAAGTCCTTCCCGTCCGGCCCGTCCGCGGGCGACTGACGGCCTCGTCGGATCACGTCGCCGGAGCGGCGCCGGTGGTCGTGGTGAGCCGATCCTTCTGGATGAACGCGCTGGGAGGCCGTCCCCTCGACGCTGTGGATCTGCAGGTCCTGGGGGAGCACGCCCGAGTCGTGGGCGTGATCCCGGACGGATCCGCGTATCCGGCGAATACGCAGATCTGGGCGCCCGCCGAGCCCCTGGGAACCTCCACGAGCCGGACGTCGCACAACTGGTACGTGGTCGGTCGTCTCGCACCGGGGGTGTCGAGGGAGCGGGCCGGGCAGGACGTGGACGCCATCACCAAGAGGGTGGTGGCGCCGCTGGTGGGTGAGGAAGATCCCGACTTCCTGGCGACGGGCGCGGTGGTGACTCCGCTCCTCGACCGGGTGGTGGGGGACGTGAAGGGGCCGCTCTACCTGCTCCTCGGCGCCGCGGTCCTCGTCCTGTTGGTGGCATGCACGAACCTGGCGAGCGCCCTGCTGGCGCGAGGTACCACCCGGACCCGGGAGATGGCCGTGCGCGCTTCCCTCGGTGCCGGCCGGGGCCGGATCGTGTCTCAGCTCCTCACCGAGAGCCTGGTTCTGGCCCTCCTGGGGGCGGCGGGAGGAGTGGGCATCGCCTACGCGGTGGTGACGGCCATCCGCCACGCCGCTCCCGCGTTCCTCCCCCGCGCGGCGGGCGTGTCCATCAGTCCCGTGGTGCTCCTCTTCGCCGGCGCCGTCGCCGTGGCGACGGCGCTGCTCTTCGGCGTGTACCCCGCTGTCCGACTGAGCCGGACCGGAAGCGCCGCAGCCCTGCGATCCGCCAGGGAGAGCGGCTCGGGAGGCGGCAGGACGCCCATCTGGCGGGTCCTGGTGGGAGCGGAGGTCGCGACGGCCCTCGTTCTCCTCGTGGGATCGGGCCTCCTGGTGCGCTCCTTCCGGGCCCTCATGGATCAGGACCTGGGCTTCGATCCCGGCGGTGTGGAGGTCGCCGGGCTGTCGCTGCCGAGCTCCAAGTATCCGGATCTCGCCGACTACACCCGGTTCTACAGCCAGCTCCTGGCGCAGGTCGGGGCGATCCCCGGCGTGGCCTCGGCGGGGGTGCTGAGCTCGGTGCCCATTCAGGACTACCTGCCGAACGCGGTGCTGGAAGTCGACGGGGACATGGGCAAGAAGGCGACGGGGGGATACGTCATCGCCAGCGCGGGGGCGTTCCGCGCGCTGGGGGTGCCGCTCCTCGAGGGGAGGCTCTTCGACGAGCGGGACGGTCCGGGCACCGGCATGGTGGCGGTGGTGAACGCGTCGTTCGCTCGACAGGCCTGGCCGGGCCAAAACCCCATCGGGAAGCAGGTCAACGGGGGCGGGATGGACAACTTCTACCCGGTTCGGGACCGGACCTTCGCCCGCGTGGTCGGGGTCGTGGGCGACGTCCGCCACCTCGGTGTGGGGGAGAAGGCGTACCCGACGGTCTACTTCCCCTACACCCAGCGTCCCTTCGTCCTCCGGAACGCTGGCAGCCTGGTGGTGAAGGCCGCGGCGGGCGACCCCGGTGCGCTGGCCGCGTCGCTGCGCTCGGCGGTGAGGGCGGTGGATCCGGACGTGCCCATCGAGATGCACTCGATGAGGGAGGCCGTTCGGCGATCGTTGGGGGAGCGGCGTTTCATGACGGGCGTGATGGAGGGGTTCTCCGTCCTCGCGCTCATCCTCTCCGCCGTCGGGATCTTCGGCGTCGTGTCGTACAGCGTGGCCCGACGCACCCGGGAGATCGGTATCCGCATGGCGCTGGGCGCCGAGCCCGGCTCCGTCCTGGGCATGGTCGTGAAGGGCTCCATGGGGATGGTGGGCACGGGGCTCGTCGTCGGGCTCGCGGCCTCGCTGGTGCTGTCCCGCACCTTGAAGGCGTTCCTCTACGGGATCGGCCCCACGGACCCCGTGGCGCTCACCGGCGGCATCGTTCTCCTGGCCGCTGCCGCCTTCCTGGCGAGCTGGATCCCCGCGCGGCGCGGCACGCGCATCGATCCCACGGCGGCCATGCACGCGGAATAGTGTGAGGCCGAGTCTTGGCGCGTTGCGTCACCGCGCCCCATGTTGGCCCTATGCCCGACCCTCCTACCCGCCTGTCCGCCGCCCTGTCCGACCGCTACGCCATCGAGCGCGAGCTCGGCGAGGGCGGAATGGCGACGGTGTATCTGGCGACGGACCGGAAGCACGACCGCAAGGTCGCCCTGAAGGTGCTGCGGCCGGAGCTGGCCGCCGTCCTGGGCGCCGAGCGGTTCCTCCAGGAGATCAAGACCACTGCCCAGCTGCAGCATCCGCACATCCTCCCGCTCTTCGATTCCGGGGAAGTGGACGGCTTCCTCTACTACGTCATGCCCTACGTCGAGGGGGAGACGCTCCGCGAGAGGCTGGACCGGGAAACGCAGCTCTCCATCGAGGAGGCGGTGCGGATCACCCTCGAGGTGACCGACGCGCTGCAGTACGCCCACGACCAGGGCGTCGTCCACCGCGACATCAAGCCCGAGAACATCCTGCTGAACAACGGGCGGGTCATGGTGGTGGATTTCGGGATCGCGCTCGCCCTGAGCGCCGCGGCCGGCGGGCGGATGACGGAGACGGGCCTGAGCCTCGGCACGCCGCACTACATGTCGCCCGAGCAGGCGACCGCCGACAAGAACGTCGACCGCCGCTCGGACGTCTACTCACTGGGCTGCGTGCTGTACGAGATGCTCACCGGCGATCCGCCGCACACCGCATCCTCGGCGCAGGCGATCATCGTCAAGATCGTGACCGACGTCGCCCGTCCGGTCACCGACATGCGCAAGTCCGTCCCGCCCAACGTCGCGGCGGCGGTGGCCAAGGCCCTGGAGAAGCTGCCGGCCGATCGCTTCGACAGCGCGGGTGCCTTCGCGGATGCGCTGCACGACTCGACCTTCACCACGACCGGCGCCATCATCGCCAGCGCCGGATCGTCGGCGCGCAGGTCTACGGCAGTCCCCGTCCTGGTCGCTCTGTTGGCCGCCACCGCCGGAACCGCCGCCTGGGGGTGGCTCCGCGCCAGGCCCGAGCCCCCTGCGACACACACGTGGATCGACCTGAGCCTGATACGTCCGGGGGGCGCGCTCTACGAAGGATGGTCGCAGAACCTGGCCCTCGCCCCCGATGGATCCGCCATCGTCTTCAGGGACTCGACGAGGGCGCGGGGAGCGTGGCAGCTCTTCCTCAAGGAGGAGGCGAGCGACACGGCGGTGGCGATCCCCGGAACCGCCGGGGGGGCGGGTCCCTTCTTCTCGCCCGACGGGAAGTGGATCGGCTTCACCAGGGGACAGGACCTGTTCAAGGTCCCGCGGAACGGGGGGGCTCCCGTCCAGCTGTCCGACTCGACCCAGTGGAGCGGGCTGGCGAGCGGCGTGTGGCTCGACGACGGCACCATCGTCTTTCCCGACCTAACCAGCCACCGACTCTTCCAGATCGACGCGGACGGCAGCCACCAGCGGGTCGTGCTTCCTGCGCGCCCATGGGGCATCGTGCGCCTGGAGGCGCTGCCGCAGGGACGCGGGGTCCTCTTCACCACCTGCGGTGCCGAGCCGTGCTCCCCCGGAAGGGTCTCCCTGCTGGACCTCCGGCGCGGAAGGGTCGTGCGGCTCCTCAACGACGTCTCGTCGGGGTGGTACCTGCGGACCGGGCATCTGCTGTACGGCAGGCCGGACGGGACACTCTTCGCCCAGCGACTCGATCTCGACCGGGACACGCTGGCCGGCGCGGCCATCCCGGTGATGAACGGCCTGGCCACCACCGGAGGCCTGCCGTCGGCAGTCGTCTCGGCCGACGGGACGATCCTGTACGCATTGAGGGGTGATGCGGGAGCGGCAGGCTCCGAATCGCTTCTGGTATGGGTGGACCGCCATGGCACGCGGACCGTCGCGGACTCGGCGCTTTCGCTGCCCGGGAGCGCGCAGCAGGACTTCGGCGTGTCTCTCTCGCCCGACGGGAGTCGTGTCGCTTTCGTGCAGAACACCGAGGAAACGCAGCAGATCTTCGTCCAGCACCTGCCCGACGGTCCCGTCACCCGCCTCACGTCCGGGGGAAAGAGCATCCGTCCGGAGTGGAGTCCGGACGGCCGCGATGTGCTCTACATCAAATACCCTGGCGATGGCCCGAGCGTTGCCGTTCGGCGGCGAGCCGATGGAACCGGCGAGGCGACGGTGATCGCGAAGGAAGCCCGCCCGTTGGTGGAGGTCCTGCCGTCGCCCGACGGCAAGTGGCTGCTGTACCGAACCGATACGGGTGCGCCTGGCGGCGGAGACATCCTGGCTCGGCAACTCTCCGGCGACACCACGACGACCCCGTTGCTGGCGACGCCGGCGTTCGAAGGCGAGCCGGCCATCTCACCGGATGGACGCTGGCTGGCCTATGTCTCGAGCCGGAGCGGGAGGGACGAGGTCTACGTGCGCCCGTGGCCCGACGTGAAAGGTGGGAGGTGGCAGATCTCGAACGGCGGCGGGACCGAGCCGGTGTGGGATCCCGGCGGCGGGGAGCTGTACTACCGATCGGGTGATCAGGAGCTCATGGCCGTGCGGGTGGCTCCCACGCCCGCGTTTCGGGTGAGCCAGCCCGAGCCTCTCTTTTCCACATCCCCCTTCATCACCGGAGCGGCACACGCCGCGTATGCGGTGTCCAGGGACGGCAGGTTCCTGTTCGGGGAGCAGATCGGGGGAGGGGCCGCCGGGAGCAGGCTGATCCTGGTGCGGCACTGGTTCACGGAGCTGCGGCCGCTGCTGCAGGGGAAGTGAAGGTCCGCTCGGCGATTCTGGCCTCTCCTCGTGGAAGTGCCGGACTTCTCGCGGCTTCGGTTACCAGTACATCGGCGCGGGTGGCAGTGTAGCGCCACAGGAACACGCGCCGCCCTCCACGGGTGCCTCCTGGTCTCTCCGAACGCTATCGTGAGTCTTCTGCCGACGGGCAGACCCGAAGGCCCACAGCATTCCTGTTGTGGCTCGGGCTGCGGGCGAGACGATGATGGAGAACAGCGGGTGGGCGGATGAACGTGGAGCACGACATGGGATCTGAAGACGACTTCTGGGAGCAGCCGGACGTGGTGGCCCGCTTCGCGGCGCGGGAGCCGGACCACCGTCTGGTGCCCCTGATCGAGGACATGACGCCGGGACGGGCGCTGGACGTGGGCTGCGCGGGAGGCCGGAACGCGGTGTTCCTGGCGGAGCGCGGATGGGACGTGCACGCCATCGACTCGAGCGCGGGCATGGTGGCGGAGACACAGCGGAGGCTGGCGCAGTTGTTGGGCGAGGAGGCGGCCGCGGGGCGGGTGAGACAGAGCCCGATGGACGACTTGTCGCACTACGGCGATGCGTCCTTCGATCTGGTGATCGGCCTGGGCATCTACCAGAACGCGCAGAGCCTGCCGGAGTGGCATCGCTCACTGGCGGAGACGGCGCGGGTGTTGAAGGAGGGCGGCCTGCTGCTGCTCGCGCACTTCACGCCGGACCTGGACCTGACGGGCTCCGGCGTCCAGCCGGTCCGGGGTGAGCCGCACGTGTACGACGGGATGCCGCGGGGGCGCGGCGTGCTCTTCCACGCACCCGAGCTGGAGGCGGCTCTCGCGGAGCACGGCCTGTACCCCGTCACGCCCAGCGAGACCGTGGTGGTGCCCACGGAGAAGGGGCAGCGGGCCACGGTGAACGCGCTCTTGCGGCGGGTGGCGGACGGGTAGGCTCGACGGGGTCATTCCGACTCTCCCGGCGAGTGCGCGTCGTTCCGGGCGATCCGGCTCGGAGTGCGCTCCGGAGCCGGACCACACCTATTCGCTCTTCAGCGCCCGCACCGGATCCACGACGCTGGCGCGGCGCGCCGGGACGAAGGCCGCCAGCAGCGCGACACCCGAGAGGAGCACCGGGATGGCCACGAATGTGGCGAGGTCCGTGGTGCCGATGCCGTAGAGGTACCTGGAGATCGACCAGGTCACGCCGGCGGCCAGGACGACACCGATGACACCACCCACCAGCACGAGGCGCATGCCGCCTCCCACCGCCATGGCGACGACGTCCCGGGCCGATGCCCCCAGGGACATGCGGATACCCAGCTCCCGCGTCCGCCTGGAGACCGCGTAGCTCACCACCCCGTAGATCCCCACCGCCGCCAGCGCCAGGGCGAGGGCGCCGAACACCGACAGGAGCAGCGCGGCCATGCGCGGCGCGAAGAGCATGAAGGACAGGTGCTCGTTCATGGTCTTCGCCTCGAAGAGGGGCACGTCGGGATCGACGCTCTTCACGACCCTCTCCTCGGCGGCCAGGAGCCGGGCGGACGTCCCCCTGCCGCGGACCAGGACCTCCATGCTGCCGACGTCCTTCTTGCCCTGGAGCCGATAGATGTAGGGCCGGGGGGCCTCGCCCAGCGTCCGCACCTTGGTGTCACGCGCCACGCCCACGATGCGCATGGGCGCGCCGTGGGGGGTCTCCAGGGTGCGGCCCACCACGTCCTGGCCCGGATAGAAGCGCTTCACGAACGCCTGGCTCACCACCAACAGGGGGCTTCCGCCCACGTCGGCGTCGGTGAAGGCCCGCCCCTGGACGATGGGCACGTCCATGGTCTTGAAGTAGCCCGGCTCCACGTTGACGTCGTCGATCTCCCAGGCTCCGTCGGAACGGTCCGACGGAACGCCGGGCAGCACGAAATCCGACAGCCGGATGGACATCCCCAGAGGGAAACGGTCCGCCATGGCGACCTGCCGGATGTCCGGATCGGCCAGCAGCCGCTCCTTCAGCGTCCGGAGATACGCGGTCCTCTCCTCGTCGGTCTTGTGGTCGGAGAGCTCCAGCATGGGCATCACCATCGCGGCGGGTCCCGTGTAGAAGCCCGGGTCGATGGTCTGGGCCTTCTGCAGGCTGCGCACGAACAGGCCCGCGCCGATGAGGAGCACGAAGGAGAGGGCCACCTGCGTGACCACGAGGATGCTCCGCAGGCTGAAGCGGCCGGGCTTGCCCGTGCGCCCGCCCTCGTCCTTGAGGGTGGACGCCACGTCCGGACGCGTGGCCTGGAGGGCGGGAGCGAGCCCGAAGACCAGGCCCGCCAGCAGCGACACGCCCAGGGTGAAGAGGAGCACGGTGCGGTTCAACGAGACGTCCAGCTCGATGGGCACCGGGATGGGTGGCTTGAAGCCCATGAGCAGGTCCAGGGTCCACTTCGCCAGACCGATGCCCGCCGCGCCTCCCAGGAGGGCCAGGAGCGTGGTCTCGGTGAGGAGCTGCCGAACGAGCGCGCCGCGTCCCGCGCCCAACGCCAGGCGCACGGCGATCTCCTTGCGCCGTTCCTCCGCACGGGCCAGGAGGAAGGTCGCCAGGTTCACGCAGGCGATGAGGAGCACGAGGCCCACCACCGTGAGGAGGAGCCCGGCTATGGGCACCACCGCCTTGTCCACAAGGGGATGGATGGCGACGTCCTGCGTGGCCAGGGCGGACATGATCCTGCCCTTGTTGCTGTCGGGATAGCGCTCGGCGAGCCCCTCGCTGAACGCCTTCAGGGCCGCGTTCGCCTGGACCACGGTGACGCCCGGCTTGAGCCGCGCCTTGAGGAACATGCTCCGGCTGTCCCGGTTGACGAGCTGCTGGCCGCCGGAGTCCATGAAGGCCCCGCTCATCATCAGGGGTGCGTAGAAGCCCGTCACGATGACCGGGAAGGTCCCGGTGAACGCCTTCGGTGCGACGCCGACCACGGTGAAGGGCCGCCCGTTGAGGCGCACCGTCTTTCCGAGGATCCCCGGGTCCTGGCCGTACTCCTTGACCCACGTGCGGTATCCAAGGACTACCACGGGATGCGTCATGGGCGTCGCGTCCTCCTCGGGGAGGAAGGACCTGCCCAGGGCCATGTGCACGCCGAGGACGTCGAAGTAGTTCCAGGACACGAGCTCGCCGAAGACCACCTTCGGCTGGCCGTCACGGTCCATGCGTGCGATCTCGGTGCGCTCTCCCACGACGCCGCTGAAGACGTCGTTGTGGTCCCTCAGGTCGGCGAAGTCCGGATACGACGACGTCGAGGCCGCGTATCCGTTCTCCTCCGACGTGTAGATGTCCACCAGCCGCTGCGGGTGGGAGAACGGCAGGTGCCTGAGGAGCACCGCGTCGACGAGGCTGAACATCGCCGTGTTCGCGCCGATCCCCAGCGCCAGTGACAGGATGGCCACCACGGTGAAGCCGGGGCTCTTGACCATTCGGCGCACGGCGTACTTCAGGTCGTCGGGGTGCATGGGCATGTGGCTCCAGAAGTCGGATCGATCACCGCCCGCCCGGCGCGGACGGTTCCGCTCCCAGGTGGGTCGCATGGCGCGGAGGCGCCGGGAAAGCCTCCGGAGGGCGCCGGCACGCAGGGCCAGGGCCTGGCCCCAGTACCAGAGGTCGGCGCGCGCACGCCCGCGCGGCCGACGCACGCGGGTGCGGTACTCCTCCTCCAGGTCGCCGGCCACGGCGTCCGCCAGGTCGCCCGGAAGGCGCGCCCGGATCAGAAGGGTCGCCAGGCGCGGAGGTGCCGTCGCCTCTTCACCGCGCATGGCCGCCTCCGGCGGTCCCGGTCGTCCCCGTGGCTCCCGCCGATCCCGTGGATCCTGCGGCCGCACGCACGCCTTCCCACATGCGGTCGCGCACCTCCCGCACGGCCTCCAGCGCGGTGACGCCCTCGGGTCGCACGTGGAAGTACCGTCTGGCCTTGCCGCCGCGCTCGGGGGTGGGGTCGCCGAGACGCGAGCGGACCAGCCCCTTCTCCTCCAGACGCATGAGGGTCACGTAGATGGTGCTGATGGAGACCGGCCGGCCGGCGTCGTCCCGCAGGACCTTCCGAATGCGGGCCCCGTAGGCCTCGTCGCCGAGGCGCAGGACGGCGAGAAGCGCGAGCTCTTCCAGGTCGCCGAGCTGCGGGCGCTGGCCCATGGGGATCCTCAGGCGGGGATTATTTTGACAAAGTCAAAGACCCCTACGGAGGATCCCCGAGGGCGGTTTCACGGTCGGGGCATCCGATCACGAGCCGCCCAGACGCGCCTCGCAGGGGGCTCGATCCGATCCCCGCTGCCGCAGAAACGGCGCCGACGCCGGAGCCCGCCCGCGGCCCGCCCGGGAAGCCCAGGGTGTCCGCGGAACATCTACGTCGCCCCCGGGGCGCGCCTACGTCGTGGAGCGTACGGATCGACGTGCTCCACAGGGACATCCTGAAGGCAGGGTAGCACGGGGCTCCCCTCTCTTCCTTGTCGGGATGGGCCCATGTCGATGGAGATCCTGGGACCCCTCTTCGTAGGCGCGTTCCTCAGCGGCTTGATTCCGGTCGTCAACGCCGAGCTCCTGGTGACGGGTGCCGCGGCGCTGGCGGGTCCCGGGACAGTGCTGGTGGTGGCCGCCGTGAGCACCCTCGGCCAGATGGTCAGCAAGGCGCTCCTCTTCGGCCTCGCCAGATGGTCGCCCTCACGCCTCCCGAAACGCGCCCGTGGGGTGGTCGCACGCGCCGCGGAAAAGCTGAGGGCGCGTGGCGGCGCGGTGGGTGGCACGATCTTCCTCAGCGCGCTGACCGGCTTTCCTCCGTTCTATGGAATCAGCCTCGCCAGCGGAGCGCTGGGCGTCTCGGCAACCCTGTTCGTGGGCCTCGGCACCGCGGGCCGGCTCATCCGCTTCGCCGCGCTCGCGTGGGGAGCGAGCCACCTCGGGCTACATCCGAGCGGCGACCTCACCTACGGCTTCCTGCCTTCCCTGGGAGCGGGAGGCTGAACATGCGCATCGAGCTCCTCGTCGATTCGGACGAGTTCTGGACTCGCTTCCAGGATGATCTCTCCGCGGCCCGGGACACGGCCTACGTCCAAACCTTCTCCTTCGAGGGCGATCGGGTAGGATCGGCGCTGGGTCGGCGCCTGGAGGCCTGTGGTGCGCGGGATCGGCGTCTCCTGGTCGACTCGTACTCGCTCCTCTATCACAACGACCGGCTCATCCAGGGACTCGCCTGGGCCGAGCGCGCATTCCGCCGGGAGGTATTCAGCACGCACCGGTGGGTTCGCCGGCTCCGAGCGAGGGGCGTAGGGATCCGCTTCGGCAATCCTCTCGGGCCTTCACCCGTCAACCTCCTGCGCCGCAGCCACAAGAAGCTGGCGGTCTTCGACGGACGGGTGGCGTACCTCGGAGGCATCAACTTCTGCGAGCACAACTTCGCGTGGCACGACATGATGCTGCGTGTCGAGGACCGGATGCTCGCCCTTCACCTCGAGGCCGACTTCCGCGCGAGCTGGGATGGCCGCCCGACCGCCACGGACGTCCGCTCCGGCCCCCTCCGGGTCGTCTCCCTCAACGGGCGGGGGAACCCGAGGGGGTTCGCTCCCCTCCTCGGGGCACTGGAAGGCGTGCTACGCTCCGTCGACATCGTGAGCGCGTATCTCTCCCCTCCGTTCACCGACGTCCTCGGTCGTGCCGCCGAGCGGGGCGTGCGGGTGCGCCTCCTGACCCCCGCCCGGAACAACAAGCCCAACCTGGCGCGTCATGCCCTGTCCGCGGCACGGCGTCACGCCTTCCAGGTGATGCGCTACCCCGGTCGCATGAATCACATGAAGGCGATGGTCCTGGACGACGAGCTTCTCGTGGCGGGCTCCTCGAACTTCGACTTCATGAGCTATCACATCCTCGAGGAGATCTTCGTGCTGACCCGCGACTGCGACGTTCTCG